>Ga0210142_1000078_pt1 | contig 21564 bp, 16 predicted proteins | sample Goodyear_PhragC__FD_184869 | JGI IMG/M metagenome (GOLD analysis project Ga0210142, IMG submission 184869) | Wetland microbial communities from San Francisco Bay, California, USA, that impact long-term carbon sequestration - Goodyear_PhragC_D2... | ecosystem: Environmental > Aquatic > Marine >...
GCGTTTTGGAGCGCCAGCAATACGGATACGAGTGATGGAATTTTTCTTCGCCCAGCAGCTTTCCGCGCTCGCGAAGCAATTCGACAATGTCGGGGTTGGCATCAAAAACGTATTTCCCGGTCAGATTGGGGAGATTGGCTTCGTCCGTAAATCGACCGTGATCATCGACCGGCGATAAGATCGGCAGATTGTGTTCCCTTCCCAAAACATAATCGTCCGCGCCGTGACCGGGTGCGATGTGTACCAGGCCAGTGCCAGTATCTGCTGTGACGAAATCCGCCGGGAAAACACGGCCGGTTCGGTTGAGGAACGGATGCTGATATTCTAGCTGGCTCAGAATCTCTGGTGGGATTTTCCGCGACACATGCAGGCCGGGTTCACTTGGAATTGATTCGTCAACTCCTTCTGGAGGATTAGGAACGACGCCGAGTATGAAATTTTCAGAACCCTTTGTACTTAATCGGTATGAAAGTTTTGGGTTAAAGGCGACTGCGAGATTGGCAGGCAATGTCCAAGGTGTGGTCGTCCAAATGACGAGATAAGTCGGACTTCTCCCTATGATGTTTTCGGCGTGTGGTGTTAGGCGAAATTTCACATAAACGGCGGTGTCGTCGCGATCCTGATATTCTACCTCGGCTTCAGCCAGTGCGGTCTGCGCGCCGGTACTCCAGAAGACAGGCTTCTGCGCCTGGTAAACCAGCCCTTCCTCAACGAACACCGCAAACGCGCGCAGGATCTCCGCTTCGTAATTGGGATCCATTGTGAGATATGGGTGGTCCCAATCGCCGAATACGCCGAGCCGTTTGAATTGTTCGCGCTGGATGTTGATGAACTTTCGCGCAAACGCTTCGCACTTTTTGCGGACCTCCAGCGGAGAAAGCTCGCGCGATTCTTTAACCACCTTGAATTCGATGGGTAGCCCGTGGCAATCCCAACCGGGAACGTACGGAGCGCGCTTGCCAAGCATGGTCTGCGATTTCACCACGAAATCCTTGAGGATTTTGTTGAGTGCCGTGCCCATGTGCACATCGCCGTTGGCGAATGGCGGGCCGTCATGCAGAACAAATAGCTCCCGGCCTGTGCGAGATTGCTGAATTTTTTGGTAAAGTTGCGTCTGCTCCCACGCCTTGAGCATTTCCGGTTCGCGCGCAGCAAGATTCGCCTTCATCGGAAAATCCGTGCGCGGCAGGTTCAGTGTTTCTTTGTAGTTTTGGCTCATGGCGAGCGGGCGACGCTAGCATCCGTCACCCAGCGAAGCAACGCGGGGCCGGTACGATCTCAACGAGCGAAGGGCTGAATCAGTTCAAACCGAAAACGCGTCTGCCACCAGACGCGCTTGCTCGCGTTTGTGGCGAGCAAGCGCTCCAACGGCTGGACTGGCACTGGCCTCGCGCCCGGCATAGGCAATTTCAGTGCAAAAGATCGTGCGCAAACGCGGCTCGATGAACGTCCAGGCGCCCATGTTTTCCGATTCTTCCTGGCACCAGACGAACTTGGCGCTTTTTGGAAATGGCTTGAGCATTTCGCGCAGCTTTTTTTCAGCGAGCGGATAGAGCTGTTCGATCCGGATGATGGCAGCGTCCTCGATCTTCCGATCGGTCCGGTAATTCAACAGTTCGTAATAGACTTTTCCGGAACAAAAGATGATTCGTTTCACGTCCTCGACCGGACCGGCTTCGGGTGATCCCAGAATTTCTTCGAATCTGCCATGGATGAATTCTTCCGCAGGCGAGGATGCGTACTTCGCGCGTAAAAGACTTTTCGGCGTCGCGATAATGAGCGGCTTGATGAAGTCGCGTTTCATCTGGCGTCGCAAGACATGAAAATACTGCGCCGCGGTGGTGAGGTTGCAGACCTGGATGTTGTCCTCCGCGCAGGCCTGAAGAAAGCGCTCAATCCGGGCGCTGGAGTGTTCGGCCCCCTGCCCTTCATAGCCGTGCGGCAACAGAAGAACAATACTGCTGGGACGTTGCCACTTCGATTCCGCCGAAACGATGAATTGGTCGATGATAGTCTGCGCGCCATTGGCAAAATCGCCGAATTGCGCCTCCCAAAGGCAGAGCATCTTAGGATAATCAAGCGAATACCCGTAATCGAAGCCGAGTACTGCAGCTTCCGACAGCGGACTGTTGTAAATGCAGATGCGCGCCTGCTTTTTTGCAAGGTGCATCAGCGGCACGTAAGGCTTGCCCGTTTTCGCATCATAGAGAACCGAGTGCCTTGTACTGAAAGTCCCGCGCGAGCTATCCTGACCTGATAATCGAAGCGGAATTCCGTCCAGAAGCAGCGAGCCGAAAGCTAGCGCTTCGGCATAATGCCATTCGTACGGGCCGCCGTCCTCAAAGACCTTTCGTTGGTGATCCAGCACAATGCGTTGGATTTTCGGCTGGACTTCGAAGCCGTCCGGGACGCGTGTCAGCCCATCCACAATGGTTCGCAGTGTTTTTTCCGTGATCGCTGTCGGCTCGGATTCGCTGGTGTATTGCGGTTGGAAAATGGCCGTTGATTCTCTAAAAATGGCTTTGTCGTTCGCTCTTCGTTTCTCGATCGCCTTTACTTCGTCGCGTGTCATTTCAAGGCGCAATGCGAACTCGGTCTCCAGCGACGCAGCATCGTCTTCGCTCAAGGTGCCGGCTTCGAGCAGCTCACGCCTGTAAAGCTGGGTGACCGAGGGACGTTTCTCAATTTTCGCGTAGAGATCAGGCTGGGTGAACGAAGGTTCGTCTCCTTCGTTGTGGCCGTAGCGGCGATAACAATAAAGGTCGACGACCACATCGCGGCCGAACTGCTGACGGAAATCGAATGCCAGATCGCTAACAAATTTTACTGCCAGCGGGTCGTCACCATTCACATGAAAAATCGGAGCCTCGATCATCTTGGCGATGTCCGTGGCATACTGCGACGACCGCGCATCTTTTGGGAGAGTGGTGAAACCGATCTGGTTATTCACCACAACATGAATGGTGCCGCCAGTGCTGTAACCGGGTAATTGAGATAAGTTCAGCGTCTCGGCCACGATTCCCTGCGCGACGAAAGCCGCGTCACCGTGCACCAGCAGCGGCAAAACCTTCCGGCGATGTTCGGTGTCGCCGCGAATTCGCTGACGCGCGCGCGCTTTCCCTTCGACCACAGGATCGACCGCTTCCAAGTGGCTCGGGTTCGCCGAGAGCCGGATCTCGACTTCGGAGCCGGAGGCGAGTCTGCGCACGGCGTGATAACCGAGGTGATATTTCACATCGCCATCGCCGGCCACCAATTCAGGCACGTAATTCTCGCTAAACTCGGTGAAGATCACCTTCAGCGATTTGTGCAGAAAATTCGCCAGTACGTTCAGACGACCGCGATGCGCCATGCCCATGGAGATCTCCTCGACACCGCCTTCCGGGCATTTTTGCAGGATAGTGTCCAGGGTCACCATGAGCGATTCTGCGCCCTGGAGTGAAAAGCGTTTTTGTCCCACGTAACGGGTGTGCAGGAACGTCTCGAACGATTCGGCTTCGAGCAGTACTCGCAATAACGCGACCTGAACCGAACGCGCCGTGGAATGTTTGCGCGGCTGCGTTTCCAGTTTTCGCCGTATCCACTCGCGGATGCGGGGGTCCTGAATGTGCATAAACTCCGAGCCGATGGAGTCGGCATAGATTCTCTCGAGACCCGCGATCATCTCGCGCAACGTCATGCGCCGGTTATCCAAGAAGAATTTCGATGAGACGCGAAGACCGAGATCGGACTCTTTGAACCCGAATTCGCTTAGCCTGAGTAATGGATTTTCCGGTCGCCGTTCTGCCAGCGGATCGACTCGCGCGATCGTATGGCCGAGCGAACAATAGGCGTACACGAGACCGTCAACCCGTGTTTGCAGCGCGGCTTCTCGAGCTTCAGCTTCCGCGACAGTCGCTCCATTTCGCTCTGGCAGGTTGCCGAGTTCAAATCCTTCGAAAAATGCAGACCAACTCGAATCGACCGATTCAGGATTCTCCCGCCAGCGGCGATAATTCTCTTCGATCAAGTTCAGATTTGCGCGAGCGTCAATTGATATGCGCATAGCAGATTTAATGTCCGATGATTAGGCGATGGGGCAAGTTGACAGTGCCGTGGGACGCAGACAATCCTGTCTCCGAACAGTTGGGAAGGACGCAGACAACATTGTCCGGGTCACGAACCAATCGCAACATGACCGCTGCTGAAATCTACGAATCGGTAACAAACGGTGGAACGAGCGATTTCGCCGAAGTCGTTGCTGTATTGAACCGGAACAAGCCGTGGTGTCTGATTGGGGGATTGGCGGTGAACTGTTACGTTGAACCCGTTTACACTGTGGATGTTGATCTCGTCGTAGTGGCGGCAAATCTTGAGCGGATCGGCCGCGAACTCGAACTCGCAGGGTTTCGTGTGAAAACATTCGAGCATTCCATGAACGCACAAAGGCCCGGGAGTAAACTCAATGTCCAATTTACGACGGATGACCGATACCAGGATTTCCTCGCTGGAGCGGCCGAACATGAAGTTCTCGGCGTCTCTGTTCCAGTGGCAAGTTTGGAAAATATTACTCGTGACAAAGTGTGGGCATGGCAGGATAGGCAACGCAGGTCCACAAAACGGAAAAAGGATGAACTCGATCTTATGCGTGTTGCGGAAGCCCACGCCGATTTGCGCGAGCTAATTCCTGCGGAAATTGTGAAGCAGTTATGATGCTGACATCGAGAACTCTGGGGAGCGCACGCGTCTCGCATGCTGGTTTCGGCGTCGCGCCGAAACAATCTTTGCTTCGGCTCTTGCCTGCAGTGAACGGAAGTAAATCAAAAGGAAAGTGCGCGATCGCGAGGACGCGCTCGCCAGCACGCGGGACGCGTGCGCTCCCCAGACCAGCGAATTGCGCGTTGAGCTTATTCATTGCCAGTCTATTTATTTGCGCTGGGTCGACAGGCTGCTTTGCCCAGGCCGATCCTGCGTCGGAACCGGCGGTGTTAGCTGTGGCCAAAGTGTTGCCTGCGGTGGTCAATATTAATACTGAGCGTGTTGTTCGGCGCACTGTCCGCGATCCATTCGACGATTTTTACGCGCAATTTTTCGGCACCAATCGGTTCCGGCCACGCGAAGTTCGACAGACCCTACAAAGTCTCGGGTCTGGTTTCATCATCGATCCGGCTGGTTACATCGTGACCAACCAGCACGTGGTCGAGCGCGCTGCGGACTTGAAAATTCACGTGACCACCAACGACGGCAAAACCTATCGCGCTCATTACATCGCCGGCGATGACAAGACCGATCTGGCATTCATCAAAATCGACGCGCAAACCGATTTCCCATTTGTGAATCTTGAGAATATTTCTCCGAATTTGCTCGGGGAGACAGTGATCGTAGTGGGCAATGCGGTGGGGTACGGCAGTTCCATCAGCAGAGGCGTGCTGAGCGCGGTTAAACGCAACATCACGGTGGAGGAGACCGACTATAAGGATCTGGTGCAGACGGATGCGGCTATCAATCCTGGAAATAGCGGCGGTCCGGTAATTGATCTCTCCGGGCGTTTGGTGGGTATCGCGTCGGCAAAAATGGCGTTCACACCACAGGGAGTACCTACGCAGGGACTCGGTTTCGCCATTCCTGCAGATGTGGTGCGTGACAGCGTCACTCGTTTCAAGCAGGTAGCGATTAAGCAGCGAAAGTTAAAGACCCCGCTCGAGTCCACCGAATCGAGCGATGCCCGCGTTGAGAAGCTATTCGGAATGCAGCTGCAAGATTTGACCTCGGAATTGAGCGAAGCGCTTGGCTATCTGCGAGGCCGTGGCGTGCTGATTACCGCCGTGGAGCCGGATAGTCCGGCAGACCAAGCCGGAATTAGACGCGGAATGGTGATTTATCGCATGAACAAATCGATGGTCTCTTCCGTAAAACAAGTTGAGGATGCCCTCAAAGCCGCCGAAAGCGGCACAAAGGTGGAATTCACCGTCGGTATAATCCGGGCCCGTGGAGAAAACCACGAGCTCGCCACAGCGATGCTGACGGCGCGATAAAAAAAATTGCCAACGCAATTGCGGTTCGGTTGTCTCATCGAATTATCGGATAATGATCAAAGTTGAGAACCTGACAAAACGTTACGCTGGTCAGACTGCCATCCAGGATTTGAATTTCGAAGTCGCCCAAGGCGAGATCATGGGATTCCTCGGCCCGAACGGCGCCGGCAAGACCACCACGATGCGGATCCTGGCCAGCTTTATGCCGCCCACTTCAGGGCGCGCCAGCGTCGCGGGATTCGATGTTTTCGAACAATCGCTTCAGGCGCGAGCACACCTCGGCTACATGCCGGAAAATGTGCCGCTTTATAGCGACATGCGTGTGACGGAGTACCTGAATTATCGCGCTGCGCTGAAGGGCGTTCAGCACCGTCGCGTTTCAGAGCGTGTTGGCGATGTGAAGGAACTTTGCGGTCTTAAGGACGTCGAAAGAAAGCTGATCGGTACGCTGTCGAAAGGCTATCGCCAACGCGTCGGGCTGGCGGACGCACTGCTGGCCGAACCGGATCTTCTCATTCTCGACGAACCGACGATCGGTCTGGACCCAAATCAAATTCGGCAGGTCCGCGAGTTGATCAAAAATTTGGGGAAGCAGCATACCATCCTGCTTTCAACGCATATTTTACCAGAGGTGGAGATGACCTGCAGCCGTGTCATCATTATTCACAAAGGGCGCATCGAGGCTTGCGATACACCGGAAAATCTGCTGGGGAAAGTCAGACGAGCCGGCGGCGTCGAGCTGGAAGCAAAAGTCGGGAACGATGAGGGCGCCGAAGAGCTGAAGAAGATTCAGGGCGTCCGGGAAGTAGTCATCGAGGGCGAACACGAATGGAAACGGTTTTCGTTACGAGTCGAATCGGGTGCCGATGTACGCGAAGAGGTCTTCCGACTCGCCGTTGAACGGCACTGGGCGGTGCGCGAACTCACACAGCGGCGCGGCACGCTCGAGGATGTATTCGTTGAGCTGACGCACCCGGACCAAGTCTGATCGAGTAATGCAGCCCCATGAATAAATTCCGGACCCTGCTCGCGCGGGAAGTGCGCAGTTATTTCTACTCTCCGATCGCTTACATCGTGATGATCTTTTTTCTGATCATCAGCGGGATCGATTTTTATTTCCAAGTCTCGTTCATGAATCAACGCCAGGTGCAATACACAATTCAGGAAGCGTTCTTTAATTCTGTGTTTTTCTGGTTCGCCTTCGTGCTCATTTTTCCTCTGATCACCATGCGGCTCTTCGCGGAGGAATTTAAGCTGGGCACCATCGAGCCGCTCACGACTGTGCCGGTGCGCGACTGGCAGGTGGTGCTTTCGAAATTCTTTGGGGCACTCGTTTTTTACATAATCCTCTGGATTCCAACACTGCTCTATTTCTGGGTCTTCCTAAGGGTAACAAAACAGCCGGCAGCTCATTCAGCCGGAGCATATTTTGGTTCCTATCTGATGCTTCTGCTGCTGGGGATGTTCTATCTCTCGATCGGTTGTCTGACCTCGGTGCTGACCCGGAACCAGATCGTCGCGGCGATCATTTCGTTCTGCGCAATTACGCTGCTTTTCTTTCTTGGTCTGGTGCAGTTCGTTCTGCTCGACGTCACTTCGACTACGCGCGAATTGCTGGGCTATTTTTCTGCAATCGAACACATGGGAACCTTTTCCCGTGGTATCATCGATACGCGACCAATCGTTCTTTATGTGAGCATGACGATTGTCGTGCTGATACTCACTTATCAGGCGTTCCAATCCCGGAAATGGAGGCTCTGATCCATGGCTAAGCAAAACAGGCCGCGTGCGCGCCGTGGAATGAAAATTGGCCGGATACGTATCGGTTTCAATGTTCTGGTGCAGATCGTTTTGATTCTGTTTCTCGCTGCGATGGTCAATTCGTTCGCCTTCAAACACTACAGGCGCTGGGATTTTTCACGCGACCAAAAATATTCGTTGTCGGATAAAACGAAGCGTTTCCTGGAGACGCTCAAAGGCAAGATGCGGATCACGGAGTTCTTCTCACCGAGCACGCCGATCACGATGGACGTTCAGAATTTGCTAACCGAATATCAGTACGCCGGGAAAGGGAAAATCGATCTCGAGCAAATCGATCCCGAGCGGAATCTTTCCCGTGCGAAGGAGTTGTTCGACAAATACAAAGTCGTCACGGACGAAAGCCTGCTGGTGCTCGACTACGATGGTCGCAACAAGACCGTCAAGGCCTCCGAGATGGCTGATATCGACCAGAGCGGAAGTGCCTTTGGCGAAGGGCCACGGGTCGCGGCCTTTAAAGGCGAGCAGGCCATAACCAGCGCGATGATCGACCTTGTGGAAGGGAAAAAGAAAACGCTGGGTTATGTCACCGGCCACAAGGAACCAGCCCTTTCAGCACCCACCAGTCCGATCAGCCTGTTGAAGACGTTTATCGAAAACGAAAACATTCAGTTTCAAGAGCTGAACCTTCTCGACCAGCCTGCAATCCCCTCCGACGTGACCGCAGTAATGATCGTCGGGCCCCAATACGATTTTTCGGATCGCGAAATGAAATTGCTGCGCGATTTCTGGGACAAACAGGGACGAATTCTGGTTCTGCTCGATCCCTCTGCCAATACCCCCAGGCTGCGGGCCTTCCTCGACGACGTGGGCGTGAGGGTAAACAACGACAGGCTGATGGTTTTCCTGCGTACCGGCATCGAAGAACTGGCCCTAACGAGGGATGTCCAGGCGCGTTTCCTCGGAGACAGTCCAGTGACGAAGCGGCTCGCCGATGTGCGGGCAATTTTTGTCGGCGGCACTTCCTCCATCACGTTGGATCCCAACCGCGTCCGCGCCGCTAACATCCGGTTGGAGCCTCTCGTCCAGGCGGAGAAAGGCTATTTTGCCGAAACCGATTACAACACGGATAATCAGGTAAAGCTGCAGCAGGACGCCAAAAAGGCCGGTAGTGCGCCGCTGACGATTGCTGCCTCGGCCGAAAAAGGCGGCAGCGCAGACACCAGGGTACAGGTCAACTCTTCCCGCCTGGTCGCGGTCAGCAACGCTATGTTCGTGCAGGATAGCGCGATCATGCAGGACCAGGCAGCGCTCGATTTTGTCTCCGGTGCCGTGAACTGGCTTATGAGCCGTGAACAACTGATCGGAATCGCGCCGAAAATCCCGAAGCCTCTCACGTTCAGCCTCGATCCAGAAGCATTGCGCCGGCTGCGCTGGATCCTGCTGGTGCTTATGCCGCTGATTCCAGCCGCCATCGGCACCGTGGTGTGGTGGCAGCGGCGCGTCTGATATGAATTGGAAAACTACCGTCGTGCTGGCAGTTATCGCCGTCGCCGGCGTGGCTTACTTCAGGTTCTTCGAAATGAAACGGCTCGGCACGGAAGAAGCCGGACGACAAGTGAAAAACATGGTGAATTTCGATCGAAGCAAGATCGATGGAATCATTATCCAAAACGGTGATCAGAAGATTGAAATACGCCGCCGCGATAACAAATGGCGTCTCGAAACGCCTATCAAGGACCAGGCAGACAGCGCCTTGGTCGAGAGTTTGTTGTCGGACCTGGAGAACTGGCAAAAGGACGGAACAATCCCGGCCAAGGAGATCGACGCCGATAAAAGCAAACTCGCCGAGTACGGTCTGAATAATCCAAAGCTGAAACTCAAATTACTGGGTCGCGACCGGCCACCTGAAATTTTATTCGGCAAAGACGCCGCAATGGAAAACAGGATGTATGTGCGATTTCAGAATTCGAAGGAAACGTTTGTCGCCGGTCAATCAGTCAAGAAGGATATCGATAAAAAGCCGGAAGAATTCCGGGACAAAAAACTGACTGATCTGAGTACGGCAGAGGTGCGCCGGGTAGTATTGAAAACACCTGCCGGCGAGATGGAGTTGGAGAAGAAAAATGCGCACTGGGAAATTCTAAAACCTCTTCGAGCGCGCGCCGACGACCAGAAAGTGAACGATCTCATTTCACAGGTCACGTCCGCGCGCATTGGAGGATTTGTGGCAGAAGATCGCGGTGACCTGCGCCCTTACGGGTTGGCGGAGCCGCGGGGATCAATCACCTTGTTTGATCAGGAGCAAAAAAGCGATCAGAAGATCGAGATCGGAGAATCGATCCAAGTCGCCGGCCGGGAAGATAAAGGGCAGATGCTGCAAATCGGCAGTGTGCCCGAGAAAGAAAAAGATCAGGTGTATGTGCGATTCGCTCCTCGCGGATCGGTTTATACGCTGCCGAAGAAAATTGAAAACATCCTGAACGCGAAGCCGGCAGACTTGCGCGATAACCATTTGGTTCGGATCGATACCAACATCCTCGATCGGATCACGATCAACGCACCCGGCAAGGCTAAAACCGTCCTCGCTCGCAAAGACAACGACTGGACGATGGTCAGTCCATACAAGGCTCCTGTCGATTCAGGTGCCGTTAAGCGGATGATCGATACGCTGCAAAAAGAGCAGGTAACAAAATTCGTTGAAGACGTCGCTTCAAATCTCCCTGAATACGGTCTGGATAAACCGCAGCTGGAATTGACGTTCAGTTCATTCGCGTCGGAAAACACGGCCGAATCCAAAGCGGGCGAGGAGCCTTTTGCCACAGTCGCGTTTGGAAAAAAAGAGGGCGACACAGTCTACGCACGGCTGACGGACGAGCCATTTGTGGTAGCAGTTCGTCGCGGATTTGTGGATCAGATTTCCGCCGATCCCCTGCGATGGCAGGATTTGTCGATCTTCAAGTTCAAACCGGAACAAATTCATCAGGTAAGCGTTACCACCGACAAGGAGCTGTCATTGGAGCGGGACCAAAACAAGCAGTGGCACTGGCTGAAAGGAGCCGGGGCGATCAATCAAGCCAATCTGCAATCACTGCTGAAAACATTGTCGAATTTGTATGCGGTGCGCTGGCTGGGAGCGACAACGCTCCAGCATGGCTTTGGTAAACCACAACTCATGGTCGCGTTCACGACATCTCCCGACAACAAAACAGCACACAACTTGATCATCGGCGCTCAAAACAACGATGGCACATTCTGTGCCCGCGTGAACGGACGCGACGGCACATTTACAATCAGTAATGCTGATTTTAGCAATTTGAAGTTGCCGCTCGAGACTCAAGCCATGGCATCGCCATCACCGACAGCCGCCGTCACTGTAAGTCCCACCCCATAAAATCCCATCGCGGTTTTAAAGCACACGGGGAACGATTAATCGTCGATTGTGCTTGGTTTCGGCGAATTACCGCTTTGTTTTTCCCCGAGAATTTGGCGAAGGAGAGGGGCGAGCAGCCGCGCCGCCTGTGCGACTGAGCAATTTGCCGGAGGAATCGAAGACGGAATACCCGGATTGTTTTCCGGATGAATCGTAGCTGTAGACGATCTTGTGCAACAGCGTTCCGTCTGCCGCGCTTTGAGCCTCTTCCAGGATTCGGCCCGCATCATCGTACTTGTATCGGCTCTTAAGACGAAGGCGCCCATCGGGGCCTGAAACTTCGCCGGTAGAGAAACGGCCGGCACTGTCCAATTCATAACGAATCGTTTGACGAACTTTGCCGTCGGGATCCGTGGTGGTAGCGACCGCTTTGTGCTTGTCATTATCAAAGTTGTAAACGGTGCGTGACCCGTCCGGGTGCATAGACATCGTCACTCTCACGGCGTCAGTAGCCTGTTGGGCCTGACTCCATTCGACAGTGATGCCACAACTGAGGAAAGCGAAAGCGAGCAGCCGTAGGCGCCGGAAAGATTTCATCGCTTGAGGAGCTTACGGTCTGCGTAATGCGGCGCAAGAAATGTTCACCGGTTGCGACGGCCTATGAAGCTGCGATTTCGCCTCCAGGCCGGCTCTTTTCTTTTTCAACGCAAAGCAACCCGGGCACGCAGGGAATCGCTGGAGTTCAAAACACGAAATGAATTGAAAATTTTTATTGACCGTCTCCTCCCGAGGTGGTTAAAGGTGGGGTCAAGTGGAGTAAAGTGGGCCACTGCTCCACCAGACCATGGATGTCGATTCTCAATCCGAACGCTTCTATGCCGGAGAGTTCCGGCATTCCATCGATGAGAAGAATCGTATCACGATCCCCTCGCGCTGGCGGCGCAATCGTCCGGAAGAATTCATCCTTTTGCCTGAGGCGACTCATCAATTTCTCCTCGTCATGTCGCCAATTGAGTTCGCGAAGATGAGCTCAGCCGCGGAAACGAACGAAAAGGTTTCCGCACGTGATCGCCGTGTTTTCCTGCGGCAACTACATTCTCGTGCTCAACATGCAGGCGCAGATCGGCAGGGTCGTTTGGTATTGCCGGACGACCTTTGCCAAAGGGTCGGATTGAAAAGTGAAGTCGCCCTCGTCGGTAATCGCGGGCGTTTTGAAATTTGGAATTTGCAGCGGTGGAAACAAGCGCACGAAGAGGAAACGCCCACCTATCAACACGTGGCGAAGGAGCTTGGGTTGTAGAATGCTGCGAGAACACGTTTTAAATCCGCTTTGGAATGAGCCCCCGGCCTGGCTCGCGATGGATTCGAGAGCGCCGGAAGAGGCCGCGCAGCCCGCGGAGGATGTGGTCTATCATCGGCCGGTCTTGCTGAAGGAAGCGCTTGAGTTACTCAAACCCACAACAGGCGCGCTCATTGTGGATGCAACGTGCGGCGGCGGCGGCCACACCGAAGCGCTCCTGGAGAGTGGCGCCGATGTTCTGGCTTTGGACCAGGACCCTGATGCAGTCCGGCATGTGAGCGAGCGTCTTGCGCACTTAGGCCGGCGCATCATCGTGCGCCAGGCAAATTTCCGCTACGCGGATTGTGTTCTCGACGAACTTGGGATTCGCAGCATCAATGGTGCGCTTCTCGATCTGGGGGTTTCGTCTCGTCAACTCGAAAATGCGGAACGCGGCTTTAGTCTCATGCGAAACGGCCCGCTCGACATGCGCATGGACCCGCGAACGAGTCTCACGGCCGCCACCGTCGTGAACGAGTATGGCGAAGAAGAGCTGACCCGCCTTTTCCGTGAACTGGGTGAAGAACCGGCCGCGCGTCGGATCGCCGTCATGATAGTGAAAATGCGGAAGACTTCGCCCTTTCGCGAGACGTTGCCTCTGGCGCGCACAATCGAAAAGTTGGTGGGCCGGCATGGACGGCAGCATCCAGCCACTCAGGTGTTTCAAGCATTGCGCATGGAAGTAAATGATGAGCTTGGCGCGCTGGAACAAGGTCTTCGCGTCTTGACCAGGCGATTGGAACGGGGCGGACGGATCGCCGTCATCACTTTTCACTCGCTGGAAGATCGAATAGTGAAAAACTTTTTTCGAGATCACAGCCGCGAATGGCACGACAGGCCGGAATGGCCTGAGCGGCGGCGCAATCCCGATTTCGACCTCATGTTGGTCACGGCGAAACCCCTCAGGCCAACCGAAGAGGAACAACGAGCCAATCCGCGCTCAAGAAGCGCGAAGTTGCGCGTAGCGGAGAAGATCAAATGAACCGTTCGCGACGAAGAAATTGTAACACCGTCAACGCGGCTTCGCTGGCGCGATGGATTGTGATGACTGCATTCCTGGCGATGGCCGGATTGGCATACGTCTATCTGACACTGCAACTCTACCACCTTGGCGAGCGGAGAAAGGCAGTGGAAAACGAACTCGTGTCGCTGCGCACTCAAAACGATGTCGCCGCCGCGCAAATTGCGACACTTACCTCGCGCTCGGCATTGCAACGCCGGGTGAAAGACGGCTATTTGAAAATGATTCCCGTTTCGGAGTCCAAAATCGTGCGACTCACCATGCCCACGCGATCGGGCGACGAGGAGACGATTCGACCCGTAGCCAATCCTCTGCCGCCACATGAATCCAAATAGTCGAACTCGTTGCGCGTTGGTGTGTGCCGGTTTCATCGGGCTTTTCAGCATTTTTTCATTCCGCCTGATCTTTCTGCAGGCGATCAAGCACGACGAATACGCCGGGTTAGCTGCGGAAAAGCACGTTTACAAACAGATCATTCACGCAGAGCGCGGCATGATCTTTGACGCAAACAACGAAGTTCTGGCGCACAACATTCCTGTGGAAACGGTCGTTGCCGACGCCACGCATCTTAACGATGTGCAGGCTACAGTTAACGTTCTCAATGCCGAGCTGGAAATTCCCTCTGATGAAGTTGCGGAGAAATTAAATAGCGGGCGGCGCTACATCGTGGTTAAGCGCGAAGTACCTGCCGCGCAGGCTAATTCCCTTCGTGAAAAGCTGCGCGCCGGCAAATTGCGGGGAATCTATTTCGAGCATGACGCAACGCGCATTTATCCGAATGGATCAATGCTGTGCCACGTGATCGGCTTTACCGACTTCGATCACCACGGCGTTCAGGGCGTGGAAGCTTCGATGGAGGCATATTTACACGGACAGGATGGCTATCGTTTCATCGAGCATAACCGCGCCGGCCAGGAAATCGTGCCTTATCGTGGCCAGGAACGTGCGCCGCGGGACGGTTACCAGGTGCATCTGACTGTCGATCTTGGTCTCCAGAGCATCGTCGAGGATGAAATCGATGCAGCCATGAAGGAGTATACGCCGCAGAAGGCCACAATAATTCTGATGCGACCGCAGACGGGCGAAATCCTGGCCATCGCCAACCGCCCGAACTTTGATCTAAACAACCGCTCAGAAGCGAAGCCCGAACAGATGAAAGACCGCGCCATCATCGACATGATGGAGCCGGGTTCAACTTTCAAGATTGTGGCCGCCGCCGCCGCCCTCAACGAGCACAAGATGCGACCTGATTCGGAAGTCTTCTGCGAGAATGGCCTCTGGAATTTCGGCGGCACTCCTCTGCACGATCACCGCGCGTTTGGCTATCTGAGCGTGCGCGACGTTCTCATTAAATCCAGCAATATCGGCGCGGCCAAACTTGCCATAAGCGTCGGCGACCAAAAATTCTACGAATACATTCGTCGCTTCGGGTTTGGTGAGCGCACGGGAATTGAGCTGCCGGGCGAAATCAATGGGGTGATTCGGCCGCCCCAAACGTGGAGCAAAATTTCCATCACTCGCATACCGATGGGTCACGAAGTCGGCGTAACGCCATTACAGATGACGTCGGCGATGGCAACAATCGCCAATGGAGGCAAACTGGTGACACCACGGATCATCAAATCGGTAACGACCTCGGATGGAAAAATCATCAGTTCGCTTTCGCCAGTTATACAACGGACGGTCGTTTCTCCCGAAACCGCCAGACAAATTGGTGAGGCGCTGCGAGGCGTAGTGAGCGATCAAGGAACTGCCGCGGCCGCGGCGGTGCCAGGCTTTATTATCGCCGGAAAAACCGGAACCGCGCAGAAGGTGAATCCGCACGGCGGGTATGACCACGGCAAGTACGTTGTGTCGTTTCTCGGTTATCTACCGGCCGATCATCCTGAGTTTGTCGGCCTGGTGGTGCTCGACGATGCTCACACAAGCGATCCGCATTTGAATTACGGCGGTCTGGTCGCAGGACCGATTTTCTCCCACGTTGCGGAGAAGGCCGCTCGTTATCTAGATCTTGAGCCGCATGAGGAGATTCGCAAAGCGATTCCCGTTCAGCGAGTCGAAAAAACGAAGCCGGCGCGGCGATTACGCAAGAGGCCGGCAGAACGAATCGCCTTAACTGATGGTCCGCGACGTTGATTCCGAAATATATTCGCGAATTAAGCGCCTCGCCCCGGTTCGCCGTAGCAAATCCGTCTCCGGGCGGAGACGTTAAACCCTCATGCAGCTCAAAACTCTTCTCGCAGCAACTCCAGTTCGCCAAATCTTCGGGTCAGTTGATCGCCCGGTGGAAAATATCGCGTATGACTCGCGGCGAGTGCAAAGGCACACCATGTTCGTGGCGCTGCGGGGCGAGAAGGCCGATGGCCACCGATTCATCGGTCACGCCATCGACAAAGGGGCATCGGTGATCGTTGCCGAGCACGAGCAAAAGGATCAACGCGTCACCTCTCTCCTGGTCGAAAACAGTCGCTCCGCGCTTGCAGATTTTTCGGCAGCTTTTTACGGGCAACCGGCCCGCAGATTAAAACTGGCAGCCGTCACAGGAACCAACGGCAAGACCACGACGACCTTTCTTATTAAGCACATCTGCGAAAACGCCGGCTTGCCCAGCGGTTTAATAGGAACTGTGCGTTACGAAATCGGCGAGCGGATTTTGCCGGCCATTCGCACAACGCCCGAATCGCTCGATTTACAAGAGCTGCTTGCTCAGATGGCAAACGCAGGTTGTAAAGCGGCGGCAATGGAAGTCTCTTCGCATGCGCTGGCACAGGAACGCACGCGCGGTCTCGAGTGGAACGTGGCCGTGTTCACTAATCTCACACAGGACCACCTCGATTTTCACGGCACAATGCAGAACTACTTTGAAGCAAAGGCCAAACTCTTTTCCGGACTCGCCAACCAGAAACAAAAGAAAAAACCGGTGGCGATTGTGAACATTGACGACCGTTACGGCCAACTCCTGCTCGGCAAGATCGACAAGAGCATTGCGGTGGTGACTTATGGGGTGGGAATGCGCGCGGATTTTCGCGCCTCGAATTATCGCGCCGAATTCACCGGCACATCGTATCAATTGGACGCGCGGGGCAAGAGTTACCTGGTTCGACTTCCATTGATTGGTCGCTTTAACGTCACAAACTCGATAGCGGCGCTCGCTGCTGCCGACGCGTTGGGAATCAATCTGCGCAATGCGGTGCTGAGTATTGCGAAGGCTCCGCAAGTCCCCGGCCGTTTGGAGCTCGTTCCCGCGAAGCGGCAATTCCAAGTGTTCGTGGATTACGCCCATACTCCTGACGCCCTCGGGAATGTGCTGAAAACGCTGCGAGAACTTCAGCCGAATCGCTTGATCGCCGTTTTTGGATGCGGCGGAGATCGCGACCGGCAAAAGCGTCCGTTGATGGCGGAGATGGTGGATCGGCTCGCAGATTATTCCATCATCACGTCTGATAATCCGCGTAAAGAAGCCCCGGACGCGATCATCCACGAAATCGAAACAGGTTTTCGCTCGAATCGGTACGAAAAAGTCGTCGATCGTACGGAAGCGATTAATCGCGCCGTTGCGCTCGCAGGTCCGCGGGACATTGTGTTGATCGCTGGCAAGGGGCACGAAAACTATCAGGAGTTCGCTGATTACACCATTCCGTTCGATGACATCCAGGTCGCGCGCCGCGCGATCGAAGATCATCCTGTCGAGCTTTAGCAATGAATCCGCTTACTTTATCTCAGATCGCACAGTTTGCCGGAGCACCGCTCTCATCCGGCGACGGCGGTGTTGTGATCGATAGAATCGTTACTGATTCTCGCACCATCAGACCCGGTGAATTATTCGTGGCGCTCCGCGGCGAAAACTTTGATGGACACGATTTCGTCGAATCCGTCGCAACATCCGGCGCTGCAGGCGCGCTCGTTGATCATGGCTGGAAGGGAAATGTTTCAAATAAATTTGCGCTGATCCGGACGACCGACACGCTGCTAGCGTATCAGAAAATTGCCGCGAATTACCGAAGATCGCTCACGCTGAAAGTCCTGGCAATCACAGGAAGCAACGGGAAGACGAGCACAAAAGATTTCGCCGCGTCGGTTCTCGCTCGAAAATTTCGCGTTACAAAGACGGAAGGCAATTTCAACAATCACGTCGGTTTGCCACGCACAATTCTCGAAGCGTCTTCCAGGGACGAAGTGGCTGTTTGGGAAATCGGAATGAATCATCCCGGCGAAATTGCCGCGCTATCCGATATCGCCGCTCCCGACGTGGCGATTATCACAAACATCGGTGTGGCCCACATCGAGTTCATGGGTTCGCGCGAAGCAATCGCCAGAGAAAAAGCTGCGCTAGCCGAAGCGGTAGGCCCACAAGGAACCGTAATCCTGAATGCTGATGATCCGTTCAGTAAAGAAATCGCCGCACGTAGCAGGGCAAAAGTGATGTTTGCGGGAACCGAAAACGCAACGGTGCGCGCAACTGAAATTCGCCAGACCGCTGACGGGTCGGAATTCACAATTCTCGAAGGAGCACACCGTTGCCGGGCGCAGCTTCCCGTTCCCGGGTTGCACATGGTGCAGAACGCGTTGCTCGCTGTCGCCGCCGGTCGGGCGTTTGGATTATCGATCGAAGAATGCGCCGCCGGTCTGGCCGTGGCGCCACTTACAAAAGCGCGTTTGCAAATCAAGCAAATCGGCGGCCTGGATTTTCTCGACGACAGCTACAACGCGAATCCCGACTCGATGAAAGCGGCGTTACGCACATTGGTTGAGCTCGACACCGAAGGGAAACGAGTTGCGATTCTCGGAGAAATGCGGGAGTTGGGCGCCGAATCCGAGCGGGGGCACCGCGAAGTCGGGGAAACAGCAGCCACCCTCGAGGTGGATCACCTGATCACCATCGGCGCCGCAGCGGAAACAATTGCAAAGGGCGCTCGCGCTGCGGGCCTGAGAAACGTCTCCTCTGTATCGTCAACGCGCGAAGCTGCTGACTTGTTAGGCGATATTGCCGCGCCGGGCGATCTCGTTCTGATCAAGGGCAGTCGCGCCGCGAAGACGGAGGAAGTAATCGAACAATTCGGTAGTCGCAATTCCAAACTCGCAACTTCCCCATGATGTACTATCTCCATCAGCTGAGCGGGCAGTTCATAGGGTTCAACGTTTTCCTTTACGTCACCTTTCGGGCAATTGCCGCGGCGGTCACCGCTTTTTTAACCACTCTGCTTTTTGGAAACTTCATCATCGCAAAGCTGCGTGCCTTGAAGGTCGGGCAGCCGATTCGCGGAGCGGACGAAGTTCACCGCCTCGCCGAACTGCACGGGGTAAAGCAGGGCACACCCACCATGGGTGGCGTGCTGGTTATCGGCGCCGTGTTTGTATCGAGTATTCTCTGGGCACGTCTCGACAACAAGTTTGTCTGGCTCACGCTGTTCAGCATGGTTTATCTCGGCGGACTCGGGTTCGCCGACGATTACCTCAAGGTCACGAAGAAAAAATCTGAAGGGATTAGCGGCCGGATCAAACTTCTTTTTCAAATCGCTCTCGCGGCCCTTATCACTGGACTGTTTCTCACCGATCCCCTGCTGGAAGTGCAGGCGCGTGCGCTCTACGTGCCTTTTGTGAAGGCACCAGCGATCGCCAACATGAGCTGGTTTACGTTTTTCTTTTTCGCTCTTGTAATCGTCGGCACGTCAAACGCGGTGAATCTCACTGACGGGCTGGATGGTTTGGCGACCGGCTGCACGATCACCGTGGCATTCGCGTACGCGTTGCTTTGTTATGCAGCCGGCAATTTTCGTGTGGCGGAATATCTGCAGGTGCCGTTTTATCCGTTTGCCGGGGAACTGACAGTTGTGTGTTCTGCGCTGATCGGCGCCGGCCTGGGCTTTCTATGGTTCAACTGCTATCCGGCCAAAGTTTTCATGGGCGACACTGGATCGCTGGCCATTGGCGGCATGCTCGGCGTTGTGGCGATCTGTTGTAAACAGGAACTGCTGTTGGTCGTAGTCGGTGGCGTTTTCGTGATCGAGGCCGTCTCGGTGATTTTCCAAGTGCTGAGTTTCAAACTCACGGGCAAGCGCTTTTTCGCCATGTCCCCGCTTCATCATCATTTCGAGCTGACCGGCTGGAAAGAGACGACCGTGATCGTTCGCTTTTGGATCCTTTCGATCATCTTCGCCCTGCTCGGACTGGCAACGCTGAAACTGCGATGAAGAACGGGCGCTACAAAGATCAAAGGGTCGCAGTGCTTGGTGCCGGGCTAAGCGGAAGTGCGGCGGCAATGTTGCTGGCATCAGAAGGTGCAAAAGTGACAGTGCTCGACAGCGCCGAGGAGACAACTTTACTGAAATCTACCCTGGAAAATCTTCGGGCACACGGGATTGCAGTAATTTGCGGCCCCGAAGCGCACAAACATTCGCAGGAGTATCAGTGGGCGGTCCTAAGTCCCGGCATCGATCCGGCTTCTCCGTTAGCGCGCAATTTTTCATCACGCGAAATCGAAATGATCGGTGAACTCGAGTTGGGCTGGCGTTCCTGCGGAATTCCGGTGATCGCCGTTACAGGCACCAACGGCAAAACCACAACCACAGAATTGCTGGCTCAAATGCTGAATGCCTGCGGGCAACGGACCATCGCCTGCGGAAACATCGGCAAACCGCTTTCCGAAGTCGCCCGGGAACATGAGCCGCTCGACGTCCTTACCGTTGAAGTAAGCTCGTTCCAACTCGAAGCGATCCGCACCTTTCGTCCATCGATCAGCCTCTGGCTCAATTTCGCCCCCGACCATCTCGATCGCTATCGCTCGGTATCGGAATATCGCGCGGCCAAGCTACGCATCTTCGAAAATCAAACCGAGCAGGATATTGCCGTCATCAACATCGTAGAAGCACTGCCGAAGATTCGACCACGCCGAATCACTTTTAGCGCTTACTCCGATCGAGCCGATTTCCGGCTGTCAGGTGGCGAGATTGTTTACCAAAACCAGCCGGTCCTGCGTTTGTCTGACACGAAACTGCGCGGGCTGCACAACATCGAAAATCTCATGGCGGCACTCGCTGCCGGTGTTGCCCGCGGATTGCCGTTCAGGCAAATGGTGCCGGCGCTTCGTGAGTACGAGCCGCGCCCGCATCGGTGCGAGTTTGTCCGCGAGATCCAGGGCGTCGAATACGTGAACGATTCGAAAGCGACCAACCTGGATGCGCTCGAAAAGGCGCTGGCCGCCCAAACAAAACCGGTGGTGCTGATAGCCGGCGGCAAAGACAAAGGGTTCAATTTCGATCCGTTGCGCGCCGTGGCGGAAGACAAAGTGAAATCGGCCGTCTTGATCGGTGAAATGGCAGAGAACATCAAGCAGTCGTGGGATGGCGCCGTAACCTGTGAGATCGCTTCTTCGCTCGCTGACGCGGTCGAACGCGCCTGCGGTCTCGCTATGCCGGGAGACGTTGTACTCTTTTCTCCGGGCACATCATCTTTCGACATGTTCAAGAGCTACGTCGATCGCGGCGACCAATTCCGTGCGCTGGTGCAAACACTCCCGTCATGAAACCAATGAAAGTCCTGCGCCTTTTCAAGCCAAAGAAAATCCGAGCCGCGACCGCACGTCGTGCGTCGGCCACATCTGCCGGAATGGAGTTCGAAGGCATTCCAGAGCCAAACATGAAATTGTCCCGGGCGTTGCTCATTGTTTTGCTTTTGCACGTCGTTGCCGTTTCAGGAATCATTGCTTTCAACGCAATCAAAACGCGGGACAACGCATTCGTGCCGGCGGACTCTTCGCAAGCTGACAGCACGCCGGCCAATACAACGGAGGCCCCAAACCGAGCAGACACTGACAATGTACCAGCCGTTGCGGCGACAAAGGAAAAAGCGCGGCAGGAGGAACCGAAACCTTCACATTCACCGACCGCTGAAAAACTCGCGAAGACGCCTTCTTCTTCGGGAAAAACTTACGTTGTGAAGAAGGGCGATAATCCCGTTACGATCGCAAAGAAGTTAAATGTCTCCAGCAACGATCTGATGGCGCTGAATCATATCGAAGACGCGCGCAAATTGCAGATCGGGCAGAAGCTGCTGGTTCCTG
>Ga0210142_1000080_pt1 | contig 21397 bp, 14 predicted proteins | sample Goodyear_PhragC__FD_184869 | JGI IMG/M metagenome (GOLD analysis project Ga0210142, IMG submission 184869) | Wetland microbial communities from San Francisco Bay, California, USA, that impact long-term carbon sequestration - Goodyear_PhragC_D2... | ecosystem: Environmental > Aquatic > Marine >...
TGCTGCGTTTGCCTGAACAGTGGAAAGCTGACAGCGAAACCGGTTCAAGCCAACAGCTTGAAGGCGAATCCCGGACGCGAACGGTTTTCGGCGGAGAACGTGAACAATGACAGCGGGCGCACACACGTTAAGCCTTGAAGAAACGTTGCTTGAGCCACCGGCGCTTCCGCCGCCGCCGACTCGCCACGCTCTATTGATTATTCTGATTGCATTGGCAGCGCTGCTGCACGTGGTGACCATCGGGACGGGCGACCTGTACAGCGAAACCGAAGGCCAATATGCCGGTGCAGCGCGCGAAATGGTTGAGAGCAATCAGTGGCTGCTCCCAACGAACGACGGAATCCCGCGCCTGCAAAAACCGCCGTTGCTCTACTGGCTCATTATGGGGTCGTATAAAATTCTTGGGGTGAACGAGGCAGCAGCGCGGCTACCTGTCGCCCTTGCCGTCGTTGCCACCGTTGCGCTCATTTTTCTGATCGGTGAACGACTTTCAGATTACTGGCGCGGCTTCATTGCCGGTCTGATTTTTCTCAGTTTCTGCGGAACGTTTCTGCTGGCGCGCATTGTTATGCCAGAACCGCTGGTCACCGCATTCATTGCCGGCGCGATGTTCTGTGGATTGCGCGGTTATGAGCGCAGACAGCGTCGCGGCCTTTGGTTCACCGGTGTTTGGATTTGTTCGGCATTGGCTTGTCTCACCAAAGGCTTCCTCGGCATCGTTTACGTAGCCGCGATTTTTGTTTTGCTCTCAATTTTCTATCGCGAAGCCAGAATGCGATTCAGTGCGCTCTTGCGGTGGGAATATGCGGCGATTTTTCTTGTGATTGTGTCCCCGTGGCACATTTGGGCGCAATGGCATTTCCCGCATTATTTTCATTATTTGATCAGGACTGAATGGTTGGGACACCTGCGCGGGCTTACCGACGAGACGCATGATTTCCTCGGCGTGCCTGCTTATCAGTTTGTAATCCTCCATCTGGCGTGGTGGTTTCCGTGGTCCATCGTGCTGCTACCCGGGGTGGCCTTTGCCTGGCGTCGGCTGATCCGGCCGCGGGAGATCAACTTCGCCGATGGATTACTGCTTTGCTGGATGGGCGTGGTGTTCGTCCCGCTGCTCTTTTTGGGCCAGCGCCAGGACTATTATTCCATGAGCATGTGGAGCGCGTTTGCCCTCTGGGCAGCCGTGGCCTGGGATCGGACCCCAAAAGGATTGCGCGCCGCGGGGGCTGTCGCGGTGGGCATTGTCGGGTTGGTAACCGCTGCTGGAGCGCTCTTTATACGTCGTGCTCCAAATGCTACAAACGGAGATTGGGGAATAATGGACGCGCGTTGGACCGCTTGGAAGGCGTTGCTCGACATGCCTGTTTCCGCCTGGGCCGCGCTCCAACCTTCGATCGCAATTATAGGTGTTTCGTTAATCTTTTTCTCGCTGCTAACGCTCTATTTCATTTTCAAGCAGCGCGAGAAACTCGCCGCCATCGCACTGGCCGTGTCGATGATCCCCGCCGGGCTCAGCATGGTAATAAGCGTTGCCAAAACCGCGCCATATTTTTCGCTGGCTGATGTAGCCCGTTTCTTAAATCCGCGCCTGGAGACCGGCGGCCACGCGATTTTCGAGGGCCCGCTCGACGACAGCAGCAGCCTGATATTTTATCTGAACCGAAGATTCTTTTTTGTGAATCAAAATTCGCGGAAGGAAGCTCCCATCGGCGTACCTCCGAAGAACATTTTCTTGAACGAACAGGCAGTCCTGAACAAATGGGGACAAACAGACGCAGTTTTCCTTATCGTGGAGCAGAGCCGGGCGGATTACTGGAAAGAACAGATCAACAGCCGGTTCCACGTTTATCACCAGGTCATAACGTCTGGAACGTACGTGGTGCTCAGTAATCAGCTTTAGACTAAGATCGATTGGTTTGGTGCGTCGTTCTTGAAAAACGATTGAGTCAGGCTAATGTGCGGGCTCACTCCCGGTTCACTCCTGCCACGGTTCAACGAATTTTATGTCGCAACATCGCAGTCTAAAAGGCGCAAGCACTATCGCAGCCAAACGTAACGTCCTGAAGCGCTTCGAACGCGTCGAGCTTTTGAAGAAGCGCGGTCAATGGAAGGACGGTCGCAGAGTCATCGGCCTGCCGAAGACCAAGCCCGACGTGTAGGATTCAAGGTCATCCTGAGCGAAGCGAAGCGGAGTCGAAGGATCCCGTAGAGCTAGCTAAAAGTATTGTCACGGGATTCCTCGACTTCGCTCGGAATGACGTTTAGGAATCGCGATGCGCCTCAACCGCTTCCTCGCCGCCGCGGGAATTGGATCGCGCCGGTATTGCGATGAGTTAATCGCGGCGGGCCGAGTCGCGATCAACGGCACTGTCTGCACAGATTTCAGCGCGCAACCGGACCCGCGCGACCATGTCAAAGTGGATGGCAAACTTGTCCGCGTTAATGCGCCGTTGACTATCATGTTGCATAAACCCGCCGGGTTCGTGTCGACCCGGAAAGATCCGCGGGTCCGCGACACTATCTTTGATTTGCTCCCGGCGAAATTTTCGAAACTTTTCAACATTGGACGTCTGGATGCCCAGACGGAGGGCCTGCTGCTTGTTACAAATGACGGCGAGCTTGCGCAGCATCTCACTCATCCCCGTTTCAAGGTCGAGAAGGAATACGAGGTAACCTTGGATAAGCCGTGGGATTCGGCGCTTGCGCCGCGATTGTTGCGCGGGATTATTCTTGATGGTCAGCGAGCAAAAATTGCGCGTCTCCACCCCGTTTCACCGACGCGTTTGCGGGTTGTGTTGCGGCAGGGAATCAATCGTCAGGTTCGACGCATGTTCGAAGCAGTCGGATATCAGGTGAAACATCTTGCCCGCATCCGCGTTGACAGCCTTCGGATTGGCGATTTACCCTGCGGACATTGGCGGCCATTGACTAAACGCGAGTTAAAGAGCTTGCAACGTCGCAGCGACATCGTAGCCGCGGGCGCTGACCGCAGCGGTGAGAAAGCTGACCGCCTCAGAGGAGGGCCGAGGTCAACGCCCCGGCGACAAAGCACATGAAACTGGACGAATGTAACGCACTTATCACCGGAGCTTCGGCTGGGATCGGTCGCGAATTTGCGTGCCAACTTGCCGGTCGGGCGCGCTCAATAATCCTACTCGCGCGGCGTGACGAAAGGCTGCTGGAGTTAGCTGATCAACTGCAACACGAGCATGCAAACCTTCTTGTTCACACCCGGAAAGTTGATCTCTCTGATCTTGCGCAGTTGAATGATTTGCTGGACTGGCTCGATCAGGAAAAAATCGACATCGATCTTTTAATCAACAACGCCGGGCTCGGGGACAGCGGTCCGTTTGCGAAAAGTAACGCCGCTCGCAACAAGCAAATGACCCTCGTAAATATCACCGCCTTAACTCTGCTGACTCGGCATGTTCTTCCGCACATGATCGCGAAGCGCCGTGGCGGCATTCTCAACGTCAGTTCGTCCGCCGGCTTTCTCCCGATCCCCGGCTTCGCTGTCTATGCCGCTACAAAGGCTTATGTGACAAGTTTCTCTGAGGGACTTCGAGCCGAGCTTCGCGGAACAGGAATTAGCGTATGCGCTCTTTGCCCGGGCCCTGTCGAAACAGAGTTCCAGCAAGTCGCCAGCCGCCATGGCTCCGAGCCGGACATGGGTCCGAAGCTCGTCGTCGTCCCGATCAAACAAGTGGTGCGCGATGCGCTCGCAGCCCTTGAAGCAGACCGGCCAATGGTGGTGCCAGGATTGCCGATGAAGTTGCTAATGCTTCTGGTCCGCGGGATGCCGTTGCCTCTGTTGCGTCTCGCAGCACGGCTATCACGGAGAACAGGCGGCAGCGTGTAGCTTGTAGGGCGTCTGTGTCAGACGCCACCCACACAGAATGGCGTTTCACAGAAACGCCCTACAAAATCTGCGATCCTGAAATCCGCAATACGTAATCAGAATTATCAATTGACGCTCCATTCACCTTCCAACGAATTCTCATCGAGCGAGCAGGCTCGCTCCGATAATTCGCGATCGTTTGTTGTCTCACCGTTCAGGCAGCCAACAAGTGGTCTGCGCAGACGGCGGGAGATCCGCTAACGATGAAACCAGTTGTGCTGGCTCGCGAACACCTGGCGATTGATCAGAATCTCCGAGGCCTGTGAAAACACAGCAATTGCGCTGAGCACCACGAGTGTTGAAGCGATGTGGATCCAGCGGGTTTGTCGAAATCTCGAAGACGCGAGTCGGCACAAGCAGGAAATCCCGTAGACGTAACTCAGCGCGAAAGGAATGATCGCGCCGCTCAACAAGCGGCCTGATGTAAAATACGGATGTGCACGGGATGGATTAACGCAAGTACCGAAATCGAATTGAATCGAAAGAAGTCCCAGGAAACCGACTCCAGCTGCGACAGTTACAATCGCAATCGCAATCGCCTGCCGTTGGAACGTGGAAAGTGCAAATCGTTTTCCTAACCCGAGGATGGCTGCCGCGATAAAGACCAGTGACGAAACGGCAAACAGGCCGTCAGCGATATGCCAATCGAAGCGGGCGCCGTGCCACTCAACTTCGCCGCGCCAAAAACTGGCGATTAAATCCGACCAAAAAACCCAAAGCCCCGCGGGTGTAAAGATGGGATGGTGCCACCATTCAGCGAATGGTTTCCGCGTCCAATCCAGGAATGCGATTTTGGCCGCTGATCCGGTGACATCGCCAAACTGCAGGTTCAGCCAAACGATCCAACTGCCGATTGGGATGCCGGCGCATAAGACGAGTGTGGCAAGCGCGATCAAACCGCGACGAGGCGTTCGTTGAATAATCGCTACAAGTCTGGCAAGGACGGCTGCTACCGCGATTATGATCAGGGGCAAATTCGTTAGTTTGGTCAGGTACGTGGACGCAATCGCTGCGCCTGTGACGGTCGCAAGCAGTACACCCGGAGTGTTCGTTCGCAACCATCGCAAAACGCAGAGGAACAGCAGCCCGAAACAGAGTGGCGACAGTACGTCATTGTTCATTGCGTAGAAAACATTCTGCGGAATGAAAGCGATCAACAGCGGGACGCCGATGCGCAGGTCGAGGCGTTCCGGCGCTATTGTTCGGGCGGCCACATACCCCAACCAAACTATTATCGGCATCAGCGCGACATTCAGGAACCGAATCCAATACAACGATTCAATGCCGGTCAATCCGATGTGTTGGCCGATCCACCACCATGCGCTCGCCAGGACGTAATACAGCGGCGGCTGTGATGATTCGAAATTGATTTCGCCGCTCCATGCCGTTCTCGTCACGGCAATCTCGGGTTCCACTTTCGCCCAGGGCTCCTTCCAGAGCGGCGTCGGAAATTTCCCGCCGGGAAATCGCTCCGGCGGAGATAAAAACTCCGGCGAAGCGTAAGGAACAATCCAGTTCAGCGTTTCTTCCCTCAGCCGATCGAAACTGCGCGGAACCTGAGCATGTGAATACTGCGTGATCAGATCGAAATGCAGGTCTTCATCGATGTTGCTGAAAAACGGGAACGCGGCTGAGTAAATAAAAACGCGGAGCGCCGCGGCGACACAGAAAAGCAAGATCAAAAGGCGCTCGTTTCGATTCGTTGTTGATTCGCTACCGAACATAGCAATCGCCTGCCAAACATGGCCAGACGGCGAACGTTCCATATCACATGCAGAGCGCAAAGCGACGGGTTTGCTCCTTTGTCATTCCGAGCGACGTCGAGGAATCTCAGTTTTTAAGGTTACAGTAGGGAATTTCTCCCCTCCGCTGCGCTTGGCTCGAAATGAACCGCTCGATGACGCGCAAAACAAAAACGGCGGCCGGCTTATCGACCGCCGCTTTCAGAGCTTCGGAATTCCGCCAGGAGTTCTATGACGACTTGTATTTGACCGAGCAACCATAGGGCTTGCTTTGCGAGGTCGTGACGGGCTTGCCCGAAAGCGATTGATCCAGCGCCGCCTTCACGTAATTGGTGGAAGTCGGAATGTCAGCGGGGTTTGGCGTGGCTTTGTTGTCGATCGCGCCATGATAAATGATTTTCCCGTCGGGATTAATGATTACCATGTTCGGCGTGTTCTTCGCGCCGTAAGCGCGGCCTGCGTTGCCTTCGGGATCCAGCAGCAGCGCGGTCTCATGTGTCTTCCACGATGTCGCGATCTTTTGGGCTTCTTCCGCCGTCAGGCTTCCCTGGGTACCCGGCGCATTGGAATCGATGGTCAGCCAGACAACGCCTTTGTCGGTGTATTCTTTCTGCAACTTTTGCATGTTGCTGCTGCCGTAATGCTTCTTCACAAACGGGCACTCCGGATTAAACCATTCCAGCACAATGTATTTGCCCTTGTACTCCGAAAGCGAATGCTTTTGCCCTTTCGCGTCGGTGAGCGAAAAGTCCGGCGCGGCGCTTCCAACTGGAGGCACATCGGCGGCAAAGAGCATCGTTGCGATCAACGAAGTGAGAATGGTCAAGGTAATCTTCATAGATTGTTTAGAAAACATAGCTTCTAAAATGGTTCAAATTTCTGGCAACAGGATATTTGTAACAGACTGGATAGATTTCAGCCGGACCCGGATCGATCTCCGCTGAATTTCTGGGCCAGATTGCGAAGACCAGCGAGAAAATTTTGATTCATCAGGCCGACCAGTTGCGTTTCGTGTTGCGGGTCGATCTCAAATCTGGACGACCATTCAACATACGAACGATCCCCATCTGTAATGGGCAGCACGCGGAGGGTGGTGAGATGATTGCGCACAGGAACCGGCGAACCAACGAATGTATAGGAATACGAACGTTCCGCGTCGGAAAGCGCCACCAACACCTCACGAAACACTTCTCCATCGGTCTGCGTGACGACACGCACACACCCCACGCGGGTCGGGTCGCCGCCGTCCTCGATCGGGCTTGATTTCACAAACGGCAGCCAATCCGCCGCCGCATCGAAGCGCCGAATCGTTGCCCAGACTTTCGCCGCTGGTCCATCTATCACGCTGCTCACAAAAACCCGAGACATATTTGATCGCCAGCTACGGGCGCGGCGCGGGAGTCGGGCGCGACCTTGGCAGCGGAGTGGACCTCGGTATCGGGGTGGGCCGCGGAGTAGACGTCGGCGTAAGCGTTGCAGTCGGAGTAGCCGTAGCTGTGGCGGTAGGAGTCACAGCCGGAGTTGGCGTTGGTGTTGCGCCGGGCTGCGCGCAGTATCTTCCGCCGGTGTTCAAAAAGACGCGATTGCCGCCCACCCAGTAGGCGCCACCCCAGACAATCATTTCACTGCCGGTCCATACGGCCGTGTGCTGGTCTCGGGCATGAGGCACATTCGCGATGCTCGTCGCTATCCAGCTGTCCGTGCCAGGACTGTATCTGGCGCCAGTATCCAAGCTGACCGGCGGCTCTCCGAACTCGCCGCCCCAAATGACCATTTCCGTGCCAGTCCACACAGCGGTGTGAGAGTCGCGTGCAGAGGGGGCGTTGATCATGCTTGTGGGCGCCCAGCTGTCGCCGATCGGGTTGTACCTGCCGCCGGTATTCGTGTCGTTGAACGTCGAATCGGCGCCACCCCAGACACCCATTTCGCCGCCGCTCCATACTGCCGTGTGAGCAATTCGGCCGAGCGGCGCATTAGCGAGTCCAGTAGGTGTCCAACTGTCCGTAATTGGATTGTATCTGCCACCGGTGTTCAAGTACATCATTTGATTGGTTCCACCCCAAAGCACCATTTCGCTGCCTGTCCAGATCGCCCGGTGATACCATCGCGCCTCGGGCGCATTGATCGTGCTGATCGCCGTCCAACTGTCTGTGTTTGGATCGTATCGGCCGCCGGTGTTGAATCGCGTGCAGCAATTGTAGCCTCCCCAGACGATCATTTCGTTGCCGGTCCAAACCGCCGTGTGTTGAGCCCGTGCGGCGGGCGCGTTGGCCGTGCTGGTGGGTGCCCAACTATCGGTGACAGGATTATATCTTCCGCCGGTGTTCAAAATCGGTTCTCCTCCCCAGACAACCATCTCGGTGCCAGTCCACACAGCACTGTGATAGTCTCGGGGCGACGGCGCGTTGTCGAGGGACGTAGATACCCAACTGTCCGTGCTTGGATCGTATCTTCCGCCGGTGTTCAGCCGGCCACTCGTGAAGTTGAGTCCTCCCCAGACGATCATCTCGCTCCCGGTCCATACAGCGGTGTAAAACTCTCGCACGTTCGGCGCATTTACGGTCGTGGTAGCAGTCCAGGTATCGTCGGTGCAACCCACGGAAACAGGGATTTCGGGGAGTTTGTAAGCGGCGTTGGCTGTGGTCGTTTGAGCGGGAAGGTGGTTCTCCGTAAAACCGGCTGGAGACAAGCTTCTCGGCGCAAGCGGCACGCCTGCCGCCAGAGCAAGACTAGCACTGCAACGTTCAGCTAGCGCTGGTCTGGCCAAACATTCCGCGATCACAAACGGATCGTTCCCGAGCGCAGCAAACAGTTCTCGGAGCACATCAGGTCGTTTCGTATGACTGCCCATGCGATCCATTTCAGCCTGAAGCTCGCTCGCAGTGATTGGCAATCCCCGCTGATGAGCGACCAATTGCGATTTGCCTAGATAGTCTTCAACTTTGCGTTCGATCTGTCGCTGCGAGATGATCCCCTCCAACGGAGGCTTGGGCGCTGGGTTTTCCTTCGGCCAAGTGCGGTGACGCGAGCGCACCTCCTCAATCGCTCGCTGATAGGCCACTCGCTGCCCAAAGGTTAGCGTTGTATTCGAAGGCTCCCTAGGCGCTTCAGCACTGCACAACGCTGTCGGGATCTCGATCCCCAGCAGACACGCGATGGCCGGACAGCAAAAATGAAGTATCAACGCGCGCACTTACTGACACGTGGATTCAACATGCAGCTTGACGTAACCGTTAACGTAATCGTAAACGATGCTCGGACTTAAGCACCCGGTGTAAGTGAATGAGTAACTTGAGAACTGCCCGCTCAAAGTGGAAGCGTGCAAGAGCGGAAAATCTCCCGTAAAGAACCCGTTCAGCGTCACCGACAATTTGCCGTTCAGCGTCGCTGTACCGGAGACCTCGGCCTTGTCCACACTGGTCGAGCTAACGTTGCAGCGCATATTAGCGAGCGTGCCGACGGAAAGATTGCCGCCGATGGTGAGTGTGCCACTCGGCGCAAGCGTGCCGTCAATGGTCATTCCGCTGGAGGTGTTAACCGTACCATTGCCCGTTAACGTGCCAGATTTGTACACGTAAACACTGTCTGCATTTACCGTTCCACCGTTGATGACCGTCAACAGGCCAGTTCCGCCTTGACCGTTTAGGATTCCACCCACACGGAGCACGGCCCCTCCGCCGCTAATTGTCACTGTCCATGTTGAGCTTGTACCATCTACCGTTGCGCTGCCGTTTGAACCCGCCGCTGCCCCGATTGACGCGCCTGCAAGGGTGCTAACAGACCCACCGTTCTTGATGCTCAGAGTGCCTTTGCCGTAGTAGCCGACGAACATGTCGTTGCACTGATTCAGCGTGCCGTGGTTCACAGTCAGTGCGCCTGACTCCGTCGAATTATTACGACCAAGAAACACCTCGCAGGCGTGGGCGGTGGTAGTCGTCGAGGTAATCTGAGCCTCGCCACCGTTGTTAATGTTTGCCTCGGTTATGCCGTTGTCTATGGGACAAACGGGCTGCTCCCCGCAACCGGGAACGTAGTCTTGGTAGGGACACCAATTCAACGGGTCGAACCAATCACCTGCGCCGGAATTACACCAATACCTCGTACAGCCGCACAACGCCGCGTCACCGCGACTGCTAGGCGAAGCGGAAAGCACTAAGGCGGCTATGGCGAGGTAGAATTGCATTTTTCCAAGAAGGTTTTCGTGCTGTTTGTGAAGCGCATTTCTTTTTCATGATTTGTCCTTTGATAACTGACTATGTTTGGCCGTGAAGCCCGCTTATACCCAAAACGTCGAAGATAGGTCAACCCTTTTTCCGCTTTCTTCGTGGCTTTGATTGCTTCGCCGCGTTTCTTCCTCGGACGCTTTGTGGCATCGTAAGGCCGACCTGAAGTTTTCGGTTTTGGAATAATTCTTTTTGAGGTCAAAAAACGCCGCGACGATTTTATCGCGCGCAACAGTCCGTCAGCCAGCGGCCTTGGTACTTCATCTCACTACCGTCGCGCCACAACGGCGCGCCGCCACTTCAATAGATGGTTCGGTTAATCGAAGCGAGCGTGATTTCTACTGTGAAGCGACCCTGCGTGCGACCGTTTCAAGCTTGTCCAGGAGCATGCTTTTGGTGAGCAGTTCCGGAAAAACAATTGGCTCTTCGTTCTTCGCGGGATAAAGCACGTAGAGTGGAACACCCGGGCGGCCGAACTGCTGCAACAATCTTGTGATCACGGGATCGCCGTTGGTCCAATCGGCTTTTAGTTTGACGATGCCGTTACGCTGAAATGCCTCGCGCACATCCTGGCTTTCGAGCACATTGGCTTCGTTGAATTTGCAGGTGAGACACCATGCAGCGGTAAAATCAACAAAAACGGTGCGGCCCTGCGCGAGTTCGGCTTGCAAACGTTCGGGCGTGAATGCCTGCCAGTCGCCCGGGAGGTGTGAATTGGCGGAAGCAATTTTCGTGGACTGGAATTTATCGCCGATAAAATAGATGCCGCCGCCGAGCATGAGCATGAGCATGAGCACGAGCACCAGAGTTCGCTTGGTAAGCGATGCTGTCGGAACAACAAAAGCACCTTTCATCCAGCAGGCGAGACTGATGACTAGCAGAAAGCAGCTTGCCCAGATCGCACCTTCCAGGCCACGCTGCGCCCCGAGCACGTAAAGGAGAAACAGCAACGTCGCCAGTAGCAGGAATCCCATAAACTGTTTGAGGTGCAGCATCCACGGGCCGGGCTTCGGCACGAATCGCATCCACGCAGGCTGAGCGCTCAGAAGCAGATACGGCGCGCTCATCCCGGCGGCCACCGCGACGAACATTGCCAGGATGATCACGGCAGACTGAGTAAACGCGAATCCGAGCGCGGTGCCGAGAAATGGCGCGGTGCACGGCGTGGCCAGCACCGTCGCGAAAACGCCTTGAAAGAACGAGCCGAGCAGATCTCTGCGCTCGCTCGTTGAAAGCAAACTGCGGGTGAGGGATTGCGGCAACGAAATCTCGAAGACGCCAAAAAGATTCAAGGCAAAAACGAGAACGATCGCGCTCAGCACGAGAACGAAGTAAGGATTCGTGAACTGAAATCCGCCCCAGGTCACGTCGCGCCCCGCCCCTTTAAGCGCAATCAACAGCAGCGCCAGTGCGATGAACCACGCAAAGATTCCCACTGAAAATGCAATCCCGCTCCGCAAAATCTTTTGCCGGCTCTGGCCCGCCTGCTGGATAAAGCCGAAGATCTTCAGCGAGATCACCGGCAAGACGCACGGCATCAAATTCAAAATGAAGCCACCGAGAAAGCCGAACAACAGAAACGTGAAGATTCCGCGAGCAGGAGCCGGACGAGCAGCCGAAGCCACCGTTGGCGGCGCAGTTGTAATCCGCCATGCCGCGCGATCGTCTCCGTTTGGCTGCTGCGAAAAAACCACCAGGCCCGCCATCGACGACAAGTTCTTCGGCGCGGACTCGAGCGGAATCCGAAGAACAATTTCGTTGTTATTGCGCGACTCAACCGCAGGATGCCCAACAATCGTGTCTTGCGGCGGCAGCGGAAAGAAATCGATTGCCGGATATCTAGCCAGAGTTTCGCTTGTGATTTTCAAGCGAACGTCGGAACCAGCCCGGCTCCACGCGGCGCTTGCCACATTTGCTCCGGGCCACTTTTGCGGAAGCAAACGTTGATAACGCGCGAAAAGGTCCGCATTCGCCGGCTGACTGGTCGATGCGACCGGCAAATCCAACTGCAGCGTCGCGCTGCCCGGAATGCAGATCTTCTCGCATACTAACCAATTCGCTTCACCGGCAAGCTTAACGGATGAGCTGTCGATCTTCGATGGCGGCGTAATTTCCTGCATCAGCAGGACTTCATTTTCGTAGCCGTAGGTTTCGATGTCGCCCGGGTCGATCGTCTTCAATGGAATGGGCCATTGGATTTGGCCAGTCTTCCAGCCCGGTGGCAGTTTCCAGTTCAATTCCGTCGGAAGCCCCGCGTCACCGGAGAATTTCCAGTACGTGTGCCAGTGTGGCGCCATTCGCAGTAGCAGGCCGACGGCAAAAGGCTTACCTGGAACAATCGCATTGGTATCAGCCAAAAGCTCTGCCTTAACGAGCTCCTTTCCCTGATAGGTCTGGCCAACAGCGTACGGCGAGAGAGCGAGCATCGGCCAGCAAAGCACCGAAAGGACAGCAAGCTTCCATGCCACTCTCATGGGATTAGATAACATTCGCTGAAGCGCAGGGCAATTAGGCGAGAAATCGTTCGTGCATGATCTCCACAAAGGTGGAACGCGTTGTCCTCAACGCGTTCATAGAATGTAGCTTTGCGGCTTGCCTTAGATGCGCGCACCTCCCACGCGGCAGAGATTAGCCTCCGACTTCGGCAATCGATCCCATCGTCTTCGGAGAAGCCGATCCACCTGCAAACCTATGGGACAATGAAAATTTTATCGGTCCAGGGATCCTTCACTTTTGTCCCGGGCGTATAACCGCTTACGTCAACGTATCTGCCACTGGAATCAAAGGGGCTAAACACGTATCCCGGCTTGTCAGGCACCGCTTTCGCAGTCGGAAATGCAGTAGAAAGTGCTGTCGCCGGCGGCGACGCCTTTGGCTCGGGCTGTTGGGTTTCGGTTTCAACCTGCGGAGCTTTTTTGGGCGAGCTTTGAGTCTGCGCGACATGAGATTTTGGCCGGTGCTGCGGCGGCGAGGCAACCGGCGTCGTCGAGGCCGGGTGACCCGGCGCAGTGACATCGGATTCGACTGCATCCGTGGTTCCAACCATGGTTGGCTCGTTACTGCGCCGCCGCAAAGCATAATGCACCGGAGCGGTCGCAACGCGGTACGAACCTACCGCAACATCTCGAGTGACATGATAGGAACTCACCGCCACATCACGTGTAGTTCCGCATCCTGCGAGCAAAATTGCCGCTAATATCATCGGTCGTTCAACCAGATTCATCTTGTTCCTAAGATCGTCTTTGGCGCGATCCGTTCAATCATTTAATGGCGGCGAGATCATCAATGAACATTGAGATTTCCTCGTCCGTGGTGGCCCACGAACACATCAGACGGTAAACGTCGGGCTCCAGAAATTTGTAGAAACGCCATCCCCGTGCGTGGAGACCGCGCACAAGTTGATCGTCCATCCGGAGAAAAACGGCGTTGGATTCCACCGGAAATACGTTTTCGATTCCTGTTTCATCGCGAATTCGCTGCGCAAGCTGCCGCGCCGCCCGGTTGGCGTGTCGCGCGTTTCGCAACCAGACATCTCCATTCAACAGCCCTATCCAGGGCGCCGCGATAAACCGCATTTTCGAACCGAGATGCCCGGCTTGTTTCACTCGATATTGAAAATCACGCGAAAGTTTCTTGTCGAAAAAGACGACCATCTCGCCCGCTGCAAGCCCATTTTTCGTGCCGCCAAAGCTGAGGATATCCACACCCGCTTGCCAGGTGATCGTTTTCGGAGCGCAACCGATCGACGCGACAGCGTTGGCGAATCGCGCGCCGTCCATGTGAAGCAACAATTCGTGCGTGCGCGTGAAACCACCAACAGCCGCGACTTCGTCCGGTGTGTACACGGTTCCGAGCTCCGTTGCCTGTGCGATGCTAATGGCGCGCATCATATGCCCGTGTAGTTCCACCTGCTGTGCGACGAGCCTCTCTGCCTCGCCGAGGTCGATCTTTCCGTTTCCGGTCTTGGTTAGGAACAATTTGGCTCCCCGCCCGTAAAACTCCGTCGCGCCGGCTTCGTCTGTCTGGATGTGTGCTTGTTCGTGGCAGATCACTCCGTGGAAAGGTTGGCAGACCTGGCTCAGTCCCAGCGCGTTTGCTGCGGTGCCGGTGAACACAAAATAAACATCACAGTCGACTTCGAAAATTTCCCGGATGCGCCCGCACACTTCAGAACTCCATTCGTCGTCGCCGTAAGCGGGAGTATAACGCTTATTCGCCTGCTCCAGTGCGATCCATGCTTCCGGGCAGATTGCCGCGCTATTATCACTGGCAAAATCATAACGAATTGTGTCGGCGTACATCCCGCCTCCCCTTACGCGAGTTTCGCCGCCTGGCAATCCAGGCCAAAGATTGCCTGACAGCGGAGCCCTGGGCCTCCGAGTTCTGCCAGGCAAATCCCAATCCCTCTTAACTCCTCAAAATGCGTTCAGCAGTTCCACTTGATAGTTCGAAAGAAAACCAGCAGGCGACCGTGTTTGCAGCTGCTTTTCCACTCCGGACGTCCGCGTAACTGAGTTTCCTGCCGCGTTAAGTTGCGGTCAACTTGCTGCTCCATCTGATTTTGAATCAAATCATATGATCCAAAAATGCAACGATCTTGCGCGAAAGACGCTGGCGGTAGCCGAACACTTTGCCTAACACGCAGGCGCGGTTACCCTTCGCGAATGAGATCGCTTCAACGCGAGGTCGAACAGCGGGGCGAGCAAATCTTTGAGCTGGTCGACAAACATCCTGACCGAATTTTCAGCAAGGCCGGATTTTATCACCGTCTCATGACGCTCTCGATGCGTGACGTACGGTTCAAGACGCAATTGTTTCGGTTCGTCGCCGTCCTGCCGTCATTACATGGGTCGCGTGAGGTCATTCAGCATCTCCAAGAATACTTCAGCGGTGCCGGGAAAGGTTTCCATCCATTGCTCGGAGTTGGCGTTCGCCTCGCGCGCATCGCTCCATGGGTAAGCGCTCCGTTACTCCGATGGAACGTCTCTGAAATGGCCCGTCAGTTTATCGCCGGACGAAATCCGGATGAAGTGATAGCGACATTGCGCAAACGCCGGAAACAAAAAATCGGCTTCACCGTTGACGTTCTCGGCGAAACCGTCATGAGCGAAGGCGAGGCGGATCAATATGCGGGACGTTACTCGGATTTGCTGGAGAAACTGGCAGACGAAGCGAGGAACTGGACCGATCCCCTCGGAAAGAACGTTGAGCTTTTTCCGGTCGTAAATTTGTCGGTAAAGATTTCTGCGCTTTATTCGCAAATCAATCCAGCTGCTCCAGGGGACGCCATTGTCCATCTCGGGACCAGGCTGCGTCCGCTTCTTCGCCGCGCGCGTGAGCTGGGCGCGTTCATCAATTTCGACATGGAGAGTTACGCCCTTAAAAATACGACTCTTGAACTGTTCAAAACGATCTTCACCGAATCAGAGTTCAAGGATTGGCCGCATGCCGGGATTGTTATCCAGGCGTATCTGCGAGATTCAGAGAGCGACTTACATGATCTAATCGAGTGGGGTCGCGCACGCGGCACGCGGTTTGCCGTCCGACTGGTGAAAGGGGCGTACTGGGATTACGAGACCACCAAATCAGGCCAGAACGGATCGAGTGCCCCGGTGTTTCTTCTGAAGCCCGAGAGCGACGCGAATTTTGAAGCACTCACGCGGATACTCTTTGAGAATGAGTCTGTCGTCACCGCTGCATTCGGATCGCACAACGTGCGCAGCATCGCCCATGCGCAGGCCGCCGCGGAGGAACTCGGGATTGATCGTGGCCGTTTCGAGTTTCAATTGCTTTATGGAATGGCCGGCCCGATCAAGCGGGCGCTGGTGGAAATGGGGTACCGGGTTCGGGAATACTGTCCTATTGGCGAGTTGCTACCGGGCATGGCCTATCTGGTCCGACGCCTTCTAGAGAACACATCGAACGAAGGATTTCTGCGCGCTAAATTTGCCGAGAATGTTCCGACGAAGGAATTGCTGCGCGATCCAAGTGAGCTAATTAAGGCTCCTGCAGCAGGGAGGGATGATGACGACAAACTAGCTTCGCCCGGTCAAAAAAATGGCGCTTCACTTCGCGCAAGACCCGGCGATAATTTCAAAAACGCACCACTTGTGAGTTTCATTTACAAAGATAACCAGGACAAAATGCAGAGCGCATTGCGCGAAGCGCGCAAACGCTTCGGCGAAAAACATCCACTTTACATCGGAGGCGAGAAAGTTTGGATCGATAATCTCACGCCTTCGGTTAATCCCGCCGAACCCAGCGAGATCGTTGGTTACGGGACCGAAGCGGGGATTGCCGAAGCCGACCGTGCTGTTAAGGCTGCTCGCGCCGCATTCGAAAAATGGAGGTGGACCCCATTTGAAGAGCGAGCGCAGCTGCTGGAACGCGCGGCCGACATCTTGGAGCGTCGGCGTTACGAACTTTCGGCAGTCGAAGTCTACGAGGTTGCCAAGCCGTGGTCTGAAGCGGACGGCGATATCCGCGAAGCGATCGATTTTTGCCGGTTCTACGCACAGCAAATACGACGGCTCGGGCGCCCCAAGCTCACGCAGCAGGTTCCTGGCGAAGAAAGCTATCATCACTACTGGCCGCGCGGCGTGGCGTTCGTAATTGCGCCTTGGAATTTTCCAATTGCCATTCTATGCGGCATGGCGTCGGCCGGAATCGTTACCGGCAACACAGTAATCATGAAACCATCCGAGCAATCGATCGTCTGCGGCGCCATGCTCATGCAGGTATTCGAGGAAGCAGGCGTGCCACCCGGGGTTTTGAATTTTTTGTCAGGGCACGGGTCGGTGATCGGAGCGCATTTGGTTGATCACAAGGACGTCGATTTGATCGCGTTCACCGGTTCGCGCGAAGTCGGATTGAAAATCTGGGAATCGGCCGGGATCACCCGTCCAGGTCAACGGGAATTGAAGCGGGTGATTTGTGAAATGGGCGGAAAAAACGCGATGATCGTCGACGCTGATGCGGATCTCGATGAGACGATCATGTATTCAATTTATTCTGCGTTCGGGTTTCAGGGACAAAAATGCTCCGCGCTCTCGCGTTTGATTCTGCTGGAGGAAAATTATGATCGCGTAATGGAACGCTTGATTCCGGCCGCAGCCAGTTTGCGCGTCGGAAATCCCGAGGAACCCGGGATCATGGTCGGACCGGTCATCGATGAAGCCGCGCACCGGCGCATTTTAGAATACATCGAGATCGGGAAAAAAGAGGCCACTCTGGCGTATCAGGCGAAGGAGATTCCGCCACACGGTTACTTTATTCCGCCAACTATTTTCACCGATGTGAAGCCCAACATGCGCATCGCGCGAGAAGAAATTTTCGGCCCTGTGCTGAGCGTCTTGAAGGTGCGCCATCTCGACGAAGCGCTCGAAGTGGCGAACGGAACCGACTACGCGTTGACCGGCGGCTTTTTTTCGCGCAGCCCGGATAACATCGAACGCATTAAGGCGCGGCTGGAGGCCGGGAACGTTTACATCAATCGCTCGTGCACGGGTGCCATTGTTGGGCGGCATCCCTTTGGCGGATTCAAAATGAGCGGCAGTGGCACCAAGGCCGGTGGCGAAGATTATCTTCTGCACTTCCTCGTGCCCAGAGTAGTGACAGAAAATACCAGCCGGCACGGCTTCGCTCCGGAGCAGTCTCCTGAATATCGCGACGAATTTGTTTGGCCTAAGCCGCAATAGCAACCGCTCGAACGGCGGCACGAATCAATTCAGCGGCCGCGCTTTACTGAGCAGCTTCACAACTGTAATAATCATGTAAAGCACCGGCCACGCCGAAGTCAGAACGATCACAGCGAAGGCCGCCATTTCCCTGGCCCGTTCGCGCGCTGCTTCGAGACGGTATTCGCGTCCCAAATCAAAAAGATTACGGAATTCCGATTTATCTTCTCCGTCATTAGACCAAAATTGGCCGCCGTACGATTGACCGAAACCGGAATGAAAAAAATAATCCGTCTGCGGAAAGTGTCCTTTACCGCCCTTGGAATGACTCCTCGGTTTCATAGACTCTGACCGATAATTGACTTGGAACCAGCGACACAATATCACGTTCAAAAAATCAATCAGCCTGAAAAAAATAGCTTTTCGATTGAACGGAGGCTGGGAAAGACTCGAAACGCAAACATGAAGCACGCCTTCTATAGCGCTGGCAAGCTGTTGGTGAGATTGTTGTTTGGTTGTGTCGCGCGGATCCGTGTCCTCGGGCGCGACAAACCGAATCAGCCTGGCGGATTTTTGCTGGCTGCGAATCATATCAGTCACTTCGATCCCTTTCTCGTAGGCTTGGAGGTCCCTCGAAAGATCGATTGGATGACCATGGCGGAATTCTTTCGACCGCCCACGCTGGGGTTACTGTTGCGCGCAATTGACGCGTTCCCGTCAGAGCGCGATCGCGCTGACCTCAAAACCATTCGCGTTGCAATCCAACGACTGAAAAACGGGCGGGTCGTGGGTATTTTTCCGGAGGGAGGCATTCGCGATGGCGCGCGATCAGTACTGGAAGGCGCACCGCTGCGGCCGGGCGCGGCAACGCTTGCCCAGATCGCGGGTGTCCCAATCGTGCCATGCGTGATCCTTGGCAGCGATCGCTTTTATTCGAAAAAACAGTGGCTGCCGTTCCGGCGAACGCCTGTCTGGATCGCGTTCGGTAAACCGATCTCGAATTTTCCGGAGCTGCAAAAATCTCGGGCGCGCGAACGGATCCAATCGGAACTCGCCGGCGCATTCAAAAATCTTTATGCCGAATTGCGCGAGAAGTTTCACCTTACGACCGACGACCTGCCGCAGCCACCGTGCGAACGAATGAAGGGTAGGGTCGACGCAGCACGGCGTCCCTACGACCGTTTAGCGGCTGTCACGATCGATTCGCTCCTCTGCGCGTCGATCAATTTCCTTCACAAGCGCCACCGATTGAACGGGCGTAGTCGCGAGGAGATGGAGCGCTACGTCGTGACATGTGAACGGCTCTCACCACAGGAGTTTTACGCTACGCCGCAAGCGAACAATGGAAACGGTGAACACGACTCGAAGCCCACGCTCGCTGCTACGAGTGATTCGCGCATGACCACCTTGAACTGGCGCAGTCCCGTTGAAACCAGTTTCTCAGAAAATAACGCCGCGCACGTGGATTTTTTCAGAACCGAAGCGCGAACATGGGAGACAGCGCCGACTGTGTTTTTGCTGCATTCACTAATGTCATCGAATCCTACTGGCTATTATCGTTTCGCGGAGGAATTCAACGGACTTGGGTGGAATGCTTGCTTTGCCCATCTTCCTTATCATTTTTCGCGGGTACCGGCGGGATACCGGAATGGCGAACTGGCGATTACACCAGACCTTGTTAGAAACGCCGAAGGACTACGCCAGGGTGTAATTGAAGTGCGGCAACTGATGGATTCGTTGCGGGCAAAGGGTTGCCGCGAGTTTGGCGTTCTGGCCACGAGCTATGGCGGTTGGATTGGCGCACTGGTGACGCTCGTTGAGAGCGATTTCCGATTCGTCGCGTTGATGTCACCGATTGTAAACGTCGAGCACGCTATCTGGCAAAGCCCGGCTGCGCGTCGCGTTCGGCGCGAACTGGTCCAGGCCAGGATCGAGCCGGCTCTCGTTGCGCGGCACTTTCATTTGAGCTCACCATTGCACGGCCAGCCGGCATGCGACCCTGAGCGGATCCTGTTCGTCACCGGTGAATTCGATTCGATTGCGCCTCCGGCAGAAATCGAGGCGATTCAGCAGAGATGGCGTGGCTCGGAACTGTTACGGGTGCGACAGGGACACTTCGGGTACCGCATGATTCGGGAAACAATCGCGCGGCTGAAGGAACGCTGCGATTTATAAACTTGTCGCTCGGTAAAACTAGCGCCGACAAATAGTGCAGATTTCACCGTCGGGCCATCTTTACTCATCGAGCCAACCTATTGCCTCAAGCAATCGGCGAAACTGCGGATTGTCAGTAGAAAACGCAGGTAGCCATTCGCCGATCGGTTCGCGTTTCCACCAGGCTTTTTCGCCCGGCGGCGCGAATCGATAACGATACAGTCGCGCGCGGATGTAATGCGGCGGTGCATCGGGAAAAGGATTGTTCGCAAGCAACGACAGCGTACCAGGATCGTTGTGAAGCAGTTTCCAGACAAAATGCAGTGTCCATGGATACTCGGCCGGTGAAGACATCGCCGCGAACCAGATTTGCCAGTCGATTCGCGGCTGATACGGCGCGGTAAACGGCGGACGTCGGTTCGGATCGCCTGGTTTGGCCTTGAATTCGTATTCCTTCCATTTCGTGTCGCCGGTTATCAGCGCGTCGTCTGTTCCTTCAAAAATAATTTCGTTCCGTTCGCGTCCCACAGTGCCGAACGCGCCGTAGGTGTTGACCAGATCAAGCGGATCGAATGAGTAATTCATCAGTTGCCTTCCGGACGCGAGATTGAGTACCGTCGGTATGCTGAGCCACGCAACAACGAGCGATAATGCGACAGCAATCGCGTTGTTGACACGCGATGGCTGCGATTCCTGGGCAGCGCGCTCTGCTCGCCTAACGAGGACTACTGGCAGAAAACGGCGAAGGAACGTATCATCGAAGCACGCGAGAAAGGGAATGATGGTCAGGTAATTCAGGAACGAAAGGTTGCCACTGATGATGAGAAACATCTGAAACGTGACGAGCAAAACGCCCGCGATATGACGGACGCGTCGCGGGCCGAATGAGAACCACGGCACGACCAGTTCGACAAAGTGATTCCAAGCTGTCTCGAACTTGAGCAGCCAGTGCGGCGAAAAATTCAGGTAACGGCTGATCGGGTTGGGGATGGGCTGCGTTTCGTAGTGATAATAGAGACAGGTAAGATCGCGCCAGCAGGGGTCGCCGCGCAATTTGATCAGACCGGCACCGAACATGATGCGAAACCCCAGCCATCGAAAAAGCCAGATAACCAGAATCGGCGGCCTGCTTTTTGGAAATGGTCGCCCATCGAGCAGTGGACAAAGGAAAATGGACAAGAAACCGGTTTCGAGCAGTTGGATTTCCCACCCGTAGCCGTACCAGATCTGGCCGACGTGAACGATCGACATGTACATGGCCCAAAGAACTGCGAGCAAAATTGCGTTCGCATAACCACACAAGACGACGAGCGACAGCCCCAGACCGACCCAGGAGAAAATCGCTAATGCATTATCGGAGATTCCAAACCAGAAAAGCGTCGGCACTCGAAGAGCGGCGGCGCTTCGAGAGCCGAGTTGCGTTTGGACCTCGTTTAAGAAGTGCGCCGCTGGCGTCAACCCATGTTCTCCAATCAGCGGCACGAGCTGATTAGCCGCGACCAAAAATGCGACGGCATAAACGAACCCGACTAATCGCAAAATGACAAATCGAGTCAGCCAGTACGAATTTCCCAGTGCGAAAAATCTTTCGAGCAGGCCTCCCCGATTCATTGCGAAGAAGGTCGAACACTGAACGTCCAACGTCCAACATCGAACCTGGCGGAATGGGAAATCTGCACTTCCTCGCTCCTATACTGCCAGGGG
>Ga0210142_1000084_pt1 | contig 20808 bp, 29 predicted proteins | sample Goodyear_PhragC__FD_184869 | JGI IMG/M metagenome (GOLD analysis project Ga0210142, IMG submission 184869) | Wetland microbial communities from San Francisco Bay, California, USA, that impact long-term carbon sequestration - Goodyear_PhragC_D2... | ecosystem: Environmental > Aquatic > Marine >...
CTGGCGCGCCAAGTATCCCATTCTCCGCTGCCGAATGGCGTGCCATTTGTCATCCTTAGAAACAAGAGCGGCGAAGAACGGCTGGAATACATCGATCAGCAATTCGAGCAGCCCGCCCGAAAGGTCGCGCACGTTTTGTTGAATGATGAGGCCAGTTTTCTTTCCTATTGGGCAACTCACGCACTTTCCGGTTTCTCAACGATCTATGGTTCCATTTCTCCGGCTAAATTCGTGGCTGTCTTGAACGATCACAGTAAAGAGGAAGCGGACTGGCGCGACCATCGAGCGAGTTATATCTTGACGTACTCTCGGGAATGGAACGAATGGAACAAACTAAGCGGCGTGAAATTCGAATCCCCGATCAAGTTCGCCGAGTGGCTGGAAAATCACGTGCCGGACATCATCGAGCCTGATGGCGCCCGGATGCTGGAGATCGCGATCAACCTCCGCGTGACGCAGAATGCGGCGTACAACAATGCGGTCCGACTCTCGGACGGCAATGCACAGTTCACTTATACCAATATCGTGGACGGCCAGAGCCGTGCCGGCGGCGGGGAAGTCAAGATCCCGGAAATTTTCGTCATACAGATTCCGGTGTTTGAGGGGCTGGACGCTGCGAGTTATCGCCTCGAGGCTCGCCTCCGTTATCGGCTATCCGGATCCGCGCTCTCACTCTGGTATGAATTGGTGCGTCCACATAAGGTCGTCGAGGAGGCATTCAAGGATATTTTGAACCGCATCCAAGCCGCCGCTGGAACCAAGGTTTTGTTCGGTTCTCCGGAGTGAATTGATAAAAGCCTGCCCGTCGTTCATCACCCATGGCCCATTACCCATGACCCATCACCCATTACCCATCAAGCCCTGCCCCTTCTGCGGCGACACCGACCCGGCGATCGATGAAATCAGCAGCGACGACTGGGCGCTCTGCTGCAACGGCTGCGGCGCGATCGGGCCGTACTACCACGACGACGGCAGCTCGGAGGTCGGCCCCAAGGCGATCGAACTCTGGAACCGCCGCCCAGGCGAAGGCCTGCCCGCGGGAATCAGCGAGGCGCTCAACACCGGCGACGGGACTTATCGGCCATGATTGCGACAGTACACGAAATGAACCAGTCACGCTTTTTCAGTCACGCCCCACCAGTCACGGAGAATTGACATGATGACCGAAAAGCAACTGCGCAAATATCACAACCTGTTGCGGGATTGCGTCCACGCCTGCGACGGCCTGCCATTCGGCTACAGCACCGAATTCATGCGCGGCCAGGTCAAGCGCCGCACCACGCTCACCGCCAAGCGCCTGATGCAGAAAAGCCGCGAGCTTTGGCGGCTGCTCGGTGAATTTTGATCTTGCCCATCACCCATCACCCATTACTCATTACCCATAACGCATAACCCATCACTCATCACTCATCACTCATAAAGGCCAACCATGAAAAAACCAGCCGCACACAAATCAGTTCCCACGGTCGCCGGTGCACCATTCGCTGGCGGCTACTATGTCGGCCGCTTTTTTGTCGGCACGCAGGCTTATGCGCTGGTAGTGGCACCGACGAGCGATGAGTCCGACGTCTCGGGCGCTTGGAACAAGAACACCAGGAAGGTCTCCGGCGCGTTGAACTACAACGACGGCGCTGCGAACACCGAGGCGATGGCCAAGGCCGGCAGCGCCATCGCCAAGGCTTTCCGTGCGCTCACAATCGGCGGCCACAACGACTGGTATCTGCCGAGCCGCATGGAAGCATTGCTGCTTTCCGGCGAACGCGAGCATCTCGAAGGGGACGCGACGATCGAAGACGATTGGTATTGGACCTCGACGCAGTGCGCCCTCACCGCCGCCTACGCCTGGGTTCAGTACTTCTACTACGGCGATCAGTACTACGGCCACAAGGTCGACTTCTATCGGGCCCGCGCCGTCCGCAGAGTAAAAATTTAGTCATTCAACCATTTAGTTATTTGGGGAGAACGATGGACCATTCGACCGAAATGATATCGATTCCCGTGGCGCACTTGCTCGGCAGCGTATCCGCAGAAATGCTCGCCAAAGAGCTGCTCAAGCGCGCTCAGAGCGGCCGAGTCGAGCCCGCACCATGCCCGCAGGCATCGAACTTGCCAGCAATTGGCGCTGCCTATCAGGACGGAATCTACGCCGGCCTCACGCTGGCCGGTAACAAACCGGCCGCTCTCGTGCTGTTGCCGGGCGATGAGAAGCTGATCTGGCAAGACGCTGTCGCATGGGCCGAGAATCAGGGCGGCACGCTCCCTTCGCGCATCGATCAACTCGTGCTCTGGAAAAACCTCAAGAGCGAGTTTCAGGATAGATGGTATTGGTCGAACGAGCAGTTCGCCTACGGCGGCGCCTACGCCTGGGTTCAGAACTTCTACAACGGCACTCAGGACTTCAGCCACAAGGACAACCTCAATCGGGCCCGCGCCGTCCGCAGATTACCCATTGAATAATTTAACTATTTAGTTTTTCTCAGCATGGCCCTGCATTTCAGTCTGCCCATTTACCGCTCGGTGTACGAACTGCTGAAGCTCGTCACCGAGGTCAGCCGCAATATGCCGCGCGATTACAAGCAGTCGATCGGCGGCCGGGTGCGCGATGAATGCGTAACGCTGACGGTGCTCGTCTTTCGAGCGAACTGCGCGACGGACAAGATGCCGTACCTCGATGCGCTGCGCGAGCACCTGCAGGTTGCCGAGCTGCTCGTGCGCTTGGCGTGCGACTTGCGCTGTATTTCCAAAGCGCAATATGCACGCATCGTAGCGCTGACGGACAGCGTCGGTAAACAGGCTTCCGGCTGGCGCAGATATGCAACTTCGCCTGCCGCATGACCGTCATGGCGATCATGCCCGTGCGAAATAATCTGGTCGCGCCGCTGCCTCACGAGGGCACCGCCACGCGCACAACGGATACCGCGAGCTCCGTCTTGGTCCGGTCCGGCGCAGTTTCCCGGCTGAGCAATCGGCCGGGAGACATGATTAGCGCGAAGGAACGCAGTACGCCAACAACGACGCCTACGCCTGGGTTCAGAACTTCAACAACGGCAATCAGAACAACAACCACAAGGACAACAACAATCGGGCCCGCGCCGTCCGCAGATTATCAGAATAGTCCTGCTGAGCTTTCTTTCGATGCTCTCGTTGCGGCTTATTACGATTGCCGCCGTACCAAGCGCACCACGGCTTCAGCACTTGTCTTTGAATTCGATCTCGAACGCAATCTTATTGCGCTCAATGACGATCTCGCCGGCGGCACCTACCGCCCCGGGCCATCGATCTGCTTCGTCATCACGCGCCCGAAGCCGCGCGAAGTATGGGCCGCCCAGTTCCGCGACCGCATTGTCCATCACTTACTCTACAACGCAATCGGTTGGCGCTTTGAGGCCGCGTTCATCGCGGATAGCTGCGCGTGTATTCCCGGCCGCGGCACACTCTATGCCGCGGAACGCCTGGAAACCAAAATGCGCTCGATCACGCAGAACTGGTCGCGGCCGGCTTGGTATCTCAAGTGCGACCTGGCTAATTTCTTCGTCAGTATCGACAAGCGCATTCTGTGGGAGCGTATCGCAGCCCGTGTCCCTGAATCCACTTGGCGCGATCTCGCGCATCTGGTGCTGTTCCACGATCCGCGCGCCGATGTAGTTCTACAGAGCCCGCCGGCGCTATTGGCACGTATTCAGCCACACAAGAGCCTCTTTACCCAGCCGGCGCATTTAGGACTGCCTATTGGCAATCTCTCGAGCCAGTTCTTTGCCAACGTCCACCTGGATACCATGGATCAATATATCAAGCATGTACTCAAGGTCCGGCACTATATCCGCTACGTCGACGACTTTGTGCTGCTGCATGAATCGCCGCAGCAATTAAATGCCTGGCACGCCAAAATCGCTGCCTTCCTTGCCCGGGAATTACGGCTCGAGCTGAACGAACGCAAAACGGTTCTGCAGCCCGTCTATCGCGGCGTGGACTTTGCGGGCCAAGTGATCAAGCCATGGCGCAGCCATATCCGCCGCCGAACATTTAATTCGGCATTGCAGAGAGTCGCGGTCACAGATCCAGCCAATGTCCGGACCTCCGCCAACAGCTATTTTGGACTGTTGCGCCAGGCGACTGCGAGTCATCACGATCGCGCACGGCTGGCCAATCTGGTCCGTCGGCGCGGCCATGCGGTCGACCGCGCACTCACCAAATGTTTCAAGGGCAAGGCATGATCGATTGCCCGTCGCCCATCACCCATTATTCATCAGCCATCACGCACTCAGATGCCCACCAAGATCGAATGGACTGACGAGACCTGGAACCCCGTGACCGGATGTACCAAGGTCTCGGCCGGCTGCAAGTACTGCTACGCAGAGCGGCTATGGCCGAAGGTTGAGGGCGCGCGCATGGCGAAGGTCAGCACGCCGGATAGCGAGACCGGACGATACGTTGCTCGTCCATTTACAGATGTGCGCTGCCACCACGAGCGTCTCGACGCGCCGTTGCACTGGCGCAAGCCACGCCGCGTGTTCGTGAACTCGATGAGCGATCTCTTTCACGAGGACGTGCCGGACGAGTTCATCGACAAAGTTTTCGCGGCGATGGCGCTCTGTTCACGAACAAACGAGTACCAAAACAGATATTGCCATCAGTTCCAAATTCTCACCAAGCGGCCCGCCCGCATGCTGACTTATCTGAGCTTAGAGGATCGGCAGGACTACATCGCCTCGGAAGCGGCCCACATAGCGGGCTCACCATGCGCAACAGGCTGGCTGGAAGATCGCCCGTGGCCACTGCCGAACGTCTGGCTCGGCGTCAGCGTCGAAGACCAGGCAACGGCCGATGAGCGCATTCCGCTGCTGCTGAAAACGCCGGCCGCAATCCGATTCGTGAGCTACGAGCCCGCGCTAGGGCAGGTGGATTTCACGGCGATCCGCTACCGCGACGATGATTGCGACTGTCGGTGGAACGCACTCACCGCCGAGCATTGGATCGACAATAGTACGAGCGCAGATTGCTATGTGAACGCCAATGATGGCGTGACCAAACTCGATTGGATCATCGCCGGCGGCGAGAGCGGTCCGCATGCGCGACCAGCTCATCCCGACTGGTTCTGCTCCGTGCGCGATCAATGCAAGGCGGCTGGCGTGCCGTTTTTCTTCAAGCAATGGGGCGAGTGGGTCTCAGTGAGTGAGGTCGCCGGTCCGGGAGTGCATCATTATTTCGAGGACGGTGCGACTGTACGCCGTGTCGGCAAAAAGCTGGCCGGCCGCCTCCTCGATGGCGTCGAGTACTCGGAGTATCCGGCGTGAGCAATCGCTGGTTGCACATCACCCATTACCCATTACCCATCACCGCCATTAAATGCTCACCCTCTCCAAAGCCGCCGAATCCCTGATGGTCAGCGCCAGCACCGTGCGGCGCGAGATCGCGGCCGGGCGGTTGATCGCCACCAAAATACGCGGCTGTATTAGAATCGCCGAAGAGGATCTCGAACAATACCGGAAGGCGCAGCGATGCCCGTCAGGAAGCACAGCAGGGGATGGGAGGCCCGTGTTCAATCCGCCGGCCGACGATTTAGCAAAACTTTTAGGTCTAAGCGAGACGCCCACGAATGGGAAGCGCAGATCCGCTCGCGCATCAACGATCGTGAGCTTGGCCGAACACCGCGCTACACGCTCGAGGAAGCCGTCGCCCGCTGGCTGAAAGGCGAGGCCGCGACCCTCAAATCCTACTCCAATCTGCTGGAAAAAGTCCGCGTGATCCATCCCCACATTCAGGGCCGGGCCCTAGCCGAGGTAGGCGACGTCGCCGCAGCTGTGCGCGCGGCCGGATTACACGACAAGCTCAAACCCGCCACCATCAATCGTCGCCTCGCGATCCTGCGCCGCGTCGCGCGCCTTGCCTTCCGCTCCTGGGGCTGGCTCGACCGCGACATCTCCGGCCGCATCACCATGCTGCCGGGGGAAGCCGAGCGCCATGTGTACCTCACCCGCGCCCAGGCGAAACGCCTGGGCGCTGCCGCACGAGGCCCGGTACGCGAGGCCATCCGCTGGACGCTGCTCACCGGGCTGCGCCGCGGCGAGCTGCTCTCCATCACCCCGGAGAATTTCCGGGACGGCGCCATTCTGCTGGCTGAGACCAAGTCCGGCCGGCCACGCGTCATACCGCTGCCCGCCGAGCTCAATCAGAAACGCTTCCCGTACGGCCTCACCCCCGACACGCTCCGCAACGGATTCGAAGCCGCCCGGGCCCGCGCCGGCCTGTCCGGCATCCGCTTCCATGACCTCCGACACACCTACGCCTCCTGGCTCACCCAGGCCGGCGTCATGCCAACCGCCTTGCGGGACCTGCTCGGCCATTCCTCCCTCGCCGTCACCAGCCGCTATGCCCACCTCGGCCGGCGGGACCTGTGGCAAGCGGTACAGGGCTTGAAACTTAATCAGAAAGGAACTAAAAAATGAATATTGACGAAGCGAAACGAGAGAAGGCGATCTTTGAAGCCAGGCTACGAAATGTCGCAGCGGAATGCGTTGATGAATTCCAACGGCGCACAAAACTGAAGGTCGTGAACGTATACGTCGAAGTGTTAGATGTAACCCAAATAGGAGAATCCCCACGATCCGTCGTGGAAAGTGTTCAATTCCGGATAGATTTTTGATTGTCGCGGGGCCAGCGCGGGGCTAGAAAAAAATGAGGAAAATCTCACAAATCATTGATTTCCCTATGGTGCCGGGAGAGAGAATCGAACTCTCATGGTCTCGCGACCGCGGGATTTTGAGTCCCGCTGAGCACCGGTGGACATTTTCTCCACAGAGGGCAGGAATGGCCAGGAGACGCCCAAATGTTGCAAAGCGCGGGGCTGTGGCGGGGCTGGAATAGGGCGCAGTTTAGCGACGTGGGCACACGCTGCGCGCTTGGACTGCGGCTGGTGCGGAGATATGCCGGAAATCGGCCTGGGGCGTTCTGGAGGGTTTCTCTATTTCACCGCGTCCGCCAGCGCCTTCTGCTTGGCTGCGCAGGCGTAGTATTCCTCGCTCACCTCGACGAGTTTTCGCAGGACGGCGGCGCCGGTGCCGTTTTCAAGGGCCGTGAGCGGCGGGCAGGGAGCGGTCAGGCTCGGCGGCAGGGGTGAGCGCGCCACTGAGGGCGGCGTTGGCGTCGCGCAGGCCGTCAGCATCAAAGCAAACGTTGCGGTACACAGGCCGGTCGATATACTTGTCCACGGTCTTCGTGATCGTCCGGTAGACAACTTTTCGCTTGGCATCTTCTTTCTCCTTGGCCGCTTCCGCTTCGGCCGCCTGGCGCGCCTCGAGCTCGCGCTGCTCCCGGTTGGCACGGTCCCATTTGGCTTGGACATCGGCGGCGCCCTGGCTGTATCCGTCGTGCCGGATCTTGAAGCCGATCCCAGCGACGGTTCCCACGGCGGCCAGGGCGAGAACGGCGTACAGTACCACCACGCCGAAGCCCAATTGATTTCTCACAGCAATTTGCCCATCACGAAGCCGGCAGCGATGCAGACCAGGCAGATCGCCGTCATGGCCCAGGGTTTCGCGTGAAACCATTGGCCGAAAGTCTGGGCGATTTCCTCGGCGCGCCCCTCAATCTTGTCGCGTTCCTCGGTGAATTTGGACATTAGGTGCCCACCCTTTCATCGGTGCCTTCCCAGACGAATTCGCCGGCTGCGCCGACCGGCCGATGCATGTTGCATCCGCAACAATACGTGGATCCATAGAAACGAGGATTGCGGGCATACGTCTCGGCAAGCTCCATGCCCATCGTTGTTACAGTGCCGCAGCCCTTGCCGACGCTGTCGAGCCGCGCCTGCGTCCAGAAGCACCCCAGAGTGGATGAACCATCAGGATTCGGCTGGGGATACGCTTCGTATTTGATGTAGGAAAATTTTGAGTATCGTTCCTTTTCCTCATCAGTGAGGTCGCGCAGCGGATACTTCGGACCGGCGATGCCGACGTGCCGATAGGATGCTCTAACGGGTCGGACGAAGCCCTTGGCGCGCTCCTCTTCGGACAGCACTAGGTATGCCTCGTTCATCGGGACCGGCTTGTCATCCGCTCCATGCCCCAGCCGCGGATCGTTCGGGTCGGTGGTCAGGCTCATGATTTTTTTCTCAGTTCAAAATGGAAAATCTTGTTCTCGTCGATTCTGAAGGCAAGCATCAGTTGCCCTGTATCGTCCATCTCAACCACAGGAATCGATACCGTGCCCCCAAGGCGACGCAGGAACACGATCAGTAATTGATCTTTTAAATCATCCATCATTGCGGCATGTTCCGGCGCGTCGCTGCGAGCCAGATCGATTCCTTTTCCCATTTATGCAATTCCCCGCTATGCCAGCGCTTGTTCCGCACGATTGAAGTAAGCCAATCGCCGCTCGTAATGCGTATAGCCGCCGTTGATGCGGCGTGTGATCTCGCGAAAATGGCTCTCGTCTGCCAGCTCGTTCAGCCCGCGCGATTTCCAGAACCAGGCGGCAGAGCGGCAGGCGAAATCAGGCGCTTCGAGCAGTTCGGGGTGAGTGATCAGGTCCGCGCCCAGCGCGGCAGCGCATGCGGCATAATTGGCGCGGCCGGTGATCTGGATCAACCCGCGGCCCTTGAAGCGAACGCCGTCGCCCGGTTCCGTGTTGCCGAGATCGGCGCGGCCCTCGTACGCCTCGCCGCTCGCGATCTCCCGCACATAAAGGAATTCCCCGGATTCATGCGCGAGCTGAGCAAGGAATGCGGATTGTCGTTTCGGCGTATTGATCTCGAATTCGTCCATCGCTGCGTTCAGCGGCTCGAGATATCTTTCTGCACGGCCGCGGTTGAATGGCATGATTGCGTCGAGCTGATCAATTGTGATCATGGTTTCGGCTCGTCCTTGTTCTTGCTCGCCAGATGGGCAGCGTGTGCGGCTCGTGCCACGAAGAAACCGACCCATACGGTCACGTACCATTCCGGCACAGCTGGCGGCTCGTGAACCACCAGCGCGACGAAACCCCACGACATCAGGATAAAGACACCGATCTCCTGCACCGCGGGCCGGTCAATATGGCCGCTGCGGCTGGTGATGAGATCGACCAGGTTGAAGTTCTGGTAACGATCGGACTTGTGGAAACGCCACAGCGAAACGCCAATGCCGCCGACCAGGCAGATGAGCACGAGGTTGACCCAGAATTCGGCGCTCGACATTATTCGATCACCTTTTCATCGATGTTCGACCGGCTGAAAAACGAAATCCGGATCGTGACGGCTCCCTCGTTCAATTCCACTTCACCGGACGTGTTCATGAGCATCGGACTTTCCGGGATCACTTCTTCGGACAAGTCGATGACGCCGGAGAGGAATCGCTTGACCGAATCGTCCGCTTTCTGCGCCTGGATCCGCCCTTTGAGTTTCTCGCGGCTTGCGGCCAGTGCCGTGAATCTCCACCGATAGCGCATTTCATTTTCCGCCTCTTGACGCCAGCTGTTCTTTCAAATTTCGGACTTCTACCTCGAGTTCCGTGACTCGCCGATCAACTTCCCGCGACCGGACAACCGCGTCGGTCAGCGTGCCGACCTGCACCACCAGTTTCGTGATTTCGCGATCCATGCTGAAAACCAGGTTTACGGCCCCCAGGATCGCCGCGACGATCAGTGCCTGAAGTCCCGCGATCACTTTCTGCGCCAGCGTTGAGGCCGGGTCTCTCCTCCTTTCGTGCTCAGCCACCGTTCCCACCTAGAAGCAGTCTCGCCTCCGCCGCACGACGCCGCAGCATGCCGATATACACCTGATCCCGAATCACATCGGATAGCATCTCGCAGGCCGCGCCGTTGCGGTCTCCCGAATTGAGCCGCCGCAGCGTCTCGCAGTGAGGCATCATCGCGAGCTCTTGATCGAAATAGAAGTGGACGCACAACGCGTCGAACTCGTGCTGCTTCAGATGCACCCGGACGTAGGCATCGAGCAGTCCTTCGATCAACTGCACGCGTTCGCGCAGCAACTGCTCCGCGAGATTTTCGCTCACCGCAAGCTCCCGGTCGATGCGATCCCATTGCCGTTCGAGATTGCATTGGTAGCCGATCATCCAGCCGCGCTCGTCGCGCCACGGCCGGAAATTGAGAATGGCGAAGCGCTTGATGAGCGCGACGGCGGCTTCTGAGCTTTTCATACGCGATAGATCGGAACTGAAGATGCCGCGGACACTCTCCCGAGAACGATGTTTCCGTTCAAAAGCACTTCATCTCCGATGCGGTATATGGCGTTGTCGCCGGTCTGGGCGTCCACGATTCCGGCAGCCGTGCGGACAGTAAGCCGGTGCCCCGAGATTGCCGTCACCGTGCCCGTGGCGGATTTAGTCTCGGCCGGCAATTCTGCGCGCAGATCCTGATAGGGATTCACGATGTCAACCTGCAAAGAAATTGGTGGGGCGCTTGACGTGCAGCGTCGTCGTTATTTCCAGCGCGTTGTTGACCTTGCGCACGTTGTGGGTGACTCCCGCGATCTTGCCTTTCCAGATCTCCCCGGTTTTCAGATCATGAAAATCCGCGAGATCGCCGACGCGCACACCCAGGCGATAGATGGTTTCCTCCTCCATTTCCGTCATCGCACTCGATCGTTCATCCAGTTCATTTCTGCCGCGCTGGATTGCAACCGGGATGGCAGAAATCAAGGGATCGACGATATCGGCTCCGGGCCGGTCCCCGGCGCCGCGCTGGACGATGATGTCGATCATGCGGCCTCCTCTTTCACCAGGAACTGCACCTCCGCGCCGGCGTAGGCAGCAGCGTCATAATCGATCGACCGCGTGAGGTAGGTAATGCGCAGCAGACTCTCGGTCAGGGTTGGATGGGTTGTGGTGAATTGCGTGCTGTCGAGTTCGAACTCGACGTCGGTAAGGTCCACGTACAGCCATTCCAGAGAAACGATCTCGTGAATCGGCTTTGAAACGGTCCCCGCTCCATCGATCACTTCAACCGTTTCCGTTAGCTCGTCGTCCTCGACGCCGCGCAGCGTGGCGGAAACGGTCGGTTTGCCTGTGTGCTCGATGTAAACCGATTCCCGCCATGGCCGCGGAATGATATGGAGCACGCCGCGGGCTGCATCCTCCACATCCTGTTCAAACTCGAGGCTATCCTGATTGGTCTCCGGAGGCAGATCGAGGATCCGCAGCCGATTGGCGAATTCGGAAATGAGCGCCTGGCTCGAACGCGACAGCACATGCTCCAGGTCGTGATAGACCTGATCTGCGGTGGTAATTGCGAACTGGGATACCGGCACGGGGAATTTATAGCGCACCCGGAGCGTTCCATCCGGATCCGACACCACCGCTGCCCCGGCAGCGGCCGCAATCGACTGCAGCACGTCCATCGGTGTTTGGTTGGCCACGGCGAGACGGCCGGCCGGCAAACTCCAGTTGAGAATCTCCCACTGCACCACGCCGGATCCGAACAGCTCATCCACGACACCGGTGACGAGAACCGCGGAATCCCAGGTTTTGCTGAACCGCCTGGCGCGGGGGTTCGCGAAACGTGCGCCGGGGCCGATGCCGCTCACCGTCGCCTCCAGGTTCACCACCTCATCCCGCGAAAAGCTCCTGTCATTGACCAGAAACGCGTAGCTCTCTCCGAGCAACTTGACGCTGAATTCGTCGTCCGGCTGAAACAGAGAAATCTGCAGGGGATCGTGAAGCGTCAGCTCGCAGGTCCAGGCATATTGCCCTTCGTCGATGGAAACGCTCGCCGACTCAAGAGCAATCTGTTCACCGCGGATCTCCGCGTACGGCGTGCCCGTAACGATGACCGCCACCTGAGAAAAGATCGGCGAGGGCAGAACGATCTGCGATTCGAGCAGGGTCTGGCTGCGAATCTCGGAGGAAAGCACGCATTGCTGCTCGACGGACTGTCTGATGGGAGCGTCTAGAGTGCACGCAGCCTCGACCGGACCCGCAAAAAAGGAGCTCAGTTCAACCGAATTGATTATCTCAAAACCGCTGACGATCTCTATTTGCTGCTGACTTCCCAGTTCCACGAATGAAGTGAACGGACTGGTAAGCGTGACGCCCGTCTCGACGCTCACCACGTCGAAAATGGTGACCTGGAATCCGTCGTAGGCCGCAATGTCGAGGATCGAATCAAGTGAAGTGGTGCTGTTGTTCAGCCCCACCTCTCCCGCCGTCAGAATCGAGGCGGTTTGATCCATGAAATCGCGCTGCAGCACGCCGTCGATGTAGACGCGGATCCACGCCGCATCCAGTGCGTCGAATCCGGAATTTCGATTGACGCTCAGCAGCTTTTTGACGTGGATGACAACTTCGCTTCCGGCCGGAACCGAAGTTCGGTTTGTTCCCAGCGCTATCGCAGAACCGCTGCTGTTGATCCGATTGAGACTAAAGGCGTTGAAATCCAGGCGATAGGAAGTCTGGGAGGCGGGATCCTTGTTAAAAAAGATCTGATGATTTCGGGTCCCATTGGGCGCACCGCCAGACACGAACACTGTGAAATCGTTATCCATGCCATAGGGCACCACTTGCGTATTGCTGTAGCGGCTATTGCCGGTCGTCGCGGATTTGACCAGTGTGCCGGATTGAATCTCAGCGGTTTGCAGCGTCGAACCGAACTGCGCCCACACGTCGCCGATGTCCGGCGTATGATTTTCCAGCAGTGTACCGTCAGTGTCATCGAAGCGGTCGCGCAGGGAAAGTGCGGTCGGCGCCGTATCGGTTTCAGCCGGAAGTCCCGCCGTAAACCCCGACGGCACCGATCCGGAAAAAGCGCTATCGCCGAAGTTCGCAGCGAACTGAACCGCAACGCCCGTTGACTGATTCCCGACGATCAGTCCGAGAATGACCGCCTGGTCCCAAGTGAAGGCGGGAGTTGTTCCGGCAGCCGGATCGCCGCCGCTGGCCCACGTTCCATTGTTTCTGAACCAGACCTTTAGATTGTCAAGGTCGATGGCAATCCCGACAACGGTTCCCGAAACAAAGCTGAAAGCGACACCACCGGAAGTTACGCCGGCAGCCGGTAGCTTTGCTGTGCCGCCGCGATTGAAACCGAACCAGTAATCGGGGGTGCCGCCGGCGAGTGCCTGCTGGGTGCTGTCGCTGATATCCGAATAGCCTGATTTAAATCCAATCTGCACCTCGGCATTCGGAGTGCCCGTCCACGTCGGCACAATCTCCAGGTAATATTTGCCGGAGAGCAGGGCGCGCCGGTTGGCGCGGCACTTGTTGACCGACGTCGCAGGGCAACTGATCGTCTGGTCATCGTTGCTGTAGGTCGGAGCCCCGGCGTTGAGCGTCCGATCCCCACGGCTCCATCTGGCGAATGGCATGGTCTTTAACTCAGCTCAAATGTGAGTCGCATCGCAAAGTTCGCTCGTCGCGGTGCTCAATCTGATTTCGTAATCGTCCAGCGTTCCGGCTGCCAGATCCGCCGCCGCTGTCGGATCTGCACTGGCAACTGCGGCCTCCATAAAGGCAAGAAAGCGATCTTTTAAATCCGCCTCGTCCAGGCGGCTTGCGTAAATATCAAATGAGGAAGCAATCGAATTGCCGTCCACATCCTGGGACCGTGTCATGCTCACGAGCCAGTCAGTCGCGCTCTTTACATCGACGCTATAGATGTTTCCATCGTGCCCGGATACGAATGGAGGCGCAGCGGTGTGGACTCGCTTAAGGGGTTTGATGTAGTCGGTTGGAATGACCGTGGCATCGCTCACCGTGGGCGTATCGAATACGGATGACGTTGTGAAATCGATGTTACCCGGCCACGCCTCATTCGTCACCTGTCCGTCTTCTGTAAACAGGACGCGGATCTGGCCGTCAATCAAAATTCCGACCTCCAGGTGATTCTGCGAGGTTACGTCGACGGAGGTTTGGACAAACCAGAAATCTGTGCTGGTGTCCGAGGCGGTTCCCGTTATTTCCTGGTCATTCCACCAGTATTCATAGATGGCGACGGGAATCCCGGGATCTGCGTAGATAATTTTCAATTTCCCCTGCGTGGCGATCAGCGATTGCGATCCCGATACGCTGTCCTGGGTGAGATGAAGAAGGGAATTATCCTCCGAGGTGACCTGTTTCGCGCCGGCGGAAGAATAGGTTTGATCAACGATCGTAAACGCTTTTGTGGTCGCATCGGGGAGCGTCAGCACGACCGAGCGGCCAATATGGGAGGCGGTTTCCTTCGAGTTAGAAACCGTCATCGGGTAATCAGCCGGATCAGAACTCCATTCTTCCCATGGGGACGGAGATAACGCATTGCTTCCGCTCTGGGTGTTATTGGCTGTGAGCGTGATGGCCACCGCTGATCCGCTCTGGTCGATTCCTCTCGTGATGGGATAGACGGCGGACACCGTCGTCTCCGGATAGGAGCCCTCTCCCCAGGGTTGCGGTGCGTGGGTCTCAACAAGGCCTTGTGCTGGAGGAAATAAATTAATGTCGGTCTGCACTTCTCCGTATGGCGTGCTGTCGATGATGTGCGTCGCAACAGCCTGTGGAGAGGCCGAAAAATCGACATCGATCCTGAAACGTCCTGGCGCAACATCTGGATCGCTCGCGGCCATGCCGAAATCGCATATGATTGCCTTGCCGTCCAAGCTCACGTCGTAGGCCGCCGGACCCGTTCCCGTGCCGCCTCCGACTATATCGCCGGAAATTGCGATCGTATTTCCGGTCTCCGAGTCGATCAGATCCAAACTGGCGGACGTGGTATTGACCGCGACGATGTGCTTCTTGTCGATACCATCTTCCACGTAGCTGTTTTTGATCGCTCCGCCGCTGATGCCGAATTGCGAGGTGAATGCCAAAAATGCGCCGCTCCGAAAAGCACCCCGCACGCTTGCATCAGAGGTAGCGGCTGTCAATGCCGCCTCGAATAGCTCGACATCGTAAATGTGGGGCATGCGCGACAGAAACGTGTACCCGGTCAACGCCTTTAAGGCGGAGATATCGGTAAACGGAATCAACGCCCAGGCGTGATCGCTTGACATTGCAATAATCGTGTCGGTGCTGATCCGCCGCAGAAATGGGCGCACAAGAAACCCTCTCCTCCCCATCTGAAAACGGTCGATTCGAGCGACCGGGATCCCATTCTGATTTGCGATCGGAAACTCGGACACTCAGATGACCCCAAGCTGTCGCGATGCAATATAGTCCTTTGCCTTCAGCACCAGATTGGACGGCAGATCGTTGGGAAGCGTCGATTCTTCGAGCGTCTTGGTGATCGAATAGGCCAAATCGCCGATGTATGGATCGAGAACCGGGACATAAAATCTGGTGACATAGGCAAATCCGTCCGGACGCATTCTGCCTATCTCGTGCACGCGCTTGGTCTGCAAATACACATCCAGATTGAGCACGAACGTTTTCCCGGGATAACTGCCATCCGTCGGAAATCCCGGAGGTTTCTCGAATTCACCGGTTGGCGTAGTAATGGCCGGGGAAGTGATCCTGTATATTTCAAGATCGTTCTGGCCGTTGAAGGTTGGCAGCTCGACCTGATAGATGACCATCGTCGCCGGCTTGCGGAAGGCGGCGATCACCCCGTACGTCACGGAAAACCCCTCGACGAGAGGGGTGTAGAGCAATTCCTGGACGCGCGTCTTGTAGCTGCCATAGCTCACCGCCGCGTAACAGTTCTTGCTGAGCGTGATGAGCCCGGTCAATATATTGAGACGAACCGTAGGATGGATCACCGCGCCGGTCGCCGCATCGAAGGCGAATAGGACGTTCAACAGCGGCCGGGTCGCAGGCAGCCGCGGCAATGAACAGGTGTTCGACCCGCTCACCTCGAGAATTCCCTGCGTCACGTCGATCTCCTTGATCGACTTCAGCCGCACCTGGCCGACGTCCGCGACGATGCTCTCCGCAACCGCCGGCGGGGAAATCAGCAGATGGACGTCGATTCCCAAATAGGCACCTGGATCCGGCTCGATCAAAAGCAGCGGCGATCCGCCACTCGGCTCGACAAAGCGCGCGACGGTATGCGCGGTGACGCGCGCAGTCATGATTATGCGGTTTCGCCGCGTAGGACAAAGGTGGCGCTATTGCTGGAGGCAGGCGTGGCGGCAGCCGGGACGATCCGTTCCACCCAGATCGGAACTGCGGCAGGGTGCGTCTGAAAGACGATGGTATCTGCCGCAGCGAAGGTTCCTGAAAATTTGGTCTCATCCAGCACAAAGTACGGCTTGCTGAAATCCGCATTGTTGGGAGAGGCGCCGGCTCCGGTACTTCCCGTTCCCTGACTTCCGACATTGGCACCTGAAATATCGAACGCCGTGGCGCTGGTGAAGGTGAGCGTCCAGGTTTCCTCGACGCTGCCGATGTTGTCCCCGAGAACGCCGTCGATTGTGAAGTCGCCGTCTCCCGCGCTGGTGACCGTAAGATTATTGACGACCACCGAAACGTCGCCATACTCGTAGACCGATGAAACCCGTGTATTCGAAGCAAGAAAATCATTCGATAGCGCAGGGGAGAACGTGAGCGTCACGACATCTGCGACCGCACTTGCGTCGGAGAGCGTGACGAATTCTTCATTGCCGGTGCCAGAGGTAATATCCGCCTTGTCGCTGATTCGCACCAACATCCCGATTTGAAATATTGCCGCCTGTCCCGGCTCAACCGTAACGTCCAGCGTCACGGCCCCTGCACTCACGTTGCTCGTTAGCGCGCCCGTTCCGTAGTGCTGCTCGGTGCCGGTGACATCTGCCTGCGTATCATTTTGAGTCGCGGCAAAGAAGCTGAATTCGTCATCTCCGTCGGTATTCTTGTCCTGGTAGACCCTCCCGGTAAAAAGCGTCTCGTCGGCGTCGTTTGCGACCTTGCAGAACATCTTGCGCAATTTCGTGCCGCCTGCCACACGCTCTGCCTCCTGCACACCGGGGAACAAATTCGCCGCCGCGCCGGAGGTGATCTGCGTTGCCGACATCCTGCCTCCGTTAGTGCCGGTGTCTCCCACCGTTTCCGACTTGTAGAATTTGAGATTCGCAGAAGAGATCGCCATGTTTTTCCTAAATGGTCATGAGCTTGATGTCGCCGCGCATCAGATCCGAGTCGACGTAGACCTGCTTGGCGATGATCGGCGTCATGTCGATCGCCGGCCATTCCTCGTGCCGGAAGATCACCGTGTATGTCGCGCCGTCAACCGTGAAAAGATAGCTGGCTCCAGGAATCGCGGCGCGAATCAACAATAGATCAACCACCGATTTCTTGAGTACGCCGATCAATATTCCGTTCACCTCCGTGGCGGAAAGCGTGATCGGAATCCCTCGATCAATACTTCCCGAGGAAACGAATGGCGCGCCGCCCAGCGTGAGGCGCGTCGTTTGCAGAACATTTTTCGAGATAAGCCGCTCACGCCAGACCATGTCCGGATTGAGGACGATTCCGTCCAGCGCAAAACTCATTACGTGCCTCGCTTGGCGATCCGGATCGCCCGCACCAGACGCCGCACGTCATCTCGTTCCGAAACCGTTCGATATTTTTCTCCGCCGACATGCAGATTCAAATCCACCGCGTCACGCACTCCGCCGCTATGGTTCGTCGTGGCAGCGGGTGCGGAAATCACCCCGCCGCCCGCCATCGCCCGCACCGTCATGCCGTGGAACTCGGCGAAAATCTTCCGTGTATCCTGCGCGCTGTAGACCTGGGCCGGGGCCAGGAAACGCACCAGTTCGGGTCCGCGCTCGCCGACTAGTGCCAGACCAGGGGACGCTTGGCCGCCGGCAGCGAATGCGGGAGCGGCGAGGGTTGCCTTTGCGTCCGCGACGATCTGCGCTTTGATGGTAAATTCCTCGCGATCGAATGTGCCCTGGATGTCGGCGATCAGCTTCTTGAGGCTGTCCTGAGAGACCTCGGTCTTGATCTGGAGCAACAGCTTGTCTTCCAGCTCTTTGATTTTCTGGGACAGATCGTCGATGGTTTTCTTGTTGGCTTCACCGGCGAGGGCGGCAGTTCTGGCGATTTCCTGCTGCGCCAGTTTCTGCTTGGCCGCACTGAGATCCAGGAGATCCGCCGCTTTCTGGATCAGCGCGATGCCGGCGCCGCCGCTGACGTTCTGGCCAATCGAAACTATGTTGTCCCGCAGTTTGGCGGCTTGGTCGTGGTCCCCTGAGAGCACTGCCGCGCGCTGCTGCGCAATCAGGTCCCAGCCGCGGGCGATCTTGGCCTGCGTCTGTTGTTCGCTGGTCAGTCCCTGCAGCTGGATGCCGAAGATCGCCTCCTCTGCGCTCTTTCGGTTGTCCTCGCGCTGCTTATCGAGCGAGATGATCTTCTGCTGATTGGCGCGATAGACATTCAGATAATCGTTGTTGCGCGCAATCAGCGTGTCGTATAGTTTATTGGCCGCGGCGAGCTGGCCGAGGTTGCTTTCCTTGGCCGTGGCATTTCGCGCCAGCACGATCTGCACCTCGGTCTGGAATGCATTCTTTGCCGCCTCCACGCGCTTGGTGATCGCCTCCAGCTCGGCCCGCTGCAGCTCGCGCTGATTGGCGACCAGATCGGCGTTGACGGATAGCGCGACCTGTTTTTGCGCGAGTTCCAGGGAAATCGATTTGTCGATGGCGCTCTGGCGCTCGGCCTCGATCTGGCGAATGATCTTGATCTGGTCCTCGCCTTCCTTGAGGAAAGCGGCCGCCCGGGCTGCAGCGCCTTGCCCCTGAGCCGGTTGCGCCGCCGGGGCAGCGATCGAGGTGGGTTTTACGCCGCCGCCCACTCCGGCCCGGAGGTTGGCTAGTACCGTCCTTTGTTTCTCAAGCGCTGCGATCTGGGCGTTGACGATCGCGATATCGTCCGAGGAAAAGATTCGCTTGATAACGCCCATCTTCGAGAAGTCATCAGCGGTCCTGCGTAGATCTTCGAGTTTCTTATCTATCGTCTCGATCGCAGCGACCGGATCGGCCGCCTGATCCCCGCCGATGCTGAAGAATTTCTTAAGCGCCTCGATCCATCCAGTGGAGTTTTCTCGGGCGACCAGCATTTCCTTTGCGATGCGCGTCAGCGTCGGGACGGCCTCGTTTCCGAGCGCAGAGAACGCGACTTTCAATTCCTCCAAGCTGTCGTTGAATTCGTCCGCGCGATCGGCCATCTCTCTGGTGATGCCGGACAACCGCTTTCCTTTTTCGACCGCTTCGCCGATTTTCTGCCCGCCTTCGGATAGAACAGGGGCTAGTTCCTCCCATGATTTCCCGAAGATTCGTTGGGAGAGCGCATTGCGCCGCTGAACATCGTCGAGCTGGTTGAATAGATCCGAGAGCTGCTTGAATGCGCCGACCGGATCCTTGGCGGTGATGCCGAGCGCGCGGAAGTCCTCCGGCGCTTTGCCCATCTCGACCAGCATCTTGTTGATGCCTTTCGCCAGGCCGTCGATGTCGGTGCCGGTCTGTTTCGCCAGCAGGCTCAAGCCGGCTAGATCTTCCACATTGATTGCGGTCGATTTCGATAGATCTTTCAGGTGATCGGCAAGGCCGATATTGTGGATGACCAGCGCCCCATATGCTGCACCCAGGGCCGTTGCGCCGATGGCCAGCCGCTGCAGCACGCGCTCCGCCTCGTTACCGATGGCGGTCCAGGCACGATGCCGCTCAATGACTTTTAAGGCGGAATCGGCCGTCGCCAGCTGTTCATTGGAAGCGCCGCGCAGCGCCAGCTTGAAAAGCTGCGTTTCGCGCTCGGTCTTTCCCAGCGTTTGACTTTGCTGCTGGAGTCGCGAGATGTAGTGATCGATCGAACGTGCGGCGGAAGCGGAGATATCCTTCTGCCCCTCGCCCAGCGTACGGATAGACTTCTTGGCATCTTCGATCGATGCCTTGAGTTTCCTCGCATCGCCGACCAGCTCGATGACGCCTTGGCCCAGGACTTCGCTCATTCTTTCCTCATAATGTTCAGCGCTTCAGCTTCCATGATGCGAATCGATTCGAAAATATCGGCCCACTGACCCCGCGCGATGCCCTGCATCCGCAGCACGGTTGGGATCGATCCGTAGTTCAGGCCGATGACGCCTCCCATTCCGACCAGCCATTGAGTCGCCATGGCCGTGAAGACGTTGATGGCATCGACGTTGTCCGGCCAGATCTCGACATCGTCGCCGCTTGCTTCTTCAATGGTAAGTCCGAAAGCCGCCGCCTCGGCCGCGCTGGGCGGCTTGGTATAGAGCGCCCGCGCGGCGGCTTTCAGTTTTTTGTTCGCGCCCCCGCGAGTTCGCCGGAATAGGTCTCGAACACCGCCATCGCCGCGCCGCCATAATTTTCCAGCAGGATTCCGGCGTTTTCCTTGTTGAACGGATCCTCCAGTTCCCAGCCTTCGACCATTTCCATGAAGGCATCGAGATCCGGCCGCCCGGCAACCGTTTTCAGCCATTCGCCCAATTGGGTCTTGGTACGGTGACGGAAGACCATCTCGACCGGAACCGGCGGAGCCCCCGCCATCGGGATCGGGACCTTGGCCTTGAACGTCGGATTGGCCTTGATCGATAGCTTTGCCATTCATCAGCTCGCGTAGCGCACCGGATCCGGGTTCTGGAACGAAAGGGTCACCTGGCATCCCATGATTTCGTTTACCGTCATCGATGGAATCTTGTTCAGCGTGATCAGCGCGTTGAACAGAATGATCGATGAGTTCGGTAGCGTGATGCGCACCGCCCGCGGCAGCCGGTCATCGTTCGCCACAGCGGCAAGAATATAACCGGCCAGGCTCGGATCATCCGCGATGATCAAGTTCCAGCCGGCGGGATTCTTGAACGTCGGCAGGCGCTTGGCTGCGTCCGCCTCCAGGAATTGATAGGTGGTGAACTGCTGCTCGCCGCCTTCCGAGGCCGGGTTCATGATTTGCAACAGTTGCGTCCACCCCG
>Ga0210142_1000085_pt1 | contig 20750 bp, 16 predicted proteins | sample Goodyear_PhragC__FD_184869 | JGI IMG/M metagenome (GOLD analysis project Ga0210142, IMG submission 184869) | Wetland microbial communities from San Francisco Bay, California, USA, that impact long-term carbon sequestration - Goodyear_PhragC_D2... | ecosystem: Environmental > Aquatic > Marine >...
TGCTTGTAAAGCTCGGCGCTGACGTCCTGGAATTTGTTCTGCAGATCGTCGTAAGTCCGTTTGATCGCATCGGTATCGTTGCGATTGATGGCATCGCGCACCGCGGCAATAGCGTCTTCGACCTGCTTTTTCTTGTCGCCGGAGATCTTGTCTCCCAGTTCCTTGAGCTGCTTCTCGGATTGATACGCCAGCATGTCGGCGTTGTTCTTGATCTCGATCGCTTCCTTCGCCTTTTTGTCTTCGTCCGCGTGCGATTCGGCTTCGCGCTGCATCTTTTCCACTTCCTCCTTGGAAAGACCGGAGCTGCCGGTGATCGAGATTTTCTGTTCTCTGCCGGTGCCGAGGTCCTTGGCGCTGACGTTGAGGATTCCGTTCGCGTCGATGTCAAAAGTGACCTCGATCTGCGGAACGCCGCGCGGGGCCGGCGGAATTCCATCGAGATGGAACACGCCCAGCTGCTTGTTATCGCGCGACAACGGCCGCTCGCCTTGCAGCACTTTAATTTCCACGCCCGGCTGATTATCGCTGTAGGTGGAAAAGATCTGCGACTTGCGAGTCGGAATGGTGGTGTTCCGCGGGATCATTGGCGTAGCCACGCCGCCCGCTGTTTCTATCGACAGCGTAAGCGGTGTAACATCAAGAAGCAGCACATCTTTGACGTCCCCCTTAAGAACGCCTCCCTGAATGCCGGCGCCGATCGCGACCACTTCGTCAGGGTTTACTCCCTTATGAGGTTCCTTGCCGATAAGATCGCGTGCGACCTGCTGCACTTTGGGCATGCGTGTCATACCTCCCACCAGCACGAGCTCGTTGACGTCGCGTTCGCTCACTTGTGCGTCTTTCAAGCACGCTTTGACGGGCGGAACAGTGCGCTGGACTAAATCATCGCAAAGCTGCTCCATCTTCGAGCGAGTCAGTTTCTTCTGGATGTGCTTCGGCCCGCTCGCGTCCGCCGTGATGAACGGCAAATTGATTTCGTATTCCTGCGTGGACGAAAGAGCGATCTTGGCTTTTTCAGCTTCCTCTTTAATTCGCTGAATCGCGTCGGGCTGCTTGCTTAGATCAATGCCAGTGTCGTTTTTGAATTCCGCCACGATCCAATCCATGATGCGCGCGTCCCAGTCATCACCGCCGAGGTGCGTGTCGCCATTTGTGGCTTTCACCTCAAATACGCCATCGCCGATTTCGAGCACGGAAATATCGAATGTGCCGCCGCCGAGGTCGTACACTGCGATCTTCTCATCTTTTTTCTTGTCCAGACCGTAGGCGAGTGACGCTGCAGTCGGCTCATTGATGATGCGCAAAACTTCGAGCCCGGCGATTTTACCTGCGTCCTTCGTGGCGTTGCGCTGCGAGTCGTTGAAATATGCCGGCACAGTAATCACAGCTTGAGTGATTTTTTCACCAAGCTTCGCTTCCGCATCGGCTTTCAGCTTCGACAAAATCATCGCCGAAATTTCCGGCGGCGAAAATGTCTTGAGCTGTCCGTTCACGTCGACCTGCACATGAGCGTCGCCGTTGGCTGCTTTCACGATCTTGTACGGAACACGTTTCTGTTCTTCAAACACCTCATCGAACTTGCGGCCCATGAACCGCTTGATCGACGAGATCGTGTTCTGTGGATTCGTGATGGCCTGACGTTTTGCGGCCTGGCCGACCAATCGCTCGCCGCTCTTTGTGAATGCCACCACCGAAGGCGTGGTACGCGCGCCTTCGCTGTTTTCCAAAACTACCGGGTCGCCACCCTCCATCACGGCCATGCAGGAGTTGGTGGTCCCTAAATCGATACCTAAAACTTTTGCCATAAATTGAAAATTTCCTTTCTCCTAAAATCTCTTAGCGAGTGCAAAACTCGCACTGCGAGACACTACTCCATGTCGATGTCTAGCAGGCGATGGGCCAAGCATCTCCATTCGACGTAAGTGGCTGTTTACGAAAGGCTAACACGACTCACGCATTGAGTCAGCCTGGTCAAAGTCGAGACAGTTCGGCTCGACTTTGGCCTGGGCATTAGTGGTAATCGTGCCAACGCGGCGCTATCCCTTCCTCAAATCCAACAACCGTAATGGCGACGTCAGCAAATTTGTATCGGAGACTATTTGAGCAAGGTGAAAGCCTGCAGGTACGAGCCATCTGCTTTCCGCGTGCTGGTGAGTTGGCCACGCGCGCCGAGGTACTTGCCGGTGCCACCCAGTATCGCACGGACGACAGATTGTCCTGCAGCGAATTCACCGGCCTTCGGTGAATAATCTGTAATGCCAAAAACAACGATCTGATCCTTATGATCACCAAAGCTAAAGAACAGAAGTGTTGCTCGGTTCTCGACATCTGGTTTGGCGTCGCTCGCGAGCTTAACCAGCGTCTTTGAACCGAATACTTCACCAGTCACCTCGCCGCCGGAGCTGGAGCGCAGCGGCGCAAAGAAATGGTATACGTCGCCGGGGCTGTCCCCAGGCTGACCGAGGTCGAGCAGGCTCATCTTTGGTGCGTCCTGGTAAACGGTGAAAGTCTCTGTCGAGGGATTCGAGCAACGCGCACCACATGCTGCAATCAAAACTGAAGCGGCCAGTGTGACCAATGCCATCATTCCTCGTTGAACAATCAGATGCATCTTAAACTCCTTCCTAAAATCAGATATCCGAGTGCATTCGCACTCACAGGGTAATTCGAAACCTTTCCAGGCATTACGCCGGTCGCAATCACAAATTCCCCGATGACAACGAATTCTGTTTCACGAACGCGCGCGCCACGATAAAATTTCCAGCGTGCGACAATATCACGATCTGCTTCAGCTCGTTCTCGAGAAAGGCCGTGCACGCACGGATCGCACAGGAGTCGGAACGTTAGCAGTCTTCGGCGCCCAGACGCGATTTGATTTACGCGAAGACGGACCCGGATTCCCGCTGCTTACGACGAAAAAGCTGCACATCAAATCGATCATTTACGAATTGCTCTGGTTTTTGCGCGGCGACACCAATATTCGCTATCTCAAGGAACATGGCGTGACCATATGGAACGAGTGGGCCGATGAAAACGGTGACCTTGGCCGCGTATATGGTGCGCAATGGCGGGATTGGCGGGGCGGAAACGGCGTGCGTGTAGATCAAATCGATAACCTCATAGCACAAATCAAATCCGATCCGCAAAGCCGGCGGCTAATTGTGAGTGCATGGAACCCGGCCGAGGTCGATCAGATGGCGCTGCCGCCCTGTCACCTTTTGTTTCAGTTACACGTGCAGGATGGCGAATTAAGTTGCCAGTTGTACCAACGCAGCTGTGATCTTTTCCTGGGTGTACCGTTCAACATCGCGTCGTACTCGCTCCTCACGATGATGATGGCGCAAGTGGTCGGTCTCAAGCCGGGCGATTTTGTCCACACCTTTGGCGATCTGCATCTCTATAACAACCATCTCGATCAGGCGCGGGAACAACTTTCCCGGGATTTTCGGCCCTTGCCGCGGATGAAACTGAACCCGGCGGTCAAAAACATTTACGACTTCAAGTTCGAAGATTTCGAGCTGGTCGGCTACGACCCACATCCGTCAATCAAAGCGCCAATCGCAGTGTAGGTTTCCGGGGAGAGCCGGTGCCTTTGCGATCAGCGCTGCAGCTGTAATCGACATGCCGGCCGCAACCCCGTCCCAGCGTGTGCTCGCCTCGGGCAAAGATCGCTACGCGTATTGCCAAACCTCAACCACCTCGGTAGAATCGCCGCGCAATGTCAAAGTTAATGCTTACCAGTTGCATCCTTCCACTGCTCCTGCTCTTTACTCCGTTCGAGGTCCGCTCAGGTAATCCAAGAACAGCGGACAGTCCTAACAACCAACTCCAGCCTGTCCGTTCTAGTGTCGATGAAAACGGAAGCGGAATGCTTCAGAAAATGACCGTTCAGAACGGAAGCGTCACTATGGATGTCGACCGCAGCTGGGGGTCGCGAGCTGATGACTTGGCCGAAGCCAACCCGCTGTCTCACTCAGGCTACCGAGCGCCCGGCGTCAACGGCGTGCCCAGACCCGATCATGTTGTGGTTGTGATTGAAGAGAATCACAGCTACAGCGAGATCATCGGCTCTCCCGCCGCGCCCTACATCAATTCGCTGGCCGCCCAGGGCGCTCTCTTCACTCAATCCCATGCGACAACACACCCCAGCCAGCCCAACTACCTCCACTTATTCTCCGGCTCCAATCAGGGTGTGACCGACGATTCGTGCCCCCACTCGTTTAGCACAGCAAACCTGGGGCAATACTTGCTGGACGCCTCTCTCACCTTCGCGGGCTACTCCGAAGACCTGCCGTCGGTCGGCTCACCCGTTTGCACGTCGGGCGCTTATGCGCGTAAGCACGCTCCCTGGGTCAGTTTCACCAACATACCCACAACCACAAACCTCCCTTACAGTTACTTCCCAAGCGACTACACCACGCTTCCTGTCGTCTCATTCGTGATACCCAACCTTAATAACGACATGCACGACGGCACAATCCAGCAGGGCGATACCTGGCTGCAACAGCATCTTAGCGGGTACGTGCAATGGGCCATGACCCACAATAGCCTTTTAATTATGACCTTCGACGAGGACGATAGCAGCCAGAGCAACCGCATTGCGACCATCTTCGTGGGGCAGATGGTCGTCCCCGGCCAGTACTCTGAATCGATCAACCACTTCAACCTTCTACGTACCCTCGAAGACATGTACAACCTCCCTTATGCTGGAGTTAGCGGAAACTACCAGCCTATCACCGACGTTTGGATCGCGGGACCGCCCACACCTACACCGACTTCCACGCCTACAGCGAGCCCTACGCAGACGCCAACGCCTACTGCAACCGTACCGCCTAGTCCAACACCTACAGCAACGGCGACTCCGACGCCCACCGCGACTGCAACTGCAACAGCCACGTCGACACCCGCCCCCACGCCTGCCGCTCCGACCGCACGAAGGGCAACCAATGTGACTGCCAGCAGCTTTACAGCGAACTGGAACAGCGTAAGCGGTGCGACCGGTTATCGGTTGGACGTATCCACAAGTAACTCTTTTACCACTTACGTACCCGGTTATCAAAATTTGAACGTCGGAAACCCGACCAGCTACAATGTGGTCGGGTTAAGTGCGAAGACGACCTACTATTGCCGATTACGGGCCTATAATGGGAGTGGTACAGGCCCTAATTCCAACGTCATCAGTGTGAAGACGAAGGTGCACTGAAATCAGAAGACGAACGCACGACTTGGAGTGAGCAAGCCCACGTGCAAATCGTGGTGAATGGTCGGCAGGTTGCCGCGAGCTGATCCGCAGTTTGGTATTCATCCCGCTCAAGCCCACTTAGGCTTTTCGGCTGCGACTTTTGGATAGCGCGCGGGTTTAAACGCAATATGAGGGTTGTACTCGGGCTTGCGATTTTCTTGTGCACATCGGCGTTGTTGCGTGCAGAAACTTCAGTCGCGATCGATCTGCAGGAACAGATGGCGTATTTGCTGGAGATTGGACGTCCCGTTCTGGCGTCGCCGATCTCCAGCGGGCGTTCCGGACATCTGACGAAGACCGGCTCGTTCAAAATCATTGAGAAAGAGCACGCCCATTACTCGAGTCAGTATGGGAAAATCGTTGATGCCCGCGGAAATACTGTTGTAGCCGACGCAGACGCAGACATGCAGGTCCCACGCGGCGGAAAGTTTGTCGCTGCGCCAATGCCATACTTCATGCGCTTCAACGGCGCGGATGGAATGCACGCCGGTTATTTGCCGGGTTATCCTGCCTCGCACGGATGCGTACGTATGCCCGAGAGATACGCCATTGCGTTTTATAATGCCGTTCAAGTCGGAACCCCGGTCACGGTGTTCGGGAGGACGCCAGTGAACCGCTATTACTCACGGCAACAGCAACCGGCCCGGCGCTCGCGATTCGGTCCACCAATCGGTCCGCGGTTTCCGCCGCCCCGACCGGGTCTGTGGTGGCGATAAAACCGGCCCACGAGCCCTGTAGCGTGCGCGGTCGTCAGCGCCTGCGATTCCGCTGAGACGCCCCGAAAACTTTTCGTGACTTACGGACGATGCAGTTCCGATGCTTTAGTATCGGTGCTGGCTGTCTTGGGTCCCTTGGAAAGGTCAACGAGGTCAGCCAAAATATTCAACGCTTCATCACGCTCGGCATCAACCAAGGGGTCCTTGCTGTCATCATCCCCGGGGACGCCGTCGATTAGATCGGAATCAGTGGAATCTGAATCCAGTTTGGACGCAGCCCCGTTCTTTTTGGCTTCGGCCAGTTTGCCGGGATACATGATCAATTGCAGATTTGGTTTATCGACCGTGTCGAGGGTCACGCGGTAGATTCGCGGCTCTTCCTCATTCCGGGCCAGGCGCTCTTTGGAACGTGTCTCCTTGCGCGCCTTCTCGTCTGCAAGCTCTTTCTTCCGCACATTTTCGTTCAGCGAAATCCGGTTTTCTTCAATCTTATGACGCAAGCGATCTATATCCTCCATGACGAAATGAAATTCAGGATCGCCTTTCACGCGTTCTTCCGAACGTCGCCGAAGCTGGTCAATAAACAGGGAATGGTTGTCCGTCCACTTCGTGTATTTTGCCTTGGGCACTTCGTCGTACGGCAACGCGTTTTTGAGAGCTCCTTCCCCGAACTCAGGAAGATCGCTAATGCTGGGCAGGACAATGTCGGATGTCACGCCGTGAAGCTGGGTGGAGCCGCCAGCCACGCGATAGAATTTTTGGATCGTTAATTTCAACGCACCGTCGTCATCGGAACGACTGCCTAATAGCGAAGCAAACCGGCCGATCGGCAGAATTGTCTGCACGGTGCCTTTGCCGAATGTGTTCTTGTCCCCGACGATTACCGCTCGTCCATAATCCTGAAGCGCAGCGGCGAAAATTTCGCTGGCCGACGCGCTCTGTCTGCTGGTCAGCACAATCAAAGGCCCGGAGTAAGCAATCCCTGAATCTGGATCCGACGAAACTCTGATCGTTCCATTGGAATCTTTCGTCTGAACGATCGGCCCTGATTTTAAGAACAATCCTGTCAACGAGAGCGCTTCTTCGAGCGATCCACCGCCGTTCTTGCGCAAATCGATAACCAACCCGGCGATGTTCTCTTTCTTCAGTCGCTTGAGCAATGCCAGCACATCGCGCGTGGTGCTCTTCTGGTGCTTGTCCATGTCTGCGTAGAAAGAGGGCAAGGTGAGCCAGCCGAGCTTTATCGGGTCGCCGTTCTCGTCCTTTTTAATGATGATGTCGGCGCGCGCTTCCTGATCTTTCAGCTTAATTTCGTCTCGCACCAACTCGACATTCTTCCGGCGCGAAGGATCGGTGGCGTCCGAGGGAATCACGAGCAGTCGAACACGCGTGCCTTTCTTTCCCCTGATCATTTCAACGACCTTATCGAGTCGCATCTCGCGAACGTCGACGTAATCCGCGTGGCCCTGAGCCACCGCGGCGATTCGATCGCCTACCTTCAATTTGCCGTCGGTTTGTGCCGGTCCGCCGGGCACTAAACTCTCAATCTTCGCGTATCCATCTTCGGAGCGAAGCATGGCGCCGATCCCGACGAGCGAGAGACCCATGTTAATGCTGAAATTTTTCATGTCCGCTTTGCTCAGGTATTCGGAGTGGGGATCGTACGCCTGGGAAAGCGCGTCCAGATAAAGCTTCATCTGCTCGTCCTTATCCTGTTCGTGAACATTGCGATCCAAACGGTCGTAGCGACGGGAAACCACTTGCTCCGGGGCGTCGATCGGATGTTCGCTCAAATGTTCCTGGAGCAACTCGTTTGTGATGCGGCCGCGCCATAACTGGTCGGCTTCGGCCTCGTTCTTGGGCCATGGAGCCTTTTGACGGCTTAGCTCAACAGTCGCGTTGCTTTTGAAGTCGATCGGCTTTTTCAAAAGCTCTTTTATCTTCGCCACCCGTTCGTCAACGCGTTTTGTATACAGTGCGTAAATCTCGTAGGCGGGTTTCAGTGTGCCCAGCAGAATGTCCCCAGCCATTTCGTTGCCATATTTGGCAGTGACCGCGTCGACATCTTCCTGCGTAAAGAAAAGATGACTGAAATCGAGCATCTCCAGATAGGTCTGCAGGAATTTCTTCGAGACCTCCGCATTGAGCTTTTGCCGCGTATAATGGCCTTCTTCGAGCAGCCGGCCCACAGACATGGCCACGGTTTCTCTCGAACTGGCCGGAGCCGGAGGAGCCGCAAGTGCGGCTGTGAAAAGGATGGTGCAAAAGACCAGTGACCGTCGCAAAGATGATCTCATTGATAAAAAAGTGGTTTGAGATATTCGCAGAATCCGGCCCGAAGCGCAAGACGACGAGAGAAAATCTGCATTGTTGGGTAGACATAGACAACCGTCCGCGCTGAATATTCAAAGGATGCCCGTAATCGCCGTTAAAATCGAAGCATTAACCTGGTGGCTTGTTGAGGCCTCAAGCCGATGTAACGGTGTAACGCCTTAGCGATTCAACGTGGCGAAACCAAAAACATTTTGCGGCGGGATTTTTGAGACCAATTGCTATCTGTTTGAAGCTCCGGATGGATGGATTCTTTTTGACGCGCCCGATGGCGCCTGCGAATGGGCGCGTTCGCTTGATATTCATCCAAAACTTTTGCTGCTGACACACGGGCACGTCGATCACGTTCAGGACGTTGCGAAGGTTAAACGCCAGTTCGGCTGCCAAATCGGGTGTCACACTCTCACGGTGCCGATGATTTCCGATCGTGATTTCTTTCGCAATTTCGGATTCGCTCTCGAAATCGAGCCCGTAGAACCTGATTTTCTCGTCGAAGAAACGCCAGGACGGAAGTTTCTCGGCACGAACTTCCAGGTGCTGGAAGTGCCTGGCCATTGTCCGGGCAGTCTCTGTTTCTTTTCCTCCAACGACCGTTTGCTCATCGGTGGCGACGTTCTTTTCGCCAGCGGCATCGGCCGCGGGGATTTGCCCGGCGGAAACATCAATCTGCTAATCGACGGAATCAGAAAGAAATTATTCCCGCTCGGCGACGATGTGACGGTGCTGTCCGGCCATGGACCGCCGACAACGATCGGACAGGAACGCTTGACGAATCCATTTCTTCAAAATGGCGAGCAGAGCTAACCGCTGCGCTGAGGACAGCGCACGCTACAGACGCCATTTGCGAGAGCGGACTTGTCCGTCGTAGCTCGCCTGTGGCGACCGGATCACCACGGAATTTCCTTGCGATCACGCAAGAATTTTCCAGTGAGGTTCTGCGGTGCACTCGTGGCAAGCCACACTATTGTGTCCGCGCCTTCTTCCACTGAGCGGCTCGCGTTTTCTCCTCCCATCTCCGTTCGAACCCAGCCGGGACAGACCGAATTCACCGCAACTTTCGGCAATGCGGTCGCCAGCTGCGATGTGACGCCATTGAGCGCGGTTTTGGAAATGCAGTAGGCGGGCGCCCAGCCGTCTGCGCCGCCCGTCAATTGTCCGCCGCCGCTGGAAACATTGATTACCCGCGGAGTTTTGCTTTTCTCGAGAAACGGCGCAAAGGCGCGCGTCACTCGTAAGGCGCCGAGCGTATTTGTCTCCAGAGTCTTACGCAGTAGGTCGTCGCTGATTTTCAAAATCGAATCATCGCCATCGACGATGATCCCCGCGTTGTTCACCAGGATGTCGAGATGATTTGAAATCTTCGAGAACTCATGCACTGCCTCTTTAACGCTGGCTCCTTGGGAGACGTCGATTTCTAGAAACGCCGTCTTGCCGCCCTTCTTCGCCATTTCATCCGCTGCTTTGCGACCGGCTTTTGCATTTCGCGCGCCGACGAAAACATAAAAACCCTTTTCCGCGAGCTGTTGTGCTACTTCCCGTCCGATGCCCTTGTTTGCTCCAGTAATAAATGCCGTTTTCACATTTTATTCATCGAGCGATTCCGCATCATCGGTTTTCAAGAAATCCTTCAGCAAGGGCTGCGGATTGGACGGCAATTCTTCAACTTTGTTGAGCTGTTTCGTGATGGCACGCGAGCGCACGGCGACCTTATCCATGTCCGTCGAGGCTTGATCGAGCTTATCTTTCACTTTCGTTAAGGCGTCGCCGAATTTTCCGAACTCAGTCTTTACTGCCGCGAGCAGGTTCCAGACTTCGCTGGACCGTTGTTGGATCGCGAGGGTGCGAAAACCCATCTGCAGACTGTTGAGCAACGCCGCCAGCGTCGTGGGCCCGGCAAAGATGACGCGACACTCCCGTTGCACTTGCTCGACCAAACCCACTCTTCGGATCGCTTCCGCGTAAAGGCCTTCGGTCGGGAGAAACATCAGTGCGAAGTCAGTCGTCTTCGGAGGATTGATGTATTTCTGACAGATGTCTTTGGCCGATTTTTTTAACTGAGTTTCGAGACTTTTTGTGGCTGCCTCCACGAGATTAAGATCGCCTTTCTCCTGCGCTGCGAGCAGCCGCTGGTAATCTTCGGTAGGAAACTTGGCGTCAATCGGAAGCCACACCGGTGCACCATCCTGGTTGCCGGGAAGTTTGATTGCGAATTCCACGTTTTCGTTACTTTCATCGCGAGTCCGGACATTGCGGGCGAACTGCTCCGGCGTCAGCACCTGTTCGAGTAATGCGCCCAACTGCACTTCGCCCCACCCACCGCGAGTTTTCACGTTTGCCAGTACTTTTTGCAGCCCACCGACGTCGCTCGCCAACTGCCGCATGGCACCAAGGCCTTGATGCACTTGTTCAAGCCGTTCACTAACCAGCTTGAAAGATTCACCTAACCGCTTCTCGAGCGTGCCCTGCAACTTTTCGTCGACGGTCGCGCGCATCTTATCGATCTGCTTTGCGTTGTCGTCCTGTAGTTGCCGCAGTCGAACATCCACAATCGATCTGACGCCTTCCAACGATCTTGCTAATTCCTCGCGCTGATTCTTCGCGGCCGCGCCGGCCTCCTCGCGATTCCGCGAAAATTCATCGCGTAAGCTGCGATCGATCGTCTCCAATCGTTTCGCCATGTCCGTTGCCACTCCCTGGGTCCCGCGCCGCGCCAGCAGAATCACCAGGGCGAGGATTAACCCGCCGCCGATCAATCCGATCACGAGGTAAAGAAGCGGACTCATGTTAGACATCTAGAGATTCCGCGACTTCGCTCGGAATGACAAGGCAGCGAGGGGCACCGCCTATTTTTCAAACAGCAGTTCGCCGGCCCGGCTGGTCGCTTTAACCACGGCCTTGATGAGCGTGACACGGAGCTTGCCTTCCTCCAGCTCGAGAATGCCATCGATTGTGCAACCCGCCGGGGTGGTGACGGCGTCCTTGAGAAGCGCCGGATGATCCCCCGTTTCCAGCACGACACTCGCCGCGCCCTTCATCGTCTGCGCAGCGAGAAGAGTAGCTACGTCGCGCGGCAAGCCGACTTTCACGCCGGCTTCGGCCAACGATTCGAGAATGATGTATGCAAATGCAGGACCGCTCGCCGAAAGACCTGTCACCGCGTCCATGTGCTTTTCATCCAGCACAATCGTTCGACCCACGGCGTCGAACATGGTGCGAGCAATTTCGAGATGTTCGGAGCTCGCATGAATCCCGCCACAGATTGCAGTCATCCCGCAACCGACAGATGCGGGTGTGTTAGGCATTGCTCGGACAACTGCCACATCTTCGCGCTTGCCGCCAGCGGCCGAGGCGAGTTGCTGCTCGACGAAGGCCGTCGGCACAGAAGCCGCAACGGACACGAGGAGCGTCTCGCCGCTAACTTCGGAAGCGATCTCTTGCAACACTTCCGCCACCGTTTGGGGTTTTACTGTCAGCAGAATAATGTCCGCGCCTTTGACCGACTGGCGATTGTCAGTTGTTACGGCAACGCGCAGCTCCTTTGCGAGCGCAGCTGCTCGCTCCGCATGTTTTACAGTCGCAGTGACCGAACCGGACACAAAAAGACCCTGCTTCAAATACGAGCGCAGCAGGATACCACCCAACTTGCCAGCTCCCAGCACCGCCAGCTTCTTGTGGGAGAGATTTAGGGACATGCTGAGAGAGTAGCACATGCGTCTCTCTGGTGACTCGAGAAACTCGCAAGCTCGCCACGGGACGAGTCCGTGTCGCCGCGGCGACCGGACCAGAGGCTCGCGCTACTTAAAATCGCACCTTCACGCCGCCGTATGCTGCCAGACCCAGTGCGGGGAAGCCGAACACCTCCGCGTAGTGTTCGTTCGTCAGATTGTCGACGCGGCCGAAGACCGAAAGGTGCGGGTTCACCTGGTATTCAGCTGCGATGTTTACGAACGAATAGTCTTCAATGTCGAAATTCGGACCGCCGAAATTCAGCTCCTCGCGCGCATTCACGAACTTTGCTTCAACGACCGTTCGCAGTTTTTTCCACCAAAGATAGGAGGCTGAAACGTAAAGTTCGTTCCGCGGCCGGCGCGGCAGGCGCGCACCTTGCAATTGTGAAACGTCTTTCGAAGAAGTTTTTTCCGCGTCGAGATAAGTATAGGCGGCGGTGAAAACAAGCTCGGGAATTGGTTGCGCGCGCAACTCCGCTTCCAATCCTTGCGTCTCCGCGGCGCCCAAATTGAGCGTTTGGAAAAGACCGTTGAAGCCGATCACGTTTGAAAGATCATTGTGAAAGTAAGTCAGGCCCGAACTGACGCGACCATTCCAGAGTTCCTGCCTGATTCCGACGTCCCATCCCAGATCGCGTTCCGGCTTCAGTCCGAAGTTGTTCCCGAAAATTTTATCCTGACTACTCGGCGGACTAAATCCGGTCCCGACGCTGGAATGTAATATCGTGTTCGTCTTCGCGATCTTGTAGCTGCCGGCGAAGCGATATGTCCACACGCCGCCGAACTGATTGAAATGATCGAAACGTCCGCCGGCCACGAAGATTAAATTTTCGACTGGCGTGAAAGTAGTCTGCACAAATCCTGCGATCTCCTCGGTGAGATCGCTCACGAATGTCGGACCAAACAGGACAAATGGACGTTCCTGGCCTGCATCGACGCGGCTGTAGTAAAATCCCGAGGTCAACGTGAGCCATGACGTTGGGCGCAAATTATTCTGATAATCAATCTGCGTCCTTTCAAACAGCGCGCGGGTGGGACCGACAAAGCCATCCTCGTTCGGATCGTTTACCTGCCGTTCGTGGTCGTAACTGAAAATGAATTTGTGATCCCACCACTCCGTCGGCTTCCAATCAATGTGCGGACCAATCAGCCAGCGTTCAGTGAGGAAATGGTCGATGGGACGCGGATCAAAAATCGTGTTCGGATTTCCCGTGTCGCTTACCGAATAGGTGAACAAACTGCCAATGCGCAACTGGTCGCTCCCCACGGCGGAGCCCGTGCCGGGCGAAGAGAGGTTAGGCGACCAGCCAACATCAGTAATCGCAGCGGTGTTGCGGTAATTGTTATTGGGCCGCGCATTGTTCGTATCCAGACGGCTTGCGCCGACTGAATAGTCGAAGCCGTCGGCTTTACCGTCGCTCTGACCCCATTCCCGAAAGGTATCGTACGATCCGCCCTCGGCGGCCAGCATGACGTTTGGCGTTCCTGTGCCTTGTTTGGTGAAAATTTGAATGACGCCTGCGAGCGCGCGGGGACCATAAATGGTGCTCTGTGGTCCGCGCACAACCTCGATCCTGTCGATATCGTCTGTCGTGACATCGGCGAAATTAAATGCGCCTTGGAGTCCCTGATTGATCGGGATGCCGTCCAAGAGGACTTGCGTATGTTCACTGCGGAGTCCGCGGATGAAAACAGATGTGAGTTGCCCTGCGGTGCCGGTTTGCACAACGGATAATCCGGGAGGTTCGCGGAGTGCGTCGGCAACGCGTTGAATCTGTTTTTGTTCGATATCCTGTGAAGTGATTACGCTCACGCTGGCAGGCGATTGATCGAGCGGAATATCAAAACGCGTCGCCGAAACAACGACTGATTCTATCTCGGCTTCGCCCGGCGAAGGAGAAGGAGTCGGCATCGATTCCTGTCCGAAGCAAGCGAGTGGAAGAATAATGAGGAACGCGGCGAATCGAATTGGGAAGAGCGCGCGGATCGCGTGCTGGCGAGCGCGTCGCGCGATCGCGGACTTCTCGTGCGCGATGCTATTTGGAAAGATTTTCGCCTGAGGAAAAGACCGTTTCGGCGCGACGCCGAAACCAACACGCGGGACGCGTGTGCTCCCCGGAAACCAAAACCAGATTGGATAATTTTTCATACAAGTTACCTCCAACTCCGAGAGTCGGACTTGTATGGCCGAGGCCGCATCGCCCAGCTCTCATTCTTCTTTTTGCGAAGAAGTTCGCTGTAGCCGCGTCTCTCTGAGACGCGTCTGCGTCGCGCACCCGCCTTCGCCACGCTTCGGCGTGGCAAGCAGCGCGACGGCTACAGAATGAGGTGGACCGGACAAATATTCTGGCTCCTGGCTTAGGATGCCTGTGCGGCATCGCACCTTCTTCCCGCCTTCACCGCTCAGCTGGAGCACAGGCATCTTGCCTGTGGGGACAGCGGACATCTTGCCCGCTGCTTTCGCAGCTTTGACGATTGGCCCAGTGGGAAGTCGTATCCAGTTACAGCAGCGCAACTGCTCCCGATTCTCACGGGATTTCTTGCGCCGATCCACTTTCCTAAACTCGCAAAGAACCGGGACGAGGACTATCGGCTTGCACTTCAACGGTCAAGATTATTTAGTCACGCACACAGACTTCTGCTGTCAGGCCGAGCATTGTCGGGCGTTGTGAAACACCGTTGCTGGCGTCTGACACAGACGCCCTACAGTGCTAGAAATGACAAAAACGACTGCGATCCAAAACTTACTCGAATGATTTCTTCAACTCCCAGGTTCATCATCACCGGAGGCGCCGGATTCATCGGATCGAATCTCACGCTTGCATTACAGGAAAAATTTCCTGAAGCACGTTTAACCGTAATCGACGATTTTCGCTCCGGTGATTTTAAGAATCTCGCCGGCTACCGCGGCGATTTCGTGGCGGAAGATCTGGCGAACCTTGATTGGCGTGAAAATTTCGGCGATCCGGCAACTGCGGGATTCGACGCAATTTTTCATCTCGCATCGATTACTGACACGACTTTGCACGACCAATTCGTTCAGGTGCACGACAACGTGGAAAGTTTCAGACGCCTTCTGAATTTTGCGCGGCCGACGCGGACGCGAGTGATCCACGCCTCTTCTGCAGCAACTTACGGCCCGACGATTGAAGCAAGCGTGGAATCAAACGGAGCAGCGCCGGCAAATGTTTACGCCTTTTCCAAGGTGATCATGGACAACATCGCCAGGCTCGCAGCTGCCGAGTCGCCGGACTGGACCATTGTCGGGTTGCGCTATTTCAACGTTTACGGACCTCGCGAAGCCCACAAGGGGGTGCCCGCAAGCATGGTCTATCATCTTTCGCGCCAGATGAAGGCCGGCCAGCGGCCACGCATTTTCAAACACGGCGAGCAGAAACGCGATTTTGTTTACGTGAAGGACGTTGTCGATGGCACGATTCGGGCGCTCGATGTGCAAGCCAGCGGAATTTACAATCTCGGCTCTGGCCAGGCACGTTCCTTCAACGAGCTGATCGATGTTCTAAACAAATGTCTTGGCACGAATTTTCAGCCGGACTACTTCGACAATCCGCATTCGCATTATCAAAATTTCACGGAAGCCGATCTCACCAGAGCGCGTAGCGCACTCGGATATCAGCCGCGGTTTTCGCTCGAGGACGGCGTGAGCGATTACGTGCGGTGGTTATATCCGGCTAAGTAGTATAGCCGGTCATCCTGAGCGAAGCGGAGCGGAGTCAAAGGGCCCGAGCGTAACCTTAGGATAACGCAACGGAATTCCTCGACTTCGCTCGGAATGACGAGCGTTAGCCTTCCCAGAAAAATTTCGTCGGCCGATGAATTTCCGGCGGAAGACTTTTGTGCACCGGACAGTTGAGCGCGGTTTGCTCCAGGATTTCCCGCTGATCATGATCTGGCGGAAGCGGAATGTGAACCTCCGAAGGCAGACCAACGATCCGGCGCGGCGCGTCCTTCGACATTTCTTTCTGCACCGACACGGTCATACCGCGAAGATCAACTCCGAGATCCTCCGCTTTGATTCCCATGGTCGTGCTAATGCATGTCGCCAAAGCCGTTGCCACAAGATCGGTAGGCGAAAATGTTTCGCCTTTCCCCTTGTTGTCGCTTGGCGCGTCCGTAGCGATTTTTGATTGGGAGGGGCCATGCGTGGCATCGCAATGCAAATCCCCTGTGTATTTAACGGAAACTTCGACCATTCGGGAGTATCAACTGCATCGGTATCCCTGTCATCTCAATCAGGAGGCGGCGATCGCTCTCCCAGAGACAATTGTCGTTCAAGCCGCAGCATTGGAACTTCATTTGGTTCGAGGGAGCATTAGCTTTTCCAAGTCACCACGAAGGCGACAAAGCAAAGATAGATGCCGATAAGAACCGCGCCCTCTCAGCGGCGTATTCCTTTTCGCGTAATTGCCAAAGTCAGTGCAAGAAGCGTAACTACTAGAAGCCACAGAAGCGAGAGAGTTGCGAGTTTAGACGCCTGCCCTAGTCCCACCAAAATTGCAGGCAGACAAAGGCCGATAGTGATGTTCACATTATTGCTATTAAGGGCTTCAGAAACTACCGCCGAGCCGTGGCCGTAGCGGGCGAGCTGCATCGCCGTCAATACGTTGGGAACGCCGGTAAGCGTCGCCAGGATCAAGACGCCTACTACCACGCGGGGAAGTCGCCAGGCTTCGGCGAGGGCGACAGCCGCGTGTACCATGCCAATGCTTGCCCAGATCACTGACGCAACCGCGGGAATAATGGCAAGATTTGAACTCCATGAGGCTCGTGCGCGAGCTTCTTCCTTGCGAACATCGCGCTGCACTTCTTGCAAAGCCTTTGCCAGAACTTTTTGCGCGAACCTTGGCAGATACCGTGTTCCCGTGGCGCAGATCACAAGATACGGCCCGACGATGACAATGACTAACAGACCGCTTAACCACGGTGGAACCTAGCCAAGCACCAGCGCCGCAGCTACCAGAGTAACGGCAAAGGCAATGCTTCCGTTAAAGATCAAGCCTCGGAAACTTATACGAACATAACCCGCAACGACCGCGCTCAACCCAAGCATTGCAGCGATGTTGAAGATATTCGACCCAAGGATCACACCGAGGGTAAGGTCGTGTCGGCCGGCCATCAATGCTGTGGCGGTTGAAGAAATCTCCGGCGAATCGGCGCCAACAGCGGTGATTAGCCCAAGCAATGCACCGGAGAGCCCAAAGTGCACGCCAATTCTGTTGATACTGTTGGCCAGGGCGAAGCTGGAAACAATCGCCAGCGCGAAAGAGGCAAGAAAGAGCAAAATAGCAAGTCCTGGAGACATCGATGGTTGGAGATTTCCAGCGCAGAAAGAAGTGCCCTAACGCGCCTCTATAACATCAACTTCTTCGTCGAGGATATCCTGAACATATAGCATTTGAATTAACACGATCGCTGCCACGGCAATCGGAGTGGCCAACAAGAGTTCGATCTGTCCGGAAAAGTACGCCGCCCGATGTCTGAATTGAAAGCAGCATTGCCGTGTCGCCAGCCGCCATCGACACCTGATGCGGCTTTAATTTTCCAGCCTTCGCTGCCATCAAATTTTCATTCGAGGAATACCGCCCGGAGCAGCTAAATTGTGTCGCCCTTACGACCGACCCGTATCGCATGCCTTTGGGGCAGGATCCTGGAGCCATATCGTCGGGCGTAAACCTGAGTGAACTCCGCCCCGAGAAAGACGATCAAGGAAGAGTAATAGACCCAAAACAGGAGAACAACGAGAGAGCCGGCCGCTCCGAAGGCACTCGCCGTTGCTGTGTGGCCTAAATAGATTCCGATGAGGTATTTTCCTCCGGTAAAAAGGAGCGCCGTTACCGCGGCTCCGATCCAGACATCCTTCCATGAGATCACTACGTCGGGCAAAAATTTGTAGATCATGGCAAAAAGAATCGCGATCACTACGAATGAGGTAAGCACGTTTGCTGTTTGCCAAAGCCATGGCACACCGGGCATCCAGTTGTTCATGTAATCCTGGAGGGCGGTGATGACCGCACTGATTACCAGTGAAACAAGAAGAAGAAAACCCACACAAATCGCAATCGAAAACGAGCGCAACCGATCGACGACCAAAGACCTGATCATACTGCGATCCGGTTTCGATTGTACGTCCCAGATGTGATTCAATGCGGATTGCAGCTGCCCAAAAACCACTGTCGCGCCAATAATGACCATAATGATACCCACGCCGACCGCCCAGATCCCCTTCCCAAAGCCGCGCGAAGATTCGATGACTTGCCGCACAGCCTGCGCCCCCTGGGGTCCAACCAGGTTTTGCACTTCATTGACAATCCGATTGGTCGCCGTTTCGGGCGCAAGAAAGAAGCTGGCCACGCCTACAGCGATGAGCAGCACGGGCGCAATCGAAAATATGGTGTAAAACGCAAGCGCCGCTGCGAGTTCGAATGGGTTGTCATTCCACCACTCTCCAAACGTCAGCTTGACCAGTTGCCAGGCTGCCTTCGGCTTTCGCGCGGCAACTTGCGGAGTTTCGGTCAGCGGTTCACCGGTCATCCCTATAGGAATCGTCGCCGCGAGGGGTTCTAAGCGGGGATAACTAACTCGGAGACCCGCACGGCTATGTCTTGATGATTGGCGGAGGAATGTCTTCGGTCGGCCCGGCGTCGATGCCGCGGCGCAGTTTGCTGTGTCGCATACTATAAAGGAAATAGATTAGAAGACCGATCCCCAGCCAGACTACGAAGCGTCCCCAGGTTTCCAGGGGAAGACTCAGCATCAAAATAAAACAAAAAAGAACGCCGAGAAGCGGGAACAACGGGACCAGTGGCACGCGGAACGGACGGCGACGATTTGCTTCTTTGCGGCGCAAAATAATCACGCCGAGACAAACCAGAATGAAGGCGAACAATGTCCCGATGTTGGTAAGGTCTGCCAGCGAACCAATGTCGGTAAGCATTGCCACCACGCCAACTGCGACCCCGGTCCAGATTGTGGTGATATGTGGCGTGCGAAATCTCGGGTGAATCCGCGCGAAATATTGTGGTAGCAAACCGTCCCGCGCCATGGCCATGAAAATGCGCGGCTGACCAAGCTGAAAAACCAGCAGCACCGAGGTAAGTCCTGCCAGCGCGCCGGCACTGATCAGCGCCTGCGCCCAGGGACGGCCGGCAAAGGCAGTGGCAACGGCAGCAGAGTCACCAAAATAGATGGTGTACTTTCTCATCCCCGTAATAACACCCGCCATCAGGACGTAAAGCACCGTACAAATGATCAGGCTCGCAATAATCCCGATGGGCATGTCGCGCTGAGGATTTTTGGTCTCCTCTGCAGTTGTCGAGACGGCATCGAATCCGATGAATGCGAAAAAGACGATCGCAGCTCCGCTCATCATGCCACCTACTCCATTGGGCAAAAACGGGTGCCAGTTCGTCGGGTGAAGCATGAACGCGCCAAACGCAATCACAAAAACCACCACCGCCACCTTCGTAATAACGATGGCGCTGTTAGTGCGTGCGCTCTCGCGAATCCCGTAAATCAAAAGGACGGTGACCGCGGCGACAATCAACAGCGCAGGCAGGTTAACGGCGATCTGGTGACCGGCAATGACCGGCAACGTGGTGGACGAATAATTGTTCAGCGCCTCGCCTCCCGTGGACAGCAGATTGGCCGCCGTCCGGTAATCGCTGACCAACCAAAGCGGAAACCGCAAATGAAAAAGACTCCCGCATAATTGCACGAAATAACCCGACCAACCCACTGCCACTGCCATGTTCCCAACGGCATATTCCAGAATAAGGTCCCAACCAATCACCCAGGCGATGATCTCACCCATTGTCGCGTATGAGTACGTATAAGCCGATCCTGAAACAGGAATCATGGACGCGAGTTCGGCGTAACAAAGTGCGGCGAACCCGCAGGCGAACGCAGCGACCACAAAGGAAAGCATCACCCCCGGCCCCGCCCCCGGCCTGCCATACACCAGGTCGGCCTGGGTGAGATGCGAGATGATGAAATTGAGTACGGGAGTTTTCCAAAGTGATGCCTCGACTTGCTCACCGGCAGCGGCGGTTCCCGCTAATGCGAAGATTCCCGCTCCAATGATTGCTCCAATGCCTACGCAAGTGAGATCGAATGCGGAAAGTGCGCGATTAAGCTGGCGTCCCGGCGCCGCAGCTTCGGACAGCAAAAGATCGGGACTCTTGGTTCTGAAAAGATTTGCGGCCACTCCGCCGCAGATGCTGTCACCGGGCGAGCAGGGCGGTCAATGCTTTTCGTGGTAAGCCATCTTCTGAATAGACGTGCGCGTTGCGTTTTCTTAGGCTCGGACAATGGCTGATGAAGTGACGAAGCTTGTTCTGGGCGATGCCGCGATCTCGGCAATCGAAGATGCATCGTCCGGCCGCCGGCATTTCTTCGGCCGCAAAAAAGCAGAGGGCCCACTGCGAACACACTGCGAGAATTGCGGTGCGCCATTACAGGGCCATTGGTGCGCGCAGTGCGGACAGCCGGCAATCGATTATCGCCGCTCTTTCCGGTACGTTATTACCGACCTTCTCGATGAATTCCTGAACTGGGATTCGAAGTTCTTCAGAAGCATTGGCCTGCTCCTTATTAAGCCCTGGACGCTAACCAACGAATTCCTGGCAGGGCACCGCGTTCGCTACGTGAATCCGCTGCGGTTGTACCTGCTGGCAAGCATATTGTTCTTCTTTGCGGTCAATTTCGGAGCAAAGG
>Ga0210142_1000086_pt1 | contig 20638 bp, 18 predicted proteins | sample Goodyear_PhragC__FD_184869 | JGI IMG/M metagenome (GOLD analysis project Ga0210142, IMG submission 184869) | Wetland microbial communities from San Francisco Bay, California, USA, that impact long-term carbon sequestration - Goodyear_PhragC_D2... | ecosystem: Environmental > Aquatic > Marine >...
GAAATCGGCGGCGGCAGCATTCGTATTCATGAGCCGCAGTTGCAGGACAAAATGTTCGCGGCGCTGGGCATCAGCACGGAAGCGCGCGAATCGCAGTTCGGTCATTTACTCCGTGCGTTTCGGCTCGGCACGCCGCCACATGGCGGGATCGCCTTCGGCCTCGATCGTCTTGTTATGCTTATCTGCGGCGAGCAAAGCATCCGCGAGGTAATGGCTTTCCCGAAAAACAACCGGGCTATGGACCTCATGACGCAATCGCCCGCGGAAGTCGACGCGAGGCAGCTGCGCGACTTGGGAATCAAGCTTGCGAGAGATAAAAAACTGTAGCGGTGGCTGTGTCAGCCGCATTTCAATTGAGAACCGCAGATTAACGCAGAATGCGCTGAAATCTGAGCTTGCCATAGCCGCGCGCATTGCCCATGATGAAGTCCCGATGGTCAGGGCGAATTGTCGGGCGCGGTTTACCGCCGCTGATTTCGACTTCATCGTGCGCACGCTGGCGCGTTCGCAGACCGATCGAGTTTCTCTTGTCGATCTCCTGAGTGATAGCGAGACGCGCGATTCCATTCTCGACCACCCGCGCCTTGTCGACGCGATTCTAAACCACTGCGGGCATCTCCGGATTTCGTCTCAGTTTTATTTTTATGTGCTCGCTCGCCACGTCCTGCGACAGGGTGGAATCGCGGACCGAAAGCTTTGCGATTACGTGGCGTCATTGCTGGAAACATTTTCGCTGGCGAGCAGGCTCCAAATTTCCGACGAGACACATCATCTGGCTGAACAATACATCTCCGATATCCTGATCGCGCTGAATCGCGCCACTCCCGAGCAGGCGTTTCTGCTTCGCGCGCATATTGGTAATTACTCGCTCTTCATTAGCGGAATTTTTCACGAGAACACCCAACGGCGCAGTTTACGCGGTGGACCGGACATCAAGTTTTACGAGCAGGTCGGCAGGACGAACTATCAACTTGTTTCTTCGCATGCGGTGGCTCGCCGATGCGAACTGGATGATGTGTTCGAAGGGTTGGCTGATCGGTTTCGCCAGGTCCGTCTCGCGCTGAATCAGCTTTCCGAGCAGTTGCTGAACCTGGATGAAGACGCGCGGCCGTCGCTTTCGCTGTGAACGAGACGCTTTTCAGCCAAATCCAGCGATTATTTGAACGAACGTATGCGCACGTCGGCATTAATCTGGAAGAGTGTCTGATCGATCGGACGCGCTGCGCGCAATTATCCCTGCTCGCGGGCAAATCGGCGCGGGAATTAAGCGAGCTTGCACGGACATTTTTGCGGCGCGCAGGCGACCAGCTTTATGTCGGCATTTATTATTCGCGCTGGTTGATCGAACAGCTCGAAGAACACGATCCGCGCGCCGGGTTGGGGGATCGCAACATCGGGTCTTTGATCATGTTCGTGGAAGAACTGAATCATGCCCTGCATGCGGCGCTTCAGTTCAAGAACGGAGTGCGCGAGATCGCTTCCGAAGATTTTGCGCGCAATCTTGAGCTGCAGGCGCAGGTCGATACTTATCTTGTTCTTCTTTTGTTTGTCGCGTTCTTTCGAAAAACCCAGCGCGTTTCGCGTATGGACCGCCGCTGGCTGCGTTTTCATCTTTTCGCGAGACAATGCCCCGGCGCATTTCGCGATTCAAACCTGCGCGGTCGTTATCTCGAGACGACCCAGCTTGCTGCCGACTACACGCGGTATCTCGATTCTCTGAATGCCATTCGTCGTCTCGATGAAATCCGGCGGTTTCATTCACTCGATTATTCGATGAAAAAACAACGCATCCTGGCGCTGATGGATCAAGGAACGACGGCTTTCAAGCCGTCGTCGTAACTATGACGGCTTGGAAGCCGTCACTCCTTGTTTTGCCTGGCGAATAATGCGATTCATTCGCCTATGCGTATTTATCCAAAAAGCCCGAAGGAAATGACGAATGGCATGCTGTATTTCCCGCGCATGCTGGACAAGATCCGGCTGCATCTGCGCGGTGAACTGCACGAAGATTATCAGGAAAACTTCGGTGGGCCGAAAGCGGCGGACGGCACCTGCTGCAATTTTCTGCGCGTGCATCACCGCGATCTGGTTGAGCGTGTGAAGCAGGGAGGAACGGACGAAGAAATTCTGGAATGGTGTTTCGAAAAGGGGCGCCGTTTGAACGAAGGCGATCTCTTTGTTTGGAACGGGTTCGCATCCAAGCTCGGGTGGCGCGATCCGATTACGCCTCGGCTCGAACAACGAAAAAAGGAGATGGGAATCGGCGATCGAAACGATATTCAGTGCATTCCGGACCTCATCGATTTCGACGAAGGCCGATTCCCGGAGGCGGGTAAGACTTCGTGAGTTCATCGAGTTCGACTTGGCTGTGCCGACTCGGTGTCGCGATTTGTCTTGGCACGCTGATTCTCACGGGGTGCCAATATGAAGTTCCGATCACGCAAAGCCCCACTCGCAAAGTGCAGGAACAACTTCTTGGGAACTGGGTCTCACTGGATGGCAAGGAGGATATGAGAGTGAGGCGACTCGATGACAGCACCTACATCGTCTATTACGATGGTGATTTATTTCGCGCGTACCATTCCGACGTGGCAGGAACGCCGTTCGTCAGCGTTCAGGACCTCAACTCGAACGATCGCAAATATGCCTACATGGTTTGGAAACTTTCCGAAGACGGCAAAACCCTGAAATTGCGAAGCGTGACTGACAAGGTGATTTCAAAAGAGACGAAAGATTCCTCCAAAATGGCTGCGCTCCTGACGAAAAACGCGGATAACCCCGAGCTCTTTGGGGAGGAGATCGAGTTTCGGAAAGAGAAATAACCGGTTCGCGGTAACCACAGGACACGATCGCGTTTGCAGGGCAACCGCTTCGGTTACCGAGGGAAATAACGGCTGACAGGCGGAGCGCCCGCCCTACAGCGATTAGTGCGCCGCGCTGGAATTTGCTCCAGTGATTGATGATCAAACGGTTTTCTGACAGAGTTCGCAATGGCCAAAACGAGAAACGGCTTTTGCGCGATATCGCTTGGTTTTTTGTTGCTGGTCGCTTCTACAGCGCGACTTCATCCGCAACCAACGCCTGTTGCAAGCTCTTCACCATCAGCGACACCAACGGTCTTCTCGTCTAAGACGCTGTCGGAGCTGAAACAACTGCGGCAAACAGCTCTAGGGAGTGATTACGCGTTTCGCCAGGTCGCGCATCTGGCGAACAACATTGGACCGCGTTTAAGCGGATCGACGCAGGCGGCGAAGGCTGTTGAGTACGTCGCCAACGAATTAAAGGCCATCGGTTGTGAAGTGCAGATTGAAAAAGTGATGGTACCGCATTGGGTTCGCGGCGAAGAGACAGCAGCGCTTGTTCAATTTCCGGGGCAAGCGCCGAACACCACGCAAAAAATTGTGCTTTGCGCGCTCGGGGATAGCGTCGCAACGCCGCCGGACGGAATTCAGGCGGATGTGGCCGTCGTGAGAAATTTCGAGGAGCTGAAGTCGCTGCCGCGCGACGAGGTTGCGGGCAAGATCGTCCTTTTCAATTACCCGTTCGACAAACAAATGGCCGCGGAAGGTCGCGCCGGCGGAGCCTACGGCGAAGCAGTGGTTTATCGCAGCGATGGCCCGAGCGCAGCCGCGCGACAAGGTGCTGTTGCCTGTTTGATTCGTTCGGTAGGCGGAGCCGAGTACCGGCTTCCACATACCGGGCAGACGGATTACGCGAGTGATGCGCCGAAAATTCCGGCCGGGGCAGTAACGGCGGAAGACGCAGATCTGATCGCCGATTTGGTTCGTGAAGGACCTGTGAAAATGAAATTGATCTTAACACCGCAAACTTTGCCGGATGTCGAGAGTGCGAATGTAATGGGAGATATAAAAGGCAGCGAACATCCCGAGCAAATCGTGATCGTTTCCGGGCATTTGGACTCGTGGGATTTGGGCACCGGCGCGATTGACGATGCTGCGGGGGTCGCAGTGTCCATGGAAGCAGCGAATCTGATCCAAAAACTGCATCTTAAACCGAAGCGAACAATCCGCGTGATTGCGTGGATGAACGAAGAAAACGGTCTGGCCGGAGCAAAGCAATATATAAAAGATCATGCCAAAGAGATGTCGAATCATTTCGCAGCGATGGAAACGGACCTCGGCGCAGGTCATCCCGTGGGCATTAACGTCAAGGGAAAGCCGGAGGTGAAGAAAATGCTCGCGCCGGTCGCGGCACTTTTGCAGACGTCCGGGGCCGGCGTTCTTAATCTGGTGGAACACTGTGGCTCCGACATCGGACCACTGGAAAAAGCTGGTGTCCCGGCTTTCAGTCCGATTCAGGACAGCCGTTTCTATTTCAATTATCATCACAGCCCCGCTGACACGCTGGACAAGATTGTCCCCAAAGAATTGGCAGAAAATTCCGCTGTGGTGACGGTGCTCGCGTTTGCGCTGGCGAACATGGAAACGCCATTGCCTCGCTAATGGTAGCGCGAGCGTCCTCGCCCGCCGCGGCGGGCCAGAGGCATGCACTACTTCAATTGCGCTTCAAATTCCGGGTTTCGTTGAGTACAAAATTCGCGAGGCGACGCCCGCGATTACGAACGAATCGCCACGGGCCGGCATCGACGAAATAGGTAAGGAGAATGCTGTCGCGCGTTTTCACTTCCGGTCCAACGGGATCGGCCGAATGCCAGGTATTATCGGCGACAGCGAACGCGTAACCTGTATTTGGCGAGAACGACATCTGTGCTTTCTTCGGTTTGCGTCCGTTAGGCAGCACCTCATGAAAGATTGTGCCGATGTGTGGTGTCGAATTATCGGATGGCAGATAAAACTGCACCGTGATTCCTTTCCACAAACTGTCGGTGTGCTTGAAAATTCGGTAGCCCGGAATGTCGCGAGTCAAGATCGGCACCGGATACATGTTGACGCTTGCAAATTTTTCTCCGAATCGTCGTTTCAACCCCGGCGCCAGTCGTTGCACGAAAGCCGTGCTTAACTCTTTTGAACGCAGGGCACGACCAGCCAACTCCCAGACTGCGCGTTTGTTTGGCGGTAAATGGCGAATGTATTCCGGGAAAAGGTCGATCTTGGCGCGGGTCGGTTTTCCATCGGGCCTGCTGCTGCCCACCTTACTTTTGCCCGACATCGCCCGGTAATCCTCGGCTACCGGCATCGCTTCGACCATCTGCGCGTAGAAGTCTTCGGGAAATATGCGATCGAATCGCAAATGATAAAAAGGCGCCTCATCTGCATGTGCCGTCTGGACGGAGTCCGCGACGAACTGGATCAGGTTTTCAAGTGACTCGGATTTTTCCATTCTGTGTTCCTGGCGACACTAATTTAGAAATGGTACTCTGTTGTGCAATGAATAAGCAAGGAGCGGCGGTTTCCAGGCTGCCGGGGCACCCGTCGCCGTAATAGACGAAAAGCGTTCGCTCTTCTCCCGCGTTGGTCGTTGGACAGCCGAATTGGTGCTTGTTTTTGTAGGCGTTTACGCGGCGTTCTGGCTCAGTAACTATCAGCAGCGTCAGCAGGACGCAGAACGGCGCGATCAAATCCTCGCGTTTATCGAGCAAACATTGAGCGAAGGAATCGAGAGCTCAAAAAATAACCGCGCGAGAGAACAGGAACCAGAAGCAGCGGAGTTTCAGCGCGCATTGGCCGCCGGTGAGATGCCGGCCTTGCGTCCCTTTGTTTTCATCACGGACTACAGCCCGAGCGACCTTGCTACGATGCTGCAATCTGGAGGTGTTCAATTGCTTGACGTGCAGACACTCAAAACGTTGCGCAGGGACGAATCAGTTATCCGCTGGGGACTACAGCGAATGGCTCGCTATCAAAAATTAAGTGATGACCTGATCGTACCAAATCTTGGACAGGACATTTCGTTCTTTTACGATCTGACCACCAAGAAATTGCGACGAAAGTTCGAGATATATCCCCAAGCTTTGGAAGCCAGAGTGGACTTTGCGCACGAGCTTGAACGAACCCACACGGAGTTGCTGAAACAGATCCAGGCAGAACGACGGCGGAACCACTGACATGAATTCAACAATCACACGCCTGATCGTTTTCCTATCCCTCTCGGCTGCAGGTATCGCGTCCCTCGCAGATTACCCCACGCCAAAACAAGGCGACTTTACGATTCGGAACTTCAAATTTATATCCGGCGAGACACTGCCGGAACTGCATCTCCATTACCGAACATTTGGAACGCCCCAGAAAGATGCTCATGGAAAAACGACAAATGCCGTTCTCATCATGCACGGAACGACGGGCAGTGGCGCGCAATTTATCTGCGGATAATTATCTTCTTCGCACTTGCCAGTCTTCGACAAGATTGCCTGGAATCTCCTGGAGAAAACGCGAGGGCCTCTGGAACACATCGCCATAGCCACCGCTAAGGCGCATGTGAGGGTAGGTGAGATAAAGCTCGTCTCGGGCGCGCGTGATGGCGACGTAAAACAAACGTCGTTCCTCCTCCAGCGCAGCGCGTGTATCAAGGGAGCGACTGCTTGGGAACATGCCGTCAGTCAACCAGATCACGAATACGGTGTGAAATTCCAACCCTTTTGCCTGGTGCACGCTGGAGAGATTGACCGCTTCTTTGTCTGCGTTTTGAGCCGGCGCGGCTTCTGCGTCGACATTGCTGATCAATGCGAGCTGCGCGAGAAATTGATGTACGTCTTTGAATTGGCGGGCGAAAACTGCGAGTTGATCGAGGTCTTCTCTACGAAGTTGGTAATTCGCAAAATTCACCTTGGCATAGTCATCGTAAATGGCTTCCACTATTGAGGTGATCATCTCCGATGGCGGATTTGGTTCGCCCTCCGGTGCAATCTCATCCAGCGTGTGCGCCAATTGCGTCCACATTTTCTTTGATTTTGCCGGCACGTTCATCGTAAGGAGACGCTCGCCAAATCTGTAGCCGGGGGCGCTGCTGTAGCCGGGGGCGTTGACCCCGGCAGCATCGGATCGGTTTTCAGAGCCGGGGTCAGCGCCCCCGGCTACAAAATGCGCCGACCATTCCCGCCAGAGATTTTCCGCGGTCCGGTTGCCGATTCCGGGAAGCAATTTCACCATTCGATTAAAGGCGACTTCATCGCGCGGATTAGCGACGAAACGGATGAATGAAGTGACATCTTTAATATGTGCCTGTTCGAAAAACCGGATGCCGCTGGTGATTTGGTAAGGAATGCCGCGGCGCGAAAGCTCCAATTGCAGCTCAACTGCGTGATAATGCGCGCGGTAAAGGACCGCGATGTCGTTAAGATCAACATTTTCATCGCGAAGCTCAAGAATCCGTTGCGCAACAAACTGCGCCTGTTCGGCGCCATCATTCAATGCCACTAATGCCGGTTTCAGCGTCTTTGATTCGCGTGTTGCGCTTAAGTGCTTTCGAAATTGCTGGACATTTGCAGCAATGGCGGCGTTCGCCACCCCAAGAATTTCCGGCACACTGCGGTAATTCATTTCGATCTTGAACACCTGTGCATCGGGATACCGCTTTGGAAATTCGAGGATGTTTTGAAAGTTCGCGCCGCGCCAGGAATAAATCGACTGCGCGTCGTCGCCTACGACCATCACATTGTGATGATCCCGAGCGAGCAGGTCCACCAGGTCGGCCTGGATTTTGTTCGTGTCCTGATATTCGTCTACCAGAATGAATTGAAACTGTTTCCGGTAGATTTCCGCGATTCGTTCGTGCTGCTGAAACATCGATAATGTCTTTTGCAGCAGGTCGTCGAAATCCATGCAGTTCGTTGCCTTCTTTTTTTTCTCGTATCGCTGCCAGACGTCTTGAATTTTGTCGAGCAGCGGCAGGAAATAAGGAAACTTCTCCGCAAGCAGCTCTTCCATGGGATTCTCGGTGTTGACGACGAAGCTGAAGATTTCAGCGAGGACATCACCCTTTGGAAATCGGATTTCCTTCGGGTCAATTCCCGCGCTCGCGACAACGGTATTGATCAGATCCTTTTGATCTTCGCGATCCATGATGGTGAACCCGCTTGAGTAGCCGATCGCGCTCCCGTGTCTGCGCAAAATCCGGTTTCCTATCGAATGAAATGTTCCGCCCCAAAGCCCGCTTGCGTCGACGGGTAGTAAATTCGCAACGCGATTCAGCATCTCCCGCGCAGCCTTGTTCGTGAATGTCAGCAGCAGGATGTTGCGGGCATCGATTCCATTCTCGAGCAGATACGCAACGCGATAAGTCAACGTGCGGGTTTTTCCCGAGCCGGCGCCGGCAATCACAAGGATGGGGCCCGGCGCAGCGGTCACGGCGGCCAGTTGCTGTTCGTTCAGCTCAGCGGCGTAGTCCACGTGGATCGACGTGGAAACCGGAGCGCGTTGTAGCGTGTATTGGCGGGACATAATAGATTCGGCATTTCGGATTGCCGATTGCCGATTTCAGAAGGAACCGCAGCACGCAAGCCGACGCAAATACGCGGGGCTTCCCAGTCTTTGATCCGCGCAATGTGCAGCGGCCCAACTATGAAATTGCTTCCACGGGCCGTGAGCTGCGGTGCGCGATCAACCCATTTGCCGGGAGTTACGCCTCAGCGCGATGTTCCCGGCAGCGTTCGAATTAGGCACGCGCAGCGAACAATCCAGGCATCGCTTCCGGGATGTTCCTGAATCGTCGCTCGCAGTGATCTGGAGTCGTTCGAATACGGACGGTATTTACTGACAACCGGGCAATTTGAAACTGCCAATACGTGTTTGCCATCCTGCCGCGGACGACATTTGACCCGCTAACGTGTAGTACTCGTTCACGTACCAGAACGTGCAGTCGTCAGTAGGGTCGATGTTCATCGACGTGTAATCGCCCCAGCGCGAGTTTGTAGTCGTCTGCACGCCACTGCCGTCCATGATCGTGCCTTCGCCCAGAGTCATCATGCCCAAGGGATCGCCACTGAGCCTGCCCGTGTAGCGGACGCCAGGATAGACGTCTACTCCGTTCACCACGCTATAGCCGAGAGCCATATTTCCCTGCTTGTCCTGCGCAATACTGCCCATCCAGCGATGCACGCCGTCGCCCGGGGCATAAGTCCCCTGCTGGTAGATGCTGTACACGCCGGCTTCCCTCCGGATCTCGTACCAACGCGCGCCGGCAACGCTGGGCGCCGCCTCAACCGATTGATTTGTCACCAGCGACTCGTATCTACCAAAATTCCGATATGCGAGCCGCCAGGTTGGACGCTGCCGGTAAGACAGGATGTCGAGGTACTGCGCAGGGTTAACAATTCCGGGCTCCGGCAGGCAGTCGCGAGACGTTGGTGCACACGGATAAATTGAGTCAAAGGGCGCGGTAGGCAGCTGTGCAGCGAGAACCAGCGAAGCTGTGGGGTGCGCACTCCACTGGATGCTCAGCTCCCAAATGTTGAGTGCGTCGAACGTCGCACCATAATCTGCACTATCATCCTGCGTGCCTACAATCGGTGCAGACTCGCGGTCTCTCGGCCGGCGGTGGCCGTCCATGTCAGGCGGGAGGAGACCGTCACCAATGAGTTCCAGTGGCACGGTGCCCGTTGGGTTAAAGTCGGCTTCGAGAAAGAACTGGACTGCGCGCGCGTCCGGCTGGCCGCCTAGCATCTTGTTCTTCTCCAGCGCGTAGACGCTGATCCCGTACCTGTCGACCAATCCGAAGTCGCGCGTCGTGAGGATGTACGAGTTCGACCATACGCCGTACTTCGGGTAATCCGGGAAGAAATAGCCGCCATCGATGTCGTCTGCTTGAGTGATGAAAGCGTAGCGATAATAGACGCCTGTCGGGTCGGGGGTCTTCGAAATGGCCACGCAGTTGTAGAACGGCAGCGTAGGGTCACTCAGCCCACGGGTCGTGAACTGACTCAGGATCCAGCGGTTGGTGGTTTGGTCGTAGAGCACGATCGGGTCGCCCGAGGGGTCAGTGCAGTCTTCGATTGGGAATCCCGCCCACAGCGTGCCGGTATCAACCGGACCCATTAGTAAATTGCCTGCCTTGTCGTAGACCGCGAACACGAGGTTGATCATTTCCACATAGTGATTTGGGCCAACATCGCCTACCGGGTCGGGCGGATTAACGCGGAAGCCGAAGACGTCGAAATTGTCCTGGTTCGCCATTCCCTCGAAAGTAAGCAACGGAGCGGGGATTGTCGGAGTCAGGTTGAACAGTTGACGTACACCGTCGGCACGGTAAGGCCGGACCCGGCGGGCTCTTGGACCTTGTGATTCTCGGCCCTCCGGCCGCACTTCCAATATTGTGCCGGGTGCGTAGGGCGCAGGTCTCGCAGCGCGCGGCAAACTGCGTAAAGCAGGCGATACGTCAAAAGCGACGGCTGTAGAAAACCTTGGAGCCAGCGGTTGCAGGCGATTGGTTCGTTGCGCAGCAGCGGGGGGCGACGTTGCGATGAAGAACAATCCCACGGCGGTTAACAGAAGCAGGATCGCAATCAGAATACGTACATGCGTGAAGGCACGATTTGTAGTAATACGATGGAGCGTTTTCATATGTTTTTTTCTGAAGTTTATTGTTGAGGTGTACCCCTGCAGGCCGACGATTGTCGCGCTTGGGGTACGTAGAGTTTCGACCGCCTCCAGATTTTGGAAATACGCAAAATTGCGTACGAGCGGTCTGGTGAGCTACCAGGCTTGCTATGAAACTGCTTCGAAGGCAGGCGCCTGTTGTGCAGGCTCAGTCCATTTGCCGTGTTCGCGGATTAGATCTTTCAAGCGATCGACGGCTTCGGCTTCGGGAATGTTGAATTTCACGGCGGTTTTGCCCACGTAGAGATTCACTTTGCCCGGCGCCCCACCGACGTAACCAAAATCCGCGTCTGCCATTTCACCCGGGCCATTCACAATGCAGCCCATGATGGCAATCTTTACGCCCTTTAGATGCAACGTCGCCGCTTTGATTTTCGCGGTCGTGGTTTGAAGGTTGAACAGGGTCCGTCCACACGATGGGCACGCGACGTAATCGGTCTTGAAAATCCTCGCACCGGCTGCCTGCAAAATGTTATACGACAATCGGAGTGCCTGCCCCGGGGCCTCCTCGCCCTGCACCAGAATCGCGTCGCCGATTCCATCGCATAGCAGCGAGCCGATATTGGTCGAGGCAGTAAGTAGTGTCTGAAGAAATGTGGGAGCGGCCTCAGTGCCGCGACTGTCGGGACGCTGAGGTTCCTCCCACTTTTTAAAAACATCTTTCAGCAAAATCGGATGCCGCGGCTGTAATTGCGCCGCAAGCAAACGAAATGCGGCTATTACCGACAGCTCGACATCGTCGCGCACAGTTACGAATTTCGACGAGGAGCTTTCATTAATTTGCGCGAGCGCATTTTCGTCGCGTGGATCGAGTTCTTCGATCCCGGCATTCTCATAAATAATTTCGGGCTTGTAATCGCCCATTCTATCGATCTTGTGCGCGATTTTGTCGAAGTTCGCCTGACGCACCACAACGCGCATTAACTCTGTGCCGCCAAGGTTGATCTGTAGTGCCGGTGTCTCAGCGTCGACTCCATTCCGGCGGTCAGAGACCGCCGCTACAGCGATCGTGTTTGTGGTTCGCCGCTGATAAGAGAAAGGATCGAAAGAAAGTTGGACGTTTGGCGTTCGGTGTTGAGCGCCTGCCGCGCCGTAGCTTGGCGAAGGCGGGTTGGACGTTTCCTTTATGTTCTGGATAAGCGCTTTAGCTACGGGAATTTCGTGAGGGCTATCTTCAGTCAGCGAAACGCGGATGGTATCGCCGATTCCATCCGCAAGCAGTGATCCGATCCCGATCGCGCTCTTGATGCGCGCATCTTCACCTTCTCCGGCCTCGGTCACGCCCAGGTGCAACGGATAGTTCCAGTCGGGACCGAGTTCATTTAGTCGGGCCACCAGCAGTCGATAGGCGGCGATCATGACTTTCGGGTTGCTCGCTTTCATCGAGAAAATGAAATCATGATAGCTGAGGTCCCGCGCGATCCGTGCGAACTCGAGCGCGCTCTCGACCATGCCGAGTGGTGTGTCGCCGTAGCGATTCAGAATCCGATCGGAAAGCGAGCCGTGATTTGTCCCGATACGCATGGCGATCCCTCGCGTCTTGCACAACTCGACCAGCGGAGAAAACCGTTCCCGAATCCGGTTCAACTCCGCCGAGTATTGTTCATCGGTGTACTCGCGAATCGCGAATTTTTTCGAGTCAGCGTAATTGCCCGGATTGATCCGCACTTTTTCGACCCATCGGGCGGCTTCCATCGCTGCCTCGGGTTTGAAATGGATGTCAGCGACGACCGGCACGTTACAGCCTCGCTCGCGCAAACCTTTTACGATATGCTCGAGGTTGCGCGCATCTTTCACTGTCGGCGCGGTAATCCGGACAATCTCGCACCCGGCATCAGCAAGCTCGACTGTTTGTTGGATCGACGCCCCGGTGTCCATCGTGTCGCAGGTAATCATCGACTGGACACGAATCGGATTGTCGCCGCCGATGCCGACGTCGCCGACCTTCACCTCGCGTGTGAGCCGGCGAGCGTAGTGCGAAGAATTACTGCGATAGTTCACCAGAACTCAAATGTAAGAAAGCTGGCGCGACCGCGCAATTGCGCCGCCGTTCTAGGGCGCTCCCGGGTTTTTTTCGGGCGACTGCGCTTCGAGCTGATCGAGCTTTTTGCGGACAAACGGCAAATCCTGCACGTCGAAGAAGGTGATATAGAGCATGTAACCGATGATGACGACTGCGCAGCTGGTCTGAATCACCTCAAGCACTCGTATGTTGACCGGCTTGCGCCGGACAGACTCAATCAACGCCAGCACGATGTGGCCTCCATCAAGCACCGGGATCGGCAGCAGGTTCAAAATCGCAAGATTGACGTTAAGAATTACGCTGAACCATAACGCCAGCTGCCAGCCGCGTTCGCTTTGGAAAAGCAGATAGTAAATGCGACCGATTCCTATCGGACCGCTCAGATGCTGCAACTTTACGTCTGACTTGGGCGAGGCCACCGCGCCGATTGTCTTCAACGTGCTCGTTACGCTGTTGTAAACTTGTTCAATTGGGTTGGGATGCTGAATCGATACAATCCCGGAGGTGTCCCATTGAATGCCAATTCGCGGCTTCATTTCGCCTGCAGTGGGCAGAGGCGTCGGTTTTACCGGAATATCCAATTTTGTGCCGCCGCGTTCCACATGCAGCACAAGCGCATCCTTCGGATGTTTGTTGATATATTCCAGAAGCGCGATCGGATTGTAGATGTGTGTTTGGTTAAAGCCGCGAATAATGTCACCGGCACGTAGTCCAGCCGCCGCGGCGGGAGTATTCGGTTGGACTTTGGCGATAATAGGGGTTTCCGCCGGATAGATGAGTAGTTGCCGCACGCTTTTCCTGCGCCAGCCGCTGGTCTCTGCTTTGTAAGGCTCGACCCATACGGTTTGCACTTTACCGTCGCGTTCGAATTTGACTGCGATCTTATCGCCCTCGCTACGCACGACGTCCCAGCTAATGCTATCGCTCATTCCCATGAACCGGCGCACAGGTTTGCCGTCCACGGACAAGATTTTATCGCCCGGCTGCACGCCCACCTTTCCCGCGGACGACCCCGGCATAACGTAGCCGACAACCGTCGTTGAATCGGCTTCGCTCACCGGATGACCGACAGCCCAGACGATTCCAGCGAAAAACAACGCCAGGAGCAGACTGAATACCGGGCCGGCGATGGCTACGATGATTTTGTCTAGCGCGGAAATTTTTGGGAGCTTCGCCCGGTCCAGATCGGCTTTGCCTTCGATGATGTCCATCGGCGCGAGTTGCGGGAGCGCGACGAAGCCCCCAAACGGCAGTGAGCCAAGGGAGTATTGGACCCCATTGATTGTCCTCTTCCAAATCGGTTTCCCAAACCAAACGCCGAATTTCTCGATATAAAGACCTCGCCACCGGGCAGCGAGAAAATGCCCAAGCTCATGCACTACGATGAGCAGGTTAAAAAGGATGAGTACCTCCAGCAGGATAAAGATGACGCGGGCGATGTGCAGAATCATGTGATTAGAGACTGGCGATCAGTGATTGGTTGGACACGCAACCGGTTCCGCCGTTGGAACTCTTTCCTGGTTTAGCGCTCCAACACTTCGACGTTTTCCTTCGCCTGCTCCCGCGCCCACTGATCAGCTCCCAATATTGCATCGAGATCGGGGTGCGCAACGGGCGTATGCCGACTCATCACTTGTTCAACAATTTTCCAGATTTCCGGGAACCGGACTTTGCCATCCAAAAACGCAGCGACCGCGATTTCGTTGCCGGCGTTCATCACCGCCGGAAGGGTGCCTCCAGTTTCTCCCGCGCGGCGAGCCAGGTTCAATGCCGGGAAATCGTCGTAGCGCGGAGCATAAAATTCCAGCCTCGACAGCTTCGAAAAATCCAGCGGCGGCAACGTGTTCGGGACGCGATCCGGCCAGGTCACCGCATATTGAATCGGGAAACACATGTTTGAATAACTCAATTGCGCCAGGGTGGAACCGTCAGTGAATTCGACCATCGAATGCACAATGCTTTGGGGATGGATGACCACTTCGACGCGTTTCATCTCAACACCGAACAGCCAATGCGCCTCGATCATTTCCAAGCCCTTGTTAAACAGTGTCGCCGAATCGATCGTGATTTTCGGTCCCATGTTCCAGGTCGGATGCTTTAGCGCCTGTTCGCGCGTAATCGAATCGAAATCTTTTTGCGGCGTGTTGCGGAACGGTCCGCCGGACGCGGTAAGAATGATGCGTCTGACGTCTGTTGGAGACGCGACGCGCCCGTCGCCTGCAGCCCGAACGCGGGCTGGCTCCAGACACTGAAAGATCGCGTTGTGCTCACTATCCACCGGTAGAACATGCACGCCGTTATCGCGCGCCTTGCGCATCACAATCTCGCCTGCCATGACCAAAATTTCTTTGCTCGCCACGGCGAGATCTTTGCCCGCTTCAATTGCGGCCAGCGCGGGCCGCAAACCGCCGGTGCCGACAATCGCTACCAGCACCATGTCCGCATTAGCCAGACAAGCGATCTCGAGCAAACCCGCTTCTCCGGAAAAAATCCGCGGCTCGTAATCGAGCGCTTTCCGAAGAACGCCAACCTGGGTCTCGTCAACCAGGCAGATCGAGTCCGGCCGGACTTCATTTGCAGCTGCGGCGAGCTTCTGCGCATTGGTTTTCGCCGCAAGCCCTACAATTTCCATTCGCTCCGGAATGTCGCGAGCCACCTTCAACGCACTCTCACCGATCGATCCCGTCGCTCCCAGAATAACCACCCGCTTACGATTCATTTTAGAAGACCTCACACAACGATCACAACGGGTAAAGAAGTTAGGTCATCAATTTTGCGAATCGTAGTGTCCGCTGTGGCATTTGTGTGAAAGTCTTACGGAAGACGAATGACCAGTCGCAGGTAGAAGAATAAAAGCGGCGCCGTGAAAAGCAGGCTGTCCAGAAGATCGAGTGCGCCGCCAATTCCTGGAAGCAGATTTCCAGAGTCTTTTACGTCTGTGCTTCGCTTGATGATGGATTCCGCGAGGTCTCCTAGCACGGCGGCAAGCCCGAGAAGCAGGCCGAGCACAGTTGCATGTGTCCAGTTGAGAGCGGGCAGATGGCCGGGCATCAATTTGAAAAGGGTCAGACTGCATAGCAACGCAAACACAATCGCACCGAAAAAACCTTCCCATGTTTTCTTCCGGCTGATGTGCGGCACCATCAAATGCCGGCCGACCGCGCTGCCGGTCAGATACGCGCCCATGTCGGAAAATTTGGTGACCGCGATCAAATACAACACGTAAAACTGACCGGTAAGTTGCCCACTGCTCGAACGCGGCGTGAGATAAACGATTTTGGTGATGAAATTGAAGAGCCACAGGACGTAGAGCAGACCGAATAAGGTGTAAGCCATCGTCTGCAACGGCTCGTCATTCCGCAATCGGGCGAACATTTGCCTCCCGAACACCATCAGGAGAAAAAAAAGCAGAACGGCGACCTCAAAATCATAGGAACCTTCCGGACCGATTTTGGAAAAATAATAAAAACTCCCGGCGAGCATCACCGCGCCGCAGATCATTCCGGTAATCTTGAAATTTGGCAGGCCCTTGTGATCGAGCATGCCGTAAAATTCCCACAGCCCGATCATTCCGAACGCGCTAATCAAAACCCAGAACAAGATCTCGTAACCCGAGAACATGATCAGCAGCGCCACTGTCCAAAGCGCGACGGTGCTGATGAATCGCAGAATGAACGCGGAACGCGGAGTAAGGAGGTTTGAGCCGGTCTGTTCCAACGTCGCTGGCATGCTTCTGCATCATCACGAAGGAAAGCGCGCAGTGCAAGACGAAGCATGTGGATTCCCGCAGGAAGAGATGGATTTCTTTGCGAGCGGCGACTTCGCGTCGGAAAACGGGTGCGCTGTGTGCTTTTGACTTGTTATCTCGTCATTCCTTTTACCGCCTGCTATGGATTCGTCCGCGATGAACGAATCTGTAGCGCAAACAATTGATCGCAGGGTACATCGAATCGCCTGTGCGTTGACATGACTGGCAGCACCTGGCAGCGGTTGTTTGGATTTCGGCATGCGTTCGATGATCGCGTCACGGTTGTTCTGACCGCGACAGCCGTCCTTCTGTTGATGCTAGCGCCGCTGCTGATTTTCGTTACCACGCGAACAGCGAACAGCACCGCCGAAAAGCGAAAGGAACTCTGGGACCGTTATCGCTCCTGGATTTGGCTTGTGCTGTGCATTCTGATTCCTATTCTGGCCGGCGCTTTTTGGACGATCCTCGGCGTGGCCACTCTGAGTCTTCTTTGTTATCGCGAATATGCTCGCATCACCGGGCTGTTCCGGGAACGAACCATCAGTCTTATCGTGGTCATTGGTATTCTCCTGATCACTTTTGCCGAACTGGACAACTGGTATCGCCTTTTTGTTGCGCTGTTTCCGTTGACCGTCGCGTTGATCGCCGTCGGCGGATTGATCCCTGATCAACCGAAAGGCTACATCCAGCGTGTCGGTCTGGGTGTCCTCGGATTCGCTCTTTTCGGAAGCGCTCTTGGTAATCTTGGTTACATGGCAAACGACTGGAATTATCGTCCGAGCCTGTTGCTGGTCATCTTTGCCGTGGAGCTTAATGACATCTTTGCGTACATCTGCGGCCATCTATTCGGAGATCGAAAATTTGTCCCGAACACCAGCCCCAGCAAAACGGTGGGAGGCGCGCTCGGCGCAGTCATTTTAACAACACCGCTTGTGGCAGTGATCGCGCATTTTATCTGGACTAACACCGCATTGGATAACCCAATCTGCCTGGCCGGCCTCGGCATCATCGTCAGCATAGTCGGTCAGTTCGGCGATTTGATGCTCTCCTCAATCAAACGGGATCTGGGTCTGAAGGACATCTCCAGGATCATTCCCGGTCACGGCGGGTTGCTGGATCGTTTTGACAGCCTGATTCTGGTGGCTCCGGCGGTCTTTCACTACGTCGGTTATTTTGTCGGCTTCGGCGCAGGGCAGCCGCAACGAATTTTCTCCGGGTTTTAGCGAATGGAACCGTGGCAACTCCAACCAGCGCGTGATACCGGGTTAACTCCGGCGGAGCGTTTCCGAAGCATACGGCGCGAGAGCGGTCTACTTGAAAGTCTGGCGCAGCAGACCTGCTTTTCAACACTGAGATTTTACTTCGCGATCGTTCATCGACTGACAATCATGGGTCGCGACAACCTGCCACCACACGGTCCATTTGTGCTCGCAGCGAATCATTGCAGTCATCTCGACGCGCTGATTCTCGGAGCCGCGCTCAGGCTGCGTCATCGCGAACGCGCCTTTCCGATCGCTGCAGGAGACATCTTTTTTCAAACCACTGCAGCCAGTGTGTTCTCCGCAATCATGCTTAATGCCCTGCCGATGTGGCGGAAAAACTGCGGTCCGCATGCTTTGACAGAACTGCGACTCAAATTGCAGGAGGAAAAAGCGATTTTTATCATTTTCCCGGAGGGCGGACGCACGCGCACGGGCTCCATGATGCCTTTCAAACACGGCCTCGGGATGCTCGTTGCGGAAACCAACGTGCCGGTTGTCCCTTGCGGTCTCTTTGGAACTTTCGAGGCCCTGCCACCAAATCGAAAAGTGCCACGTCCTGTGAAGATCGAACTAACGATTGGAACGCCTTTGCAGTTTCCAACGATTCCAAATAACCGCGAAGGCTGGTCACAAATCGCACGAAATGTCGAAGCCGCAGTGCGACAGCTTACGACGCAATAAAAGCACAACCAATGGATCGCATTAACACCCTGATTTAGCGGGTGTGGAACGTGGGGTAAACAAGCAAGAACCGCTTTCGCGGTTTTCGAAAATTGGTAAACCGCTGAAGCGGTTTTCGAGCCGCGGCGAGGGTCAGGCGCACCTCGCTGAAGCGAGGCGGTAATGAGAATAACTACGGAACAGCGTTGGTGTACCTAAAGGGCTTGTGGATCGGGCCGGTGCTATTTTTCCAAGTAACGTTCCAGCCTTTGCGCTAGATCAGGAGGAACGTGTGCGACAACCAGGGCGTCGTTGCCTTCGTAGCGCAGTTCGAGAACGTGACCGACTCGATGAATCTCCGCGATCAACGCGCTTTCGTTTGCTGGGATCCGAAACCGCGAGCGTAACCGCCATGAGCTGAGTGCTTGCTCCAGAGCTTGCACCAGTGTGTTGACTCCTTCTCCGGTACGCGCGGAAATCGCCACGCTACCGGGAAAACGTTTCAAGTACGAATCGATCACTTCGCGATTCGGCAGGTTATCGATCTTGTTGAACACGATCAGAGTTTGCTTGCCGTAAGCATTGAGTTCTTTGATTACCCGATCGACTGCTTCCATCTGTTCGTCCACGCGTGGGTGACTCAGATCGACGATGTGGATGAGCAAATCCGCCTCGCTCACTTCCTCCAGTGTCGCCTTGAATGACTCAATGAGCGTGTGGGGTAGCTTTCGCAAAAAGCCCACCGTATCCGTGAGCAGGACCCGCTGTTTGTTAGGCAAAACGAAGCTGCGTGTCGTAGGATCGAGGGTGGCAAAAAGTTTGTTCTCGGCAACTACATCAGCTCCCGTGAGCAGATTCAGGAGCGTCGATTTACCGGCGTTCGTATAGCCGACGACGGCAGCGACGGGCCATTGGTGGCGCTTGCGTCCCTGCCGTTGAATGGCGCGCGTTTTGCGCACGGATTCCAGCTCGCGCTCGAGCCGCGAAATGCGTTCCTGCACCCGACGGCGATCGACTTCCAATTGCGTTTCACCCGGACCGCGTGTGCCGATGCCGCCTGTCTGCCGGGATAAGTGATGCCACATTCGAGTCAGTCGCGGCAAAAGATATTGCAACTGCGCGAGCTCGATTTGCAATCGACCTTCCCGGCTGCGCGCGCGCTGGGCGAAAATATCGAGGATCAATTGTGTCCGATCGAGCACCTTGCGCGCGAACAAGGTTTCCAGGTTCCGCCCTTGCGCCGGCGAAAGTTCATCATCGAAAATGACCGAGGTTACCTGCCGATCCTGACACGATTCCTTGATCGACTCCGCTTTGCCGCGGCCGATGTAGTACGGCGCGGTGGGCTTCTGCAATTTTTGCGTCACCGTATCGACAACCTCCGCCCCTGCGGAATTCGCCAACTCGCGCAATTCATCGAGTGAATCGTGCAAATCCCACTTGGAGACCCCTTCCTTTTCCAAGCCAATCAAGAGCGCGCGCTCCCGTGTTTTTTGCGGGCGTGTTTCAATCATCTCTTTGAGGGAGTTTTCTCTGCGGGCTGGCGGCCGAGACGTTGTAGCCGCGGGCGATGACCGCGGCAAGGCTGATGTGGCGCGCTTCAGGATCGCCGGGGTCAGCGCCCCCGGCTACAGAATCTTGCGGACGCATTTCGATCATCGAATTGGGCTGACCTCAGCATGAGCCCGGAGCAGAATGTACTTCACAGCTTCGTTGTGAGTAAGAGACGACAAGTTCAGCGGCAAAAAATTAGTTTGCCGTCGAAACCAGGTCAACTGCCTCTTGGCGTAGCGCCGAGTCGCCTGCTGAATTTCAGCTACGCACTGCGAGAGCGATTTTTTTCCAGCGAGCACTTCACGGATCTCGCGCAAGCCGATCATCTGCGAAGCTGTCGCACTCGTTTTCCCGGCGGCGCGCACCTCCTCGATTACGCCGCGTTCGAATATCGCTTCCACTCGTCGATTGATTCGTTCGTAGAGCTCTTCGCGGTCGCGAAAGACAAAGAAGCCTTTAGCCGGGATCTTTCGCCCTGTAGCCGCTTCGCTGTGCGAAGCGTTTGTTCTAGCTTTTTTCACCGCAGTCGCCCTCGCCTCGCACAGCGAGGCGGCTACAGTCCGCTGTGTTGACGCCGGTTTGCCAGTCAGCAGGCAAATCTCCAGCGCGCGCACCAGCCGACGCCGATTTTTCATATCGATCTTCAGCGCGGTTTTCGCATCGAGCTCGACAAGTCGGCACTGCAATTCATCCAGAGTCATCCCGTTTAAAGTTTCGCGCAGGTTTGGGTCAGACTGAGGCAGAGTTGACAGCCCATGCGTCAACGCTCTGATGTAAAGTCCGCTTCCGCCCACGACAACCGCGAGCTTGCCTCGCGAATTAATTTCATCCACTACACGCAACGCTGCCTGGCGGAATTTCTCGGCGTTCATCTCTCCCG
>Ga0210142_1000087_pt1 | contig 20542 bp, 15 predicted proteins | sample Goodyear_PhragC__FD_184869 | JGI IMG/M metagenome (GOLD analysis project Ga0210142, IMG submission 184869) | Wetland microbial communities from San Francisco Bay, California, USA, that impact long-term carbon sequestration - Goodyear_PhragC_D2... | ecosystem: Environmental > Aquatic > Marine >...
GTTGTTGCTGATTCCAATTACACCACGATTTCGTATCGTCTCTCAAGGCCAAAACCATTTCGGCCGACCGCGGGCATTCGCGGTCCATGTATGCTAATCATTTGACTTAGGCTTACTAAACTTTGGGGTTGACAAATGGTTCAGAAAGACTAAACTTCGCCCCTGATTTTCGATGTTAAGACGAGCCACGGAGCAGAATGTGAAAATCGGCGAGCACCTCAAGCGTCTGCGGACGCTCAACGGGCTGACCCAGGAAGAACTGGCCGGGCGCGCGGATCTGACCAAGGGCTATATCTCCCAGCTGGAGAACGACAGTGCCTGCCCTTCGATTGCGACCCTCAAGGACATCCTCGATGTCTTCGGGGTGTCGATGCCGGAGTTCTTCAGCGAGCAGGTCGAAACCGCCGTGGTCTTCGGGGCCGAGGACCGGGTCAGGACGTCCGGGGAGGACGACCGCATCCAGGTGGAATTGCTGGTCCCCGGCGCCCAGAGCCGCGAGCTCGACCCGGCCCTGGTCTGTCTCGCCCCCGGGGCCGAGATGGAGATCCAGGATGTCCACGAGGGGGAGGAATTCGGTTACGTCCTGCTCGGGAAAATCCGGGTGCGCCTCGACGACAAGACCTATACGGTGAAGAAGGACGAATGTTTCCTCTTTGCCTCCGATCGCCGCCACGGGGTGAAGAACATCGGCAGGGGCCCGGCGCGCATCCTCTGGGTTGTGACGCCGCCGACCTTCGACTATAAAGGGAAATGACCCGGCTGGCCGCGTGCCGCCAGGGGAAGGAGAACGGATTATGAGCAAGGTCCTGATCATCGGCGCCGGCGGCGTCGGCCAGGTTGTCGCCCATAAGTGCGCGCAGCGTCGCGACATTTTTACTGAGATCACCCTCGCCTCGCGCACCAAGGCCAAGTGCGACGCCATTGCCGCGCAGCTCGGTGGCGCGATCCGGACCGCGCAGGTCGATGCCGACAACGTCCCCGAGCTGATCGCGCTGATCCAGGCCGAACAGCCCAAACTGGTGATCAACGTCGCTCTGCCGTATCAGGACCTGCACATCATGGACGCCTGCCTGGCGACGGGGGTCGACTATCTCGATACCGCCAATTATGAACCGGTCGATACCGCCAAGTTCGAGTACTCCTGGCAGTGGGCCTACCAGGACAAGTTCCAGCAGGCCGGCCTCATGGCCCTTTTGGGCAGCGGTTTCGATCCCGGCGTGACCAACGTTTACACCGCCCTGGCGGCGAAGAAGTATCTCGACGTCGTCGAGGAGCTCGACATCATCGACGCCAACGCCGGCAGCCACGGCCAGCCCTTCGCCACCAACTTCAATCCGGAAATCAATATCCGCGAGGTGACCGCCACCTGCCGCCACTGGGAGGACGGTCGCTTCGTCGAGTCGCCGCCCCTCTCCACCAAGCGGGTCTTCGACTTCCCCGCGGGGATCGGGCCGATGAACATCTATCGCCTCTACCACGAGGAGATGGAGTCGCTGGTCAAGCACCTTCCGACCATCAAGAAGGCCCAGTTCTGGATGACTTTTTCGGACAACTACCTCAAGCACCTTGAGGTCCTGCAGAACGTCGGCATGACCCGCATTGACGAGGTCGAGTTCCAGGGGCAGAAGATAGTGCCGATCCAGTTTTTAAAGGCGCTGCTGCCCGATCCCGGCAGCCTGGGCCCGCTGACTAAGGGGAAGACCTGCATCGGCGTCATCGCCCGCGGCCTCAAGGACGGGAAACGCAAGCAGGTCTACATCTACAACATCTGCGACCACGAGGCTTGCTACCGCGAGGTCCAGTCCCAGGCGATCAGCTACACCACCGGCGTGCCGGCGGTGGTAGGGGCGATCATGATGCTGACCGGCAAGTGGCACGCGCCCGGCGTCTGGAACATGGAGCAGTTCGACCCGGAGGTCTTCCTGGCCGAACTGGGGCCGATGGGTTTGCCGACGGTGGTGGTCGAAGGCGAGTGGCCTGAGCTGTAAAGCCGAAAGGCAATCTGACCGCAGAGTTCGCAGAGGAAAATCAGAACCAATTTATTGATTTTCAAGGACAAAACACCCAGCGAAAAGTTTTTGTTTATTCAAATTCTCTGCGCTCTCTGCGGTGAAAAAAGGTTTTGCATGTGACCGGCATCGATATCGACAAAATTCTTGAGCTCGCCCCCTCGCCGGCCTACGTCGTCGACCTGGGACGGCTGCGCCGCAACCTGGCGATCCTGGAGGAGGTCCAGCGGCGCAGCGGGGCGAAGATCCTCCTGGCGCTCAAGGCGTTCGCCATGTGGAGCCTCTTTCCCCTGATCCGGCAGACGCTGCACGGGGTCTGCGCCAGCAGTCCCTGGGAGGCGCGGCTGGGGCGGGAGGAGTTCGGCGGTGAGGTGCACTCTTTTTCCGCCGCCTTCAAGGAAAGCGACGTCGTCGAGCTGCTGCGAATATCCAATCACCTGGTCTTCAACTCCTTCAATCAGCTGGAGCGCTTCCGGCCGCTTTGGGATAAAGAGCGGGGGCGGGTGTCGGTGGGGCTGCGGGTCAACCCCGAGCACTCGGAAGGGGCGGTCCCCCTTTACGATCCCTGCGCCCCCAAGTCACGCCTCGGCATCCCCCGCGCCGCCTTCGAAGGGCGGTCGCTGGAAGGGGTCGAGGGGCTGCACTTCCACACCCTGTGCGAGCAGCTCTTCGCGCCCCTGGCGCGCACCGCCGCCACCTTCGAAGAGAAGTTCGGCGAATTCCTGCCGCCAATGAAATGGCTCAACCTCGGCGGCGGCCACCACATCACCCGTGACGGCTACGACATCGACGCCCTGGTGGACCTGGTCAAACACTTCCGCGGAAAATACGGGGTGGAGGTCTATCTCGAGCCGGGGGAGGCGATCGCCATTGGCACCGGTCTGCTGGTCGGCGAGGTCCTCGACATCGTCGAGAACGAAATGGCGATCGCCATTCTCGACATCTCGGCCACCTGCCACATGCCCGACGTGCTGGAGATGCCCTACCGCCCCGAAATCACCGGCGGCTTTCCGGCCGGGTCAGCGCCGCACACCTACCGCCTGGCCGGGCCGTCGTGTCTGGCCGGCGACGTGATCGGCGACTGGTCCTTCGAACGTCCCTTGCAGGTCGGCGACCGGCTGGCCTTCGAGGACATGGCCCACTACACCATGGTCAAGACCACCACCTTCAACGGTATCCAGCACCCGGCGCTCTGTACCTTCGAGCCGCAGACGGGGGAACTGACGGTGGTGCGCCGCTTCGGCTACGCGGATTTCAAGACCAGGTTATCCTGACCCGTAGGGGCGCTCTTGTATTCGCCCGGTCTGTGCGCCCCGGGCGATCACGCTTGCGCGCCGGAGCGCTTCAGCGCGCAGGCACGAGGATCGCAAAACCCGGGCGATCACGAGGATCGCCCCGCCAGATCATTCAACAATGCTGACCGGACATTCGCGCCGCCTGGAGATGCCATGGAACGCTGGAGCATTGCCGATTCCGCCAAGATCTACAACCTGCCCAACTGGGGCGCCGATCTCTTCTCGATCAACAAGAAGGGAAACGTCTGCGTCCATCCCTCGCCGAGTTCCAAGTACTCCATCGACCTGCGGGCGCTGGTCGACGACCTGATCAAGCGCAAGATCAAGCCGCCGATCCTGATCCGCTTCATGGACATCCTGCAGGGGCGCATCGCCGCCATCAACCGCGCCTTCAAGAGCGCCATCGCCGAAAACGACTACCCGGCCGGCTACCAGACCTTCTACCCGATCAAGGTCAACCAGCAGCGCCAGGTGGTCGAGGCGATCGCCAACTTCGGCAAGAAGCACAACATCGGCCTCGAGGTCGGCTCCAAGCCGGAACTGGTGGCGGCGATCTCCTTCGCCGCCGGCGACCACCTGCCGATCATCTGCAACGGCTACAAGGACAACGAGTTCATCGAGATGGTCCTCTATGCCACGCGCATCGGCTTCGACATCACCATCGTCGTCGAAAAACTCTTCGAGCTGGAGAAGATCATCGCCCTCGCCCAGAAGACCGGGATTCGGCCTAAGCTCGGCATCCGCGTCAAGCTCTCCTCCAAGGGGACCGGCAAGTGGGCCACCTCGGGGGGAGACGAGGCCAAGTTCGGCCTGAAGATCTCCGAGCTGCTGGCGGCGGTGGAGATTCTCAAGGAGCAGGACCTGCTCGACACCGTCAAGCTGCTCCATTTCCACATCGGCAGCCAGATCACCAAGATCGACAAGATCAAGAACGCCTTGATCGAGGGGAGCCGCATCTACGCCGAGATGCGCAAGATGGGGGTCGGCCTCGAATTCATGGACATCGGCGGCGGCCTCGGCGTCGACTACGACGGCTCCAAGTCGAGCTACTTTTCGAGCGTCAACTACAGCGTCGAGGAGTATGCCAGCGACGTCATCTACCAGGTGAAGAACATCTGCGACGAGGCCGGTGTCCCCTGCCCGAACATCATCTCCGAGTCGGGGCGGGCGACCGTCGCCCACTATTCGGTGCTGGTGACCAACATCCTCAACACCAACACCCAGAATGCCCTGCCCGATTTCGACGCCGTCCTGGAGGGGGCCGAGAAGCTCTCGCCGACGGTCAAGAAGCTGGTCGACATCTACCAGAGCCTCGACCGCCACTCGCTGCGCGAGGATTACCACGACACCCTGCAGCTCATCCAGGAGGCGGTCAGCCTCTTCAACCTCGGCTACCTCAACCTCCACGACCGGGCGCTGGCCGAGTGGCTGTGCAGCAAGATCTTCATCAAGATCAACGGCATCGTCGAGCGCATCAAGCCGGTCCCCGAGGAGCTGCAGAACTTCCAGCTCTCGCTGCGCCAGACCTATTTCGCCAACTTCTCGCTCTTTCAGTCGGTCCCCGACTCCTGGGCCATCGACCAGCTCTTTCCCATTGTGCCGATCCAGCGCCTCAACCAGAAACCCGACGTCATGGCCTCCATCGCCGACATCACCTGCGATTCGGACGGCGAGATCACCAGCTTCGTCGGCGAGAACGGCCGCACCAAGTTCCTGCCCATCCACAAGATCCGCGCCGACGAGGACTACTACATCGGTTTCTTTCTGATTGGCGCCTATCAGGAGATCCTCGGCGACATGCACAACCTGTTTGGCGACACCAACGCCGTGCACGTCACCTTCAACAAGAAGACCAGCTACAAGATCGACACCGTGATCACCGGCGACGCCACCTGGGAGAGCCTCAAGTACGTGCAGTACAAGGGGCCGGAGATCCTCAAGCACGTGCGCGACACCCTGGAGAAGAACGTCGCCTCGCGTAAGGTCTCCTTCGAGGAGACCAGCCACTTCCTGGAGCTGCTCGACAAGGCGCTGGTCTCCTACACTTACCTGGGGGAGTGACTCCTCACCTGTCCCGCGGCTATCCCCCCGCAGGGGGCGGGAGAAGCAAAGACCACAATGACGAAGAAAAGGCCGCCTTCCCGGGAAGACGGCCTTTTCTTCGTATCGGAGGGGGCTGCCGTTATTTGGTTCCGGACAGCAGCTTGATGTATTGCAGGCGTTCATAATTCTCGGGCTGTTTACTCAGTTGCTGACTGAGCAGGCCGCGCATATCGCACAGTTTCTGGTAGCCATGGTCGTCCATCCAGTTCTGGAGCTGTTCCAGGATTCTGCCGATCTGCTCCAGACCATGCAGGTACAGGGTTGAGCAGATCTGTACAACTTTAGCTCCCGCCAGGATCGCCTTGATGACATCACGCCCGTCATGGATTCCCGTGCCGCCGGCCAGGTCGCAGCCGGCTTTTCCGGCCAGCAGCGCCAGCCAGCGCAGGGTGTAATGGATTTCGCTCTGATTGCTGAGGGGGTTGCCGTGGACCAGTTCCAGTTTGTCGATATCGATATCGAACCGGTAATAACGATTGAACAGCACCAGTCCGTCCACCCCTTGCCATGTGAGTTTGCCGACTTGCGTGTTCTGTCCGAACCAACCGACACTGTAAGCCGGAGCTTCGGCGCGGTCGTGAGAGATACGGTCGACAAAATTGGCGAAGGAGGTGAAATAGGGGCCAACCTTCATGGCGACGGGGATTTTGACCCGACTTTTGACATCATGCAGGATTCGCAAATATTGATCGATAATCGCCGGCCCCAACTGCTTGGCATGGGTCGGCATGATGCCGACATTCAATTCGATGGCATCAGCGCCGGAATGTTCCAGTTTGATGGCGTAATCAGCCCAGTGATTGCTGTCGATGCAGTTGAGGCTGGCAATAATCGGGATGTCGACGGTTTGTTTTGCCTGGTTGACCAGTTGCAGATAATCGCGCGGGCCCAGTTCCATACCGTAGCCTTGTAGATAATCGTAGGCTTCGGCTGCGCCGGAGTTATCCGCATAACGGGTCAGGGCAGCGGTTTCCGCAATGATCTGCTCTTCAAACAGCGATTTCAGGACGACCGCCCCGGCCCCGGCCTCGGCGCATCGGCGAATTCCAGCGAGATTTCCAGTCAGGCCGCTGGCGGAGACCAGGATCGGATTGCGCAGTTGCAAACCCATATACGTGGTGGAAATATCGGCCATGCGCTCCTCCCTTTAAAAATTCCGTAATAACGAATAGTTTCAATTGTATCAAATATTAAGGCCGCAGGTTGGCGAAATTCCCCCGGAGAAGAATGTCGCCTCGCGCAAGGTCTTCTTCGCGGCCACCAGCCACTTCCTGGAGCTGCTCGACAAGGCGCTGGTTTCGTCCCTCTACCTTGGAAAATAGCGCCCTTTCCTTCGCCACCGCAACCGCAACCGCCCTGGTTCGCTTTCTGCCGTGCACCGGCAGCTGTCGGATTGGGCAGAAACGGAAAATGCCGCCACCGGAATGTTCTCCCCCTGTTTTGTCGAAACCCCCAGTTTTTTAGGCGCTTTTGGGCGGTTTGACAGGGCCCTCGGCGTGCGCTACAAGGGAACGTAGAGCGATCTGTTAGTGGATCCCCGGCGGACCGGGAGGTTTTCGGAACCGCTGCCGCCGACAGCTCAACAGCAAGTATCTGTCACTGAGGAGAACCATCATGGCTGGGAAAAAGATCATTGCGGTTGTGGGCGCGACCGGCGCGCAGGGCGGCGGTCTGGTCCGGGCCATTCTGAATGATTCCGGCAGCGACTATGCGGTACGCGCTCTCTCGCGGGACCCCGCTTCCGCCAAAGTCAGGGAACTGGCCAGCCTGGGCGCCGAAGTGGTTGCCGCCGACATCGATGAAGAGGCCAGTGTGACCCGGGCCCTGCAAGGGGCGTACGGAGCCTTTTTCGTCACCTTTTACTGGGAGCATTTTTCGCCGGAGAAGGAGATTGCCGAGGCCGGCAATCTGGCGCGGGCCGCGAAGGCGGCCGGCATCCGGCATGCCATCTGGTCCACCCTGGAGGACACGCGCCGGTGGATTCCACTCTCCGACCCGCGCATGCCGACGCTCATGGGCAAGTACAAGGTGCCGCATTTCGACGGCAAGGGCGAGTCCGACCGGTTCTTCACTGAACTGGGTGTGCCGACCACCTTCCTGCGGGCCTCGTTCTATTGGGACAACATGATCTTTTTCGGCATGGGCCCGAAAAAGGGCCCGGACGGGGTCCTTGCCATCACCCTGCCCATGGGCGACAAGAAGCTGGCTGGGATCGCCGCCGAGGATATCGGCAAATGTGCCTACGGGATCTTCAAAAAGGGGGACGCCTGTATCGGCAAAACCGTGGGCATCGCCGGCGGCCACCTGACCGGGGCGCAGATGGCGGCGTCACTGAGCAGGGCTTTGGGCCGGGAGGTGCGCTACAACGCCGTGTCGCCGGAAACCTACCGCGGCTTCGGCTTTCCCGGTGCCGAGGACCTCGGCAACATGTTCCAGTTCTATACCGACTTCGAAGCCGATTTCTGCGGGGCGCGCAGCATCGAGGAATCGCGCTTCCTCAATCCGGAGCTGCAGAGTTTCGATCAGTGGCTCGCCAGAAACAAGGGTCGCATCCCGCTGGCATAGGCGAGTCGACGACAGCGGCAAAAATTTGGTTTTGGCCAATGGTAAAGGCCGTCCTCGAAGGAGGACGGCCTTTGCGCTGCCCGGTGTTCGCGTGGCGCGCTACGCGTCCCGCGTCCCGGCCTTGGCTTGGCGCTCATTCATCACCTTGTAGGCGCAGAACTCGCCGCACATGGTGCAGGCGCCGTGCTCCTCGTCGACCCCCGACTCGGCGCGCAGCCGCCGGGCTTTGGCCGGATCGAGGGCGAGGGCGAACTGCCCTTCCCAGTCGAGGTTCTTGCGGCACTTGGCCATGGCGATGTCCTTGTCCATGGCCCCCTTCACCCCCTTGACGATGTCGCCGGCGTGGGCGGCGATGCGGCTCGCCATCACTCCTTCGTGAACGTCCTCGACGGTCGGCAGGCGCAGGTGCTCGCTGGGGGTGACGTAGCAGAGGAAATCGGCGCCGGCGGCAGCCGCCAGGGTCCCGCCGATGGCGCAGGTGATGTGGTCGTAGCCGGGCGCGATGTCGGTGACCAGCGGCCCGAGGACGTAGAAGGGCGCGCCGTGGCAGAGGCGCTTCTGCAGCTGGATGTTGGCCTCGATCTGATTCAGGGGGACGTGGCCGGGGCCCTCGATCATCACCTGGATGCCGGCGTCCCAGGCGCGCTGGGTCAGTTCGCCCAGCACGATCAGTTCGTGGATCTGCGCCCGGTCGGTGGCGTCGGCCAGGCATCCGGGGCGGAAGCCGTCACCGAGGGAGAGGGTGGCGTCGTAGGGCTTCACCAGTTCCAGCAGCCGGTCGAACTGCTCGTAGAGGGGGTTCTCGGCGTTGTTATGGGTCATCCACTCGACGGTGAAGGAGCCGCCGCGGGAGACAACCTCCATGATCCGCCCCTCGCGGTCCATGCGCTCCACGGTGGCGCGGGTCACCCCGCAGTGGACGGTGATGAAGTCGACGCCGTCGTCGAGATGCTTTTGAATGCCTTCGAAGATCTCGTCGGCAGTCATCTCCACCATCGCCTTCCCCTTGCGGCTCACGGTGTCGACTGCCGCCTGGTAGAGGGGGACCGAGCCTATACAGGCGCTGGTTTCACGGATGATGGCGGCGCGGATTTCGTCGATGGGGCCGCCGGTGGAGAGGTCCATGATCGCGTCGGCGCCGGCGGCCACCGCTACCTTCGCCTTCTCCAGCTCCTTGTCGATGCTCTTGTCGTCCTTGCTGGTGCCGATGTTGGCGTTGACCTTGGTGCGCAGCCCCTTGCCGACCGCTAGCGGGATGCCGCCGGCGCGCCGGAGGTTGTGACAGACGATGGCCGTCCCTTCGGCGATGCGGCTGCGCAGCAGCTCGGCATCGATCCCTTCGATGGCAGCGGCCTGGCGCATGAGGTCGGTGATCAGGCCCTGACGGGCGGCTTCGAGTGTGGTCATGGATTCCTCTGGTTTTTTGTTCGTCTGACGATGTCAGACCCGTCAGACCGGTCGGACCGCCCTCGCCCCCGCCCAGTGGTTGATCGGCCCGTGGCCGCCCCCCAGGTCGGTGGCAGTGCGGATCGCTGCGTTGATGAACACCTTGGCCCGCGCCACCGCCGCCACCAGCGGCAGCCCCTGGGCGAGGAATGTGGCGATCGCGGCCGCATAACTGCAACCGGTGCCGTGGGTATTGCGGGTCGCGATGCGCTCAGCGGGGAAGCGGTGCAGGGCGTCGCCTGCCAGCAGCAGATCGACGGCCTCCCCTTTGCCATGTCCCCCCTTGAGCAGGACGTGGCGCGGGCCGAGCTGTTTCAGGGCACGCACCGCCTCTTCCATCGCCTCCTCCCCGCGGATGGCCATCCCGGTGAGGACCTCGGCCTCGGGGATGTTGGGGGTGAGCAGGTAGGTCTGCGGCAGCAGCACCTGGCGCAGCAGCTCCACCGCGTCCGGGTTCAACAGCGGGGTCCCCCCCGTGGCGAGCATCACCGGGTCGACGACCGCCGCCAGGGCGTAGTGTTCGATCGCTTCGGCCACCAGCGCGACGACCTCCGCCGAGTGGAGCATGCCGGTCTTGATCACGTCGGCGCCGATGTCGCCGAGGACCGTCTGGATCTGCTGTGCGACGAAGGCGGGCGGAGGGGCGTGGACGCTGCCGACGCCGCGGGTGTTCTGGGCGGTCAGGGCGGTCAGGGCACTCATCCCGTAGGCGCCGAGCAGGGTGATGGTTTTGAGGTCGGCCTGGATGCCGGCCCCGCCCCCGGAATCGGACCCGGCGACGGTCAGGACCCGGCCACGGGGGAAGGCGCTGTCGATATTGAACAGCAAGGCCAGCTCCCGCGCCGCCAGCGCCGGCTGCGGGTCCCCCATCACCGCCGAAATGACGGCGGCGCCGTCGGCTCCGGCCTCGATCACCTCCGCGCAGTTGCCGGCATGGATGCCGCCGATAGCGATCAACGGAATCTGCACCGCCATGCGGATCTTTTTCAGCGTTCCCAGCCCGGCGGGATGGACGTCGTCCTTGCTGCCGGTTGGAAAGATGCTGCCGACGCCGAGGTAGTCGGCCCCCTGCATCTCGGCTTTGAGGGCCTGTTCCACGGAATGGGTGGAGACACCGATCAGCTTGCCGGGACCGAGCAGGCGCCGCGCTTCGGCGATCGACATGTCCTCCTGGCCGAGGTGGACGCCGTCGGCGTCGCAAACCTGGACCAGGCGGGTGGAATCATTGATCAGAAAGGGGACCTTGAATTCGCGGCAGAGGGCGGCCAGCTGGTGCGCGATATCGATGTCCGGGGCCAGCGCCTTGCAGCGATACTGGACCGCCGCCGCCCCGCCCCGCAGGGCGGCGCGGACCCGCTGGATGAGGCCCCCGTCATGGTTTTCGTCGGTGACCAGGTAGAGTCCGCGGATCATCGCTCGCCTTTCTGGATGAGCAGGAGAAATCGCTGCCCGATGTCGTCCCCGCCAATGAAAAACGCCGCAGCCCGAAAACGGCGTGCGGCGTCAGTTTCGATCCTGGCGACGCGCCGCTTCCCTACGCCGGAATGACCCGGATCAGGTTCGAAGGGTCGTTCCGCAACCACGCGGAACTCTCAGTAGCAACTACTCCCCTAGCGGTCTGGCTATGTACTGCGGTGGGATGGTCCCGCTCCGGTCCCGTCCTGCCGGTAAACGGGTCGCTCCTGCCGCCGCCCGGTAAGGGCGAAAAACTTCCGTGATCCGCGCACATGGCGCATTCTCAAACGAAAGTTTGGCCACGATAACGGATTCCCCGGAGGCTGTCAACCCCATTGTCCGGGGCCGGCGGGGTTTGCCCTTTACAGGGACCCGGGCCGCGTGCTAAAAATTCTCTTTTTGTTCCGCCGCGTTTCCGTCTTGCCAAAGGTTCGCGCCATGAACACCCGTCCCACCATTGCCGAAATCGACCTCGCCGCCCTGCGTCACAATTTCCGCACCATTTGCCGCCAGGCCGGCAGCGACCGGCAACTGCTGGCCGTGGTCAAAGCCGATGCCTACGGCCATGGCGCCGTCCCCGTCGCCCGCGCCCTGCAGGCGGACGGCGCGGGATACTTCGGCGTGGCCCTGGTCGAGGAAGGGGAGATCCTGCGCCGCTCCGGCATTGAGCGGCCGATCCTGGTGCTCGGCGGCGTCGGCCCGGGCGAGGAGCAGGCGCTGCTGGCCGCCGAGCTCACCCCGGTGATCTCCGACCTGGCCGGCGCCCGCCGGCTGAGTGTCGCTACCGCCGCGGTGGGGCGGCGTTGCCGCTATCATCTCAAGATTGATTCGGGGATGGGCCGCCTTGGCATTCTGCCCGCGGACCTCCCCGGGGTTTTGGCCGAGCTGGCCGCCCTGCCGGGGCTGGAGATGGAAGGGGTCATCTCCCATCTCGCCCTTGCCGACGAGGCCGGACATCCCTTTACCGCCACCCAGGTAGAACGCTTTCGTGAGGCCCTGGTGCAGGTCCGTGGCGCCGGTTTCGCTCCCCGCCTGGTCCATCTCAGCAACAGCGCCGCGATCTTCGGCCGCGCACTGCCGGAGTGCAACCTGGTGCGCCCAGGAATTGCCCTCTACGGCGGACTGCCGGCGCAACATCTGGCCGGCCGCATCGATCTGCGTCCGGTGATGAGCCTGCACACCAACATCGCCCAGCTGAAAACCGTCCCGGCGGGGACCGGGATCTCCTACGGCCATCGCTTCGTCGCCGCGCGGCCGACCCTGATCGCGGCGTTGCCGGTCGGTTATGCCGACGGCTACTCCCGGCGCCTCTCGGGGTGCGGCGAGGTCCTGGTTCGCGGCCGCCGGGCGCCGATCGCCGGGACGGTGTGCATGGACTGGACAATGGCCGATGTCAGCGACATCCCCGGCGTAGCGGTCGGCGACCGGGTGACCCTGCTCGGCCGCGACGGGGGCGAACAGATCACCGCCGAGGAATGGGCCGGGCGCATCGGGACGATCAGTTACGAGGTCTTCTGCCTGGTCAGCCCACGGGTCCCGCGTATTTATGTGAACGCTGACCGATAATCGGTGACGGGTGACAAGAGCCCTGTGAACCCCGTTTGATCCCTTACCCCTTATTTCCGGCACCCGATGAGCGCAGCGCATCTTCGCATCGCTTTCGACCTCGGTACCACGACTCTCGGTGCGCGCCTGTTGGACGCCGCAGGGAAGGTATTGGCCGAGGCGCGGGCGCTCAACCCCCAGGCCGCCTATGGCCGGGACGTGATCCGGCGCCTGGAGGCGGCACGCAGTGGGGCGGCGGAGGCTCTTCAGCAGCTGCTGGTGAGCGCTATGAACGACCTGGTCAGCCAGCTTTTGGCCCAGGCCGATTGCCAAGCCGCGGCGGTGACGGGCGCGGCCGCCGCCGCCAATCCTGCCGTCAGCTTGCTGCTGCAGCGACTGCCGGTCGATGCCGTCCTCTTTCCCCCCTACCGGCCGCAGCAGCGCGACGGCATCCTTCTCGACGCCGCTGAACTCGGCCTGGCCCTGCCGGTGCCGCTCTACCTCTTCCCGCTGGTCTCCGGTTACGTCGGTGGCGACCTGGTGGCCTTCCTCTACGGCCAGCCGCAGGCGCCGCGGAGCTTCTTTCTCGACATCGGCACCAATGGCGAGATGGCCTGGTACGACGGCGATCGCTGGTGGACGACCTCGGTCGCCGCCGGTCCCGCCTTCGAGGGGGGGGAGATCAGTAGCGGCATGGGGGTGGAGCCCGGCGCGGTCACGGCGGTGCGGGTCGCCGGCGATCGCCTGGAGCTGACCGTGCAGGGGGGCGGAACGCCGCGCGGACTGTGCGGCAGCGGCCTGGTGGCGGCGATCGCCGCAGCCCGGGAGGCGGACCTGCTCGATGCCGCCGGGACTCTGGTCGAGCCGCTGACGGTACCGAGCAACCTCGCCCGCTACCTGGTCGAAACGGCGGATGGCCGGGCGCTGCGCCTCTACCGCGATGCCCGGGTCGAGCTGCTGCTCACCCAGCAGGATATCCGCAACTTCCAGCTCGCCAAGGGAGCGCTGATGGCTGGCGCCGAGGCGCTGCTGCTCCGGGCCGGAACCAGCCCGGAGCAGGTACGCGAAGTGGTGGTCACGGGCGCCTTCGGCCTGTCGCTGTCGGCGGCGAACCTGAAAAGGGTTGCCATGCTGCCGCCGGCCATGGTAGATAGAGTACGCTTCGTCCCTGGCGGGGCGCTGGCCGGCGTCGGCCGCATGCTGCTGGAAAAGGCAGGACGGGCCCGGGTCGAGGCCTTGGCCGCCAGCCTGACCCCGTACCCGCTTTCGGGAACTCCGGCTTTTCAAAGCGCCTTTCTGCGCGCCCTCGATTTCTGAAAAACCGCCTTGCGACGGTTTTTTTCTGTTTCTGGCTGTAGCGTAAACGTCAATCGCCTGCGAAAGGATTCCATTCCATGGCCGTCATCAAGCGTGCTCTCATCAGCGTTTCGGACAAGACCGGCGTCGCCGCCCTCGCCAGGGAGCTGGCCCGCTACGGCGTCGAACTCCTCTCCACCGGCGGTACCGCCAAACTGCTGCGCGAGGAGGGCCTCGCCGTCAAGGACGTCGCCGAATTCACCGGTTTTCCCGAGATGCTCGATGGCCGGGTCAAAACGCTCCATCCCAAGGTCCATGGTGGCCTTCTGGGGATGCGCGACAATCCCGCCCACCTGGCCAAAATGGCCGAACACGGCATCGAGCCGATCGACATGGTGGTGGTCAATCTCTACCCCTTCGAAGCGACCGTCGCCCAGGAAGGATGCAGCCTGGAGGACGCCATCGAGAATATCGACATCGGCGGACCGACCATGCTGCGCAGCGCCGCCAAAAACAACCGCGACGTTACCGTGCTGGTCGATCACGCCGACTACGCCGCGGTTCTCGAGGAGATGAAGGGAAGCGCCGGGGCAGTCTCCCGGGAAACCAACTTTCGGCTCGCGGTCAAGGTCTACCAGCATACCGCCGCCTATGACGGTGCCATCTCCAACTGGCTCGGGCGGCAACTCGGCGAGGAGCATGCCCAGTTTCCGCCGACCTACACCCTCCAGGTCCACAAGGCGCAGGGGATGCGCTACGGTGAGAACCCTCATCAGGGTGCAGCGTTCTACGTCGAGAAGGGGGCCAGGGAGTCCTCCATTTCAACCGCCCGTCAGCTCCAGGGCAAAGAGCTCTCCTATAACAACATCGCCGATACCGACGCCGCCCTGGAGTGCGTCAAGCAGTTCAGCGAAGTGCCGGCCTGCGTCATCGTCAAGCACGCCAACCCCTGCGGGGTGGCGGTCGGCAAGGATCCGCTGGAGGCTTACAACCGCGCCTTTGCCACGGACCCCGAATCGGCCTTCGGCGGCATTGTCGCCTTTAACCGTGAACTCGATGCCGCCACCGCCCAGGCGATCTGCGCGAAACAGTTCGTCGAGGTGATCATTGCCCCCAAGGTCACCGCCGAGGCGGCCGCTGCCGTCGCCGCGAAGAAGAACGTGCGCCTGCTCGAGTGTGGCTTCTGGCCGGCCACCCCGGCGCCGCGTCTCGACCTGAAGCGGGTCAACGGCGGACTGCTGGTGCAGGACGCCGACCTTTCCCTGCTCAACGAGACCCGGGTCGTAACCAGGCGCCAGCCGACCGCCAGGGAGCTGGAGGACCTGCTCTTCGCCTGGCAGGTCGCCAAGTTCGTCAAGAGCAACGCCATCGTCTACGGCAAAGACGGCATGACCATCGGCGTCGGCGCCGGGCAGATGAGCCGCGTCAACTCGGCGCGCATCGCGGCGATCAAGGCCGAGCATGCCGGTCTCGAGGTCAAAGGCTCGGTCATGGCTTCCGACGCCTTCTTCCCTTTCCGTGACGGCATCGACAACGCGGCGGAAGCCGGCATCGTGGCGGTCATCCAGCCCGGCGGCTCGATCCGTGACGAAGAGGTGATCGCCGCCGCCGACGAGCACGGCATGGCGATGGTCTTCACCGGGATGCGGCATTTCCGGCATTAAGGTGCCGGAAGCGGTCCTTTTGGCCGATCTCCGCGTCAGGCGGCACACCGGTCCTTGTGCAGCGTACGATGTACGCCTCCGCGGCCGGCGATTACCTTCCTTGACCTCGACCAAAATTGCTCGCTTCTTCACCGGGCTACGAAGTATCAACCAATTTTGTTGATTCTCTTCCTGGCTTCGTGGTGGATTTCGATTTAAGCCAAGGAGTTTGATGATGAAAATCCTCGTTGTCGGCGGCGGTGGCCGCGAGCATGCCCTGGTCTGGAAGATCGCCCAGTCGCCGCTGGTGGAGAAAATCTTCTGCGCGCCGGGCAATCCCGGCATCGCCGGCCTCGCGGACTGCGTCGACATCCCCGTCGACAAGATCGCTGCGCTGTGCGACTTCGCCCTCGACCAGGCGATCGACCTGACCGTAGTCGGTCCCGAGGTGCCGCTGACCCTCGGTATCGTCGACCTTTTCCAGGCTGCAGGCCTGGCGATCTTCGGCCCGAGCAAGGCGGCGGCGCAGCTCGAGGGAAGCAAGAGTTTTTCCAAGGATTTGATGGCCAGGTACGGCATCCCGACGGCCGCTTACCGCACTTTCACCGAACGCGACGCAGCCGCGGCCTACATCCGGGCGCAGGGTGCGCCCATCGTCGTCAAAGCTGACGGCCTTGCCGCCGGCAAGGGGGTGATCGTCGCCGAGACCGTCGAGCAGGCGCTGGCCGCCGTCGACGAGATCATGCTCGATAAGGTCTTCGGCGCCGCCGGTGCCAGCGTCGTCATCGAGGAGTTCATGGCCGGGGAGGAGGCTTCCTTCTTCGCCTTCACCGATGGCAGGAATATTCTACCCCTCGCTTCGGCCCAGGACCACAAGCGGATTTTCGACGGCGACCAGGGGCCGAATACCGGCGGCATGGGTGCCTATTCGCCGGCGCCCGTGGTGACTCCAGATCTTTATGAGGAGATCGTCACCACCATCGTCCGGCCGACCATCGCCGGCATGGCCGCGGAGGGAACCCCCTACTGCGGCATCCTCTACGTCGGGCTGATGATCCAAAACGGCAAGCCGCGAGTCGTCGAGTACAACGCCCGCTTCGGTGACCCGGAGGCGCAGCCGCTGCTGGTGCGTCTGAAATCCGACGTGGTGCCGCTGTTGCTCGCCTGTGCCCGTGGCGAGTTGGCCCCGACCGCCCTCGAATGGCACGACAAGGCCGCGGTCTGCGTGGTCATGGCCAGCGGCGGCTACCCCGGCAACTTCGCCAAAGGGCATCCGATCAGCGGCGTCGAACAGGCCGAAGCCCTTGGCGACCTGGTTGTCTTCCACTCCGGAACGGCGTTGCGGGACGGCCGGCTGGTCAACAGCGGGGGGCGGGTTCTCGGTGTCACCGGCCTCGGCACCACCGTGGCCGCAGCCATCGCCAAGGCCTACGCCGGGGTCGAAAAAATTTCCTGGCAGGACGCCCATTACCGGAGCGACATCGGCCAAAAGGCCTTGGCAAGAACTGCTAGCTGATCGCTGACAGCTGATCCCTTTTTGGAGCGAATGCAATGAACGAGAAAACCCCGCTGGTCGGCATCCTGATGGGGAGCGACAACGATTACGAGGTGATGGTCGAGGCTGCAAAGGCGTTGCGGGAGTTGAAGATTCCCTTCGAGATGACCGTCTGCAGCGCCCACCGCACGCCGCAACGGACCGCCGAGTATGTGCGCGCTGCCCGCGGCCGCGGCCTCAAGATTCTGATCGCCGGAGCCGGCGCCGCCGCCCACCTGGCCGGGGTGATGGCCGCCGAAACGACCCTCCCGGTGGTCGCGGTGCCGATCGACTCCTCAGCTCTCCTGGGGCTGGATGCCCTGCTGGCGACGGCGCAGATGCCCGCCGGCATTCCGGTGGCGTGCATGGCCATCGGCAAGGCCGGAGCCCGCAATGCCGGGATCTTCGCCGCGCAGATCCTCGCTGCCGCAGATGATGCGGTGGCCGCCCGGCTGGTCGCCCTGAAGGCCGCCATGGCCGAAGGGGTGGAGGCCAAGGCGGCCGCGTTGCAGCAGCGCCTGGCCCGGGACCAGCTGGCCTGAGGTCGAGGGTCGGCGTACTCGTCGCGGCTGAAAAGACTTGACAGTCCGAAGGGGCATATATTACCTTTTCGGTGATCAATTGCCGGCGGCCGGCCGCCGGTTTTCTGCTGCCGGATCTACGCCGGGGGGCCCAACGTCTTGACGGACACGCTGTGACGGACTCTCCGCCAGATCAGGAGACATTGCCTTGAGTGCCAAAGACCGCAACCTGCTTACCGCCTTCTGGGATTTTTTCTGTTCCCTGAAGCTGACTATCGTGACGCTGATCCTGCTGGCCATGACCTCGATCATCGGCACGGTAGTGCAGCAGGGGCGGGCGCCCCAGGACTATCTGAAGGAATACAGCGAGACCACCTTCCGGGTGCTTTCGACCCTGAAGTTCACCGACATGTACCACTCCTGGTGGTTCCTCGGTCTGCTGGAAATCTTCGCCCTCAACCTCATCGCCTGCTCCATCAAACGCCTGCCGCGGGTCTGGAAGACGGTGCGCGAGCCGGTCCTGGTGCCCGCCGAGAGCCTCTATCGCACCCTGGCCAACACTGAAGAAGTGGTGGTCAAGGGGCAGAGCGTCGCGCAGGTGGCCGAGACCAGCCGGGCGCTGCTCGGCAAGACCTTCGCCGCGCCGGTGGTCAGCGCCGAGGGGGAGAAGGTGCACCTCTTCGCGCAGAAGATGCCCTGGGCCCGCTTCGGCGTCTACGTCACCCACCTCTCGATCCTGATCATCTTCGCCGGCGCGATCCTCGGCTCGCTGTGGGGGTACAAGGCGTACGTCAACATCGTCGAGGGGACGGCCACCAACCAGGTCTGGCCGCGGGGGGAGGAGAAGCCGATCGACCTCGGCTTCCAGGTGCGCTGCGACGACTTTTCGGTCTCCTTCTACGGCGGTGAAAACGCCGGCCGGCCCAAGGAGTTCAAGAGCCTGCTGTCGATCATCGACGGCGGCAAGACGGTCGTCGACCAGCGCCCGGTGATCGTCAACGATCCATTGACCTACAAGGGGATCACCTTTTACCAGGCGAGCTACGGCACGACCGGCGAGCCGAACGTCCGGCTGCGGGTGACCGAGCGCGCCAGCGGCGTGGTGAAGGAGCTCTCCGGGCGGCAGGGGCAGCCGCTGCCGCTGCCCGGCGGCGGGACGGTGCGGGTGGCCGACTCCACCGCGGCGTTCCAGAGCTTCGGTCCGGCGGCGCGCCTCGAGGTCACCCCGCCCAGCGGCGCGGCGCGCTCCTTCGTGGTACTGCAGAAGTTTCCCGAATTCGACGCCCAGCGCGGCGGGGCGTACATCTTTAGCCTGCTTGACCTGCAGCAGAGCTACTACACCGGGCTGCAGGTGGCCAAGGATCCCGGGGTGTGGGTGGTCTGGCTCGGCTGCGCCCTGCTGGTGCTCGGTTCGCTGGTCGCCTTCTTCCTCTCCCACCGGCGCATCTGGGTGACCATCCAGCCGCTGGCGGGGGGCAAAGTCGGGGTCAAGCTCGGCGGCAGCGCCCACCGCAACCAGCCGGCCTTCGAGATCTTTTTCGACGAGGTGAAGAAGCAGCTCCGCGACGAACTCGCAGCCTAGGACCGATGGTCCTTACGGAGGATTCACGATCATGGACAGTACCCAGCTTTTCAATATCGTCACCATCGCCTACTTCTCTTCCATGGTGCTGTTCGTCGTCTACCTGGCGACGCGCAGCAAGGTGGTGGCAACCATCGCCAATGTCCTCGCCTACGGCGGCTGGCTGGCGCACACCGCGGCCATCGGCTGGCGCTGGTACGAGTCGTACCAGGTTCCCGGCGGCGTGGGGCATGCGCCCCTCTCCAACCTCTACGAATCGGTGGTCTTCTTCTCCTGGACCATCCTGCTCATCTACATCCTGATCGACCTCAAGTACCGGCAGCGGGCGGTGGGGGCGTTCGTCATCCCCTTCGCCTTCCTCGGCATGACCTGGGCGCAGCTCAACCTCAACGATGCCATCGAGCCCTTGGTGCCGGCCCTGCAGAGCAACTGGCTGACCTACCACGTGATCACCTGCTTTCTGGGCTACGCGGCGTTCGCGGTGGCCTGCGGGGTGTCGATCATGTACCTGATCAAGGTCGGCAAGGAAGGGGGAAGCGGCAACGCGCCGGCCGGGGGGATCCTGGCGCTCTTCCCGAGCGCGAAGATGCTCGACGACATCAACTACAAGGCGATCATGATCGGCTTTCCGCTGTTGTCGCTGGGGATCATCACCGGGGCGGCGTGGGCGAACTACGCCTGGGGGACGTATTGGAGCTGGGACCCGAAGGAGACCTGGAGCCTGATCGTCTGGTTCATCTACGCGGCCTTCCTGCATGCCCGCTTCACCCGCGGCTGGGTCGGCAAGCGGGCGGCGTGGCTGTCGATCATCGGCTTTGCCGCGACCATCTTCTGCTACCTCGGCGTCAACCTGGTCCTCTCCGGACTCCACTCCTATGGCGGCGGGGGTTGAACTTGATACCCCTATCCTGATACCGGGGGCCGGGATCCTGAAGGATCCCGGCCCCCTATTTTTCCCGGCTGCGGTGAATCAGGCCGGTTCTTCGACCAGGGTTCGCAACTCCGCCAGCAGCCCGGCAATCAGGTCATACCCTTGCTGCCAGAAATCCGGGTCGGCCAGATCGATGCCGAAGGGGCGCACCAGTTCCCGGGGCGGGGCACTGCCGCCGGCCCGCAGCAGGTCGAGGTATTTGGGGACAAAACCCTGGCCTTCCTCCTGGTAACGGCGATAGAGGGCCAGCACCAGCAGTTCGCCGAAAACGTAGCTATAGCAGTAGAAACGGGAATGGATGAAGTGGCTGATGTAGCTCCACCCCCAGCGGTAGGCATCGATCATGGTCACCGACTCGCCGAACAGCCTGGCGTTTTCCTCCCACCACAGCCTGCCATAATCTTCAGCGCTGAGTAACCCTGCGCGCCGCTGCCGGTGGGCGGCAAGTTCGAAGCGGGTCAGGACATTCTGACGGAAGGTGGTGGCGATGATGTCCTCGAGCTTGGCGCAGAGCAGCGTGATCCTGGTCTGCCGGTCCTGCTCCAGCTCCAGCAGGTGACGGGTAAGCAGCATCTCGCCGAAAACGCTGGCCGTTTCGGCGAAAGGAAGGGGGGCGT
>Ga0210142_1000090_pt1 | contig 20181 bp, 16 predicted proteins | sample Goodyear_PhragC__FD_184869 | JGI IMG/M metagenome (GOLD analysis project Ga0210142, IMG submission 184869) | Wetland microbial communities from San Francisco Bay, California, USA, that impact long-term carbon sequestration - Goodyear_PhragC_D2... | ecosystem: Environmental > Aquatic > Marine >...
TCCGGTTGCCGACCTTGTCCTGCTGCCGATCGCCGGTCAACGGTTTGGCGTAGCGGGCATTGTGGGTGGGAAGGTAACCGTTACGGTCGACCAGCACGGCATAGACCAGGCTGCCGTCCTCAAGGAAGGCGTCTTCTTCCCCGGCAATCCGTTGATCGAGAAAGGAGTCGTAGGCGGTATGGTACTTGGGCGGGTCGGTGCCGGGAATGGGGACATAGTTCACATCGAAAAGCTGCGCCTCGGTGAGGCGGCCACTGTCGATGGCCTCATCAAGGGTTCCCTCCATCCCCTTGGCGCCGGTCAGGGCGAGAATCTTCGCCTTGCCCAGCAGGTTCGCACGCAGAGTTTCGGCCTGGCGCCGCGCCAGAACGAAGGTCGCGGCCGTCATGATCAGAGTCAGGACGATGACCAGGGCGAAAACGATTTTCAGGGAGATACGGCGGGTTATCCAACTGAACATGTCCAACTCCGGGGATGGGGGGCGGTTCGCCCCATTATCATGGAAAGTGCAGGTGGCCAAACCGGCAGCCGCGAAAGGTGATTGACGGTTTGTTCCTCCCAGGCGGAAGGGTCAGGCCTTTAATTGGTATTACCGGGGAGATTAAGTCTATAGTCAACCCCGTGTCAAGCATTGCGAGATGATGCCGGGGCGACTGACCCAAAGCGGCTCGCCCCTTGCTTCCGGCCTGCCTTCAGGGCAGCGCGAAGAGGTGCAAACGTTCCGGCTCCGGCCAGATCCGCACCGTTTCTCCAGCGGCAGGAGGCCGGCCATCCTCAAGGACCGTCAATTCGGCCCCATCCAGATTGACATGAACCAGGTATTCCCGGCCCAACGGCTCACTGAGCCCGGCCCTGCCGACCAAAACCGGCCCTTTCCCCTCCGCTTCCAGATGCAGGTGCTCGGGGCGCCAGCCGGCGAGGCACGGTCCCGCCTGCCGATCGACAAAAAGCGTGGTGTCCATTCCGGTCAATACCAGTTCCTGCCCACCCAGGTTCAGCCGAACGGCATCCCCATCCCGCCGCCAATGTGCTTTAAGCAGATTCATCTGCGGCGCCCCGACGAATCGGCCGACGAAGGGGTTGGCCGGGCGCCAGTAGAGCTCCTGGGCATCGCCGACCTGTTCGAGGCGCCCCTGGCGCAGGACGGCGATGCGCTGGCCTAGGGTCATCGCCTCCACTTGGTCGTGGGTGACGTAGACCGTGGTTACTCCCAACTCCTGCTGCAGGCGTTTGAGTTCTACCCGGGTTTCGGCCCGCAGCTGGGCATCGAGATTGGAGAGTGGCTCGTCAAGCAGGAAGAGCCGGGGCTTGCGCACCAGGGCGCGAGCGATGGCCACCCGCTGCCGCTGCCCCCCGGAAAGCTCGGCCGGACGCGCCGGGAGGAGTTCCTCGATCTGCAGCGTATCGGCAATCGTCCGCACCGCTGCATCAATCCCCGTTTTTGAGGTTTTCCTTCCCACTTCCAGGGGGAAGGCGATGTTTCCGTAAACGCTGAGGTGGGGGTAGAGGGCGTAGCTCTGGAAGACCATGGCCACGTCCCGCTCCGGTGGGGAACGCCAGGCCCTGTAACCGGCGGCAGCGACGACCTCCCCGGCGAAGCGGAGCTCCCCGCTGGTGGGGCGCTCCAGGCCGGCCAGCAGGTTGAGCAGGGTCGACTTACCACACCCGGAAGGACCGAGCAGGACGAAGAATTCACCGTCCTCGATGGTCAGATCGATGCCGGTGAGGGCGTCGACCCTGCCATGGCGCGTAACAAAGTGTTTCCCGAGTTGTCTCAGTTCGAGTCTCATCCCTTCACCGCCCCCCGGGTCAGCCCCTGCACGATACGGCGCTGGAAGAAGAGCGCCACCGCCACCACCGGCAGGGTGGTGAAGACTGACGCAGCCATGATCAGCCCCCAGGGAATCTCTCCGTGAAGTCCCTGGAAAAGGGCGATTCCCACCGGAATGGTACGGGCCTGGTAGTCGGTGGTCAGCATCAGGGCAAAGAGAAACTCGTTGAAGGCGAAGATGAAGGCGAGCAAAAAGGTGGAGAAGATCCCCGGCGCGGCCACCGGCAGGATCACCCGTCGCAGGATCTGCAGCAACGAGCAGCCGTCGACCCGGGCCGCCCGGTCGAGGTCGAGGGGAATCTGGGCGAAGTAGCTCACCAGGATCCACAAAGTGAGGGGAAGAGTCCAGGCGATGTAGGGAAAAATCAGAGCCGGGTAGGTGTTGATCCAGCCGAGGCCGATCATCAGCTTGAAGAGATAGCTGACCAGGCTCACCTGCGGAAAGAGCGAGATGGCGAGAATGCCGAAGAGGAGCGGCCTCTTGCCGGGGATGCGCAACCGGGTCAGGGCATAGGCCGCCAGGGCAGCGATCGCCACCGCACAGGCGGCGCTGACAAAAGAGACCACCAGACTGTTGCGCAGGTAGTCGAGAAAGTGCAGCGATGGCGTGGTAAGGATGTCCCGGAAATGGTCGAGAGTGAAGCTCAGCCTCTGCTGCCGGCGTAAAAAATCGGGCCGTTCGGCGAGACCGGTCAGCACCATGTAGCCGAAGGGGAACAGGCAGAAGAGCAACAGAAAAAGGACCCCTCCCAGGGTCAGCAGGGACTTGAGGGCGGAGGTCCTCATGTCGGTTCCTTCCCGAAGCCACTCACCCGCACGTAAAGGATGGCGAGGAGAAGGGCGATGGCAAAGAGGACCACCGAAATAGTCGCGCCGTAGCCGAAATCCCCGGAGAGGAAGTATTGGTAACTGTAGAGGGACAGGGCGTTGGTGCTGCCGCCTGGTCCGCCGGCGGTGATGACGTAGATGACATCGAAGATACGCAGGGCGTCGATGGTGCGAAACAGCAAGGCCACGATCAACACCGGTTTGAGCAGCGGCAGGGTGACGCGTAAAAACTGCTGCAGGCTGCTGGCACCATCGATGGTTGCCTGGCGGTAGAGGTCTTCCGGGAGGACCACCAGACCGGCAAGGAGGATGATCGCTACGAAGGGGGTGGTTCGCCAGGCGTCGGCGAAGACCAGGGCGGCGAAGGCACCGTAGCTGGTACCGAGCCAGTTCACCGGCTGATCGCTCAGGCCGAAGGCCAGCACCAGGTAGTTGGCGAGGCCGTAGCTGAAGTTGTAGATCAGCTCGAAGACCCGGCCGGAGACGGCCGCCGGGATCGCCCAAGGAACGAGGATAGCGGCCCGCAGCAAGCCGCGAACTGGCAGGGGGCGGTTGAGAATCAGGGCAAACAGAAGCCCCATCACCACCTCAAGCGGCACCGAGGCGAGGGCAAAGAGCAGGGTGAAGCCCAGCGACTGGAAGAAGACATGGTCGACGAGCAGCACCCGGTAGTTCTCCAACCCCAGGAATTGCTGGGGGAGAAAGGTCACATCGCGGAAGAAGCTGTCGTAGATGGTGCCCGCCACCGGTACGGCGATGAAGAGCAGAACCGTCAGCAGCAGCGGCAACAGAAAGAGGAGGCCGGTCCTGCCTTCGCGCTCGAATTTCACGGCAACCTCCCGGGCTGGTGCGGGTGATAGCGGACCGTGAGCGCGTCGATCTCCGCCTGGGCCTGCTTGAGCGCCTGCTCCGGCGCGACCCAGCCGGCCAGCGCCGCGTTCAGGTGGCGCTGCATAACCTGCGAGACCTGGGTGTAGTAAGGGAGGACCGGCCGGGCCACGGCATGGGCGAAGATCCCCCGCAACTGCTCCAGGTAGGGAAGCGCGGCAAGGACCTCCGGGTCGGCGTAAACGTCGGTTCGACCCGGATTCCAGCCCAGGCGCAGGGCCATCTGTTTCTGCACTGCAAAGGAGGTAATGAAACGCACCAGTGCCTGGGCCTGCTCCGGTGCGTCGCTGTAGCGCGAGATGCCGACATGCCAGCCCCCCAGGGTGGCTGCCGAGGATTCACCCGGGGCGTGGGGAAGCGGCGCGATGCCGGTCCTGCCCGCCACCGGCGAACCTTCGGCCTGGTGCAGGGGCCAGGCGTAGGGCCAGTTCCGCTCGAAGAGGGCCCGGCCACTCTGGAAGATCTCGCGAACCTGTTCCTCCTTCATCTGGGTATAGGTATTGGGCGGCGAGATCGAAGCCTGGTGGATGAACCCGGACAACAGGGTCAGGGCCGTGCGGTTGCCGGGACGATCGAGGACCAAGCGTCCCTTTTCGGCCAGCCCGCCGCCGTTGGAGGCAGCCACTTCCAGGTAGTCGCAGATCAACCCTTCGTATTCCGCCCCCTGCCAGACGTAACCCCAGAAACCGGGATGTTTGGCGCGTTCCCCCTGTTGCACGGTTTTGGCCTGCCGTGCAAGGTCCTCCCATGTGGCTGGCGGTGTGGAAAAGCCGTAGCGCTGCAGCAGATCGGTGCGAAAGTAGAGGAGGCCGGCATCGACATTGACGGGCAGAGCCACCAGCCGCCCGTCATGGCGGTCGACCAAGTCCAACACCCGCGGAAAAAAATGGGCCGCAGCGGACTCGTCGAGGGGACGGAGCCAGTCGGAGGCGGAGAACTGGGCCAGCCAAACAACATCCATGAGAAAAACGTCGGGATCGGGCTGGCGGGCCTTGAGGGGTATCAGCAGCCCCTGGCGACGCTGGTTCGAGTCGGTTGGCTGGCGCTGCATCTCCACGGCGATGCCGGATTGCTCAGTGAACTGGTGCAGGAGCTCCTCCCACACGTCGAGTTCAGCCGGGGCCCCGCCTACGGCGAAGGTCAGGTGCGCCTTACTTTGTTCCTGACAACCGATCAGCAGCAGCGCCAGGCACAGCCCCGGCAACCAATGGACGCCACGCATCATTACCCCCCGAACTGAGCCAAGCGCAGCAACCGCCGCGACAGCCAACCGGGACCTGATTTCGCTGTTTCCTGCCAGGATCATGGTTGTTCTTCCTGGGTGCCAGGCGCTTAAGCTAATTTAAAGGAGGGACAAAAATCCGGACCAGAACCGGGGCTTTTTGTCTCCTGCAGTTTTCAGGTCCCATTCACTTTTGGGACGATATCATGATTACGACAATTTGCACTGTGGCAGCAGGCAAGGCACGGAGGGTCCGGGCGCAGCCCCCTGTCCCTTCGGCCAGGCCGGCCGCAAAAAGGGGCCGGCAAAATTGCCGGCCCCGGAATGTCAAATTGCGCCAGACCTGTCTATTCGAGGACCGCCAGCAGGTCCCCCTGCTGCACCTGGTCCCCCTCTTTGAAAAGGAGTTCCTTCACTTTGCCGTCCTTCCTGGCCTTGATGTTGGTCTCCATCTTCATCGCCTCGGTGGAAAGAAGGGTGTCCCCTTCCTTGACCTCGTCGCCGACCGCGACCAGCAGCTTGAAGAGCTTGCCGGGCATCGGCGCGCCGATCTGCTTGGCATCTTCCGGGTCGGCCTTGACGTGGCTGACCTCCTCGGTCTCCACCGCGAGGTCCTTGACGATCACCTGGCGCGGTTCGCCGTTGAGCTCGAAGTAGATGTTGCGGGTGCCGTTCTCGTGGACCCGGCCGATGGCGTTGAGCTTGACGATCAGGGTCTTGCCGGGCTCGATCTCGATAGTCACCTCGTCACCCACCTCCAGGCCGTAGAAGAAGACGGGAGTCGGCATGAAGGAGGTGTCGCTGTATTCCTGGCGGTGGCGGTCGAACTCCTCGTAGACGCCTGGGTAGAGAACCGCGGAGAGGACGTCGCGCTCCTTGACCGCGTGGCCGAGCTTTTTCTCCAGCTCCGCCTGTTTGGCGGCGAAATCGACCGGTTCCAGAAGCTCGCCCGGGCGGCAGGTGAGCGGCTGCTCCCCTTTCAGGATGATTTTCTGCAGCTTTTCCGGGAAGCCGCCGTAGGGCTGGCCGATCATCCCCTTGAAGAAGTCGACCACCCCTTGCGGGAAGGTCAAATCGGCACCGCGGGCGAAGACATCCTCGGGCTGCAGGTTGTTCTGCACCATGAACATCGCCATATCGCCGACGATTTTCGAAGAAGGGGTAACCTTCACCAGGTCGCCGAACATGTCGTTGACCTTGCGGTACATCTCCTTGCACTCCTCCCAGCGGTGGCCGAGTCCCAGCCCTTCGACCTGCGGCTTGTAGTTGGAGTACTGGCCGCCGGGGATCTCATGGTAGTAGACCTGGGCGGTGCCGCTTCTGAGTTCCGATTCGAAGGGGGCGTAGTAGGTGCGCACCGTCTCCCAGTAGTTGGCGAGTTGCTGCAGGCCCTCCTGGTCGAGCTGCGGATCCCAGATCGTCCCCTCCATGGCGGCGAGCAGGGCATTCAGGTTCGGCTGGGCGGTCAGCCCCGAGACCGAGGAGAGGGCCGCGTCGACGATGTCGCAGCCGGCCTGGGCGGCCATCATCAGCATTGCCCCGCCGTTGCTGGAGGTATCGTGGGTGTGCAGGTGGATGGGGATGCCGATCTCGCTCTTTAACGCCTTGACCAGTTTCTCGGCGGCGAAGGGTTTCAAGAGCCCGGCCATGTCCTTGATGGCCAGGATGTGGGCGCCCATCTTCTCCAGCTCCTTCGCCAGGTTGACGTAGTAGCTAAGAGGGTACTTGTCGCGCTTGGGATCGAGGATGTCCCCCGTGTAGCACATCGCCGCCTCGCAAATGGCGCCGTTCTTGCGCACTGCGTCCATGGCGACCTGCATCCCCTTGGTCCAGTTGAGCGAGTCGAAGACCCGGAAGACATCGATGCCGCCCTGCGCCGCCTTGGCGACAAACTCCTGGACGACGTTGTCGGCGTAGTTGGTGTAGCCGACGGCGTTGGAGCCGCGCAGCAGCATCTGGAAAAGGATGTTGGGAATCTTCGCCCGCAGCCGGTCGAGGCGCTCCCAGGGGTCCTCGCGCAGGAAACGCATCGACACGTCGAAGGTCGCACCACCCCACATCTCCAGCGAGAAGAGCCCGCCGCCCAGGTGCGCGGTCGCTTCGGCGATGCGGTCGAGGTCGAAGGTGCGGAAGCGGGTCGCCATCAGCGACTGGTGGGCGTCGCGCATGGTGGTGTCGGTGATCAGCAGCTGTTTGTTCTGGCGCGCCCATTTGGCGAGCCCTTCCGGCCCCTTCTCACGCAGGATGTCGCGGGTTCCTCGCGGCAGTTGCTGGCCGTAGGGGATCTCGGGTACGGTCGGTTCGCGCAGGTCGCGGAAGCGCAGCGCCCGCTCCTTTTTGATCCCCGGATAGCCGTTGACCGTGGTGTGGCCGAGGAAGGAGAGAATCTTGTTGGCGCGATCCTTCTTCACCGGCAGCTTGAAGACCTCGGGATGGGTGTCGAGGAAGGAAGTGTCGCACTTCCCTTCCAGGAAGACCGGGTGCGTAATGACCTTTTCGAGAAAGCCGATATTGGTCTTCACCCCGCGGATGCGAAACTCCTGCAGGGCCCGGTCCATGGTGCGCGCCGCGTCCTTGAAGGTCAGTCCCCAGGTGGAAATCTTCACCAGCAGCGAATCGTAATGGGGGGTGATGGTCGCCCCGGCGTAGCCGGCCGCCGCATCCAGGCGGACTCCGAAGCCGGCGGCGGTGCGATAGGCCTTGATGGTGCCGAAGTCGGGGGCAAAATTGTTGGACGGGTCCTCGGTGGTTACCCGGCACTGAATAGCGAAGCCGCGCAGCTCGATGTCCTTCTGGCTCTTGATGGCGATCTCCGGATCGGCGAGGCGGTGCCCCTCGGCGATGCGGATCTGCGCCTGCACCAGGTTGCGCATGGTCACCAGCTCGGTGACGGTGTGCTCGACCTGGATGCGCGGGTTGACCTCGATGAAATAGAAGTTCCCCTCCTGGTCCAGCAGAAACTCGATGGTCCCGGCGTTGCGGTAGTTGACCGCACCGGCGATTCGCAGGGCGTAATCGCACAGCTCCTGGCGCTTTTTGGCGGTGAGGTAGAGGGATGGGGCGATTTCGATGACCTTCTGATGGCGACGCTGGATGGAGCAGTCGCGCTCGTAGAAGTGCACGAGATTGCCGTGTTGGTCGCCGAGCACCTGGACTTCGACGTGCTTCGGGTTTTCAATGTACTTCTCGAGAAAGATCGCCGCGTTGCCAAAGGCCGCCTGGGCTTCGGAGGCGGCGCTCTTCAGCCCTTCGAGGAGCTCCTTCTGGCTGCGCGCCACACGCATGCCGCGCCCGCCGCCGCCGGCCGAGGCCTTGACGATGATCGGATAGCCGGCCTCCTTGGCGAAGATCAGGGCCTCCTCTTCGGTGGTGATCGGCTTGGGCGTCCCAGGCACCACCGGCACCCCCGCCGCCACCGCTACCTCGCGACCGGCCACCTTGTCGCCGAGACTGCGCATGATTGCCGCCGTCGGGCCGATGAAGGCGATCCCGGCCCGGTCGCAGGCCTCGGCGAACTCGGCGTTCTCGGAGAGGAAGCCGTAGCCGGGGTGGATGGCGTCTACGTCCTTTCTGCGCGCCAGGTCGATGATCTCGTCGATGGAGAGGTAGGCATCGATCGGCCCTTTTCCCTTGCCGATCAGGTAGGCCTCGTCGGCCTTGTAGCGGTGCAGCGAGAGCCGGTCCTGCTCCGAGTAGATCGCCACGGTACTGATCCCCAGCTCGGTGCAGGCGCGGAAGATGCGAATCGCGATCTCGCCGCGGTTTGCTGCCATGATCTTTTTGAACTTCCTGACCTCCATCAAACCTCCTCCAGAGTCGTTCCCCTTATGGCGTTTTTAATAAAAAACAAACAAATGAACTGACGATAAAGTTTTAGCGGTAATTAAATTTTTTAGCAATTATAAACACTTACGCATATTTTTAGAGGGGCACATCTAACCAAAGCCGTTTCGCACTGTCAAGATATAATATCGTTTTAAATTATAAGATGGCGAAATTACAGGGGAAAAAATACTCTGATTCACAATAAATTCGATATCTCGAAATCCCCGCTTTCCACGCCCGCAACGGGGGAAATTCATGGCAGGAGGAGAATCCTGCAGGCCGGGAAACCTCACTCTCCGCCCGCCGGTTTGTCACGACCCAAAAACGGCTTAATCAGGTCGATGGGGATCGGAAAAATGATCGTCGAATTCTTTTCCGCTGAGATTTCGGTCAGCGTCTGCAGAAACCGCAGCTGGAGCGCCCCGACTTCGGTGGAGATGACCTTGGCGGCATCGGCCAGTTTCTGCGAGGCCTGGAACTCCCCTTCGGCGTGGATCACCTTGGAACGCCGCTCCCGTTCCGCCTCGGCCTGGCGGGCCATCGCCCGCTGCATTTCCGCCGGCAGGTCGACATGCTTGATCTCGACGTTGGAGACCTTCACCCCCCAGGGGTCGGTCTGGCGGTCGAGGATCTGCTGCAGATTCTGGTTAATGCGGTCGCGGTGGGAGAGGAGTTCGTCCATTTCATGCTGGCCGAGCACGCTGCGCAGCGAGGTCTGGGCCAGCTGGCTGGTGGCGTAAAGGTAGTTCTCGACCTCGATCAATGCCTTTTCCGGCGCCAGCACCCGGAAGTAGAGGACGGCGTTGACCTTCACCGAGACGTTGTCCTTGGTGATGACGTCCTGGGGCGGCACGTCCATGGCCACGGTGCGCAGGCTGACCTTGACCAGTTTGTCGACGACCGGGATGATCAGTCGCAGCCCCGGGCCCTTGACCCCGGAAAACCGGCCCATGCGAAAGACCACCCCGCGCTCGTATTCCATCAGGACCTTGATCGCGTTGAACAGAATCATCGCCACCAGGGCGACCACGACGACCCAGCCGACCAGACCGACAGGCACCATTTCAGCCTCCGTAAAATTCGGGTTAAGGTTTCACTTCACTGGGGGGCGGCACGCCCTCGGCGCGCTTAACCACCAAGCGCATTCCCTCCTCCAGGCTCACCACCTCGATCTCTTCCCCGGCCGCCACTGCCTCGGGGCACTGGGCGTCCCAATACTCGCCGTGGACGAAAACGCGACCGTTGCCGGGGAATCCTTCAACGGCCGTCCCGCGCTCGCCGACCAGTCCCTCGCGCCCGGAAACGAACCGCCGCCGGTGGGTGCGCACCACGAAACCGGCGACCAGGATAAAGAAACTGCTGCTGACCATCACGGTGGCGGCGATCACCGCCCGCGAGATCTGCAGGTAGGGGGCGGAGCTGTCGATCAGCATCAGCGAGCCGAGGGCGAGCGCCACCACCCCGCCGACGGTGAGCATGCCGTAAGAGGTGATCTTGATTTCGAGGATGAAAAGGACCAGAGCGAGGAGGATCAGCAGCACCCCGACATAGTTGATCGGCAGCGCCTGAAAGGCAAAAAGTGCGAGGAGGATGGCGATGGCTCCGATCGCTCCGGGGAGGATCACGCCGGGCTGGGAGATTTCGAAAAAGATGCCGAGGATACCGAGCATCATCAGCAGGTAGGCGATGGTGGGATTGCTCAGGGTGTCGAGGATCTGCCGCCGCCAGCCCATGGCGAAGGTCTCCACCTGCGCCCCCTTGCTGTGGAGCACCAGGGTCTTCTCATCGCGCTGGTAGCTGCGGCCGTCGAGGCGCAGCAGGAGGGTCGCTTCATCGGGGGCGACCAGGTCGACCACCCCTTGGGCGACCGCTTCATTGGCGGGAATCGAAACGCTCTTGCGCACCACCTGCTCCGCCCATTCGACGTTACGCCCGCGGCGGGCGGCGATGCTGCGAGCGAAGGCGACGGCGTCGTTGACCACCTTGGTCGTCATGGTCTTGTCGCCGTCACCCCCCCCGGGACCGATGGAGACCGGATGGGCGGCACCGATATTGGTCCCCGGCGCCATCGCCGCAAAGTCGGCGGCGAGGGTGATCAGTGCTCCGGCGGAGGCGGCCCTTGCTCCCCCCGGGGCTACGTAGACGATGACCGGGATGACGGAGGCGAGCTGCGCCTGGATGATCTGCCGCATCGCGCTGTCGAGGCCCCCCGGGGTGTCGAGTTGGAGGAGAAAGGCCGCGGACCCGTCCCGGTTGGCGGCGGCGAGGCGCTCCGCGATGAAGTCGGCGACCACCGGATTGATGACCCCGGCAATGCGCACCTTGGCAATCCGCGGCGGCGCGGTCTCCGGAGATCCGCCGGCAGCTGCGAAGGGAGCGGAAGAAAGCGTCAAAAGAATCAGAATCACTAATTTTATCGGCATTTTCATGGCCCAAGTGTAGCAATCCCCATGTCCCTGTCAATCAGCTCGCCGCGCCGCCCCCATCATGGGCCGGAAACGCCTCCGGCCGGGGACTTGCGCCAAGTTCCCGGCCGTGCTAGCCTAGCTCCGTCAAATCAATGACGCCGTTGCTGGAGGAGGAGACCGTGAAACATGCGTCGCAGATCCTGCTCATCGATGACGAACCCCACAACCGGGAAGCGCTGTCGTTGCTCCTCGGCAATACCGGCTACCGCCTGGAAACGGCGGCCAGCGGCGAGGAAGCGCTGGAAATCCTCGAAAAGCATTCCTTCGAGGTGGTGATCACCGACCTCTTCCTCCCCGGGGCCAGCGGCATCGACATCCTCAAGTCGGTCAAGGAACACTCCCCCTACACCAACGTCATCCTGATCACCGGCAACGCCAGCGCCGAATCGGCCGTCGAGGCGATGAAGGAAGGGGCCTTCGACTACATCACCAAGCCCTTCAACTTCGAGAAGCTGAAGATCCAGGTCGCCAAGGCGGTAGAGAAGAGCCGGTTGGTGGCCGAGAACCTCTATCTGCGCCAGCAGTTGCGCGGCAAGTACAAGTTCGACCAGATCATCGGCCACAGTCTGGCCATGCAGCAGGTCTTCGCGCGCATGGAACGGGTGCTCAACACCGACTCGACGATCCTCATCCTCGGCGAGTCGGGGACGGGCAAGGAACTGGTCGCCAAGGCGATTCACTTCAACGGCAGCCGCAAGGACAAGCCCTTCGTCGCCATCAACTGCGGCGCGATCCCCGCCGAGCTGCTCGAGAGCGAGCTCTTCGGCCACGTCCGCGGCGCCTTCACCGGGGCGGTGGCCGAAAAGCCGGGAAAGTTCGAGGTCGCCAACAACGGCACCATCTTCCTCGACGAAATCGGCACCATGCCGATGCATCTGCAGATGAAGCTGCTGCGCGTGCTCCAGGAGCAGGAACTGGAACGGGTCGGCTCCAGCCGCAAGATCAAGCTCAACGTCAGGGTGATCTCCGCCACCAACGCAAATATCGAGGATGAGGTGAAGCGCGGGAAGTTTCGCGAGGATCTGTATTACCGTCTCAACGTCATCCCCATTGTCCTGCCGCCGTTGCGCGAGCGCTGCGAGGACGTGCCGCTGCTGGCCCGTTATTTCCTCCAGAAGACCTGTCGCGAGTTGAACCGACCGCTGATGTCCCTCTCCCCGGAGGCGATGCAGGCCCTGGAGAACTACGCCTGGCCTGGAAACGTGCGCGAAATGGAGAACGTCATCGAGCGCTCGGTCACCCTGACCGATGGCGAACGCATCGAACGACAGGACCTGCCGCCGAACATTGCCGGTGCTCACCCGGCCGACGTCGGCCCGGCCTTGCCCAGGGTGGGAGAGAGCGGTGTCGACATGCCGGCCATCATCGCCCAGATCGAAAGCGGTATGATCGGCGAAGCGATGGCTCTCGCCGACGGCGTCAAAGCCCGGGCCGCGGCGCTGCTCGGCATCAACCGCACGACCCTGGTGGAGAAGATCAAGCGCCTCGGCCTGCCGCTGTAGCGCCGCACGCGGCGGCGCCGGCTCCGGGGCTAGTCGCCAGCCCGCAGGTGGTCGCAAAACGCTGTCGCCAGCGGAGAAAGCTGGCGGCCGCGGCGGTGGACCAGAAAAAAGGGACGCTGCATGCGAATGCCGGCAATCGGCAGGCGCTTGAGAACGCCCCTGGCGATATCCTCGGCCACCGCCAGGGAAGATAGGATGGCGATACCCAGGCCGGCCCGCACGGCCTGACGCACCGCCTCGCTGCTCCCCATTTCGGCGCGGACGTCGAGTCCATCGAGTTCCAATCCCTGGCCCCGCAGAGCCGCAGCCATGACCTGGCGGGTCCCGGACCCCCGCTCGCGGAGGATGAAGGGCTGGTTCGCAAGCTCCGGAGCGGCGATCTCTTTTCTGGTCCACCAGGGATGGCCGGGAGGAACCACCAGCAGCAGTTCGTCTCCCGGCAGTCTGCGGCTCTCCAGGCGCCCGTCGCAAACCTCCGCCCCGACCAGGCCGATGCTCAACTCCCCCTCGAGAAGCGCAGCGATGACCTGGCCGCTGCCGGAGATCTTCAGGATGGGATGAACCTGCGGGTGGGCGGCGCGGAAGGCGGCGAGCAGCGGCGGCAGCAGGTAGGTGCCGGGGATGGTGCTGGCGCCGATCAGCAGTTCCCCGCAGAGCCGCCCGCGGTATTCGGCCAGCGCCTGCCGGGCCTCGTCGCGCAACTGGAGGATACCCCGGGCATAACGGTAGAGGATGTCGCCGGCGGGGGTCGGCAGAACTTCGCGGCCGAGCCGGTCGAGCAGGCGCTCGTCCACCGCTTCTTCGAGAAGGCGGATGTTTTCGCTGACCGTGGGCTGGGTCAACAGACTGGCCTCGGCGGCGCGGGTAAAGCTTTTCAACTCGACCACCCGGCAGAAGATTTCCAGACGCTTCATCTCCATCGTTGACTCCCCGCGTCGGCGGCCGGGTCCCCGGCGCCAGCCATCCCACCGATTTCTGGTAAAATCCCAAGACCCGATCCCGTCACCCAAAGGAGATTGTCATGGAACAAGCAACCACGTGGGCGCTCACCTACGGTCCGAAGCTCCTCGGCACCCTCGTCATCCTGGTTGGCGGCCTCTGGCTGGCCCGGCTCCTGACTTCCCTGACCAGCCGGGTGCTGGAGCGGCGCAGCATCGATCCGACCCTGGTGATCTTCGGCAGCAACCTGCTGCACGCCGCTTTGGTGACTTTCGTGGTAATCGCCGCGCTCGGCCAGCTCGGGGTGCAGACCACCTCGCTGATCGCCGTCATCGGCGCCGCCGGCCTGGCTGTCGGCCTGGCGCTGCAGAGTTCCCTGTCCAACTTCGCCGCCGGGGTGATGATCCTGGTTTTCCACCCCTTCCGGGTCGCCGACGTCATCGAGGGGGCCGGCATCATCGGGGTGGTCGAGGAACTGCACATCTTCACCACCCAGCTTCGGACCGGCGACAACAAGACGGTCTTCATCCCCAACGGCAAGCTGATGGGGGACAACATCATCAACTACTCGAAAAAGGGGACCCGGCGCCTTGACCTGGTGGTCGGCGTCGGCTACCAGGACGATATCCGCAAGGTCAAGGAGGTGCTGCAGGGACTGCTCGCCGAGGATCCACGGGTGCTGTCCGAACCGGCACCGACGGTGGCGGTGCTGGAGCTGGGGGAATCGAGTGTCAACTTCGCCGTGCGCCCCTGGGTCACCGTCGGCGACTACTGGGACGTCTATTTCGCCACCATGGAGAAGGTCAAGCTGCGTTTCGACGCCGAGGGGATCTCCATCCCCTTCCCGCAGCGGGACGTCCATCTCTACCGGGAGCAGGCGGAGGCTTGAGCCGTTCCCGTGCTTTTCAGTTCGCCAGACCCGCCGGGAGAGCTACCGGCGGGTCTATTCGTGCCGGGGGGGACGGGAGACCCCGTTCAACCCCTGGCGGGCGGTGATTCCTCGCGCAGCTGGTGCTCGGGAGTGAAGTAGCTGCGGCCACCGAAGAGCAGGATCAGAAACGCGGTCGCCGCCACGCTGCCGGTGATCACGCACATGATCGCGATCTGGTAACGGACGGCGAGGATCGGTTCGGTGCCGGAGAGGATCTGGCCGGTCATCATTCCCGGCAGGAAGACGATTCCCATCGCCGCCATGGCGTTGATCGACGGGATCAGGGCGGCGCGAAAGGCGTTGGCCACCGCCTCCCTGGCCGCCAGCCGCGCCGGGGCACCGAGACACAGGGCAGTTTCGATCTGTTCGCGGCGTTCGGCCATCTCTCCGGCCAGGCGCTCGGCAGCCAGGCTGGCGCCGGTCATCGAGTTGCCGATGATCATTCCCGCCAGAGGGATCAGGTAGCGGGGGTCGTACCAGGGAGTGAGGCCGATGATCAGGGTGCAGAAGAGCATGGTGGTACCGCCACAGCCGATCAGGATCGCTCCGCCGACCACCGGGTAGAAGCGCGGCATGCGCCGCTTGACCCGCGCCGCCACCGTCTGCACGGCGAAGGCGGCCATCACCAAGAGCAGCAGCAGAATCGGCAGCGGGTGATCGAGGGCGAAGATGAAGTGCAGCAGGTAACCGACGGCGAGGAGCTGGGCGACCATGCGCAGCGCCGACCAGAGCAGGTCCCGCCCCTGTCCGGCACCCTGCAGGCGGGCCAGGGCCGCGGCGAGCAGGATCAGCCCGAAGGCGGCGGCGAGATCGGGCAGGGAGAGCTGGATGATGGCGGCGGGATTCATGCGTCCTCCCCCTCGCCGCCAGCAAGAAAGCGGCACAGTTCGGGGCTGGCCGGGGTTTCGAGCAGGGTCGCGGCCGGGCCGGCTTCGCAGATTCGCCCCGCCTCCAGGTAGGCGAGGTGGTCGGCGACCCGCCCCGCGAGGCGCAGGTCATGGGTGACCATGACCACGGTGAGCTGCCGGTCGCGGCAGATGCCCCGCAGCGTGTCGGCAAGGCGGTCGCCGGTGGGCCGGTCGAGGGCGCTGGTCGGTTCGTCGAGGACCAGCAGCTCCGGACCCGGCAGCAGGGTCCGCGCCAGGCTGACCCGCTGCTGCTGACCGATGGAGAGGGAACGCGCCTCCCGCTTCAGCAGCTCAGGGGAAAGCCCGCAGCGCCGCAGCACCTCTCCCAGCCGGGGGTCGGAGCCGGCAGGGACCGCATTTCCCTGGTAGCGGAAGGGGAGCTGCAGGTTGTCGAGAACGGTGCCGGGGAACATGAAGGGCTTCTGCAGTACCAGGCCGACCCGACGGCGCAGCTCCAATACCGGCAGGCTCTTCAGCTCGACGCCGCGCAGCAGAATATGCCCGCCGTCGGATTCCTCGAGGCGATTGAGGAGCCGCACCAGGGTGCTCTTGCCGCCGCCGGAGGGACCGACAATGGCCGTCAGCTCTCCAGCGGGAATCTCCAGGTCGACGCCACGCAGGATCTCCACCATGCCGCCCTGGCGATCCCGGCGGCACTTGCACACTTGCTCGAGGCGCAGTTCCGCGGCCACCCTTACTTTCCTTCGCGCAGCCGGGCCATGACCTGCTTCATGTCCTCCCAGACCTCCCGCTTGCCGGAGGGGTTGCGCAGCAAAAAGGCCGGATGGTAGGTCGGCATCAGGGGGATTCCCTGGTACTCGCGCCAGCAGCCACGCAGCCGACCGATCGGCGTCGCCTCCCGCAGCAGGGTCTGCGCTGCAAAACGGCCGAGAGTGACGATCAACTGCGGCCGGATGACCGCCAACTGGCGCTTGAGGAACGGCTCGCAGGCGGCAATCTCTTCCGGCGAGGGATCGCGGTTGCCAGGCGGCCGACACTTCTCGACGTTACAGATATAGACCTCCTCGCGCGTCAGTCCCATGGCGAAGAGGATGCGGTCGAGCAGCCGCCCGGCTTCGCCGACAAAGGGCTCCCCCTTTTCGTCTTCCTCCCGCCCCGGGGCTTCGCCGACGAAGACGACCCGCGCGCGGGGGTTGCCGACTCCGAAAACCACCGTCTTGCGCCCTTGGCAGAGGGGACAGCGCCGGCAGTCTTCCAACTCGGCGCGGATCTCTTCGAGCGTCTCCCGGCGGCAGCAGGTTTCCCCGCCTTCATCGACGCCGCGCACCTCGGGGGGGCAAACCGGCAGTTGGAGGGGGAGTTCCGGTAGATAGACTTCGCCGACACCAAGCCGGCCGAGGTCCTCGAGGAGATCCCGGGCCTGGGCGGCGGCTTCCAGCAGTTCGCGTCTGAGGTTCTCGGCCATCTCTCTTTACATCCCGGAGGCGCTCGACTATCCTTTTAGCAGCGACCCGCGCATGAGGCCAACGCCTTGATAATATGCTTGTTGACGGCCCTTCTGCTGTTCGCACTTCCCCGCCCCGCCTGGGCCTGGGGGGTGGGAGTGCATTTGCAGGTCGGCTCCTACATCCTGGAAAATCTCCAGCTCCTGCCGGCCCAGGTGCAGCAACTGCTGCAGACCTGGCCGCAGGATTTCCTCTACGGCTGCATCAGCGCCGACATCACCCTCGGCAAGAAATTCACTCACTACCTGCAGCACTGCCATTCCTGGCGGATGGGGAGCCGGGTTCTTGCCGCGGCACAGACCGAGCCGCACCGCGCCTGCGCCTACGGCTACCTCGCCCACCTGGCGGCGGACACCGTCGCCCACTCCTACTTCGTCCCCTTCAAAATGGTGCGCACCTTCAATACGGTGCTGCTCAAACACGCCTACTGGGAGATGCGTGCCGAGGCGACCGTCGATCCCCAGGTCTGGCAGGTGGCGCGCAGCGTGGCGCGGAAAAACTACCGCAGCAACGACGCCCTGCTGCGCAGCGTCCTGTCGGACACCATCTTTTCCTTCGCCACCAACAAACGGCTCTTCAACTCCCTGCTCCTCCTCAACCGCCTGCAGCAGTGGCAAAAGATGCTGCGCTCCCTCAACACCGGTTCGAAATGGAGCATGCCCGAGGAGTACCTCGACGAATATCTCGGCCTGGCCCGCGAGGCGGTGGTCAGCATCCTCGGCGGACTCGAGCAGAGTCCCTACTGGAAGGCCGATCCCACCGGCGAGCGGGCGCTCTACGCAGCCAGGATCATCCGCAAGAATCTCAACCTGCTCTGGCTCGACGGCAAACTGCCGGAAGCGGAGGCCCAGGCGATACTGGCCGAACTCCGCCCCCGCTTCCGAGCCGGCATCACCTGCCCGGAACAGCTGCTGGAACTCCTCTCGGTCGACTGACCGTCCTGCCCTTCTCCCCGGTCGTTATTTCCCCCTGCGAAGTCCGGCAATCCGCCCGAGGATGACATGGGCAAGCTGCTCCTTGTCTTGCTGAGGCAGCGCCTCTTCCCGACCGTCGCGATAAAAGAGCCGGACGATGTTGGTGTCGACGTCGAAGCCGGCCCCGGGCTGGGTGATATCGTTGGCTACGATCAGGTCGAGGTTCTTGGCGATCAGTTTTTGGGTGGCGTTGGCCGCCAGTTCGTCGGTTTCGGCGGCAAAACCGACCAGCAATCGCTCACCCTTGACCTTGCCGAGTTCGGCGAGGATGTCGGGATTCGGCACCAGCTCCAGCGTCAGGCCACCGCCGGTTTTTTTCACCTTCGCCCCGGCGCGCCGGCCGGGCCGGTAGTCGGCGACCGCCGCCGCCTTGACGATGATGGTCGCCTCGCCGCAACGGTCCATGACCGCGCGGTGCATTTCCGCTGCGCTGGTGACAGCAAGGGTCTCCACCCCCGCCGGCGGGACCAGTGCCGTAGGCCCGGTGATCAGGAGCACCCGTGCGCCGCGGGCCCGGGCGGCGCGCGCCAGGGCATAGCCCATCTTCCCCGAGGAGTGGTTGCTCAGGTAGCGCACCGGGTCGAGCTCCTCGCGGGTCGGACCGGCGGTGACCAGCACCGTCTCGCCGACCAGGTCCTGGGGGGCCAGCAGCGCCAGCGACTCTTCGAGGATCGTCTGCGGGTCGGGGAGCTTCCCCTTCCCTTCCCAGCCGCAGGCGAGAAAGCCGCTCGCCGGTTCGATGAACCGGTAGCCGAGCTGTTCGAGTAGCTGCTGATTGCGGCGATAGATGGGGTTCTCCCACATGTTGACGTTCATCGCCGGGGCGAAGAGGACCGGCGCCTTGGTCGCCATCAGCGTAGTGGTCAAAAGGTCGTCGGCGATGCCGCAGGCCACCTTGCCGACGACGTTGGCGGTGGCCGGCGCCACCACGCAGAGGTCGGCCCGGTCGGCCAGGGAGATGTGGCCGATCTCCTGCTCCTGGAGGAGGTTGAACAGCTCGCAGTGGACCGGATTCCCCGAGAGGGTCTGGAAGGTCAGCGGGGTGACGAACTGCTGGGCGGCGCGGGTCATGACGACATGCACCGCAGCGCCTGCCTTGACGTAGAGGCGCAGCAGTTCCGCCGCCTTGTAGACCGCGATGCCGCCGGTGACTCCGAGAATGATGGTTTTGCCCCTGAGCATGGTCTATCCCCCTGGAAATGGTCGTGCCAGCCAAAGCGGCGTCTGCAGGGCCCCGTCCCTGCGATTCTACCCTATATCGCTTCCGCGGACACCGCTACCGCGCCTTTCAAAGAAAGGGGTTGTGGCGTTTTTCCCGGCCAAGATCGGTGTCGGGACCGTGGCCGGGGTGGACCAGGGTCGCTTCCGGCAGCGGCAGGAGCTTGGCGTGGATCATGGCGATGAGCTGTTCGTGGTCGCCGCCGGGCAGGTCGGTGCGCCCCACCGAGCCGGCGAAAAGGGTATCACCGACGAAGAGGTGTCCCGGACCATAGAGGCAGATGCCACCGGGAGAATGACCGGGGGTGTGCAGGACCTGCAGCCGCAGGTCACCGACGGCCACCTCGTCACCGTCCTCCAGCAGTCGGTCCGGTTCCGGCGAGAGCTCGGCGGAGAGGCCGAACATCGATGCATGTTGGCGAGCGTTGCGCAACAGCGGCAGGTCGCCGGCGTGGAGCAGAAGCCGCGCACCGGTCTGTTCGACCAGAAAGCGGTTGGCGCCGATGTGGTCGAAATGGCCGTGGGTGTTGACGATAGTCTGGAGGGTCAGGCCGTGCGCCTGGAGGGCGGCCAGGATGCGCTCGCCATCGGCGCCGGGATCGACGACCAGAGCCTGGCGGGTCGCTTCGCAGCCGACGAGATAGCAGTTGACCTGCAGCGGGCCGACGACGACGGTGTTGACCTGCATTGCTTACTCCTTCCCCTCGTCCTCGACGGCAAAGAGATCAAGGCTTTTCCCCTTGAGCTGCTCGCCGAGGGTGGTGCCGAAGCGCCGCTGGCGATTGGCCGCCGCCGGCCGTTGCTGGGGCCGGGAGTCCGGACGCTCGGCGGCGGCCGGTGGTGCGGGCGGGGCTTCGGGCGCAGCTGGAGCCAGGGGGCGTTGCGGCGAACCGTCCTTCCCCTTGTAGAAGTAGCGGTCGTAGAGACGATGATAGCTGGTCCAGGACGAATCACTGTCCGGTTCGCGTTCGATGTGGGTGCGCACGCCGTTGATCTTCGAATCGAGATCGTCGATGAAGTTGAGGATTACCGCCTCGAGAGTCTTGGGGCGCTTCGGCGAGCCGTACTCGTACTGGCCGTGGTGAGAGAGGAGCAGGTGCTTGAGCAGGGTCGCCAGCGGCCGCGGGAAATCGGGGAGCCGCCGCAGGCGCTCCTCGATCATCTCGACGCCGATGACGATG
>Ga0210142_1000092_pt1 | contig 20020 bp, 15 predicted proteins | sample Goodyear_PhragC__FD_184869 | JGI IMG/M metagenome (GOLD analysis project Ga0210142, IMG submission 184869) | Wetland microbial communities from San Francisco Bay, California, USA, that impact long-term carbon sequestration - Goodyear_PhragC_D2... | ecosystem: Environmental > Aquatic > Marine >...
CGCCGGACGAGCCCATCCCGAATCGTTGTGGAACATGCGAGCGTTGTATCCATGCGTGTCCTACCGGCGCGATCACCGGACCGCATCGGCTCGACGCACGCCGGTGCATCTCGTACTTGACCATCGAACTCAAAGAAGCGATCCCGCTGGACCTTCGTCCACTTATCGGCGACCGGATCTTTGGTTGCGACGATTGTCTTGAAGCGTGCCCTTGGAATCGGTTCGCCCAGGAGTCCCGGGAGACGGCGTTTTCCGCTCGGCGATCAACGACCCGCATGTCCTTAAGGGACTACTTAAACTTGAACGCCGAGGAATTTCGCGCGCTGTTTAAAAATTCGCCGATCAGGCGGATCAAGCGACGCGGATTTGTGCGTAACGTGTGCGTTGCGCTGGGTAATGTGGGCGATCGATCCGATCTTCCCGCGCTCCAACGCGTGGCAGCAGACCCGGACACAATGATTGCCGAGCACGCGGGCTGGGCAATCAAACAAATTCGGGACCGAAGAAACAGGCGCTCTGGGAAAATTGGTTGAATCCGAACCAGGCGTAAAGGGCATCTTATGATTAATGGCTATGAACATGCGCCATTGGCGAAAGTCTAAACAGAGATACTTTCAGTCCGCATAAGCTTATCTGGCATGCATCAAGCGCTCACTACTCCCCCACTCGTCCGTGAGGCCGCGAAGAAGCGACGGCTGCGTCGCAGACGCAGGATTCTTTTCGGTTCCGCCGGAGCCGTGATGCTGCTGATCATCGGGTTATTCGTCGCGGGCAAACGTGAGAAACCGATTCCCATAACAACCGAAAAAGCCGTACGCCGGACAATTCTACAGACCGTATCGGCCACCGGCAAGATACAGCCCGAAACCGAAGTGAAAATTTCGCCGGAAGTGGCGGGCGAAATTATCGAGCTGCCGATTGAGGATGGTATGCGGGTGAAAAAGGGCGACCTGCTCGTAAAAATTAAACCCGACTCGTACAAGGCGCTGCTAGAACAGCAGGAAGCAGCGATCAGCGCAGCGAAGGCGACCAACCTTCAGCAAAAAGCGACGATGCTAAAAACCCAGCACGATTTAAAGCGAGCTCAAGATTTGTTCGATAAAAAACTCATTTCAGAGCAGGAATATAATGCCGCCGATGCCGCCTATGACGTAGCGAAGAACACCTACGAAAGCTCATTGCACGACATCGAACGCGCACAGGCCGCCTCAAGCCAGGCGCGAGATCAACTGGAGAAAACAACGATCTATTCGCCGATGGACGGAACGGTGACGGTTTTGAACAGCAAATTGGGCGAACGGCTCGTGGCGACTAATCAATTCGCCGGAACCGAAGTTTTGCGCGTAGCCGACCTCAGTCACATGCAGGCCGTCGTTGACGTTAACGAGAATGATGTCGTGAACGTGAAGGTTGGTGATAAAGCCAACGTGAAAATCGATGCCTACGCCGATCGCAAATTTCACGGTGTCGTGGAGCAAATTGCCAACACCGGAAAGACAACGGGTGCTGGCACACAGGAAGAAGTGACAAACTTCGAAGTGAAAATTCGAATCGACGATCATGACGTGGCTTTACGCCCCGCTTTAAGCTGCACCGCCGATATTGAAACCAATATGGTCAAGGACGCTGTCGCCGTGCCGATGCAGAGCGTGACGATTCGCACCGGTGACAGCAATCTCAGTCCGGACGAAATCGAAAAGCAGAAACAAAAGATCGCGGCGCGCGACAAGGACGACAATAAGGCGGAACTGAGCAATGAACGTCTCGAGAAGCACACGGAGAAGGAGGAACGCGAGAAACTGATTAAAGTTGTTTTCCTCAAGGAGGGCAGCAAAGCGCACATGGTGAAGGTGAGCACAGGAATTGCCGACGATTCCTACATGGAAATCAAGAGCGGGATCAAACCCGGTGACGAAGTGATCTCGGGCAGCTACAGCGCCATCAGCCGGAAGCTAAAAGAAGGCGCAAAGATCGCCTACGACAAAGAAGCAACGAAGTGACTCGAACATTGACCTGATCTGTCTGGGAGACTCATCAGGCTGGCACAAGAAAATGGGACAAATGAGTGACCACCTGGTGATCGACATCGAGAACATCACTAAGGACTACGTGATGGGCGAAGAGATCGTTCACGCACTGCGCGGCGTGTCCCTGCAAATTCGCCGTAACGAATACATCGCCATCATGGGACCTAGTGGCAGTGGCAAATCGACTCTGATGAACATGCTCGGCTGTTTGGATACCCCAAGTTCCGGACGCTACGAGTTCAATGGTCGCGACGTTTCCGCAATGACCGACGATGAACTGGCGTCCATCCGCAATCGTGAGATCGGATTTGTCTTTCAAACGTTCAATCTTCTTCCGCGCGCTGACAGCCTGCGGAATGTCGAACTTCCGCTTATTTACGCCGGGATCGATTCCGAAACGCGCTGGGAACGCGCCGCGACTGTGTTACGTGAGGTCGGGCTCGGCGATCGTTTGCATCACAAGCCTAACGAACTCTCGGGCGGCCAACGCCAGCGCGTGGCGATCGCACGGGCTCTGGTGAACAATCCATCGATCATTTTGGCCGACGAACCCACCGGCAATCTCGACTCCAAAACGGGTGAAGAAATCATGGTGCTCTTCGAAAACCTTTATCAGCGCGGCCACACGATTATTCTCGTCACGCATGAAGGTGATATCGCGCAGCATGCTCGGCGCACGGTCCGGTTGCGCGATGGGCTGATCGAAAGCGACGACGGCGGCTTCGATGATATTGGCATGTTGCCGATCGAAGGTCCGCTCGAAGCCACCTACACGTGAAACGGTTCGTCTATGAGCTAAGCGAAAGCTGGAAAATCGCCCTGGCGCAGATGCGTTCCAACAAGACGCGTTCAACTCTCACCGCGCTCGGAGTCATCATCGGGATTGTTGCTGTGACCCTGATGGGCACCGCTATCGCAGGAATTCAGGTTGGTTTCGACAAGAGCATGGCCATTTTTGGCGACGATGTCCTCTACGTGTCGCAATGGCCGTGGAAGCCTGTAGACGATTGGTGGAATTATCGGGACCGCAAAAAGATCAAGACAGAGTATGCGGAGCCGATCAATCGCATCATCGCGGCCACTCCGAATTCGAATCTCGTGATCGCAGTGCCCACGTCCAGTCTGCTGCGCAGCGTGAAATATGGACAAAGCGAAGTCAGCAACGTTCTGATCAGAGGCACTGTTTCGGATTACCTCATCACCTCGACATTCGATTTCAGCGAAGGCCGCTTTTTTAACGAAGTCGAATCGCGAGGCGGCGCCAACGTGTGCGTAATCGGCTACGATGTAGCGGACGCGTTGTTTCCTTCCGAAAACCCGATCGAAAAATCGGTGTTAATCAATGGACAGCCTTTCAAGGTAATCGGCGTCATTTCACGGCAAGGCACGTTTCTCGGGCTCTTCAGCCTTGACTCCATTGTGGTGATGCCGCTGCCGGCATTTCAAAAATATTTCAGCGCGAAAAGCAAATCGGACATTCTCGTTAAGGTGAAGGACAAAAAGAGGCTGGCCGAAGCGAGAGACGAGCTCACCGGCGTAATGCGACGGGTCCGCGGATTGCCCCCGGAGAAAAAGGATGACTTCAGCATCAACGAACAGCAGGCACTCAAAAGCACGCTCGATCCGATCAAGAACTCCATCGCCATCGCCGGCCTTTTCATTACCGGCCTTTCGCTATTCGTCGGTGCAATCGGGATCATGAACATCACCTTTGTAAGCGTTAAAGAACGCACGCGCGAAATCGGAACGCGCAAAGCCCTTGGCGCCCGAAGACGTACGATTCTTCTTCAATTCCTGATCGAATCCACTTCGCTTTGTCTGCTGGGCGGCATGATCGGTTTGGGGATTGCGTACCTAATGTGCAGCGGCATCGGCAAGGCATTCCCCTCTTTTCCGGTCCGTTTCTCGCTTAGCCTGGTACTGGTGAGTATGGCTGTCTCAATCCTCACTGGATTATTCTCCGGTTTCGCCCCCGCCTGGTCAGCCTCCCGCCTGGATCCCGTAGCTGCGCTTCGGTATGAATGATTTTGCACGACTCTCATTAACACTGGCCTTTAGGCCGGTGCCTCCCGCGCACAGCGACAGGCAGCCGTTTCAACGGCTTGCCCTTCCACTCATCGCAGTCGCTAAAGTTTTGTGTTTTTTTAAGCCATTAAAACGGCTCCAAGCGACAGTGCTGTACCGCCACCGGCCTGAAGGCCGGTGTCAATGAGATGTTATTCCGCGAAATTTTGAAAATGGCTTTGGCCTCGTTAGGTGCGAACAAGCTTCGCGCTGCCCTGACGATGATCGGCATCACTATCGGCGTGTTCTCGGTGATCTCAGTGATGACTGCCATCGGCGCACTGCAATCATCCATCGAAAGCGGTATTAGCTTTCTCGGTTCTAATATTTTTCAGTTCGCCAAATACCCGGCGAACGTGAACGTCGGAGGAGAGATCAAGAAAAAATATCTGAACCGTCGCAATGTCACGTATCGGGAGGCGCTCCACTACGCGAAATTGATGGAGGGCAACGCTCGCGAGATCTGTCTCAAAAGTTTCGGCTACGAAGTAAAAGGACAAGCCGTTTATAACGGAGTAAAAACGACGCCGAGTCTGCTCATCGTCGGCACGAACAAAAGCTTTTTGGCTGCTAACGCGTATACGCTTGGCTACGGCCGCAATTTGAACGACGAAGACGTCGCGCTTTCCCGCCGGGTAATCGTCGTCGGCAAGATGATCGAAAAACGATTATTTCCGCACGAAACGCCGATCGGCAAAGTCGTCAGAGTAAGCGGGCACACCTATACGATCGTTGGCGTTCTTGCAGAAAAGGGAACCTCCTTTGGTCAGAGTCAGGACGATCTTTGCATCATGCCAATCACGCGATTTTTCGAGGATTACGGCGAAGCGAAACGGACCGTTAACATCGCGACACAGGCCTTCTCCACGGATACTTACAATCAGACGCTGGACAGGGGGATAAGCGCGATGCGTATTGCGCGCGGATTACGCGCCGACCAGGAAAACGATTTCGAGATTTACTCAAACGACTCACTCAAAAGCGCATTCACGTCTGTCGCCGGCATTGTGCGCATCGGCGCGTTTGTGGTCAGCCTCATCGCGCTTGTGGCCGCGGGGATCGGTATCATGAATATCATGCTTGTAAGCGTGACAGAGCGAACCAAGGAAATCGGCGTGCGCAAATCCATAGGTGCCCGGAACCGCGACGTTCTGCGTCAATTCCTAACCGAAGCGGTGTTCATCTCCGAAGCCGGCGGAATCCTGGGGATCGTCCTCGGAATCATTGCCGGCGATTTGCTCGCTGTTTGGCTTAAGGTGAACATCATCTTCCCATATGGTTGGGCGATTGCCGGCCTTCTCGTCTGCTCCGCCATCGGCATCGGCTTCGGCCTTTACCCCGCCTATCGAGCAGCCAACCTCGACCCCATCGAAGCGCTACGCTACGAATGAGGCGCTATTGCTTAAGCAGTCGGCTAACGAGAGTGTTCAGTGGTTCTGACCACAACCATTTGGATGGAGGCGCGACTTGGTTAAAAAGAACCGGCGTTTCAAATTTGAAGAACTGAGGCAAAGATTACGCCTCACTCCCACAGAGAGACGAGTAGCCGTCTTCATACTCGCAGCGTTCGTGCTCGGCGTGATTACGAAATGTTACCGCGACGCTCATCCATCTCCTGCTCCTACGCGACCGCACGCCTCCGACGGGATCCGTGAGCAAGCAGACATAAAAGCGGACAAACCATCGCAAAAAGGCATTGGCAAATCCACGTGAACAAAAAAAGCAATTTCCTCAGAGCTGGAGTTAGAGCTTGTGCAAGAGGAAAAGCAGGAAGATACGTCAAATCCTCGCATAATATGACATGTTTGCGGCGCACAGCGTTCCCACAGATCATTCCACAGTGACCGACCATATTGACGCCCTGACAAAGCAGATTTGCGAAGTCATCGTAGGCAAGAATCAGGCAGTAAAGCTTGCGGTCGCCTGCCTGCTCGCACGAGGCCATCTTTTAATTGAAGATATCCCGGGCGTCGGTAAGACAACGCTTTCCCAGGCATTAGCGCGCTCGCTCGCGCTCGCCTTCCAGCGCCTCCAATTTACGAGTGACCTGCTGCCAGCAGACATTCTTGGCAATTCCATCTTCGATCGGGACGAGCAACGCTTCGTATTCCATCGAGGCCCGCTTTTTTCGCAGGTCGTGCTGATCGACGAAGTCAATCGCGCGACCGCCAAAACGCAAAGCGCGCTGCTGGAAGCAATGGAAGAACAGCGCATTTCCATCGACGGCGTGACTTATGAGCTGCCCGAGCCATTTTTTGTAATCGCGACCCAGAACCCGCAGCATGCGGTCGGCACGTTTCCGCTTCCCGAATCACAGCTGGACCGATTTCTGATGCGGATTGAGTTAGGCGTGCCCGACCGAGCCAGCGAGCGCGTCATGCTTCTTGGCATGGATCGTCGCGACATGCTGAAGGAGTTGAAACCGACAATCAGCCCGCGAATGCTGATCGAGATTCAAGACAATGTGCGAAAGGTGCATGCGTCTCCTGCGTTGCTCGATTACCTGCAGGATTTGCTGGACGCGTCACGGCAGCGTCACAACACCGGTTTGTCGCCGCGTGCCGGTCTGGCCCTGCTGCATGCATCCCAGGCCTGGGCTCTGATGCACGGACGTGACATGGTTCTTCCTGAAGACATTCAAGCTGTGGGGATTCCAGTCATGGCGCATCGGCTGGGACATGATATCGAAGAGCCCGGGCAAAGCGGACGCACCCTGGCCGATAATCTGATTCACACCGTGCCCGTTCCGTGAAGGCAGGAAAATTTCCGCTCATTTATCCAACTGTAGCTTTTGCCGGGCTACTGTTTGTGCTGAGTGCGATGTGGTACGCGGCAGCGAGTCAGAATAACGCCGCAGCTTATTTGCTCCTATTCGCGCTGGTATCGGTATTCCTCGTTTCGATTCCACACGCTCTGATCAATCTCCGAGGGGCAACAATAACTCTCGAATCCGTGCACCCCGCCTTTGTCGGTCAGGAGATCTCGTTACCCGTTGAAATCATGAACGGCTCCCGTGCAGCCTGCCGTGGAATCGACCTGGCAGTGTTGGGTTCTGCCGGGGAACGCCAGCGCGTCGACTACATTCCCGGCCGTAAGGGAGCGCGCGTAACGTTGCGATTTCCCGCGCAGCAGCGGGGCGAACATACAGTCGGAACGTTGTATTTAACGAGTACTTATCCGCTCGGTTTCATTCGGTTTTTAAAGAAGTTTGTGGCTTCTCAAAGCTATATTGTTTATCCAAGACCCGCGGGCGACGTTCGACTCCCTTCAAGCTTCGCAAACCGGCGGGGCACCCAGCCTCTAAGCGACTCTAAAGAAGGGGATGATTTTGCGGGAGTGCGCGCGTATGCGCCCGGCGAATCTCAGCGTCATATCGATTGGAAGGCCGTCGCTCGAGGCCAGCCATTGATGACGAAACAATTTACAACTGAAGCGCAGAGCGCCGTATATCTTGATTTTTCTGCTCTCCCGTTTGCAAACGTGGAAGAAAGGTTGTCCCAGCTGGCGCTTTGGGTGGTCGAAGCAGAACGTGCACGGCGTCCTTACGGTCTCCATCTTCCCGGCACCGACATCTCGCCCGCTATCGGCAAATCGCATTTTCATCAGTGCCTCCGTGCACTCAGCGTGTTCCAACCGCCAATGAACTGAAAAAAGTATGAGCAGGAGTAACAAAGATACCAGCATTCCACGGCGACCGTTTCTTTGGCTGGCTTTCGCGCTGCTCTTCACACTGCCACCAATGTTCGGTTCACTCGCAAGCTGGGTTCCTTCTCTCTTTTTAGTCGCGCTGGCGATGAAATTCTGGATGGAGCCAAGAGGGTACCGCCTTCGCGTTGCAAGCCTGAAGCTGATACTCGCGGCGGTGGCGCTTCTGGGCATCTTCACCACTTACGGTTCTCTCAACGGGGTTGAGCCGGGCATATCGCTGCTTGTAGTACTTATGTCGCTCAAGATCCTGGAAGCGCACACTGCCCGCGAATTCCAGGTCATGGTGTTAATAGGATGGGTGCTTTGTCTTTGCGGATTTATTCTTTCGCAGGACTTCACGATCGCCTTCTGCCTTTTGATCGGATTTGCATTGATGCTTGTGGCATTGGTCCAGTTTCATCGGGGGTCGGCACCCGACGCTCTATGGGCCCCCCTGGGCACAACCTGCAAACTGCTTGTTCAAGCGGCGCCAATCGTCGTTCTCTTGTTCATTTTGTTTCCTCGAATCAATACCAGTTTCCGGTTTGAACTTCGCTCTATCCGTTCGGCAACCCCCGGCCTCTCGGGTCGACTCTCGCCGGGGAGCATCGCAACTCTTGTAAATTCCTCAGACATTGCCTTTCGCGCGGCGATTCCCGACAGCAAAATGCGTCTACCTGGTTCCATTTATTGGCGTGGGTTAGTCATGTGGGATTGCGACGGCATGGAATGGCGAGCAGCGGACGCACCATTCCCAATCTCTCGTTCGACCAGGCAAATCCGCCGTGGAAATACAATCCGACAGCGCATCATGCTCGCTCCGCATGGCGCTCGCTGGATGTTCGCGCTTGATCGGCCGGTTGAAGCCCCTCCAGGTGCGATCCTCGCACGTGGCGATTACATCTCGAGCGTTCAGACAATTCGAAAGCCGCGTCGATACGAGGTCGTATCGTCCGCTGAGGCTGCGAAAAACGAATTGGGGCCTATTGAACGCAGGGAAGCGCTTCACCTCCCGATATCGATTAGTCCAGCCGTACGCGCGCTCGCACAGTCGTGGACTGCGCAAAATCCCAATCCCCGCGCCATAATAAGTAACGCACTCCAGTTCTTCCGAACGCAAGGCTTTCGCTATTCGTTGTCGCCAGGCGAATACAGCAAACACGACCTGGAAGAATTTCTTTTTCGTCGTCGGGTTGGCTTTTGCGAACATTATGCCGCCAGTTTCGCCACTTTGATGCGATTAGCTGGGATTCCTGCACGCGTCGTCGTTGGATATCTGGGCGGTGAGTACAACGACCTGGGCCATTTCTTTCTCGTGCGACAGTCAGACGCGCATGCATGGTGCGAGGTATGGCTCCCGGATACCGGCTGGGTGCGAGTGGATCCAACCAGTGCGGTGGCGCCGGAACGAGCCAGCCTGGATCTAAACTCGTTTTTCGAGCGGCGTACTGCGTTTGGGGACTTGGGATCTCGTCCAAGCGCCTTCGTTACGAAGCTGGCCCAGTCCGTACTAGTCACGAAAATTCGTCTCGCCTTGGAGACGCTCAGTTACGAATGGGATACCCGGCTCCTTGCCTTCGACTCTGACGTACAGGAAGTATTTCTGGGCTCAATCGGTGTCGCGAGTCAGGGACGATTCGTTCTCGTGATCGAAATACTCATTATCGCAGCCACGCTTCTGGTAACCTATTTCGGGTGGATGCAATTACGCACGGGCTCGCGCACAGACCGCGCGAAGGCGTTGTACGAACGCTTTTGTCAAAAGGTCGCCCGTCTTGGTGTGCGTCGCGACCCGTGGGAAGGCCCATCAGATTTCTCCCTGCGGGCCGCGTACCTATTGCCTGAAGAATCGGAGCGCATTCGAAAAATCTCGAATACATACATTGCGCTGCGCTATGCGTCCGAACCTGCCGCAATCAATGTCGACAGATTTGCGAAAGAGGTACGTACATTTTAGAGCTACGGCCGTTGGCCCCAAAAGCTTTCGTGCTCGATAGCCGATTTCACAAACAGTCATTTCCGAATCGCACAGCGTTTTAGTGGGAACGCGGTCGCAAGCATCCTAACCAACGGGATTATATTTGTTTTGGAGTCAAATATCGGATGTTGATCCTCCGCGAAGATATTTTTCCGGAATCGGATGCTCAGCGTTCTCGTGCTGCCAGTAAACGGACAAGATCCACCAGCGTTTGCCGTCATTAAACAATTGAAAGCTGTTGATGCCGCGCATGAATGGCGCCGCTTCGCCAGGATCATGCCGCGATTCATAAGTGCTCCAGACATGAACAATTCGGCCAAACCGCTCGGTATGTCGGGCGACCTCCGTCTCGTAAAAACCTTGCTGTAAAAGCGGCTCTACACGCGCGATGTAACTTTCCACATCCAGGATTTGTGGCTCAATAGCGACGTCGTTTCGTCCGGGCACGCTCGCGGTTGGAATTAAACGAGCGCCGGGATAAAACAATGACCGTTCGCGATTCCAATCTCGTTTTTTGCCAGCGGGACCGGAAATCACATCGTAGGCAGCAGCGATAATCGCATCGATTGATCCGACATCAGCCAGATCAGGCTCTGATTTCGACATTGGATGTTCGATGTTGAACGTTCGGCGTTTTCTTCACGACTTCCAAAACTTTCATTGCCGCGTTGTGTCCTGGAATCCCGCTAACGGCGCCGCCGCGCAAGGCGCTCGAACCGCAAAAAAAGACATTTTCGTATTCAGTTTCCACACCCCAGGTACCGACCTGTTCTCTCCGATCAGCGAAAGGAAACGTCGGCGCGGTTTGAAAAATGTTTCCATGGTACATTCCCAGAGCATCCTCGATATCGACCGGGCTCTTGCTTTCGATGCAAGGTCTGCCGTCTCTTGACAACGCCAGGCAATTGTCGATCGGCTCTTCCAACCATTGGTTAATGCTCGCCAGATATCTCCCTTCCGCTTCGCGGCGCATTGCCTCATTGGCTCGCGCGAACAAGCCCCACGGTGCATCCAGTCCGAAGAGCGTCATGGTGTGGAACCCTCGCTCACGTAACTCCGGGGCGAGAATGCTGTCGTCAGTGAGGGTGTGACAATAGATTTCGCACGGTGCGCTTCCTGGTAGCCTGTTGTCGGATGCCTCGTCATGGCTCGCGACCATTTGTTCGTACCCTTCGTCGCTGTGGAATGTCCCGCAAAAGGCTTCACTCGCGGAAAGTTTTTTGGCTTTTAGCTTCGGCAAACGACTCAGCAGCATATTGATCTTGAAAACCGACCCTTCGTCCGTGCGATCCGGTTGAAAAAAACGACCCGTATACTTTGCCAACAAGTTGCGACCAAAATTCACCAACAGAAATCGGGCCTCGACGGTTTCGTCTTTTCCGTCGATCTGAAACTCTACTGTGCGCGTCTTGCCGTTCACATTAAGCGCCCGGACCTGAACATTTGTGAGGATTGTGGCGCCTGCGCTGCGCGCTGCGCGTTCCAGCTCGGACGAAACAGCACCCATCCCGCCAACCGGCACTTTCCATTCTCCCGTCTTATTGCCTATGAGATGATACAGAAAACAGCGATTCTGGAGAAGCGAAGGATCATGCGGATACGTCAACACGCCGATTTTTGCATCGGTGAACACCAAGCCGCGCACCAGATCGTTCCGCAGATAGTGTTCGATTGCATTCCCCAACGGTTCTTCGACCAAACTGCGCCACGACTCGCGTCCCGCGTCTGCGGGATCAATTTTAAATCGGCGGGCCATTTCTTCCTTTGAAACCAGCGGCTCGAGCATCGAGTCCCAGACACGCTCGGCAAATACGCGCGGCAACGTGTAGAAACTCTTGAGCGCGTCATATTCAGTGTCGTTTCCAGTCAGTTCAAACATCGACCGTCTGCTCACACTTTCGTCGACATTGCTCATAAGCAATGCGCCATGGTGTCCGTGATTTACATATGGCGTGCACGAGGCCGTGGCGCGGCGTCGCAGCTCCAGCTTCAAGTCGAGGTCCCGGATAATTTTCTGCGGGAGCAAACTGACGAGATACGCATAGCGCGACAAACGCGCGTCATAATCGGGAAAAACTTGTGCCGAAGTCGCAGCTCCGCCGACGTAATCGTTTTTCTCCAGCAACAGAACATCTAGCCCGGCGCGCCCAAGATAAGCCGCCGCGACGAGTCCGTTGTGTCCGGCTCCCAGAATTACAACGTCGTATCTGGATTTCATCGGAAGTGAGTATAAGGGACCATTACCTGCCACGGCGGAGCCTCGGCGAAAGCAGGTGACCGGCGCCTGGAATATCTGCGTCGTACTGCGATTTCATTTTGAGTTCCGCCGCAAGCGCATGTGCTTACATCAAACATCGCGAGGCAAACATCAAAACATTTTCTGGCCTCAAAAATCGCCACCACCGAGTCCGCGATGATGCGCCCGCGGCCCCCACTGCGGTCGGAACCTCCGCTAGCCGCACGCGTCGGGCGTTTTACTCGACACGTTTCGACGCCGCTGACTCAGTTGCGCCATCAACGTTCACGATGGTTTGCGGCGCGGCTTCGTTCATTTCCACTCCGCCTTCGGACGGGCTCGCTGCGGCGAGCTTTGCGGTCACTTTCTGCAGGCCCGTGGTAAGAGTTTCAATTTGCTGTTCCAGACGGGCAATGGTCGCCGCCTGCTCCTCGTTCCTCCGGTGTTCCTTGAGAAACTCGTTAAGCAACATTGCGTTGACCTGATCGTAGCGCACGGCAGTAGGTTTGCCTTGAACGTCGCGACCGACCAGATCGGGATTCACTTTTTCTACATCCTCAGCCACGAGACCAAACTGCCGGACGCCTGCCGGATCAATCTCCTTCTTGTATCGGAAACTAACCGGCTTCAGTGCAAAGAGGACTTCGCTGGTTTTATCCAGCGGCTCAATCTCCTCTTTGAAGCGACGGGAGGATACGGTCGTTCCAAGTTTGCCGTTCGAGCCAACGAGAACCGTCAGCCCATTGGCGGCTACCTGGTTGTGAATCCCTCCAATGTAGCATGCCGACTCGTCTGTTTGCGGTGGCAGATTGTCGCCAATGCGGATGGTGTTGTTTTCGCCTAAAAAGCCACCCACTTGCGATCCGATGCAGATATTGAAATTACCCGTGATATTCTCCCCGGCCCGAACCCCGATAGCAGTGTTGTTGCTGCCGGTTTCGTTCGTAAGCAAAGCGCCCCAACCGAGGGCCGTATTCGAAAGCCCTTCGGTGTTCGACAGAAGCGCTTGCATGCCGTCAGCCGTGTTAAAGTGTCCGACTGTGTTGAAGTAGAGTGCATTCCAACCAGTCGCAGTGTTTTGATGCCCCGCCGTGTTGCTAAGGAGTGCATCGAAGCCGATGGCGGTGTTGTTGCTGCCCTCGGTGTTACTGAGCATGGCACCTAACCCGATCGCGGTGTTTGTTAAACCCGTCGTGTTCGAGGACAAAGCATAACTACCAAAAGCGCTATTGGACTGGCCATCAGTGTTGTTCTGAAGCGCATGCGCTCCAAAAGCTGAGTTAAAGCTCCCCATTCCGGTGCCGGTAGAGTCGTTATTAAGAAGAGCAGCCACGCCAACAGCCGTGTTCTCGGTTCCAATGGTGTTGAATAGAAGCGCGGCAGCCCCGATCGCGGTGTTGGAGTTTCCGGTGCTGGTGAAAACGAGCGTGCCTGCTCCCACGCCCGTGTTGTAAGCACCGTCAGTGTCGCCCTGGAGCGAGCTCCATCCTACCGCGGTATTTGCGGCGCCGCTGCCAAGGTGAAACAGTGCATTCTGCCCTTCCGCCGTGTTGAAGCCCGGATATCCTCCATCAGGCGGAGGAACCACCGCTTGTGCTCTATGCGTAGCGAGCGCCAGCCAGAGCAATGTAAAGACCATCGGAATTAATCGAGCCATCGTTTTCATAACTCGACAGGCTTGCAGAGGCTTGTTTGTTCGTCGAGATGGAAATGTGTGAGACGCGGGGAATCTCGCTCTATCAACGTGACCGGCTTGCGAAGCCTTACTGATTGGACAAAGGGGAGCGATGGGCGAAGAAGCGCTTCTCCTGATCAGAACCGTTTGGCAGCGCGGAGTTCGACGTAAATCTTAACTGCTGATCAAGGCAAAGCGATGCTTAGATCAAATACTGCAAGGAAACATCAAATATTTCCTTAGCCGACGGGCGTGTTCGAATATCTCTCCCTCGCTAATTCGATCATCCTCAACGAATGAACTTCATCAGCAGAAAAAATGGCGTTATAGTAAGGCATCCTTCCTTCGGAATGACACTATGAGAATGTCACTTTTGCAAAAGTGCACGATTGCCCTGCTTGGCATCGGCATTTTCGGTGGTGCGGCGTATGTGGCGCGCATCATTTTTCGCCCGGAAGGATTGGCTAAATACAAATCGATTCCGCGGGTGGAATACGTCCATCCCAACGTCAAGAAACTAAAGAAAGCCCAAACCCTCGTTACGGAAGGGAAGTTGAATGAAGCACGTGCAATTCTGGTAAATGCACTCGTCACTTCACCGAAATCCCCCGTAACGCGCGAGTTGCGCGATCTTCTTGGAGACGTCAACACTCAAATCTTTTTCTCGAAAGAACCTTCGCCTCGCAAAAAAGAATATACCGTGAAGAGCGGAGATGCTCTGGCATCCATCGCACGAAAACTTCAGTCCACTACCGACGCAATCATTCGCGTAAACGACCTTGAATCCACCTTAATCCGGCCGGGAGAAAAACTGCTCGTCCCGCAACTTGATTTCACCATCACAATCGACCTTGCCCGCGACCGTCTGGTTGTGCACGATGGTCACGGATTTTTCACTCAGTACCCCATCGCGTCTGCCGATTTGCCAACGACGCGACACCCCCGAATCGAGACCACGGTATCAGCGAAATCCTTTTGGAAAGATGGCAAACCAGTGCCGCCGAATCGGGCACGTCAGAGCGACGGCACCCCGCGGATAAACCTCGGGCGTAGAGGCTTTGTGCTCTACGGAGTCGAAACAGATAATGACAGCACTACCACACAGATTGCGGTGGATGCCGACGATAAACAGGGAACAGAAGATTCAGCGGGTCCGGATCGCCCGCCCCACGGAATCGCCATGCTCAAAAACGACCTTGCAGAGATCGAATTGCTGATCCGCAAAGGAACACCGGTCACGATCATCCTTGACTCCACTGGGCCCTAGTTAGGGCTCAGCGCTTCCCGCTGATGTCGAGAACAACGCGAAAACGTGCTTTGCCACTCATCATGCGCTCGTAAGCTTCCGCGGCCTTTTCCAACGGAAAAACCTCGTTCATCGAGTGCACGTCCGCCGACGTACTGAATTCAAGTGTATCCTGCGAATCGATTGACGTTCCCGAGTACCAGCCCTTGATCGACCGACAGCCGGTGATGAGCAGTATCGGATCGACCGAGAGCGGTCCCGCTGCGCCGATTACCATAAGCACACCATTCGGCGCCAGGCCGCCGACGACTGCTGCCATTGCTTCGGCATTCGTCACGGTCGCAATCACAACTTTCGCGCCGCCAAGCTTGTTCAGTTCCTTCGCAGGATCGGATGCACGACTATCGATGTAGTGATGTGCGCCCAGTTTTTTGGCGAATGCTTCCTTGTCCTTTCCGCGCGCAATCGCCACGGTCTTGAATCCCATCCTCGCTGCGAACTGCACGCCGAGATGACCGAGTCCGCCGATGCCAAGCACAGCAACCACATCGCCGCCCCGGGCGCCGCTGTTCCGCAAAGCGTTGAACGTCGTCACGCCGGCGCACATCAGCGGCGCGCCATCTACAGCCGAGAGTTCGTCAGGGACGAGTGCCAGCGCTTCTGCCGGCGCAACCATGTACTCGGCGTAGCCGCCATCGAAAGAAATTCCCGTTGTGAGCAAGGCCACAGTGCATGCAAAAAATTCGCCGCGCCGACAATGGTCGCAATAACCGCAGTTGCCACCGTGCCAGCCGACCCCGACGCGCTGGCCAGTTTTCCATGGTTTCACCCGCTCGCCCACGCCATCGACCACACCAATGACTTCATGTCCCGGCACACGCGGATACTGGATACCTGGCCAAAGTCCTTCTTTGACTAACGAGTCGCTGTGGCAAACACCGCACGCCTCCACCTTAACGCGCACCCATCCCCGCTCCGGTTCGGGGATGTCCCGCTCGACTAACTCAAACGGCCCACTTGCTCGCGGGACCTGAACAACACGCATTTTCTCGCTCATAGGTTTTCAATCGCTCTGCCCGATGAAAAATACAAGAGCTGCGCTGCACGCTCTCGGGAGCACAGGCTGCTAGCCTGTAGTTGCCGGCAGCCCTGCCGGCAACATCTTTATGCAATAATTTGGGCACCGCAATTCCCTCAGTCTCGGCAAGCTGCCGAGACATACAGGCTAGCAGCCTGTGCTCCCCGGAACGACTGAGGCACGGGGTCACTCCTCCTTCGGAATCCACGTGAACGGCATACGAGATTTTAATCGATGGCGCATAGCCGGCTGGCTCGTATTTATTTCTACGCCCCTTTTCTCGGACTTACTTTCAATCTCACAGGAGTTGTTTGCGGAACCACGGAACGGGGCACCCTCCTTACCGGCAAAGCCGCAATGGGCGATTGGACAAGCGACGCGCCCGGCGTCAGGCGCAAGATCACGGTCCAGGATTTACCTCCACCGAGTTCGAATATCCTCTCAATTAATCGGCCGCACGTTGTAGATCGGTCATCGGATGCGCAACCGAAAGGTCCGCCAGGTTTCAAAATCGAACTGTACGCCAGCAGATTTCGCGATCCACGCTTCCTGCTCACTGCGCCGAATGGCGACATCTTCGTCGTCGAAAGTCACGCCGATCAAATCAAGGTGTTGCGTGATACCGATGGCGACGGTAAGCCAAATGTGACAGAAACCTTTGCCAAACGCGACCTCAACAAACCATTTGGGATCGCCTTCTATCCGCCGGGCAACGACCCCAAATTTCTCTACGTGGCAAATACCGATGGCGTCATTCGTTTCCCATATCGCAACGGCGATCTCAAAGCACGCGGACCGTCCGAAAAGCTGGCTGCGCATCTGTCCGGTGGCGCGGGGCACCTCGTCGGCGGCGGACATTGGACGCGCGACATCGTTTTTTCACCGGACGGCAAAAAGATGTATGTCTCAATCGGTTCGCGCTCGAACGATTCTGACAACGCCGCGGAAGCCGATCGCGCGCGGATTTTTGAATTCAATCCGGATGGCACAGAGAGAAAAGTTTATGCGTGGGGAATCCGCAATGCCGTGGGGATCGCGTTTCGCCCTGGCACAAATGACCTCTGGATGAGCACTAACGAGCGAGACGATATCGGGAAAAATTTGCCTCCTGATTATATCAGCAGCGTGCGGCCCGGCGGCTTTTACGGCTGGCCATGGTTTTACATCGGCAACCATCAAGATCCTCGCCATAAAGGAGAACATCCAGAACTCGCCAATAAAGTCATAGTCCCCGATGTGCTGGTGCAGGCGCACTCGGCTTCGCTCAACTTATGTTTTTATTCCAGTGACCAATTTCCGTCCGAATACAAAGGCGACATCTTCGCCGCGTTCCACGGTTCCTGGAACCGGGTCAAACGCACCGGTTACAAAGTCGTCCGCGTACCATTCGATAAATCGACCGGGAAAACTCGAGGCGAATATGAAGATTTCGTGACCGGCTTCATCACGCCGGAGGGCAAAGTGTGGGGTCGACCGGTGGGCATTACCGTCGCCAAAGACGGCAGCCTGCTCGTTAGCGAAGACGGCAACGGCACCATCTGGCGGGTGAGCTACGGAAGGTGACTGCAAGGAACGATGGCTTGGGCAGCCGTCGGTTTGCTTTTTGACGGCCGGGAAGCCGTCACTCCTTGTCGGCCGTCGTCGCGTGGCGCATACTTTGCTTCACCAATATGAAGATCGGTTTCGCTCAAATTAATCCCACTCTGGCGATTTGAGGGGCAATTACGAAATGATCCTTCGTGCCTACGAACGTCTTGCGGCCGCAGGCGCGGAATAGAGTCTTGACGTGGGAGCTACCGCTTTACGACGCTGGGTTTGGCGTTGTGATTCGGCCTGGATCTTCCATCAGCAGTTTCGAACCCGGCGACGGGCGACTTGCCACTGAATTCTCTGGAAAATGCTTGATCATTCTGACGCTGTTATTACTGTGCTTACAATGAAAACAGTCGTGCTCAAGGTTTCGCGGATTGGAAACTCGCGCGGTGTTCGCCTGCCAGCCAGGTTACTGCGCAAGTATCACATCAGGGACACGATCGTGGCTGAGGAAAAGACCGATGAAATCGTGCTTCGTCCGGGACGTGTCAAACACCCGAAACTCTCCTGGGAGGAAACCGCACAGGCCATGGTTGCTGCAAACGAAGACTGGTCCGAGTGGGAGTCCACAGCAGCCGATGGATTGAATGGCCTGTAAGCGGTACGACGTTTATTGGGTCGAGCTGGATCCCGGGCGCGGAAGCGAACTACGCAAAACGCGACCAGCCGTAATTGTCAGTCTTGACGTGCTCAATCGCGCCTTGGAGACCGTTGTGGTCTGTCCGCTCACGACTCAGCTGCATCCAGGCTGGCGTACGCGTCTTCCAGTAAAGGTTGCAAGCAAACGCGCCGAGATTGCCGTCGATCAGATTCGCACTGTCAGCAAGAGTCGGCTCGGTAAAAAACTTGGTTCACTCTCCGCCCATGATGCGGCAGCACTGCGACGGCTGGTCGGCGAAATGTATGCTGACGGCTGAACGAGAGGGGGTTGATGGTTGCGGTGCTGCATTTAATCTGCCCTAGCGCAACATGAAGATCGGTCTCGCTCAAATTAACCCGACCGTGGGAGATTTGAGGGGAAACTGTGAACTGATCACTCGCGTATACGAGCGGCTTGCGGCAGCGGGTGCCGAACTTGTGCTAACACCGGAGTTGGCTATCACCGGATATCCACCACAGGATTTGGTTTTTAAATCCCGCTTCGTTCCGGAAAATTTGAAGGTGCTGGAGACGCTGCACGCTCGAATCGGAGAAGCAGCGTTACTGGTGGGATATGTGGATCGCAACGACGGACGCGGAAAACCGTTTCGTAACGCTGCGGCTTTGCTCGAACGCGGCAAGCCGATTCGTAAGACTTACAAATCGCTTTTGCCGACCTACGACGTTTTCGATGAGGAGCGATATTTTCAGCCGGCCGAGCGCGTTGAACCCTTTTTTGTTCACGGAAAAAAAATCGGGGTAACGATTTGCGAGGATATCTGGACGGAACACTACCTGTCGCGACCACTTTATGATTGCGAACCGGTGCGCAGCCTGGTGGAGCAAGGCGCGGAGATCATCGTTAACCTGAGCTCCTCGCCATTCAGTTTGCACAAACCCGCGATCCGCTACGAAATGGTGGCAGGGCTCGCTCGCGCTTACCAACGCCCGATCAGCTACTGCAATCTGATAGGCGGCAATGATCAACTAATTTTCGACGGCAGCTCCTTCGCGGTGAATTCAGAGGGGAATGTCATCGCGCAACTCGCAGCGTTTCGTGAAGACGAACGAGTCGTTGATACCGATTCGACGTCTGTAATCGAATTTCACCAGGGCAAAATACCAGAGCAAATTTTCGCCGCGCTCTCTCTGGGGCTCTGCGATTACTGCCGCAAATGCAACTTCCACTCCGTAGTGGTCGGTTTGAGCGGCGGAGTCGATTCCGCTGTGACCGCAGTCATCGCAGTTGATGCGTTAGGCGCGGAGAACGTCACCGGCGTTTCCATGCCGAGTCCTTATAGCTCGCGCGGCAGCATCGACGATGCACGCGCACTCGCGCACAACCTGGGAATCAAGCTTCTCGAGATTCCGATCACTGAAGCTTTTCAGGTTTTCAAAGCGCAATTCAAAGAGATTTTCAAAGGTCTTCCCGAGAGCGAAGCGGAAGAAAACATACAGCCGCGCCTCCGTGCGATGATCTTGATGGCGCTCTCGAACAAGTTCGGTCACCTCGTGTTGTCGACTGGAAACAAGAGCGAACTCGCAGTCGGTTATTGCACCCTTTACGGCGACATGGCGGGCGGCCTCGCTGTCATCAGTGACGTTCCGAAAACGATGGTTTACGAACTGGCCCACTGGATCAACTCCGGCTATGCATCGCGAGCAGGCCGTGAACGCGAAATCATCCCGGCATCCACAATCGAAAAACCGCCCAGCGCCGAGCTGAAGCCAAATCAAAAGGACCAGGACACTCTGCCGCCCTATGAGGTCCTCGATCAGATCCTGCAGCTTTACGTG
>Ga0210142_1000093_pt1 | contig 19868 bp, 20 predicted proteins | sample Goodyear_PhragC__FD_184869 | JGI IMG/M metagenome (GOLD analysis project Ga0210142, IMG submission 184869) | Wetland microbial communities from San Francisco Bay, California, USA, that impact long-term carbon sequestration - Goodyear_PhragC_D2... | ecosystem: Environmental > Aquatic > Marine >...
CCCCTGCGCCCAAGCCGCATCCGGTTCCCCTGTCGACCTATGCCGTCGCCGCCGGCGACACCCTCTGGACGATTGCCGCCCAACCGCAGGTCTACAACGATCCCCTGTTGTGGCCCTTGCTCTACAAGGCCAACCGCGACCAGATCCGCGACCCCCGCCAGGTCTACTCCGGTCAGGTCCTGAGCATCCCCCGCGACCTTTCCCCGGCGGAGCTCGAAGAGGCCCGCCAAAAGGCCCGCAATTCCGATATCTTTCCGCTTGACCAACGGCTCCCGGCGGTTTCTCCCCACGGCCATTGAAGGGCCGGCTACTGCCGCTGCCAAAGCGGTGTGAGGGATCGTCAAAACCATATTTTTTCTTGACACGCCGCAGCCCGTTGTATACTGTATACAACGTTCGTAACTCGGTAAATTTATAACATTTTATACAACTATCCGGTTTTTGATAAATTTTTCAAACGGGCCAGTCGGCGATTCGTTTTTTGCCTTCCGGCCATCTGCTATGGTCGATTGATCCGGCGACGCGCTCGATCGAGATAATGAGCGAATCCGAGTAAGCGTTCATTCATCATAAATTTTCCTGGATTTCCAAGGACGAATCTTCATTCGTCTTTCTTTGAGCCTCTGGCAATTTTGGCATCAAACCCAAGGAGAGAACATGGCAACGGAGAACTCAACGATTATCTGGTCCGAGATTGACGAAGCACCTGCCCTGGCAACCTACGCCCTCCTCCCGATCGTTCAAAAGTTCCTCAAGGGATCCGGCGTCAAGGTCGAGACGAGAGACATCTCCCTTTCGGGCAGAATCATCGCGAACTTTCCCGAGAATCTGACGGAAGAACAAAAAATTCCCGATTACCTGGCTCAACTGGGTGAATTGACCCAGGACCCTACCGCCAATATCATCAAACTGCCGAATATCAGCGCCTCCATTCCCCAGCTGCAGGCGGCCATCAAGGAACTGCAGGAAAAGGGCTACAATATCCCGGACTACCCGGAAGAGGCCAAAACCGACGCCGAAAAAGCCCTGCAGGCACGATTCGCCAAGTGCCTGGGCAGTGCGGTCAACCCGGTGCTGCGTGAAGGCAACTCCGACCGCCGGGCGGCCGCTTCGGTCAAAAAGTTTGCCCAGAAGAATCCCCATCGCATGATGAAGCAGTGGCCGGCCGGATCGAAGACCCGGGTGGCCCACATGACGGGCAATGATTTCTACGGCAGCGAAACTTCTACCACCGTCAAAGGCGCAACGACGGTCAAATACGAGTTCGTCGCCGCGGACGGCAGCGTTACCGTTCTGAAGGAGAAGTTGGCCCTGCAGGCGGGAGAGGTTCTCGATTCCTCCTCCATGAACATGACCGCCCTGCGCACGTTCTATGCGGAGCAGATCGAGGCCGCAAAAAAAGATGGCGTGCTGCTCTCCCTGCACCTCAAAGCGACCATGATGAAAATCTCTGACCCCTACATCTTCGGTCAGTGCGTCACCGTTTTCTACAAGGACGTTTTCGACAAATACGGCGATGTCTTCAAAGAGCTGGGGGTGAATGTCAGCAACGGCCTGGGCGACGTGTATGCCAAGATCAAGCGGTTGCCCGAGGCCAAGCGGGCCGAAATCGAAGCGGCCATCATGGATGTCTACAAGACCCGTCCGGCGCTGGCCATGGTCGACTCCCGCAAGGGCATCACCAACCTGCACGTCCCCAATGACGTCATCATCGATGCGTCGATGCCGGTCGTGGTGCGCGACGGCGGCCAGATGTGGAATCTCAAGGACGAGCTGCAGGACACCCTCGCCATGATTCCCGACCGCTGCTACGCAACGATCTACCAGACCATCATCGAAGATTGCCAGAAGCACGGCCAGTTCAACCCGGCCACCATGGGCCACACCTCCAACGTCGGCTTGATGGCGCAGAAAGCCGAAGAGTACGGATCCCACGACAAGACCTTCATCGCACCGGGCAACGGCAAGATCCGCGTGGTCGATGCCTCCGGCGCGACCCTGCTTGAGCAGAGCGTGGAGAAGGGGGATGTCTTCCGCTCCTGCCAGACCAAGGATGCCCCGATCCGGGACTGGGTCAAGCTGGCGGTGACCCGCGCCAAGGCGTCCGGCGCCCCGGCCGTCTTCTGGCTCGACGATCGCCGTGGCCACGATGCCCAGATCATCAACAAGGTCAACACCTACTTGAAAGACTACGACACCACCGGTCTCGACATTCGCATCATGCGGCCGGATGACGCCATGAAGTTTGCCTGTGAAAGAGCCCGCAAAGGGCTGGACACCATTACCGTCACCGGCAATGCCCTGCGCGACTACCTGACCGACCTCTTCCCCATCCTGGAACTGGGGACCAGCGCCCGGATGCTCTCCATCGTCCCGCTGCTGGCAGGCGGCGGCCTGTTCGAGACCGGCGCCGGCGGCTCCGCACCCAAGCATGTCGAGCAGTTCCTCAAGGAAGGGCACCTGCGTTGGGATTCGCTGGGCGAATACTGCGCCCTGGTTCCCTCCCTGGAGCACATCGCCAACCGCACCAAGGATGCAAAAGTACAACTGTTTGCCGACACCCTCGATCAGGGCATCACCAAGTATCTGGAAAACGCCAAGGCTCCGTCCCGCAAGGTCAACGAAATCGACAACCGCGGCAGCAGTTTCTACCTCGCCATGTACTGGGCTCAGGCCCTGGCCGCCCAGGATCAGAATGCCGAGCTGAAGGCCCGCTTTACCAAGGTGGCGGCCGACCTTGAGGCCAATGAGGCCAAGATCAATGCCGAGTTGCTGGCGGCCCAGGGCAAGCCGGTGGACATCGGTGGCTATTACCGCCCGAAGTTGGCGAAAACCACTGCCGCCATGCGCCCCAGCGCAACACTCAACGCGATCATCGACGCACTGTAAGCAACCACCTGGCAGCAGCGGGGCCACGACGTGGACCCGCTGCTGAAATTTCATTTCCCTACATAAGGAGAGAAGACCATGGCAAGACCCAAAATCGCTCTTATCGGTGGTGGTCAAATTGGTGGCGTTCTGGCTCAACTCTGCGCTCTGCGCGAACTGGGGGACGTGGTGCTGTTCGACATCGTCGAAGGCCTGCCCCAGGGCAAGTGCCTCGACATCGCCGAAGCGGCCCCGGTCGACGGCTTCGACGTCGAACTGAAAGGGACCAACGACTACGCCGACATCGCCGGCGCCAGCGTCGTCATCGTCACCGCCGGCCTGCCGCGCAAACCGGGCATGAGCCGCGACGACCTGATCGAGGTCAACAGCAAGATCATGACCTCGGTCTCCGAAGGGATCAAAAAGTACGCGCCCAATTCTTTCGTCATCATCATCTCCAACCCCCTCGACGCCATGGTGACCCTCTGCCAGAAGATCACCGGCTTCCCCTACAACCGCGTCATCGGCCAGGCCGGCGTCCTCGACTCGGCCCGCTTCAAAGCCTTCATCGCCTGGGAACTCGGCGTCTCGGTCAAGGACGTTGTCGCCATGACCCTCGGCGGCCACGGCGATGACATGGTGCCGCTGGTTCGTTATGCCAGTGTTCAGGGGATTCCGGTCATGGAGCTGCTGGAGCAGAAATACGGCAGCGCCGCCAAGGCCAAGGAAGTCATGGAAGCGATGGTCAACCGGACCCGCAAGGCCGGCGGTGAAGTGGTCGCCCTGCTGAAGACCGGCAGCGCCTTCTACAGCCCGGCCTCCTCGGCAATCGCCATGGCCGAATCGATCCTCAAGGACTCCAAGCGGGTTCTGCCGAGCTGCGTTTACCTGAATGGCGAGTTCGGTGTCAAAGGCTACTTCGTCGGGGTGCCGACCGTTCTCGGCGCCAACGGGGTCGAGCAGATCCTCCAGTTCAAACTCGATGCCGAAGAGCAGGCGATGATGGACAAGTCGGTCGCCGCGGTCAAGGGCCTGGTCGACAGCATGAAATAAACTCCGACCGACAATCGAATGCGGGAAGGGCAATGGCGACATTGCCCTTCTTTGCTATATTCCTATATTCGAATTTTTAACCACCCTGACGTCTCGAGCCGCCACCTGCCACTGCACCGGAAGTCTGGTGGATCGCCTCCCGACGGCCATGGCCGGGCGCCACGTATACATAAAATTACTGGAAAAGGTTTTTTTTATGCGCTAGAATGCGCGCTGTTTATCCGAAACCGTTCATACCAACGGTCAACACGCACAGAGGAGAAAAAGGGGAATGAGCAGTCCGAAAATCGAGGTTATCGAAAGGTACTGCAAGGGGTGCAGCATTTGCGTTGAATTCTGCCCCACCAAGGTCCTGGAGATGGATGGATTTCTGGTCAAGGTTGCCAGGCCTGAGGCCTGCATCGCCTGCATGCAGTGCGAGTTGCGGTGCCCCGACTTTGCCATCAAGGTTTCCAAAGATTAATCATATCCAGAGGAGGTCGGTTAACGTGGCTAAAAAAGTTGCTCTGTTGCAGGGGAACGAAGCGTGCGCTCAGGGTGCGCTCTACGCCGGATGCAAATTCTTCGGCGGCTACCCCATTACCCCCTCCACCGAAGTTGCGGAAGTTCTTTCCAACGAACTTCCCAAAGTCGGCGGCAAGTTCATTCAGATGGAAGACGAGATCGGCGCCATCGCCTCGGTCATCGGCGCATCGCTCACCGGCTCCAAGGCCCTGACGGCGACCTCGGGTCCCGGGGTCTCCCTCAAACAGGAATTGATCGGCTATGCCTGCATCGCCGAGGTCCCGCTGGTGCTCATCAACGTCATGCGCGGTGGCCCCTCCACCGGCATGCCGACCGGCCCCGGCCAGTCCGACGTCCAGCAGGCCAAGTGGGGCACCCATGGCGACCACGCCACCATCGCCCTGGTCCCGGCCTCCTGCCAGGAGATCTTCACCGAGACGGTGCGCGCCTTCAATCTCGCCGAGAAGTACCGCATGCCGGTACAGGTCCTCTACGATGAGATCGTCGGCCACATGCGCGAGCGCATCGAATTCCCCGAGCCGGGTGAACTCGAGGTCATCGACCGCGCTGCGCCGAGCGTCGGACCCGAGCAGTACAAGCCTTACGACACCTCCTTCGGCGACGTGCCGCCGCTGGCCGCTTTCGGCAGCGGCTACCGCTTCCACGTCACCGGCCTGAACAAGGCCCAGGACGGCTTCCCGACCACCAAAGCCGAGTATGTCGACGCCGAGGAACGCCGCCAGGTCCGCAAGGTCGAGGGCGAGATCGCCCGGGCCGACATTGAGAAGTTCGAAGAGTACCTGGTCGATGACGCCGAAGTGGTGATCTTCGCCTACGGTTCGACCTCCCGCAGCGCCCGCTACGCGGTCAACGAACTGCGCAAGGAAGGGATCAAAGCCGGCCTGTTCCGCCCCATCACCCTCTGGCCCTTCCCGGAAAAACGCATCGCCGAACTCGGCAAGAAGGTCAAGGGGATCGTGGTCCCCGAACTCAACCTCGGGCAGATGAATCTCGAGGTGGAGCGCGTGGTCAAGGGCGCTTGCCCGGTTCTGCACCTCGGCCGCGTCGACGGTGACCCGCTGAATCCCGGCCAGATCATGGACAAAGTCAAGGAGGTCAAGTAACCATGGCTTACGATTACGATAAATACCTGCGTCCCGGGAAGCTCCCCCACATCTGGTGCCCGGGCTGCGGCCACGGCATCGTCATGAAGGGGCTGATCCGGGCCATCGACACCTGCGGTCTGGACAAGAACAACACCGCCATCGTCTCCGGCATCGGCTGCGCCAGCCGCCTGCCCGGCTACGTCGACTTCAACACCCTGCACACCGCCCACGGCCGGGCGGCCGCCTTCGCCACCGGCGTCAAGATGGCCAAGCCGGAAATGAACGTGATCGTCGTTGGCGGCGATGGCGACGGCACCGCGATCGGCGGCAACCACTTCATCCATGCCTGCCGCCGCAACATCAACCTGACCTACGTCATCATGAACAACAGCATCTACGGGATGACCGGCGGTCAGTTCTCCCCCTGCACCCCGACCGGCGCCAAGGCCTCCACCACCCCCTACGGCAACCCGGACCCGACCTTCGACATCAGCAAGCTGGCGATCGGCGCCGGTGCGTCCTTCGTCGCCCGCACCACCTCCTTCCACGCCACCCAGATCGACAAGCTGATCGCCGAAGGGATCAAACACAAGGGAATGGCCGTCATTGAGGTGCTCGACGACTGCCCGACCACCTACGGGCGGCGCAACAAGTTCCGCAGCGTCGTCGACATGATGAAGCGCCTCAAGGAGATCGCCGTGCCGGTCGCCGCTGCGGCCAAGATGACCGCCGAGCAGCTCGAGGGGAAAGTCCTCACCGGTGTTCTGTACAAGGAAGAGAAGCCGGAATACACCGAGCAGTATGCCCAGGTCATTGCCAAGGCGCAGGGCGCCTGATTCCGCAGCGCATAAGGAGAGAGTGAAATGGCTAAAAGATATGAGATTCGCTTTTCCGGTGCCGGCGGCCAGGGTCTGATCACCGCCGGCATCATCCTCGCCGAGGCGGCCTCGATTATCGAGGGGAAGCACGCCGTGCAGTCCCAGAGCTACGGTCCGGAAGCCCGCGGCGGCGCCTCCAAATCGGAGGTCATCATTGCCGACGGCCCCATCGACTACCCGAAAGCGACCATCGTCGACGCCTGTCTGGCGATGACTCAGGAAGCGGCCGACAAGTACGCCAACGGCATCAAGCCCGGCGGCCTGCTGCTGCTCGACTCGGACTTCGTCAAGAACGAGCCGAAAGGCGACTTCAGGGTGATCAAGATGCCGATCATGCGCACCGCCAAGGAAGACCTCGGCCGGGAGATCGTCGCCAACGTCGTGGCCCTCGGCGCGATGATCGCCCTGACCGATGTCGTTGCCCGCGAATCCGGCGAACAGGCCGTGCTGCGCAAGGTTCCCGAGGCCTTCAAGGATCTCAACAAGAAGGCTTACAGCCTTGGTTTCGAGAAGGTCAAGGAACTGATGAAGTAATCCCCTGTTCCGCAACAACGAAAAAAGCCCGGAGCTTACGCTTCGGGCTTTTTTCGTTGGGGGCGAAAGGGAGGGGAATCAGCCGAGGGTCCGAATCAGCTCCTCTGCCAGGGCCACATCCTCCTTGCAGCCGATGAAGACCGGCGAACGATCGTCAATGGCCTCCGGCTGCAGGTCGAGAATGCGTCCGAGGCCGGTGGAGGCCGCGCCGCCGGCCTGCTCGATAAGATAGGCCATGGGATTGAGTTCGTAGAGTACCCGCAACTTCCCCTTGGGCGCCCCGTGCAGGTGAGGGTAGAGGAAGAGGCCCTTCCCCTTCATCAGGATCTGGTTGATGTCCGGCACGAACCCGCCGCTGTAACGCAATTTGCACCCCTTCTCCTCCAGCTGACTGACCAGCTTTTCGGTCCCGGGGGTGTACTTGTTGCGCTGCCCGCCGGGGGAATAAATGCCGCCGGCAGCCTGCATGGTGACGTTTTCCCGGGTCAGGGTGTATTCCATCAGCGAGTTCATGGCGAACTCGTGAACGCCACGCCCGGTAGAGTAGACCAGGGTCGTCCGCGGGCCATAGAGAATGTACATGGCCGCGACCTGGTTGCGCCCCGGCTGCAGCAGCTCGCAGCCTTCGTAGATGGCAACGATGGTGCCGACGGCGAGGTTGACGTCGACCAGGGACGAGCCGTCAAGGGGATCGAAGGCCACCGAGTAGCGTCCTTCGCATTCGGTGGAGATGGGAACGATGTCGTTGGTTTCTTCCGAAACGAGGTTGGCGACCACTCCTGAATGGTAAAGACGCTTGCGCAGGATCCGGTCGGAGAGGACGTCGAGGGCCAGCTGCTGCTCACCGTAGAGGTTGGAGGTACCGGCCACCCCGAGGTCACCGGTGCGAATCGAGTTGACGATATACTTGGACGCCTCGGCGATCTCGCAGATCAGCCGGGTCAGGTCGCGGTCCTCGCCATTCTCCCGCAGATGGCGCCGCAGGTCGATCTGGAATTTGGTCTTTCCGGGTTCGCTGGTCAAATCAGGCCTCCTGAAAAAGAATGAACACGACAAGTGCAGGCAGTTTAGACCAACTCGGCCGGTGCAGCAAGGCCAATGCCGCCAATGCCACCAAATTTCTCCCCCGGCTCTTGAACAACCGCTTAAAGATGTTAGAAATACAGGGAAATAGGCCCAAGGAGGATGCCATGGAGGAGCACCAGCCACCACCGGAAACCCCGCGGAAAACCGGAGAAAAGCTCTGGGACGCCACCCTTAAGACCCTTCACAGCGCCTCATTTCGCGCCGCCCAGTACAAACACATCGTCCAGAAGAAGATCGACCTCAATGCGCTCCACAAAAAGATCGCCGGGCTGCATGGCGATCTGGGCAGGCTGGTGGACGATGCCCGCGGTTCGGCACCCGAAGAAATTCTCAACCAGGCCCTGGTACAGGACATCTTTCACCAACTGGATGGCTTGAAACATGCCGCGGCGACCTTGGAGGAGGAACTCGCAGCGATCAAGGCGGCGAACCCGCCTGATGAGGATGCCGGTTAGCCGGCGGACGCCTACCAAAGACGGCAACGGCCCTCCCGATGGAGGGCCGTTGCCGTTGGCAGATCAACGGACATGCTTGCGCGGTTTGGGGGTGCTGTGCAGGCGAGCGTCCTTGTATTCGCGGTCCCGGCGGCGCATTTCCTGTTGAACGTCGTCTTCAGCCTCGGCCAGTGCGTCGGGATGACTCTCCATGATTTCCAACGCCTCATCAATGTGTTCCAGGTTTTTTTCCAGGCTCCCCTCGCCTGCCTGCTTGTCCGTAGCAGCCTTTTTTTCGACCATGTGACCTCCTTGCAGCAAGAGTCCCGACCACCGGCGCCAGGGGGGTGCCGACCGTGGACGGAGCTGGGTTGAGAGACCTCCTGAAATCCATTCTAACTGCCGCTGCGCAACTGGCAAGGCTGGGATGCCGCAGTCTGCCAAACCGCAGCCAGCAAGGAGCAGCAATCCCGCGCAAGGAGAAAGTTCAGGAGCGCCGCCCTTGTTGTAATACCCTGAGCATTGCCGGATGCAGCCGGCCGTTGCTGGCCAGACACTCGGCGCCGAACAGGTCGAGCGGGGCGCCCAAAAAATCACTGACCCGGCCGCCCGCTTCGGTAACCAGCAGCTGACCGGCAGCCATGTCCCACGGTTTGAGCTTCATTTCCCAGTAACCGTCGAACCGCCCGGCCGCCGTGCAGGCCAGATCGAGGCTGGCAGCACCGGGACGGCGGCAAGCCTGGGCAGCCTGCTGAAAGTTGATGAAATGGTCGTAATTGTTGACCGGACTTTGCTTGCGGTCGTAGGGAAAACCGGTGGCGAGCAGAGCCTGGTCGAGGATTGCCGTTGTCGAGACCCGCAGCGGTCGGCCGTTGAGGGTGGCCCCCTGCCCTTTTTCCGCCAGGTAGAGTTCCTCGAAAATCGGGTTGTAGACGACGCCTAGCACCACCTCGCCGGCCTGTTCCAGAGCCAGCGAGACGGCAAACCAGGGAAAACCGTGGGCGAAATTGGTGGTACCGTCGAGGGGGTCGATGATCCATCGCCATTCGCCGGACTGCCGGCCGTAAGCGGACTCCTCGGCTAGAATCGCATGGTCGGGATGGGCACTGCGCAGGACCCGGACGATCGCCGCCTCGGCCGCCCGGTCGGCATCGGTGACCAGGTCGACCTCTCCCTTGTGGGCGACCTCCAGCTGTCCGCCGAACTTCCGGCGCAGAATCCGGCCGGCTGCTGCCACAGCCTGCAGGGCCAGGGTTTTCATCGGGGGGCCCCCGTTTCCCCTGCGCTTGGGGGATCGGCGCACCACAAGCGGGTGGCCGCCACCACGCCGAGCGGGATACAGAGGAATTGCAGAAAGGGAATCGCCAGCAGGCAGAGCAGGCCGCAACCAAAGCCGCACATCTGCAGCGTGCGTCCGAGCAGATAACGCCGCTGCGCGGCAAACCCCAGGCGTTTGCGACCGGCAATATACCCGGTATATTCGATGGCCAGAAAGGCCACAGTCCAGGCAATCGACAGAACCGCATAGAGGAGGGTACCGGCCACGGGAAGGAGGTTGAGGATCACCAGGAATCCCATGCCGATGAGAAAGACCAGGATCTTCTTTGCTTCTTCAACCAGGGTGCGCCAGGCATCGTGAGCAAAGCGCCGTAGGTCGAAGGGTTCATCCGCTGCCCGAGCGGTGAGCAGCTCCTCGGTACGCTCCGAAAGCAGGTCGTTGAAGGGTGCCGCAATCAGGTTGCCAACCACGCTGAAGCCGAAGAAGACCAGGACCATGGTCAATAGGACCGCAGCCAGCCACAACAGATAGGTGAGCAGCACCCAGTACCAGCCATCGCCCTGGGGGATGTAATGAATCACGGTCGTGCTGAAAAAGCGTAATCCGGCCCACACCGCCCCCGCAAAGACCGCGGTATTGATGAAAAAGGGGATGAGGACGAATCGCAGCAACGCCGGATGGCGAAATAAAAACCGGCCGGCGCTGAAGGGGCTCAGGAAACCCGCGGCAAAAGAGCGGGCGGGGCTTGCTAAAGATTCTTCGCTCATCGGTCCCCCCGGTCCAGCGATACGGATGGCCCGGGCGTCTTCATGACCAGCGTGCCGCATCCCCCCTGGACCTGGCGGCGCCAGCGGTTGGGCCGACGGACGTGGGGGTGCCGCTCCGCCAGGTAGCGGAAGGCGGCCGCAAAACCCTCCGCGGCCGGGCTGGCAAAGGGGCTGCCCGGGACCGGATTGCAGGCGAGCAGGTGGAGCGTCGCCTCGGGCCAGCTCGCGAGCAGCCGCAGCAGGCCGTCGAACTCCCGGCGGCTGTCGTTGACGCCTTCCAGCAGCAGGTAGTTGACGCCGAAGCGCCGCCGAGCCCGCCGGGGCAGGGCGGTCAGGCAGCGGGTCACCCACTCGGCCAGAGGTCCCAGGCCGGGGGCCCGCGGGAGCAGCCGGCGACGGACCTCCTCACTGCCGGCGTGCAGCGAAAGCATCAGGCCGTTGTGGGGCAGCGCCAGGGCCGCGGCAAGATGCTCCAGCGGCCCCCCCATGGTAGTCAGTGAGACGGGCAGCGGGCTATGCTGCAGCAGCTCGGCAACCATGGCGAAATTGTGCAGGGGCTCGCCGATTCCCGAAAGGGTCAGGCGCCGGGGCTTTAGCCCCCGGTCGCGGGCCGCCTCGAGTTGCCCCCGCATTTCGCCAAGGGTCAGGTTGCGCCGCAAGCCGCCCCGCCCCGAGGCGCAGAACCGGCAGCCCAGGGCGCAGCCCGCCTGCGTCGACAGGCAGAGGGTGCCGCTGCCGTAATAGACCGCTTCGACCCTCAGACCGTCGTTCAAGGGAACGGCAAAATGAATGTTGTCGCTGTAATCAGGCATCGCTCGGCAGGGGAAAGGGAAAAAAATTGGTCCGCCGTCCCATTCTAGGGGATGACGGACCAAAAGTCGACAGGAGGCAAAAGTCTATCGACAAAACTTGCGTTTGGCTTAGAACGAATATGAAACGTTCAGACCGGAAACCAGTTTCGAATCGAGGTCACTGGCGTCGCTGCTGAGCTGTTCGGAGTAGAGCAGCGAGGGAGTGATGGTCAGATTTTCCATGGGCGCATAGTCGATGCTGGCCGACAGCTCGTAGTTGTGAAAATTGTTGTAGTCGCCGACGCTTTCGTCGTTGTAACTGACCAGGGCACCGAGATTCAGGCCTACCTTGTCCATGACCTCGAAGGTGTGACCGATGGAGAGGGCGGCGAACAGACCATCGCGGTTGTCCGAGCGGGCCTTGTCCCAATCCCAGTAGACCTTGAGGCTCGGGGACAGCAAGGTGTCGAGGCTGAGGCCCACATAGGCCTCGTTGGTGGCGCCGGGGACATTGAAGGTGTAGAAGATGTTGCCGACGCTGAGCGCCAGCTTGTCGGTGAGGTTGGTGGTGTAGTCGAAGGTCAGGTCGGTCTCGGTCATTTCCCCGGCATCCAGCGCCGGAGCCCCGCCGGAATCGCCGATCAGCTGGAAATTGCTCCAGTAGCTGAGGGTAACCCCCTTGGCGCTGAGATCCATGCCGCCCTGCAAAACCGGCATGTTGCCACTGAAATCGAGGCCGCGCCAGAGGTACTGGCTGTAGATGCCGGCGTAGGCGTCACCGGAGACTTCCAGGGCAGCAGCCGGTCCGGCCACCGAAAGTGCCAACAGGGCCACCAGTGCAACAGCAAAGTTCTTCATCCTTCTTTCTCCTTCACATGAGGTTTTTAGGGGCCAGGCGGGGCGACGAGACCCCGCCTGGCAGTGCATTTCAGATTAACGGATATAGTATTTTTTCCTGGCTATTGCCAGAAGAAAATCACTTGGCGCCGTTTTCCTGGCCGGGAGTGAAGATGCTTCCCAGGTGAACAGTCTGGAAATCGGGGTAGGCCGAAGCCCCGTGCTCGGAATAGTCAAGGCCGGCCAGTTCTTCTTCCCTGGAGACGCGCATCCCGATTACCAGGTCGATCAGCTTGAAGACGATCAGGCCGGAGCCGAAGGCCCAGGCGAAGCAGGCGCCGATGCCGATCAACTGAACGCCGACGGTATGCAGGGAGAATCCGGCGCTGTCAAAGAGGCCGGCAGCCAGGGTTCCCCAGGCGCCGCAGACGCCATGGACGGAAACCGCACCGACCGGGTCGTCAATACGGATCTTGTCGAAGAAGAGGACCGCGACAACCACAAGCACCCCGGCAATGAGGCCGATGATCACGGCGGAGAGGGGAGTGACATTGGCGCAGCCGGCGGTGATCGCCACCAGGCCGGCGAGCAGGCCGTTGAGGGTCATGCCGACGTCGGGTTTCTTGTAGCGCATCCAAGTGTAAAACATCGCCGAGCAGGCCCCGGCCGCGCCGGCCAGGCAGGTGGTCACTGCAATCTCGGCGATCTGCGGGATACCGGCGGTGGTGGAGCCGGGGTTGAAACCGAACCAGCCGAAGAAGAGCAGGAAGACGCCGAGGGAGGCCAGCGGGATGTTGTGGCCGGGGATCGGTTTGACGTTGCCGTTCTTGTCAAATTTGCCGATGCGGGGGCCGACGACGATGATCCCGGCCAGGGTCAGCCAGCCACCCATGGAGTGGACCACGGTGGAACCGGCGAAATCGATGAAACCGAGCTTGGCCAGCCAGCCGGCGGCGGCGTCACCGTGGAAGAGGTTGCCCCAGGCCCAGTGGCCGAAGACCGGGTAGAGGACCAGGGAGACGATGCCTGAATAGACGATGTAGGCGCTGAACTTGGTGCGCTCGGCGACCCCGCCGGAGATGATGGTGGCGGTGGTGGCGGCGAAGACCACTTGGAACATCCAGAACGCGTAGTTCCAGGCCGCGCCGTCGCCGGTCGCGCCGCTGAGGAAGAAGTCGCTGTGGCCGAAGAAACCGGTACCGACACCGAACATCAGGCCGAAACCGACCGCCCAGTAAGCGAGGGCGCCGACGCAGAAGTCCATCATGTTCTTCATCATGATGTTGCAGGCGTTCTTGGCGCGGGTGAAGCCCGATTCGACCATGGCGAAGCCGGCCTGCATGATGAAGACCAGAAAGGCCGCGACCAGGGTCCAGACGAAGTTGACGTTGGTCTGCACCGCGTCGGCGGTCAGGGGAGCGGCATCCTGGGCAAAGCCCAGGATCGGATGTGCCAGCAAAGCGCAGGCAGCGAGAACAATGAACAGCTTTTTCATGAACAGCCTCCTTGAGGGATGAGTGAGGTCCTTGGTTTACAGGGAGTCGTCGCCCGCTTCTCCGGTGCGGATCCGCACCGCCTGCTCGACCGCCAGCACGAAAATCTTGCCATCGCCGATGCGGCCGGTACAGGCTTCCTTCTGCACCGCGGCCACCACCTCGGCGACTCGCTCTTCGGGAACCACCAACTCGATCTTCACCTTGGGGATGAAATCGATCTGGTATTCCGCCCCGCGGTAAAGTTCGGTGTGCCCCTTTTGCCGACCGAAGCCCCTGACCTCACTGACCGTCATCCCGGAGATACCCAGGTCGGTCAACGCACTCTTGACGTCGTCCAGCTTGAACGGCTTGATGATGCATTCGATCTTCTTCATTCCTTCCTGCTCCTTTCCAGAGTTCGCAAAAAAAACGGTGCGCCTTCCCCCGCATGCTTCGGGGGGAGGGGCACCGTTGCCCAGTGCGACCGCTGGTGAACGCCGTTGTTCCCGCTGGTCGTTGTATCTAAATTGTGGTCCATCCGCCAGGGCGGGATCGTCCCGCCGTAGTCGCCCGGCATTAGAGCACGGGTCGTGCCAATTCGATTTTCCTTTTATTTCCGAATCGTTAAATACGGCCCCAGGGTGTATTTGCCCATTTTTTAAACAGTCCTTTCCGGTCCTGAGAATTTTCCGGGCACTCAGCCGATCGGCAACACCACCCGGAAGCTCGTGCCCTCCTCCCCGGTTTCGAACAGCAGCCGGCCGGCATGCTCGACGATGATGTTGCGACAGATGTAAAGCCCGAGGCCGGTCCCCTCTCCTTCCTTCTTGGTGGTGAAGAACGGATCGAAGACCTGCCCGCGGACCGCCTCGGGAATTCCGGGACCGTTATCGGTGATCTCGGCCTCGACCTCGGCGCCGGCCACCGGCCGGGTCGCGACGACCAGTCTGCCGGCATCCCCCATCGCCTGGGCAGCGTTCATGATCAGGTTGATGAAGACCTGCTTGAGCTTGTTCGGATCGGCCATGATCCAGGGCAGGTCTCCATACTCCTCGACCAGCTCGATATGGTTGCGGCTCAGCTCGTACCGCACCAGGCGCAGGACATCGCGCAGGATCTCGTTGAGGTCGGTCTGGCGGTGGACCAACTCACGAGCCCGGGAAAAGGAGAGCAGGCTGCCGGTCAGCGCCTTGAGCCGTTCGGCTTCGCTCTCGATCCGCTCGACCAGCTCCTGCTGGTAGGTAGGGAGGTTTTCCTCCCGCTGCAGCAGCTGGGCGGCATAGGAAATCACCGCCAGAGGGTTGTTGACTTCGTGGGCAATACCAGCCGAGAGGCGGCCGACTTCGGCGAGCTTCTCCGACTGGATGGTCTGTTCCAGCAGACGCTTGAACTCGGTGATGTCCTCGACGATGACCACCACGCCGGTGGTGCGCTCGCCATCCTTGAGGGGGGCAAGGCGCCGTTTCTGGATACGCATCTGCCCCTTGAAATTGCGATGGGTCAGCCGCAGTTTTTCGGCGCTGCCCCGCTCCAGGACCCGGCGGATCCGCTCGCCGAACCCCTCCCCCTCGAGCCCTGGGAAAAGCTCGAACAGGGCCCGCCCCAGCGCCCGTTTCTCGTCGACGCCGCTCATCTCGGCCATGCGCCGGTTCCAGGAGGTGATGACCAGGCGGTCGTCGACCGTGTAGATGCCGAGATTGGCACTCTGCAGGATCCGCTCGTTGAGCTGATGCAGTTCCCGGTAGCGACTCGATATGCCGTGGAGATTCTTGTAGAGGCGGGCATTTTCAATGGCGATGGCGGCCTGGGTGGCCATCGCCAGCAGCGGCGGAATATCTTCGGCGTCAAAGGCACCGGGGAGAGGGCTCTCAACGTTGAAGACGCCGATCACCTTGTCCCGGGCAATGAGCGGTACCGCCAGCTCGCTGCGGGCGCCGAGGATTCCGGCCAGGTAGTCGGGCTGGCTGGAGACATCCGAAACCAGCACCGGCTCGCCGCTCGCCGCCACGCGTCCCATTACGCCACGGCCGATGGCAATCTCGCTGCGGTTGGCATCCTCCGGATAGCCGTAGGAGGCGGCGGTGATCAGCATTTTCCGCGCCGGGTCGACCAGACGGATGATGGCATTCTCGAATTGGAAGACTTCGCGCGAAATGCGCAGGATGCGATTCAGCAGCTCATCCAGGTCGAAGCTGCCGATCAACTCCTGGCCGATGTCGAGCAGGGCCTTGAGCAGGATTTCCGGTTGTCCCTTGGCGGTAGGCATAAGTTTCCCTTCGGTTCAACCAGCTATCCAAGGCACAAGCCGTGCCAGCCGCTCTGTCCCGGCAAGAATGCGAATTCCGAGGTACTTTTCAAATCCAGCAAATATCTGCAGCCGCCGGTTGCCCAACATTTGTCGAGCAACTGCTTAACAAATATGCAATCCACCCCTCGCTGCGGGCTGGGCCGCAGAAAAGTTTCCGCTTGTTTCACCTCAGGCTTTTCCCTATACTGACATCAACCATGCTCTCTGCCCTGCAGGTGAGACCCAGACGCCCAGGCGGAATGATAATTCTATGGGAAAGCTTCCAGAGGCGCTGTGTGCCAGCCCACCCCGAGTGGGACGCCTGATGCGCCAACAAGCGATCCCACCTGTTGGTACTCGCTCGGAGGCCAACGGGTCCACGGCAGGCGTGGAGAGCCACATGGAAAAGGCGCCGGGAAAACCCGACGCCTTTACTTATTCAGTGTTCGGCAAGCATCTTAGCGGTACGGGAATTCATCTTTCTCCCGCCGCACTTCCTCGACTTCGTTGAAGTCCCAGCAACGCTGGGCGCCGGCACTGGTCTCCACTACCACGTGGGAGAGAGAACAACTTTTGACCCGGCCTTCCTCATCACTGATGGGATGGGCGACAAAAGCATCGCGCCCTTCTTCGGCTTCGTTGCAGACAAAGGTGAAACGCTCCTTGTTCATAACTGTCTCCTTTCTCCCCCGGCGGCGCTCCCGAATCTCCCTGATGTCAAAATTATATCACAGGATCAATAGTTTGACGCCGTTCCCCCGGTAGCGAACGGCCCCGCGGGGGAAGCTGCCCTACGGGGTATGGCGGCGCCAACATTCTGAAAGGCTTGCTCGCATGACCAGCGCCGGACCTGCCGATGTCCACCGCATTTTTATCGCCGGCAAGGAAATCGTCCTTGTCGGTACCGCCCACATCTCCCAGGAATCGGTCGTGACGGTGCGTGCCACGATCACCGCCGAAGCTCCCGACACCGTCTGTGTCGAGCTCGACAACCAGCGCTACCAGGCGCTCAGGGACCGCAACCGCTGGGAATCGCTGAATCTGATCCAGGTGATCAGAAGCGGCCAGACCCCGTTTCTGCTCGCCAACCTGGCGCTGGCCTCGTTCCAGAAGCGGATGGGCCTGCAGACCGGGGTCAAACCCGGAGCGGAACTGGCCGCGGCCGCGGAACTGGCCGAGGAGGAGGGGCGGCAGCTGGAACTGGTCGACCGCAACATCCGCACGACCCTGCTGCGGGCCTGGCGCAAGACGGGATTGTGGAAAAAACTCTCGCTGGTCTCGGCGCTGGTGGCCGGACTTTTTGAAAATCAGCAACTCGACGAGGAGGAGCTGGCCCGCCTGCGCCAGACCGATACCCTCTCGGCCATGCTTGAGGAGATGGCCGAACTGCTCCCAACGGCCAAGACCGTCCTGGTCGACGAACGGGACATCTACATGGCCCACTTCATCCGCCAGGCCCCGGGCAGCAAGATCGTCGCAGTGGTCGGGGCCGCCCACCTCTCCGGCATCCTGCGCCATATCCAGCAACCGGCCGATCCTGCCACCATCGCCGAGATCGGCACCATCCCCGCCAAATCCCGGTTTTCCAGGATCGTCCCCTGGCTTCTCCCGGCCCTGGTTGCGGCCCTGTTCCTGGCCGGGTTCTTCTTCGGCGACCGGGCTCACCTCACCGGCGCGGCACTCGGCTGGATCGTCGCCAATGGCGCCTGCGCCGCCCTCGGTGCCCTGATCGCCCTCGGTCATCCCTTGACCATCATCACCGCCTTCGTCGCCGCGCCAATCACCTCTCTCAACCCGACCATCGGCGCCGGCATGGTCACCGGCCTGGTGCAGGCCTTCATCGCCGCCCCCACCGTCGGCGACATGGAGCGGGTCGGCGATGACCTGGCCAAACTGCGCGGCTGGTGGAGCAACCGCATGACCCGGGTGCTGCTGGTTTTCTTCTTTTCCAATCTCGGTTCGGCGATCGGCACCCTGGTCGCCTTCAAATGGCTCAAAGACCTGATCTGAGCGTAAATTCACAACTGCCTGCAACGACAACGGCCGCCCCAGGGGCGGCCGTTGTCGTTGCAGAGCGCACCAAACGGCCGTTACGGCTCACCCTCCCGATAGACCGCAAGCGGTCCCCAGGACTGGAACACCGACATCACCTCCAGAGTATTGACGTTGACGTGCGGTGGCAGACCGGTCACCCAGAGGACGATCCCGGCGATATCGTCCGCGGTCAGCGGCTCGGTGTCGGCATAGACCTGGTCGGCCCGCTTCGCATCCCCCTTGAAGCGGACCCGGGAAAATTCGGTCTCGGCCATCCCCGGCGCGATGCAGCTGGCCCGCACCCGCGTTCCCAGCAGGTCGGCGCGCAGGTTGCGGGTGAACTGGGCGACAAAAGCCTTGGTGCCGCCGTAGACATTGCCCCCCGGATAGGGCCAGGCACCTGCCGTTGAGCCGATATTGACGACATGCCCCCGGTTGCGCGCCACCATCCCCGGCAGCAGCAGCCGGGTGCAGTACATCAGCCCCTTGATGTTGGTGTCGACCATGGTGTCCCAGTCGTCCAGGTTCACCTGGTGGGAGGGCTCCAGGCCGAGTGCCAGCCCTGCGTTGTTGACCAGCACGTCGACTTGGCTGAACGGCTCCGGCAGGACGGCCACCGCGGCCTCGACCGCGGTGCGGGAGCGGACATCGAGAACGACCGGGTGAACGGCGGTCTGCCCGGCCAGCTCCGCGGCCAGGGCCTGCAGCGGTTCACTGCGGCGTGCCGCCAGGATCAGGCGGTCGCCGCGAGCGGCAAAGGCCCGGGCGCAGGCAGCACCGAAGCCGGACGAAGCACCGGTGATGAAGACGGTTTTGGACATGTTGATTCCTCCCGATGGATGGCGCCCGAATGCCTCAGGACAGCGGGCGGACCACCCCGGCATCAGACCGTGGCAGTCATCAGAAACCAGGCGATTACCAGGCCGACCAGGGCCACCGACACGGCAAAAAATACGCCGACCAAAACACCGTTGCGGGGATCGGTTCCACCATGGCGCTGATAGCTTAGGGCAAAACGCAGATACCGAACGGCCGCGGTGGCAGCCATCCCCGCTCCGATCAAGACCATCACGGTCCCCGCCCAGAAGGAAAAGGCCTGAGGATGGAGCAAAGGACCCGCCTGCGGCAGGACTTGGCGCAGAACCAGGCCGAAGCGGTCAATGACAAAGCCGAGGGCCATTAGTCCCAGAGCGGTGCGGATCCAGGCCATCAGCGTCCGCTCGGCGGCAAAATAGACCAGTCGACGGCCGATGGTCTCTTGATCTGGCGACTTGGACATGACGGCCTTTCGGTGAGATTTCCCGAGCCAGCCTTGGGTTCAGCCCCCTTCGAAGCCACCTCCTGCCCGGCCCGGGAGGTTCAATCCAAGGCCCTGCTATCGATCGGCTCCCCCACGGGATCCTGCGGGCCTGCATCCTTCGTTACTTGACCCATACGGTCTGGATGTTGACGAACTCCTTGATGCCATAGTGGGAAAGTTCGCGGCCGTAGCCGGAGATCTTCACCCCGCCGAAGGGGAGGCGCGGGTCACTCTTGACCAGGCCGTTGACGAAGACCGCCCCCGATTCGATGCGCGCGGCGATCCTTTCGCCCCGGGCGGTATCGCCGGTCCACACCGAGCCCCCCAGGCCGAAGGGGGAGTCGTTGGCCACCGCGATGGCCTCCTCGGCATCCTGGACCTCGATCACCGCAGCCACCGGACCGAACAACTCCTCGTCGTAGGCCGGCATCCCGGGCCGCACGCCGGTGAGGATGGTCGGCGGATAGAAATAGCCGGGATGATCGAGAGGCGCGCCGCCGAGGACGACCGTTGCCCCCTTCTCCACCGAGGCTTCGACCTGGCCGTGCAGTTCCAGCATCAGGTCCTCGCGGGCCTGGGGGCCGACCTGAGTCTCCTCATCGAAGGGATCGCCGACCACCAGGGCGGCCATGTTG
>Ga0210142_1000094_pt1 | contig 19532 bp, 18 predicted proteins | sample Goodyear_PhragC__FD_184869 | JGI IMG/M metagenome (GOLD analysis project Ga0210142, IMG submission 184869) | Wetland microbial communities from San Francisco Bay, California, USA, that impact long-term carbon sequestration - Goodyear_PhragC_D2... | ecosystem: Environmental > Aquatic > Marine >...
GCCGGAGACGGGGGAGATCCTGGCGGCGGTCAATACCGTTTTTGGGCATGGCGCGACGCTGCTCGAAGCCGATGTCCAACAGCTCGCCACTGTCCCCTTGGATCTCCCCGCCTGGCGATTGCGGGGGCTGGCTGCCGCCATCGGTGCAGCGGAACGACTCCTTTGAGGTGAGGGAATGAAGCCCAGCCTGAACCTGGCCACCCGGACGTACCTGAACCGTCGGTTGTTATATCTCGGCTATGGTGTGGTCATTTTTTTACTCCTGAGCGGCCTGACGGGTTTCGGCTACTATTTCTGGAACAGTTACCAGACGCGGCGCTCGATTCAGGTCGCCATCGACCAGCTGCAGCAGCAGTCACTGGTTGCCAAGGGCGGCGCGGCCGTGCCGTTCAGTACCGAGGCGTATCAGCGGGTGTTGCAGCGCGTCGCCTTTTTCAACGGGGTCCTGGAAAAGGACAGCTTCAGCTGGACGCACCTGCTCGGCCGCCTGGAGACCCTCGTTCCCCAGGGGGTCGGATTACGCAGCATTCAGCCGGACTTCCATGGCCGGTCGTTGAAGATCAGCGGCCTGGCACGCAACCTCGACAAGCTGCAGAGGTTCCTCGACAATCTCCTTGCCGCCAAGGATTTTTCCGCGGTTTACCTCCTGAATCAGGCTCGGCAGGCCTCAAGGCAGGGCAGGGCGGGAGGAAGCGAGGAATTGAGTTTCTCAATTGTGCTCGAAGGAGCTTTCTAAGATGCCCGGAGAACCGTTCTGGACAGCGCTCTGGCGGCTCAATCGCACCCTGCCCCTGATGGTCGGTGGGCTGCTGCTGCTGAACCTGATAGCCGCGGGAATTGCCTTCTGGTACGTGGCGCCAGACCTCTCCGCGGTAAACAGCCGCTTTCTTCAACAGCAGCAGACCTACCGCGAGGCACGCAAATCCGGGGATATCGGCCATTCACCCCAGGCGATATTCCGGCAGGATCTGCTCGACCTTCAGACCCTTGTCGGCACCATCCCCAACCTTGCCGATTTCACGGGGCTGGTCAGCGACCTTTTTGCCATGGCCGGCCACGCCGGCCTTACCATCGATCATGTCAGTTATGACCCCAGTCCGGTCAAGGATGAAGACCTGTTGAGTTATTCACTCGCCTTTTCGGTGACCGGGAATTACGGCCAGGTAAAAAAGTTCATCTATCTGCTCGAACATTCCCCGCGGCTGCTGGCCATCGAGGGGCTGACTCTGAACACTTCGCGGGAACGGACGCCGGGCCAAATCAACCTCGGCCTGCAGCTGACGACCTATTTCCGGAAGCCGGCGCCATGAAACGGAAACGGTTCCTTCTTTACATTCTGCTGGGCATTTTCGGGATTTCCCTGGCGTACTGTTACTGGGCATTCCCCCGCCAGCAGCGGATCTCGCCCCAGCAGGCGCATTCCGAGACGGTCCGAAAAAGGGCCGGAAAGGCCCGCGTGCGCCAGCCGGTCACTCCGGTCGAAGATACCCGTCTGCACCTGGAACTGCTGAAGCCCGGCGAGGGCGCCTTCCCGGGTTACCAGCGGAACATCTTCGGGAGTGTCGAACCGCCGCCACCGCCACCGCCCAAGGCCGTCGCGCCGCCGCCGGCCGGCGCATCGGCACCGCCTCCGCCCGTCTCCGCCCCTGTCCAGGAATCGCTGGCTCAGTTCAACTTTCTCGGCTACCTGGAAAAAGGGGGCAGGAAAACGGTATTCCTCAGTCGGGACCACACCCTTTACCTGGTCCATCAGGGGACCCGGTTCGGCGACCAGCAGGAATTCATGGCAACGGAGCTGACCCCGGAGCGCCTGGTGATCCAGACGACTAATGACCACGGCCAGATCGTGATACCGCTGGTGGAGAATCAGCCCCTGATCCCACTGTTCCATGCAGGAAGTGGTGGGAGCCGCAGCGGTCACGCGCCGGTTCGGTTCCCCCGCGGGCGGTATGTCCCCCCGCCGGCGCCGGTGGTGCCGCCGGGGGAACAGGTCGAGCCGCCCCAGGAACATGAAAATCCCGCCGTCGCACCGCCCCGGGAGCGGGAAAATCCCGCGGCCGCACCGTCGACAACCCTTGAACCGTTTTCCGCCCCGGGCGGACTGACACCGACCAGCCCTGCCGGAGCGCCGGCCGACGTGAATGAGGTTGGAAAATGACCCTACCAGGAACGCCATTGTCTCGCTGCATCTGCGCGTTGATCGTCCTTCTGCTGCTCGGCGGCTGTGCCGCCAGCAAGGCCTACAAGGCCGGCGAAGAATTGATGGCCGAGGGACGCTACGACGCCGCCGTGGAGAAGTACTTCACCGCCGTCAACAAGGCTCCCGAAACCGACGAGTACCGTCTCAAGCTGGCCAATGCCCGCGCCAAGGCGGCCTGGCAGCACCTGGCGCGGGCCAGAGACCTGGCGGCCAGGAAAGAATTCGAACCGGCGGCCGCGGAATTTCGCCTGGCGCTCGGCTTCGACCCCACCCTTGAAGTCGCCGGCCAGGAGCTAAAGCAGGTGGAAGAACGGATTCGAGCCGGGGTCCTGATCGACGAGGCGGAACAGTTCTATCGTCAGCGACGGTATGGCCCGGCCAAACACAATCTGCAGCAGGCCCTGATTCTCGAGGCGGACAACGCCCGGGCCCGGGCGTTGCTCAAAAAGGTCCAGGCCGAATCGGGGACCCTGCTCGACGGCCAGGAGCTGGATATCGCCTCGACCCAGCCGATCACGCTCAAATTCAAGGATGCGCAAATCAAGGAGGTTTTCCGCATCCTTTCCCAGCTCTCGGGCATCAATTTCCTGTTCGATGAAGAGGTCCAGGACCAGCGCGTCACGGTCTTTCTGGAGGATGCCACCTTTGCCCAGGCTCTGGAACTGCTGCTGAAGATGAATAACCTCGACAAGCGGGTGCTCAATTCCAAGACCGTGGTCATCTACAGCAACACCAAGGAGAAGCAGAAGCAGTACCAGGACCAGTTGATCCAGATCTTCTACCTTTCCAACATCGATGCCAAGAAAGCGGTGAACCTGCTGCGGACGATGCTGCAGCTGCGCAAGATCTACGTCCACGAAGAACTCAACGCGATCGTCGTCCGCGACACCCCGGACGTCATCCGCTTGGCGCAGGAGATCCTGGAAGCCGCCGATCGGGCGGAGGCCGAGGTCATCTATGAACTGGAACTGGTCGAAGTCAATCACACGGACGACATGAACATCGGCGCCCGCCTGCAGAGCTACGGCACCACCTTCGGTTTCGTCAACCCGGGGACCACCACCCTTCCGAGTAGCGGCAACGTCACGGTGAGCGGTTTGAGCAAGCTCGATTTCCTCTACACCATCCCGACGGCCACCTTCAATTTGGAGAAGACCCTGACCGATTCGGAGATCCTGGCCAATCCCAAGATCCGGGTGCGGAACAAGGAGAAGGCCAAGGTCCATGTCGGCTCCCGGGAGCCGGTCATCACCGTCACCACGACCGGTACCGATATTCGCTCCGACAGCATTCAGTATGTCGATGTTGGGGTGAAGCTGGAAATCGAGCCGACCGTGCAGCTCGACAATACCATCATCACCAAGATCGGCCTGGAGGTGAGCAACGTAACCGGGCGAAACACCACCGAAAACGGGACCTCGGTGCTGACCATCTCCACGACCAACGCCAATACGGCCCTGACTCTCAAGGATGGTGAAACCACGATCCTTGGTGGTCTGATCCGCGACGACTATTCGAAAACCAAGGATACGTTCCCCCTCCTGGAGAAAATTCCCCTGCTCGGGGACCTCATCTCCGGCCACCAGATCAATAAGAACAAGCGGGAGATTCTGCTTTCGATCACCCCGCATATCGTGAAATCGCTCGATCTGCCCAAGGCCGATGTGACCAGCATCTGGTCCGGAGGGGAGGACGAACTCAAGGCCGGCCCCAGTTTCGCAGCGTTTGCCGCGCCGCTTCAGCCCGAGCAGAACCGGCCCGCGCCGGCGCCGGTTCCGGCCCACAATTTCCAGCCGCTGTCCGTGCCGGAATCCCCTGCTCCGGGGCCCCTTGCCCCCGCTCCGGAAGCGACGCCGGAGTCCGCGCCGGCCCCCGGCCCGCCCCCGGAGGCACCGAACTCCGCCGTTCCCGGTGCGCCTTCTCAGGCCGGTGAGGCGGCGCCGCCGGCAAGCGCTGCCGGATCGGTAACCATGCCCTCCCAGGAAGCCGCAGCCGTCCCGGAGACGGGCAAGGTATTCGTGCGCGGTCCCGACAGGATCAAGGTCGGCGAGGAATTCTCGGTCGAGGTGGCCGTCGACAGTCTGCACGACCTCTACAGTGCCCCGTTTTTCCTGGTCTTCCCGCCGCAGCTGTGTACCTTCGTCCGGGTCGAGGAGGGGGACTTTCTGAGGTCCGGGGGGCAGACCACCCTCTTCACCGCGAGTGCCAATCAGAAAAACGGCCAGTTGATCATCGGCACCAAGCGGGGGCCAACCGGTGCCGGGGCATCCGGTTCCGGAACCCTGGCCCGGATCGTCTTTAAAGCCAAGGCAGCGGGCAGCGGGGATATCCATCTGGCTCGGATCAACTTCCGCGACCCGGCGGGCCGCCGGTTGCCGGTTGCTGCCGAAGGGTTGCCAATCGAGGTGCGTTAGGTTGTCGATCTCAAGACATTTTCGACCCAATGGTCAGCATGGCCTGACCCTCGTGGAGCTGCTAATCGCCATGGCCATTCTCGGGGTTCTGGCCACGGCGGTGCTGCCCATGGCCGAGGTGACGGTGACCCGCACCAAGGAACTGGAGCTGCGGCGTTCGCTGCGGTTGCTGCGCACGGCCATCGACGAATACAAGGCCGATTTCGACAAGGCCAAGGCCGGGAACAAGATCATTACCTCTATCAACGAGACCGGCTATCCCAAGTCGCTCGAGGAACTGGTCGCAGGAAAGGATTGGGGCGATCTTTATCCCTTCCCGCGAAAATATCTGCGGCGGATTCCATCCGATCCCTTTGATGTCACCGGTCAGGGGTGGGGGCTGCGCTCCTACGTCGACGATCCGGATTCGACAGTCTGGGGCGGGGAGGATATATTCGATGTCTACTCGCAAAGTACCGCCGTCGGTCTGGACGGCACCCCCTACAACACCTGGTAAGGCGTTGATGAAACCCGATCGGCTCCGCTACAAGCGACCACCCGGCTTCACGCTGATCGAATTGCTGATCGTCATGACGATCATCGGGATTCTCGCCAGTATCGCCATACCCAGCTACCAGACCAGCCTGATCCGTTCCCGGGAGGCGGTTTTGTCGGAGGATCTTTACCAGATGCGGCGGGCGATTGACGGTTACTATGCCGACCATGCCCGCTATCCCGACTCGCTGCAGGGACTGGTCGATGCCCGCTACCTGCGGGGTATTCCCGTCGATCCCATGACCCGCTCTTCCGAGACCTGGCAGGTCCAGCCTCCGGAACCGACCCCCGACGGGACCCTGGCCGAAGGCGAGGTCTTCGACGTCCGCAGCGGCTCCGACCTGGTCGGACTCAACGGTATCCCGTATAACGAATGGTAGTGTGATGATTCAGCTTTACAACGTGTGCAAGGCTTACCAGAAGGATTCCTCCGCGCTTGCCGACATCTCTCTGAAGATTCCCAAAGGTGACTTCCTCTACATCACCGGCGCCTCCGGCGCCGGCAAGTCGACGCTGCTCAAGCTGCTTTACGCGGCCGAAAAACCGAGCCGGGGGCAGATCCTGATCAACGGCCAGAACGTGACCCGGATGGGTGCCGGGCGCATCCCCTATCTGCGGCGGCAACTCGGCGTGGTCTTTCAGGATTTCAAGCTGATCCCGACCCGGACCATCTTCGAAAACGTCGCTTTCCCCCTTGAGGTCCAGGGCCGCAGGCGGTTCGAGGTCAGCAAGAAGGTCTACCAGACCCTCAAGCAGGTCGGCCTGGAACACAAACTGCACCGCCGGCCCCTGGAACTCTCCGGCGGCGAGCAGCAACGGGCGGCCATTGCCCGGGCCCTGGTCGTCGACCCGCTGGTGCTGCTCGCCGACGAGCCGACCGGAAATCTCGATCCGGAGATCACCCTGGAGATCATGGAGCTCTTCAAAGGGGCCAACGCCCGCGGCACGACCGTCCTGCTGGCGACCCACGACCGGGAGATGATCCGGCGCTTCCCGCGGCGGGTGATCGTGCTCGAGGGCGGCCGGCTGGTCGACGATCGCACCCCCTGAATTGCAATCCCGCGGGGAGCTCACCTCCCCCAATCGCTTGAACAAAGGACATTGGTGTGTTGGAACGGAGTCTCTACCTGGTGCGCCGGGCGCTGCGCAATATCCGCCAGAGCCCAGTACTCTGCGGCGCAGCGATCGGCACCGTTGCCGTGACGCTGACTATTCTCGCCTTCTTCGGCATCGTCGTGCTCAACGTCCAGAAGCTGACCAGCCAGTGGAGTCGCGAGGTCCAGGTCGTCGCCTATCTCGACCAGGTCCCGACACCCGCGGTGCTGGAGTCCTGGGAAAAGACCATCGCCAACCTGCCCCAGGTGGCGACCGTGGAATTCGTCAGTCGCACGACGGCCCTGGAACGATTTCGCCAGCGACTCGGTGCCGATGCTTCCCTGCTCGCCGGCGTCGAGCCCGACACCTTGCCGGCCTCCCTGGAAATCGGCCTGCAGCCGGAAGCGCGGAACCGGGCCGGGGTCGAGTCCGTGGTTCGGCAGTTGCGGGAGGGGCTCGGTCTGGGCGATCTGCGCTACGGCCAGGACTGGCTCGACCGCTTCGAAGCATTTCTCGACCTGTTGCGGACCGGTTTTCTGGTTCTGGGCGGGTTCCTGCTCTTCGCCACCCTGTTCATCGTCGCCAACACCATCAAGCTGACTCTCTATGCACGCAAAGACGAATTGGAGGTCATGACCCTGGTCGGCGGCACTCCCTGGTTCATCAAGGCGCCGTTTCTGCTCGAAGGAGCCATCCAGGGTCTTTGCGGGGGCGGCCTGGCTATTCTCGGTGCGGCGTTGATTTTCCATGGTTTTCTCCAGCATGGCCTGAGCACCCTGCTGCTGGCGGCCGGCATTGACGGCATCAGCTTTCTGCAGCCGCTCCAGCAGGGGCTTCTGGTCGGGCTGGGCGTGCTGCTCGGGGTCTGTGGCAGTCTGTTGTCGCTGCGCCGCCTGGTGCGGATCTGATGCGAAGAGGGAGCGCTTTCCGGCGGGGCCTGGTGCTGAGCGGCCTGTGCGTCGTTGTTCTGGTGGCGGCCGGCAAGGTCCGGGCCGACGATCTCTCCGGGACGCGCCAGCGACTGGCCGCGATCGAGCGCCGGATCCAGGAGAAGGCAGCCACGGCTGAGGAAAAGCGCCACCGGGAGGAGACCCTGAGGGCCGACCTGAAAACCCTGGAAGGGGAACAGCAGCAGCTCGAAGAACGCATCGGACGGCACCAGGTCGCTCTGCACGAACTGGGCGGCAAGCTGGCCACCGAAAAGCAGCGGGCCGCCGACCTGAAAGCTTCGGTGGCAACACTCTCCGGGCAGGTGCGCCAGCGTCTCGCCGCCCTGTACAAATTAGAGGACGGCGGGTTGTTACGGGTTCTGTTCAGCACCACCTCGCCGGCCCGGCTGGCCGAGGACTACGATTATTTCGCCCGTATCGTCGGCCGCGACAAGGTTCTGATCGCCAATTATCGTGATCGGTTGGAGCAGCAGCAGGTCAGCCTCCGGCGCCTGGCCGAATTGCAGCAGCAGGAAGCGAGAACTCTGGCCGCCAGTCGCCAGGAACGGCGGACCCTGAGGGCGGCCGGGACGCTCAAGACCCGCCTGCTTGCCGAATTGCGGCAAGAACGGGAACAGCTCGACCGGGAACTGGCCGAGCTGCGGGAACGGGCCCAGCGGCTGGCCGCCCTGGTCAAAAGACTTGAATCGTCCAAGGGGGCCGAGTATAGTGCCAAGTCTGGGCTTTTTGCCCGGCAACAGGGGCACTTACAGTGGCCGATCAAGGGGGCGCTGGAGGTCCCCTTCGGCACCTCCCGGCATCCCGACCTGGGAACCCTGCGCGACAGCCAGGGGATCGAGATCGGCTGTCGCCCTGGGCAGCAGGTCCATGCCGTTTGGGCGGGGAGGGTGATTTTCGCCAACTGGTTCAAGGGGTACGGAAACCTGCTGATCATCGACCACGGCGACAGCTATTATTCCCTCTATGCCCAGGCGGCCAGCCTGGCCAAAGATGTCGGCGAGGCGGTTGCGACGGGCGAAGTAGTGGCTCTGGCCGGGTATGAGGGCGCGCGGCGATTCTACTTCGAGATCCGCCACAGCGGAACCCCACTCGACCCGGAAAGCTGGCTGGCGCCCCGGGGAAAACCCTGATTCCGGAGGACAAGGCAATGCGTAAGGGACGGCGGACGACCCTCTTCATTCTGATTCTGGCCCTGGTCATGCTCGGCTGGCTCTCCAGCGGCAGGCTCAATCCGCCGGCGATTGCCGAGTCGGGTGCCGATTACCAGGAACTCAAGCTTTTTACCGACGTGCTGTCCATCGTTCGCAGGAGCTATGTGGAAGAGGTGCCGATGAAGGATCTCATCTACGGCGCCATCAATGGTATGCTGAGCTCTCTCGACCCCCATTCCTCGTTCATGCCGCCCGACGTCTACAAGGAGATGAAAGTCGATACCCAGGGAGAGTTCGGTGGCTTGGGGATCGAGATCACCATCCGTGACCATGTCCTGACCATCGTTTCACCGATCGAGGATACGCCGGCTTTTCGCGCAGGGCTGCAGGCCGGGGATCAGATCATCAAAATCGACGAGGAATTCACCAAGGACATGACCATCATGGATGCGGTGAAGAAGATGCGCGGTCCCAAAGGGACCAAGGTGACGATTACCGTCATGCGCGAAGGGTTCGACAAACCCAAGGATTTCACGCTGGTTCGGGAACTGATCAAGATCCAGAGTGTGAAGGCGAAAACCCTGGAGGACGGTTTCGGTTACGTGCGGTTGACTCAGTTCCAGGAACGGACTGCCGATGACCTGGAGAAGGCCCTCGCCCAGCTGCACCAGAACAACCCCCAGGGGCTGGACGGGCTGATTCTCGATTTGCGCAACAACCCCGGCGGGTTGTTGGACCAGGCGGTCAAGGTTGCCGACCACTTCCTGGACAAGGGCCTGATCGTCTACACCGAGGGGCGGGAGGAGGGGAGCAACATGAAGTTCGCCGCCCACCAGGATGGAACCGAACCGGGCTACCCGATGGTGGTCCTCATCAACGGCGGCAGCGCCAGTGCCTCGGAAATTGTCGCCGGAGCCCTGCATGACCACGAGCGGGCAGTCATTATGGGGACGCAAAGTTTCGGCAAGGGATCGGTGCAGACGGTGATGTCGCTGAGCGATTCGTCGGGGCTACGGCTGACGACAGCCCTCTACTACACGCCGGCCGGGATCTCCATCCAGGCCAAAGGGATCACACCGGATATCGTGGTGCGGCCGATGGAGGTCAAAGAGGCCAAGGAGGGCGAGGACGGTGCGCGGCTGCGCGAAAAGGATCTTGCCAAGCATTTCGAGGGGGAGAGCCCGAAATCAACTCCGGCGCCGTCCGCGACCCCGGAGCTGAAGTTCCATCTCGACCAGGCGGCCCAGGAAGATTACCAGTTGCTGCGGGCTCTCGACCTGCTCAAAGGCTACCGCATCATGCAGGAGATGACCCGCAAGGCCGCCTGAACCATCGCCTAACCCCGGGCGGCGCCGCGCCCCCGTTACCTCGGATTCTTCATGTCTGCCAAGAAAAAATCGTCGCGGCGCAAACCGTCCCGCCGGCCGGCCAAGGGTCCCTTGACCCTGAAACTCTGGTTCGCCGCGGTCTTCCTGGTCGGTTTCGTCCTGGCCTGCCTGCTGCTGCTCGGGGTACTTCGCACCCGGTTTATGACGCCGGCGCCGCAACCGGCACCGGCCGTCGCGCCGACGGTCGGGCCGGTTGCGCCACCTTCTCCGCCAAGAGCCGTCGCCGCGGATTGGACGGAGATCCTCGGCTTGCTCAAGGAGCAGGGTTGGGCGGGGGAATTGTCGGGGGTGGCGGAACCTGGAGGAGACTGGCAGTATGTCGTTGCCCGCCCCCTGCCGGCCCTGGCCGAACTGGAGGGCTTCGCCTCCCGCCTTAACCGTCTGCCCGGAACGACGGCGGCGATCGTCCCCCACCATGGCCTGCGCCTGACCCTGGCGGACGGCCGGCGCGGGATGATCCTGTTCCAGGCGCCGCCGCCGGTGCCGTCCGGGGAGAAGCTCCCCCGCCTGGCCATCATCGTCGATGACCTCGGGCGCGACCTGGGCGCCCTGCGGCAGCTGCTGGCCATCGATCTTCCCCTGACCCTGTCCATCCTCCCCGGCGAAGCCCATGCGCGGGAATCCGCCATCGCCGCCCATGAAGGCGGGCGCGAGGTCCTGATCCACATTCCCATGGAGCCGCAGGGCTACCCGGCGGTCAACCCCGGCGCCGACGCCCTCTTCGTCAGCGCCTCCCCCGATGAACTGCGCCGGCGCTTCCAGGGGTACGTGGCGGAGGTGCCGTATGCGGTGGGGGGAAACAACCACATGGGGTCCCGGTTCACCGAGGATGTCGAGGGGATGGCGGTGGTGCTGGAGCAGCTGCGGGAGGCGGGACTCTTCTTTGTCGACAGCCGGACCACCGGCGCGTCGGTGGCCTACGACCTGGCCCGGCGGGCGGGTATTCCCACCGCCCAGCGCGATATCTTTCTCGACAACGTCCAGGATGAGGCGAAAATCGGGGCCGAGATCCACAAGCTGATCCGGCTGGCCCGCCAGCGGGGCCGGGCCATCGCTATCTGTCACCCCCACCCGACCACCCTGGCGGCGCTGCGCCGGGCTGTCCCGGAGCTGCATGCGGCAGGCGTCGAACTGGTCCCGGTCTCAAGCCTGGTGGCGGTGGCCCCCGCTCAATAGAACTGTCCGGCGATGCGTGCGGCGGCTGCCCGGAACGCGCCATGCTGCTCGTCGTAGAGAATCTCTTCCGGCACGTCGGTGCTGACCCGGCGCACCAGCAGGAAATCGTCTCCCAGCCGTCCCTGTTCATCGCACAGGGTGCGCCGGGCCAGACGCTGCAGCAGCCGTTCGACGTCCCGGCCGGAGGTCTCCTCCAGGTCGACGACCTTGTGGGAAACCTCCAGGCCCTCTTCGTCGAAACGGTAGAAGGAGAGTTGCTGGCGGTAGAAGCTCCGGGTCCCGGGCGCCCGGCGCAGGACGAAATAGGAGCGCAGGGCCGATTCCCGGAAGAGTTCCCGCAGTGGATCGCCGTCGGCCGGCTCCTTGGCCGCCTGATAGATATTCCGGAAGACCATGCTGGCAAAACACTCTTCTTCCAAATAACCGGTCAGGGTGCCGCTGCCGGTTTCCGCATAATACCCCGCTGCCCCGATGTTCCCCTCCTGCACCAGCTCCCGCTCGCACACCAGGCAGCTGCGCTGCAGGGCGGCGAAGCGCCCGGCGAAGGCGGCGCTGCGCTGTTCGCGGCGGAGTTGTTGGACGTGCGCCAGGGCCGTCAGCCGCAGCTCGTCGCAGTCGCGCATGTCCAGGAAGACCTGGCGGGCCAGGTGGCTGAACTGCAGGTGGACTTCCGTTCCGCGGCCATGGGTGATGATCGGATAAATCCGGCCGGCGGGATTGGTGTTCAGAGATTCGACCTTGGGGCTCTTGGCGATGTAACCTTCCAGGCACCGATAGCCGCGGTTGATGGCGTAGGCCTTGAGCAGCTGATAGAGGTCGCGGAAAGGACCGTCGTAGCGAATCCGCGAATCGATCAGGCAGGGCAGGATGCGCAGGGCCCTTTTGGCCAGTCCCTGTTCGGCGAAGAAGGCGTAGAGGTGCCGGCAGTTCTCCAGGGAAGGCATATCCTTGACCGGAACGATGACCCGGTCGGCGGCATACAGGGCGTTGCGGGTAAAAACGTCCAGATCGGGGCGGGTATCGATGATCAGCACCCCGGAGAGCCGGGAGGCGCAGAGGCTGCGGGCCAGGATATCGGGGGCGGCCAGCCGTTCGCGCAGGCCGGCAAGATCGCGCTGGGAGGGAATGAACTGCACCCCGTACTCGCCGATCTCGATCAATTCCTCGGCGGGAGTGCCGCGCAGCAGATCAGCGACATCGCCCCGCGGGGCGTCGCGACCGATCCGGAACATGCGGTCGACTGAAAAATGGTTGTCGAAGCTGAACAGGGTGACCGGCAGGTCCTCGCAGAGGGCCTTGAGGTAGATGGCGAGATTGGTCGCCAGGGTGGTCTTCCCGACGCCCCCCTTCTCGCTGGATATGGTCACCACGTAAAGTTGGGACATGGCGGTTCCTTGGTCTGTCGAGGGATCTCTATATATAGGGAATCAGGCCGCTGATGTCAAATCAAAACCACAATATCTGGTAGTCGCCATCATGAATGAAACCATGCCGCGCCTGACCGTTTCCCGTCTGGTGGCCCTGCTGCGGGAAACCGTCGAGGATAATTTCGTCCAGGTCCTGGTGGAAGGAGAGCTGTCCAATTTCGCCGCTCCGGCTTCGGGGCACTGGTACTTTACCCTCAAGGACGACCAGGCCCAGTTGCGGGCGGTGATGTTCCGCGTTCAGAACCGGCTGTTGCGCTTTCTGCCGGAAAACGGCATGCAGGTCGCCTGCAGCGGGCGGGTATCCGTCTACAGCCAGCGCGGCGAGCTGCAGCTGATCGTCGACGCCCTCCACCCCCTCGGCGCCGGTGGCCTGCAACTGGCCTTCGAGCAGTTGAAGACCCGCCTGGCTGCAGATGGGCTGTTTGCCGCCGAGCGCAAACGGCCCCTGCCCGCGCATCCGGCCACGGTGGGGGTGGTCACCTCGGCGACCGGCGCGGCCATTTACGACATCCTCAACGTCCTTCGCCGCCGCGCCGCCGGACTGCGGATCATCCTGCGCCCGGTCCGGGTCCAGGGGGAGGGGGCTCCCGCGGAGATCGCCGAGGCGATCGGCGACCTCAACCGCCAGGGGCTGGCCGAAGTGCTGATCGTCGGCCGGGGCGGCGGTTCGCTGGAGGATCTCTGGGCGTTCAATACCGAGGTGGTGGCGCGGGCGATTGCCGCTTCCGCCATGCCGGTGATTTCCGCCGTCGGCCACGAAATCGACGTCACCATCGCCGATTTCGTGGCCGACCTGCGGGCGCCGACGCCGAGTGCCGCCGCCGAGCTGGTGGCCGCCAGCCGCTTGGAGCTGGAGCGGCATCTCGATCACCTGGTGCTGCGCCTCGCCGGCCAGATCCGGGGGCGGCTGGCTTTGTGGGAGGAGCGCGTGGCCGGTTTCAAGGGGCGGCTGCGCTCCCCCCTGGCCGACCTCGCCCTCTCCCGGCAGCGCCACCTGGCGCTGGAACGGCGCCTGCTGCGCGCCTGGCAGGGGCGGCTACGCGAAACCGCCGGGCAGCTCGCCACCCTGGGGGCCCGGCTCGACGCGCTCTCGCCGCTGCGCACCCTGGAACGGGGATACGCGGTCGCCGTGGCCGAAAAGGACGGCCGGGTGGTCACCGACGCGCGGGACCTGGCGGCGGGCGACCGGCTGCAGCTCCTCTTGGCCCGGGGCCGGGCGCGGGTGGTGGTCGAGGGGACGGATGCCTGAACCCCGGCGCCGGCCGGGAAGACGGGCGCCCTACGGGGCAGCCGGCGACCGGAAGATGGTTCCCTGCGCCGGTCCCGATAACGGGAAAAATCTTGACTCGACCAGGGCCTACGGCAATAATTGAAGTTCCGGCTCAAGGAGAGAATGATGACGAAGAAAAAACCGGTAACCCTCTCTATTGAAGCAGAGCTCAAGGCCTTGGAAACCGCGGTTGAGCGCCTGGAACAGGGGGACCTCCCGCTTGAGGAGGCGCTGGCCTGTTTCGAACAGGGGGTGCAGGCCGCAAGCCGTTGCCAGGGGCTGCTCAAGGATGTCGAAACGCGGGTCGAGTGCCTGCTCAAGGATCGGGCCGGCGATCTTCACCTCGAAGCGTTCCCCATCGATGAGGGCGATTGACGTGATGGATCTGAAAGCCTACCTCGGCGAACGCCAACAGCGGGTCGACCAGGCCCTGGCGCGGTTCCTTCCCGCCGAGGATACCCTGCCGGCGAATCTGCACAAGGCCATGCGCTATTCGGTCTTTGCCGGCGGCAAGCGCATCCGGCCGATTCTGATGATCGCCGCCTGCGAGGCCGCCGGCGGGGATCCCGTGCTGGTGTTGCCGGTCGCCTGCGCCATGGAGATGATCCATACCTACTCGCTGATTCACGATGATCTTCCGGCGATGGACGACGACGACTTCCGCCGCGGACGCCCCACCAACCACAAGGTCTTCGGCGAGGCCACGGCGATTCTCGCCGGTGACGGCCTGCTCACCGAGGCCTTCGTGCTGCTCAGCAATCCCGAGCTCCAGAGCGGGATTGCGCCTGCGGTCACCCGGGAGGTGATTCACACCCTGGCCCGCTGCGCCGGCAGCCTCGGCATGGTCGGCGGTCAGGTGGTGGACATGGAATCGGAAGGGAAGGGGGTCGACCTGCCGACCCTGGAGTATATCCATACCCACAAGACCGGGGCCCTGATCCTGGCCGCCCTGCAGTGCGGCGCCCTGATCGGCGGCGCGTCCGCTGACGCCTTCCAGGCCCTGAGCCGCTACGGTGAGGCGGCGGGACTCGCCTTTCAGGTCGCCGACGACATCCTCGACGTGATCGGCGACCTGACCGAGATCGGCAAGGATGTCGGCAGCGACCAGGCGCGGGGCAAGGCGACCTATGTTGCCCTGTTGGGCCTCGATGGAGCGCGGGAGCGCGCCCGGGAGCTTCGCGATCTGGCGGTGGCCGCTCTCGAGCCGCTCGGCGCCCCGGCCGAGCCGCTGCGGCAGATCGCCCATTACATCGTCAACCGCAGTTCCTAACCAAGGCGACCCATGCCCATGACCGATATCCTTGCCCGCCTGCAATCCCCCGCCGAGCTCAAGGAGCTTTCCCCTGCCGAGCTTGAGACCCTGGCCGGGGAGCTGCGCAGCACGATCATCGAAACCGTTGCCCGGACCGGCGGCCACCTCGCCAGTTCGCTCGGCGTGATCGAACTGACCATTGCCCTGCACCGGGTGCTCGACACCCCCCGGGACAAGATCGTGTGGGATGTCGGCCACCAGGCCTATGCCCACAAGCTCCTCACCGGCCGTCTCGAGCGCTTTCATACCCTGCGCCAGCTCGACGGCATCAGCGGTTTCCCCAAGCGGCAGGAGAGTCCCTACGATTGTTTCGACGTCGGCCACTCCAGCACCTCGATCTCGGCGGCCCTCGGCATGGCCGCCGCCCGGGATGCCGTCGGCGGCAGCGAGAAGGTGGTGGCAGTGATCGGCGACGGCTCGCTGACCGCCGGTCTTGCCTTCGAGGGGCTCAACCAGGCCGGACACCTGAAAAAAGACCTGGTCGTGATCCTCAACGACAACGAGATGTCGATCTCGCCCAACGTCGGGGCGATCTCCTCATTCCTCAACCGGAAGATGACCTCCGACTTCTTCATCCGCTTTCGGCGCGAAACCGAGCACCTGCTGGGGACGGTTCCCCGCTTCGGCAAGGACCTGATCAACCTCGCCCGCCGCGCCGAGGAATCGGTCAAGGGCTTTCTGACCCCGGGGATGCTCTTCGAAGCCTTCGGTTTCGACTATGTCGGTCCCATCGATGGCCACCATTTGGACGACCTGATCGAAACCCTGGCCAACGTCACCCGCCTCAAGGGACCGCGGCTGGTGCACGTCGTCACCAAGAAAGGAAAAGGCTTCAGCGCCGCCGAAAACTCCCCCTCGGTCTTCCACGGCGTCGGCCCCTTCGACCCCGAGAGTGGCGCGGTCCGCTCCAGCAAGGGCGGCCCGGCGAGTTTCACCGCGGTCTTCGGTCAGACCCTGGTCGAGCTCGCGGAGCGGGATTCACGGCTGGTGGCGATCACCGCGGCGATGCCCGACGGGACGGGCCTGAGTTCGTTCGCCGCACGCTTTCCGGGGCGGTTTTTCGATGTCGGCATCGCCGAGCAGCATGCCGTGACCTTCGCCGCCGGGCTGGCCTGCCAGGGTCTGCGGCCGGTGGTGGCCCTCTACTCCACCTTTCTGCAGCGGGCCTACGACAACGTGCTGCACGACGTCTGCCTGCAGAACCTGCCGGTGACCTTTGCCATGGATCGCGGCGGCCTGGTCGGCGCCGACGGACCGACGCACCACGGGGTCTTCGATCTCTCCTACCTGCGCCACATCCCCAACCTGACCTTCGCCGTCCCGCGCGACGAACGCCAGCTGCAACGGCTGATGGTCACCGCCCTGCGGGCCGCCGGCCCCTTCGCCTACCGCTATCCGCGGGGCAACGGGCTCGGCCTGGAGCTGACCGGAGACCCGCAACCGCTGCCGGTCGGCCGCGGGGAAAAACTGCGCCCGGGACGTGACGGAGTCATCTTCGCCCTCGGCACCATGGTCGCCCCGGCGCTGCTGGCGGCGGAAACCCTGGCTCGCGAAGGCTTGGAGCTGGCGGTGGTCGATCCCTGTTTTGTCAAACCCCTGGACGACCAGCTCCTGCTCGCCGAGGCGCAGCAAACCGGCAAAGTGGTGACCATTGAGGAGAACGTCCTCCAGGGCGGCTTCGGCAGCGCGGTGCTGGAACTTCTGGGAGATGCCGGTCTCGCCCTCCCGACCCTGCGCCTGGGACTGCCCGACCGCTTCGTCGAGCAGGGGAGCCAGGCCGAACTGCATGCCCGCTACGGCCTCGATGCGACCGGCATCGCCGCCGCGGTGCGGGCTTTCCTGCGCAACGGCCAATCCCTGGCGGTATCCGGGTAACTTCCGGGCGCTCCCGCCAGGCGCTTGGTGCCCCTCCTCCCACGGGGGGCCTAAAGCCACCCATCACTCTTGAGCAAAACAGGGCGAGGGACCGACCGGGTCCCGCGCCCTGTTTTGCCTTTGGCTCCAAGCGGCCAGAGTGATCCCATCCGGAAGGCCGGCAGCCCCCCGTTCCGGATCATTTGATGTCGGGACGATCGCCGTGCGCCCGTTTGCGATAGAACGAGGCCAGCGCCAGGCAGACGCCGAGCAGCATCGCCGCCGCGCCGGCGAGGGCCAGGTGCGCACCCGGGTCGCGGTTGACGGTGAGAATCGAAACGGTTCGGTAATGGGGCTCCAGCGGGCGCAGCAGCACACCGGCGCCGGCCAGTTGCGGCGGCAGGCCCTGGCGCAGGGCGTACCAGCCCTGCCAGATCGGGCGCCCTGCCGCCAACAGGCGCAGCCGGAAGGCGGGGTCACCGAGGTTTCCGCCGCGGGGGACCACCCGGCCGTCGGCATCGACCCGGGCATCGGGAAGAAAGTCGAGGACCTGCAACTCGCCGCCGGTGCCGAGGGGGAGACGGCTGCCGGCGACAAGATCGACTTCTCCCCTCCCGGCGAGAAGAAAACGGAAGCCGTCCGGACGCTGCCCGAAGCTCTCGGGGAGGATCACCAGATCCCGCCACAGCAGCGGGTGATTGATGTGGATGACTTTGGAGACCTGCGGTTCATCCCCCTGCAGCACTGTCACCGTGCTGCGCATGTCGATCGGTCTCCCATCGCGAAAAACCGGGTCGAAATGGTCCAGACGCAGGTAAACCCCGGGATTTTTCGCCAGGGCGACTGTCTGGCCTTCCCCGAGAGCCAGGCCGGGTTGCCGTACCCCGGCCAGGGCGCCCCACAGGTAGGCGCCGACGATGAGCACGAAACCGAGATGGAGCAGGTACTCACCGCTCTTGCGCCAACGGCTGCGCAGGCGGGAGAGCCAGTCGAGGAGGCAGCACAGGGTGTTGACGGCCAGCAAAAACATCAACCCTACCAGCAGCAGCAGCCAGGAGCTGAGCGCCGGGTGCAGCCGGCCCAAGGCGAGAAACCATTCCCCCAGCGGGTGCTGGTCGAGAGCCCCGAAAACCCCCGGCAGAAAATGGATGACCAGCGAGCCCCCCATGGTCAACAGGGTGGCCAGGCTGGCGAGGACGATGGCCAGCTTGAGGGAACAGCACAGGGCCCAGAGACGTTTCCAGCGCGGAGAGGCGGTCATGATTCAATCCAGGGGATGGTTGCTGACCAGCAGCAGGCCGATGCCCAGGTAAGTGAAGAGAACGACGGCGAAGCCGGCGATCGACAGCCAGGCGTACCCCGTCCCCTGCCAGCGGCGCACGAACTTGGCGTGGCACATGCCGGCGTAAAAGAGCCAGACGATGAAGGACCAGACCGCCTTGACGTTCCAGGAGAAGTAGAAGCCCCAGGCCAGGTAGGCCCAGAGGCTCCCCCAGAGCATGCACAGGGTGAAGAGGCAGAAGCCGAGGAAAACCGCCTCCTCGTTGAGCCGGCGCAGCTCGCGCAGGCCGGGCAAAAGCGGGGAGTTGCGCTTCTGCTGCACCAGGTAGAGAACCCCCAGCGAAAAGGCCATGGCGAAGAAGGCATAGCCGAAGAAGGAGAAGCCGATGTGCAGGGTGAACAGCGGCGTATCGAGGCTCGGGATGAGCGGCGGAATGGCCGGGTTGCGCGGCAGGGCGCTGCCGAGCAGCAGCAGGTTGAGGAACATCACGAACAACCCGGTCGCCCCGATCCGGTAGCGCAGCTCGAAGTAGAGGAAGGTGGCGGCCAGCGCCCAGCTGAAGAAGAACTGGGTGGCGAAGAGATTGGTCACCGGCAGATAGCCGGCACTCCACCAGCGCACGCTGAGGCAGATGCTCTGCGCGAGAAAACCGCAACTCACCAGTTGTAGGGCGCTGCGCGACAGATGCGGTCGCTGCAGGCGCAATTGGAGGAGGTAGAGGATCACGGCGAGCAGGTAGCTGCCGAAGGCTGTGGCGAGCAGGCTGCGGGTGAGCAGGATCATGACAGGGTCCGTGGCTGGGCAAGCCGGAAAGAGGGCGCGGGCCGGGGCAGGGCGTAGCATAAACCAAAGTGGCGCTGCCGCCAAGGCCTCTGATTGTTAACCGCCGCCGTGAGGCTGGTTGACAATCGGCCGCTCCCATGCTAGCTTCTCCCCCCATGAATCCCCCTCTTTACAGCCTGCGCATGCACGGCACCCGCGACGGCCGCCACCTCTCCGGAGCCGAGCGGCTCGTCACCGCGGAGGAGTTGCCGCGGGCCGGCCGCGAGCTGCTGCGCCGCGCCCTGGAACATCCCCGCGGCCGGGCTGACGCCCTGCGCCTGACAGCCGAGGAGATCCCGCCGGAAGCGGTCCGCTACGGACGGCTCCCCGACCTGCGCACCCTGCCGGTCGCCGATTACCGCTCCGGTCGCCGCCGCGCCGCCGAGCTGCTGCTCGCGGCCGGGGTCGGCCGTCCGGCCGCGGAGCAGGCCATGACGGCCCTGGCGGCAGGCCCCGGGCCCGGGGGCTGCAGCATGCGCGGGGCGATGCTGGTCGATGCCGCCAGCGGCGAGCGGCTGGAAGCGGATCGTGCCCGCGGCGTGCGCGCCAGCCGCATGGATCTGACCCGGGCCGCCGAAAGCCAACTGCGCCGGCGCCTGGCGCGAGTCGGGCTGGACAATCCCCATGTTCGCGAGGCCCTGGTGCTGGCCGCCAAGG
>Ga0210142_1000095_pt1 | contig 19518 bp, 15 predicted proteins | sample Goodyear_PhragC__FD_184869 | JGI IMG/M metagenome (GOLD analysis project Ga0210142, IMG submission 184869) | Wetland microbial communities from San Francisco Bay, California, USA, that impact long-term carbon sequestration - Goodyear_PhragC_D2... | ecosystem: Environmental > Aquatic > Marine >...
TATGAAAACTTCGAATTCCACAAGGTTTATCACACCATCAACCAATTTTGCGCTGTAGACCTGAGCAGCCTCTACATCGACATCACCAAAGACCGGATGTACTGCGATGCGCCCGATTCGCAGCGTCGCCAAGCCACGCAAACGGTCATGCGTGAGATTTTCGACGCGCTCTGCCGGTTGCTGGCGCCTGTTCTTGTTTTCACCTCAGAAGAAGCGTGGAGATATTCAGCTGTAGCCGGCACCGGTGATGCCGGCCGGCCGGGGTCAACGCCTCAGGCTACAACGTCGGTTCATCTACAGGAATTTCCGCAACCGCAAGGCCGCGGCCGCGAAGCAACCGATCAGGTCGACGAGCTTTTGAGATTACGCGGGGCAATCGGACAGAGCATTGAGGGCGCGCGTCAGGAGAAACTCATCGGAAACACTCTGGAAGCGGCAGTGGTTTTGCATTCGGACTCTGATGTCACGGCCAGAATTTCGAAGGAAGAGCTGGAGGAATTTTTCATTGTTAGCGACCTGACGATTGACCAGGCAAAGGAAGCAAGCGCTTCGGTAACGAAGACGACCTTCAAAAAATGTGCGCGCTGCTGGCGGCACCGGCTAACGGTGGGCGCGAGCAAGGCGCATCCTGATTTGTGCGACCGCTGCGAGAGCGTAGTGGTTGGAATGACGAAGGCCAAATGACGAATGACAAAGGAATGCGCAAATGACGAAGTCACAGCGTGGCATAACCTGGTCATTCGTGCTTCGTCATTAATTCGTCATTCGTCATTCGTCATTCGTCATTCGTCAGCCTCGCAAGATCGACAATGAGATTCATCCTTTTCCTCTCGCTCCCGCTCTACGCTCTCGATCAACTGACGAAGCAGTTGGTGTTGCGATCGATTAGCCCTTTCGATGCGCGCATTGTGGTACGGAATTTCTTCAGTCTGGTTTACGTTACGAACAACGGCGCCGCGTTTGGGTCGTTTAAGGGCAACAATACTTTCTTCGTGATAATTTCGATCATCGCACTCGTGGTGGTGACGATTCTGCTCATGCGACGCCGGCAAACTGATCTGTGGCGTGACGCGTCTTTGGCACTTCTTCTCGCTGGAATCCTGGGCAACCTTACGGATCGCCTGCTTTACGGGCACGTGATTGATTTTCTGCTTTTCAATCTGCACGTCAGATATGCCGATCCGTGGCCCGCTTTTAACGTAGCCGACTCCTGCATTTCAATTGCGGTGGTGCTGTTTATCATCCACTCCTTTTGGAGGCCGAGCAGCGCAGAATAGTACGTCGCGTTGCGCTTCACTCAGTGAAGCGGCTACAGTGATTGCGTGAAGCCGTCTGCGATGGAACAGGCCGCGAGAAAAGTTGCGGCACGTTTACGTGAACAGGGGCACATCGCGTACTTTGCCGGTGGCTGCGTGCGCGACATGGTCCGCGGTTTAGCTCCGAAGGATTACGACATCGTCACCGACGCGCGCCCTGAAAGTGTGCAGGCGCTTTTTCCGCGCACCTACGCCGTCGGAGCGCACTTCGGCGTGATCATCGTTTTGGAGGACGATTTTCAATTCGAGGTAGCCACGTTTCGTTCCGATGACGCTTACATTGACGGCAGGCACCCGAGCGCGGTGCACTTTTCCTCTCCGGAAAAAGACGCGGAGCGTCGCGATTTTACGATTAACGGAATGTTTTTCGATCCGGTCGCGGACAAAGTCATTGATTTCGTCGATGGACAAGCCGATCTCGCGGCGAAACTGGTGCGCGCAATTGGCGACCCGGGAAAGAGGTTTGCCGAAGATCGCTTGCGCATGTTGCGCGCCGTGCGCTTTGCCGCAGTCCTGGATTACGAGATCGATAAAGCAACATGGAAGGCGCTTCTGGCCAATGCGCCTTCAATTAATCAAATCAGCGCAGAACGAATTCGGGAGGAGCTGGTGCGGATTTTTCAGTCATCGAATCGCGTGCGCGGGTGGGATCTGCTCGATGCCAGCGGACTCATGCGCGCCGTTCTCCCTGAGCTCGAGGACATGAAGGGTGTTTTGCAGCCGGAACAATTCCATCCGGAGGGCGACGTGTTCGTGCACACCCGTTTGATGTTGTCGCTGCTCCCAGAAAAGGTTTCCGTTCCGCTCGTTTTCGCCGTGTTGTTTCACGACGTCGGCAAGCCGATCACCGCGCGTGTGGACGAAACGGGTCGTATCCGTTTTAACGAACACGATCGGATCGGCGCGGAGATGACCGAGTCAATTATGCGACGATTACGGTTCTCGGGCGCGGAAATTGAATTAACGGTCGAAATGGTCAGGCAACACATGGTTTTCAAGGACACGCCGAGGATGCGAGTTGCGAAATTGAAGCGGTTCATGGCGCGACCAAGCTTCAATGAGGAGTTGGAACTTCACCGCGTCGATTGCGAGAGCAGTCATCGAATGCTGGACAATTACGAATTTCTGCTGCGCAAACGCGAAGAGTTTGCCAACGAACCGATCATTCCGCCGCCGCTCGTGCGCGGTGACGATTTGATCGCGCTCGGTCTTAAACCCGGTCCCAGGTTCAGCGAGATCCTCGAGGCCGTTGAAACGCGGCAACTGGAGGGAAGCCTGCGAACGCGAGATGAAGCGCTGGACTGGGTCAAACGAGAGTACTCGCCAGGTGCTGGCTGATCGAAGAGCGTGCCAAAGTTACAGCAGTTGCAGTGTTACAAAAAAAGTTGCGGCTGCGCCGATTTTACTTTTGTAACCTTGTAACTTTTTAACTCCTATATCGAATGAGAATTTTGATGGTAAGCGCAGAGGGACCGCCGTTGCAGCGTGCAGGCGCGCTGGTCGACGTTATGGATGCGTTGCCGGCGGCATTGCGCGCGTGCGGGCATGAGGTCAGCGTCGTGCTTCCGTTCTATCGCGAGATAAAAGAGAACCGCGGATTTAAAAAAAGGGACACTGGAATAACGGTTGATGTCCAGCTGGGCGATACCATTTACACCGCGCGGTACTTCGAAGCTCGCAACGCCAACGGAGTGCAGTTGTTCTTCATCGGCTGCGACGAATTCTTCGATCGCCCGGGAATATACGGCGAGCGCGGCAAGCCATACGAAGATAATGCGGCTCGGTTTATTTTCTTTTGCAAAGCAGCGCTTGAGCTGGCGAGGCGGTTGACGCCGCAATTAGAAATCTTGCACGTACACGATTGGGCCGCGGCATTGGTGCCAGTTTTGGCGCATGCACAGGGACTACCGTTCAACAAGGTGCTGACTATCCATCACATTGCTGACCAAGGCAGCTTTTGGGGACTCGATTTTCAACTTACCAACCTGCCGGAGCGATTCTTTACGCTTAATGGCGTGGAGTTCTTCGGACGACTGAATTTTCTCAAGGGCGGCATCCTGTATGCCGAGCGAATTACTACGGTCAGTGAACATTATCGGCGCGAGATCCTCACGCCCGCCGGCGGTTGCGGCCTGGATGCAGTATTGCGCGAAAATGCGCATCGGATTAGCGCGATTTTGGACGGCGCAGATTATTCGCGCTGGAATCCGGCGACGGACCGTTTACTCCCGTCGCGCTACGAGCCGAGACGGCTTCAGGGCAAGCAAGTCTGTCGCGAAGCGCTGCTCGAACAACTGAACCTTGCTCCTGCCCCGACAGGACCAGTGTTTGGCATGATCACTCGTGTTGTTGACGAGAAAGGATTCGAAATCCTCGTGCCGCTATTCGATCGTTTACTATGGGACGATGTCCGGTTGATCATTCTCGGAGAGGGCGATCCCGCTTATGAAACAGCCCTGGCTCTTGCGGCCAGAAAATTTCCGACCCGATTTGCGTACCAGAAAAATTATGACGAAAGACTGGCGCACTTAATCGAGGCGGGGATGGACATCAGCCTGATTCCGTCCCGTTTTGAACCGGCGGCGCTCGGGGCAATGTACAACTTGAAATACGGCTCCCTGCCAGTTGCACGCGTCACCGGTGGAATTCAGGAAATCATCGAGGACTACGATCCGATAACGGACAGCGGTTATGGCTTTCTGTGTTATGAATATTCAAGCGACGCCTTTTGGGACGCGGTAAAGCGTGCTCGCCAAATCTTCTCCGAGCGTCGCCTCTGGACCCGGCTGATGAAGCGGGCCATGGAGCGTAATTTCTCCTGGGACGTCTCGGCGCAACAGTATGAAGCTCTTTATCGAGAGCTTCTTGGTGACAGAGACGAAGCCGCGGCCTAGTGTTGACAAGCGCGCCTGTAATGTCCGCTGTCCTCAGCGGAGGAATGGACGAAATGCTGCTTTGCCCAATAAGGATGCGCTGAGGACAGCGCACTCTACAGCACGGCCCTTGTAGTCGCTCTTTTCCGTTTGCCAAGCCCGTCGATCTATGGAACTTTGGCCGGCTTTTTCTCCCCAGAAAAGCTATGGCTTACGCAATCATCAGAACCGGTGGCAGACAGTTTCGCGTCGCGGAAGGCGACACGATCGATGTCGATCTTCTCGATGTGGAGGTCGGCAAGAACACAAGTTTCGGCGATGTGCTGATGTTTGCCGACGGGAACAACGTGACGCAGGGCGACCCCATCATTTCCGGGGCAAAGGTGACTGCTGAAGTTCTCGAACAGCGGAAAGACAAGAAAGTCATCGCGTTCAAATACAGGAGGCGCAAAGGATATCACCGCACAGTCGGCCACCGGCGTAAATTGACCCGGGTAAAGATCAAAACGATCGATGTTGGGACCAGGAAAGCGGCCTCTAAGAAAGAAGAGTAACTCCGAGATCGAACCTGAAACTTTAAACATTCAATTTTCTAATGGCTCACAAAAAAGGACAAGGCAGCGTTAAAAACGGTCGCGACAGCGTCAGCAAACGACTGGGTGTGAAAAAATTCGGCAGCGAAATAGTTGTGGCCGGCAACATCATTGTGCGCCAGCGTGGGACCAAGTTTTTGCCGGGAAAGAACGTCGGACTTGGCCGGGATTACACGATTTTTGCGCTGCTGGACGGCAACGTGCGGTTCGATCGCGGTGGGCGACGGGTGAATGTCGATCCGCTCGAGACCGGGAAGTAGCTGCTCGGATTCTTCTTTCCCGTTCGGGGGGACCTGCGATATAAGCGGATTTCGGTGATGATGAGATACAACACCTTTATCCTTTTTGGCGCGCCAGGCAGCGGCAAGGGCACACAAGGCAAAACTCTCGGCACGATTCCCCGTTACTATCACTGCGCTTGCGGCGATGTATTCCGCTCCATCGACACGCGAACCAAAGTCGGCAAAGCGTTTCTTGAATATTCGAGTAAAGGTCAGCTCGTTCCGGACGACATTACAGTGGAACTTTGGCGGGAGGCAATCGACGCGGCGGTGGAAGCGCACAAATTCAAGCCGGACATCGACACCCTCGTACTGGACGGAATCCCACGAAATCTCGGTCAGGCCAGGATCATGGACAAAATGATCGACGTAAAAAAAGTGTTTCATCTTGCGTGCCCGGATCGCGAGAAGCTGTTTTACCGACTGAAGAAGCGTGCTCTGAAGGATAACCGCCTGGACGATGCAAACGAGCAGGTGATCCAACGACGTCTTGATATCTACGAAAAAGAATCGAGACCGGTGCTAAAATATTATTCGCAGGAACTAATCAGCGTGGTTGACGCCACGCAGCCGCCCGCCAAAGTTTTGCTCGATATCCTAAAGAGCGTGAACGACGGCGTGTATGAACCAGCAGCAGTTTGAAAATTTCACTGCTTCCAGTCTTTACTGCGAAAAGTGTAAAACTGCGATGCCTGTGCGGGAGCGGTTGCTTTTAGTCCTGCCTGATCGCGAGATCTTCGACTATCTCTGCACGGGGTGCGGATCATCGGTAGGCCGGCGGGAAGTCACGGCTGGTGATAAACTCACGGCGCGAGCAGCCACCGGCCGAACACGTCGTGCGCAGGCGTCGATTCGGCTTCGTTAGAGCGCAAGAACAAGCCGCTGGCAGGGCGCGACCGCCGGGCGCGCCAACAAGGATAGACGACCTCGCGTTCCCTCCGTACCATTGACGAAATGGCTTCTCAAGGCATGCGAATTGTTTTCGTCGGCACGGGTGAGATCGGCGTTCCGACGCTGAAGGCGTTGCTCCACTCGGAGCACGAAGTCGTCGGCGTCGTTACCCAGCCGGATAAACCGGCCGGGCGCGAACAACAGATCGAGCCGCCGCCGGTAAAAAAAGCGATAGCAAGGAGCGGCGGTTTCCAAACCGCCGTGGGAGATTCGGCGGCTGGAAAGCCGCCGCTCCTTGAGGTTCTGCAGCCGGCACGGATCAAGGATCGACAAGCGATCGAAGAGATCCGCGCACTCGAACCTGATGTGATTGTTGTGATGGCTTACGGTCAGATTTTGCCGCGTGAAGTGCTCAAAATTCCCTGTCTGGCCTGTTTAAATTTGCATGCGTCGCTTCTGCCGCGCTGGCGCGGCGCGGCGCCGATTCAGGCGGCAATTGCGGCCGGCGATCGTCAGACCGGCATTACCGTAATGTACATGGATGAAGGCCTCGACACCGGCGATATTTTATTGAAGCGCGAGGTTGACGTTTTGCGGGACGACACTGGCGGGTCATTGCATGATCGCCTGGGGCAGATCGCCCCCGAGGCGTTGCTTGAATCTTTGCACCTCCTTGCGAGCGGAAACGCACCCCGCATTGCACAGGAGAACGCGCTCGCCAGTTACGCTCCAAAACTAAAACGTGAACACGGCTTAATCGATTGGGCCGAATCAGCCGAAGCAATTGAGAGGAAGATTCGCGCCTTTAATCCCTGGCCGGGCGCATTTATGAGGCTCGATAATCAAAAGCTTAAAATCTTTTCCGCGCGTGTCGTCGACGCGAATGGCAACCCTGGACAAAGCGTGCACCACGAAAATGATCTCGTCATTGCTGCCGGCAAAGGCGCCGTTTCTTTGGGAGAGGTGCAATTGGAAGGAAAACGGCGAATGCATGCGGCGGAGTTTTTGCGCGGGCATGCCGATATTCTTCGCGCGGCAGATTAACTACGGGGAGCGCGGGCGCCACGCCCGCTCTTTTCGGCGCCCCGCCGGAAAGTTTACAAAGAGTGTCGCGGGCGGCGCATGACACAGCGGGCGAGGCGCCCGCGCTCCCCGCAACGCATTTTGCTTTCCAAAGATCGTTGGCTTCTGTTTGATGGGGAGCCGCCATGCAAACAGAATCGCCAGTCTATGAACGGATCGTGCTCAAGCTCAGCGGCGAAGCCGTCCAGGAGCGCGGCGGGCGCGACAACATATCGCCCGGGGTAGTGTGGGGGATTGCCGAGCGCATCAAGGAGGTGCGCGATCTCGGCGTGCAAGTGGCGGTGGTGATCGGAGGTGGCAACATCTGGCGCGGTCTATCCGCGGCTGATCGCGGCATGGACCGTACCACCGCGGATTACATGGGAATGCTTGCCACGGTAATTAATGCTCTCGCGTTGCGAAGCACGCTTGAGCAAATCGGTGTCGAGGCACGTGTCCAAACGGCGATTGAAATGAAAAATGTGGCCGAGCCATTTATCCTCGGTCGCGCCGTTCGGCATTTGGAGTTGGGGAGAGTCGTTATTTTCGCCGCGGGCACTGGAAATCCTTATTTTTCCACGGACACAACAGCTGCTCTGCGCGCAAGCGAGATTCGCGCCGACGTCATTTTGAAAGCAACAAAGGTCGATGGCGTTTACGATCGTGATCCCAACAAGTTTCCGGACGCGCAGCGCTATGACCGTGTCACTTTTACCGAGGCGCTTACCAAGCGGCTCAAAATAATGGATTCGACCGCCTTCAGCCTCTGTATGGACAACAAGATCTCGATCGTCGTGTTTAACATGTACAAGCCCGGCATTCTCCGTGACGCCGTACTCGGGCGAAACGTCGGAACTCTCGTTTGCGATGAACCTCTGCCAAAGTAAAGATTCAACGTTATGAGCACAGATGACATCCTACTCGAGGCCGAAATGTCGATGGACAAAAGCGTCGATTATATGGTGCACGAATTTGCCGCAGTGAGGACTGGCAAAGCTTCGCCCGGTCTGGTGGAAAACGTCGATGTCCATGCCTACGGATCGGCCATGAAATTGAAGCAACTTGCTTTGATCACGACACCCGAACCACGTCTCCTTGTTGTTCAACCGTTCGACGCCGGCACGACGCAGGACATCGAGAGAGCGCTCAAGGAATCAAAAATCGGCATTATGCCCGCAGTCGATGGAAAGATTATTCGACTGCCAATCCCCGAGCTATCAGAGGAGCGGCGCAAAGAGCTGGTGCGTTCGCTGAGTAAAATGGCGGAGGAAGCGCGGGTGCGTGTGCGTGCGAACCGACGCACAGCAATGGATGAAGCGAAGAAACTGAAAGCCTCGGGTGGACTAACGGAGGATCAATTACGCGACATCGAGGACGAAGTGCAAAAACTCACCGATCGGTTCGTCAAATCCATCGAGGATCATCTCAAGCACAAGGAAGCTGAGGTCATGAAGGTGTAGCTCCCGTTTTCCGACGAACGGCTCCGCAGTGCTTTATTCATCGGGAACCTAAACAGCGAAACTTTCGCCGCAGGAACAGTGCGCAACGGCGTTCGGATTGGTGACTTTGAATCCGCCCTTTTGCAGGTCCTCACTGTAATCGAGCACGGATCCGCTTACAAAGAGTGCGCTCTTCGGATCGACAACAAGGTGCACGTTTTGGGTTGGAACGAGGATGTCGCGTTCCTTCGGTCCCTCGACCAAGTCCATCACGTACTGCAGGCCGGAACAGCCGCCGCCGATGACCTTGAGGCGCAATGCTCCGTCGGGTTGGCCTTTCTCTTCAAGCAGCGAAGCTAATTTCTGCGCAGCCCTTTCGGTCACGCTGATCAAGCGCTCATTTCCAACTTTATAATTGATCGTCGATGTTTCGGTGGTCATCAGCGGTTCTTTTTAATCTATCACGTTTTAACCGCTTCGCGGAGCAACTCAGCGACTTCATTTTGCACGCTTTCCAATTCATCCAGACGCAATTGCGGGTCCGGCACAACGAATACGTCCCCCGTTGAGCCCTGTTCGTAAATAAGGACGCGCCGCCCGCCATCGCGGGATTCGCTCTTCACCTGTTTTAACACGCGCTTTCGTTCGAGCATCGCGGCCAGGACGTAGCAGGCGTTTTCCGGCGGTGAATTCGATGTCATTAAACGCCGAAACAGTTCTTCTGCATTTTCCTTCGCCACTGGTTCGACCGGCTTGGGCGGCAACGGCTCGTAACGCGATTTCCAAAATGAAAACGGGCGAATATTTTCATTCCGACTTTGCCATGCTTCTTCGCTCAAATCCTCCCGTCGGTAGCCTTCGGCGTCGTGATACAGCAGCGTGTAGAAATATTCGCCTGCCTCGAAAGGCCGCTGCGTCACCGCGCACGAGTCTGCGCGATGTTTGATCGCCCATTCATTGGGGAGCGGGTTCATCGCGCCACTATACGCCGCGCAGTGAACAGATGAAAGCTGGGTGGTTGCCGGTTGGAAGCCCGCAAATAGAGCAAATAAAGGCCAATCGCCGCGAAAAGAATATTCGGGGTCCATGCCGCGATCCAGGCGGGAACCCGATCGCCCTCGCCGAGCGCTAGAAAAAAATGAACTAGGAAGTTCATGGAAAAGACGAGGATGACCGCCGCGGCGACGCTCGATAAGACCCCGCGCCGTGAATAGCCAATTCCAAGCGGTGCGGCAATGCAAACGACCACCAGGCATGTCCAGGGAAGTGCCAGCCGGTATTGCAGATGAGTGCGAAACGGTGCCAGTAATGTCGGCGGAAAATCCGCGTTAAAATGCAGATATTCACGCAATTCTGGCACGCTCAGGAATTCGGCCTGCTCGTTCGCGCTACCCAGCCGGAAAGGCGTTTCGCTCCAATGCTCGATCTTCAGACCGGGAAGGAATTCTTCCTTGGTGATGTTTCCAGCGGCATCGTAATTGGTAAGGCGCACATTCTGCAAATCCCAGGCTTTACTTTCAGGGCGAAAATAGGCCCGAGCCGCCACATAACTTGTGACGATATTGTCTTTCGCGTCCTGTTGTAGCACCTGCACGTTATTAAAAGTGTTGTCCCCGGGGTGAAAACTCTGGATAAACCAGGTCCGCAGATCTGTTCGATTGCGAAAGACCTGGCCCTGAATGTTCCGTGCCGAATGCCCTTGCGCATCGGAAAGTAACGTTTTGCGTGCCAGTTCCGCGTGCGGCGCCAGCGAATAGTTGAGAGCCATGCTCGCTGCGACGGTCAGCAGGCCAATGCCGATCAATGGCATCAAAACGCGGGGAAGACTTACACCCGCCGTGAGCATGGAAACGATTTCATTTGCACGCGACATTCGACCAAGCGCAAACAGTAGCGATAACAAAAGCGAAACAGGCAGCAGGATAATGAGCACCTGAGGGATCTGCGTTGCGTAATAGCGAGCGACGAGCCAAAGACTGACGTGTTGATCGATGAAGGCTGAAATGTTGTCGCTAACGTCGAAAATCAGCCAGATCGAGATAAAGCCGGCAATGCAATAGAGGTAAACCTGCGCGAAATTTCGAATGACGTACCGATCAAGAAGACGCATTAGATTTTTGCAATTTCCGCTGGCGCTTCTCGATTTACAATTACCATTTCGCCAGCCAACTGCTTGTCATTTCGAGCGAAGCGAGGAATCTCAAGTTACCGTTTTGCACCGCACTTAGGAAAATATCAGAGATGTTTCGCATCGCTCAACATGACAGCAACGGGGTATCTTCCCGTTTCGAAATGCCTGGCTACCTGCAATGATCGCGTTGAAGAACAGTTTAGACAGCGAATTTGTCGAAAGGGTTCGTGAATTCTTTTCCAAAAACGGCTCGCTCGCGAAGGCCAAAAATTTCGAGTTCCGCGCGGAACAGCAGGAGATGGCAGCGCGCATAGCGAAAGCGCTTGAAGACGAACAGCATCTGGTAGTTGAGGCCGGAACCGGGGTGGGCAAATCGCTGGCTTATCTGGTTCCGTCCGTCCTGTTCGCCCTTGAGCGACACAAGAAGGCCATCATTTCCACGCACACAATCAATCTCCAGGAACAACTGCTTCATAAAGACATTCCGATCCTGAAAAAAGTGTTGCCGCTTGAGTTTGAGGCGGCCTTGATGAAGGGCCGGCAAAATTATCTTTGTCCACGCCGGCTCGACCGCGCGCTGCAAAATGCGCAGGAACTTTTCACCGGTCCCGAGCAGAGCGAATTGCAGCGACTCGCCGAATGGGCGCGCACGACTCGCGATGGATCGCTCAGCGATCTCTCGGTCGAGCCCGATCCGAAAGTGTGGACACAGGTATGCAGTGAAGCGCATATATGCACCCAGAAAACCTGTGGCCAGGACCCGCGCTGTTTCTATCAGCTAGCGCGGAAACGTCTGCTGGCCGCAGACCTCATCGTGCTCAATCACACGTTGCTCTTCATTCTGCTGGGGTCGCCCGATATGCAGGAAGAGCGCGAGAGCGGATTTCTGGTCCCGAATGATTTCATCGTTTTCGATGAAGCGCACACTGTCGAGCAAGTCGCATCGAAGCAGATCGGTATCGGTATTTCGCAGTACGGTCTCCGTTCGACCATTCAGCGGCTTTATAATGCGCGCACGCGCAAAGGACTCTTTACCCTGATGCGTGATGCGGCCGGCGTGCGACTGGCGGCGGAATTGGTTGATGAGGTCGATAAGTTCTTTGCTGCGGTCGAATCGAAATCAGTTTTTCGCAAGGGCCGGGAGTTTCGCGTCCGCGACGTTGATCTTGTCCCAGACACGATTACCGCCCGACTGACCGCCCTTCAGGCGCGGGTTGCCGACGTGGTGAAACGCGCCGACGACGAAATCTTGAAAGCGGAACTCCAGGAGTTCGGTCGGCGTATCCGGGATGCGCGAGACGGTATCGCGATTTTCCTGGAACAAAGCGCGCCCCAGCATGTGTACTGGGTCGAGCGCACCGGCAAGACAGAGCGGTTCCTCGCACTGAATGCTGCGCCCATCGATCTGGCGCCGGTGCTGCGGCGTATGCTCTTTCGCGACAACTGCTGTTGCGTGATGACCAGCGCCACCCTTGCAGTCGGTCGCCCCGATCTCCTTTATTTTCGCAGGCGCATCGGCGCGACGGAGGCTGAACCCCTGCAGCTCGGCAGCCCGTTCGATTTCCAACGGCAAATGAAAATTTACGTGGTGCAAAAAATGCCCGATCCGCGCGACAGCGCCTATCAGAAAGAGCTGGAGCGTTGGATCGCTTATTTCGTCAAAAAAACCGATGGGCGCGCCTTTGTCCTTTTCACCAGTTATCGCGATATGCAGCACGTGGCCGGAGCGATGGAGAAATTTTTTGTGACGAACGACATGAACCTTTTCGTTCAGGGTGGGGGCGCGCCGCGCAGCAAGCTGCTTGAGCAATTCAAATCAACCCCGCGCAGTGTGCTCTTCGGAACGGACAGTTTCTGGGGCGGCGTCGATGTTCCGGGCGAAGCGCTCTCGAATGTGATTATCACGCGGCTGCCGTTTGCGGTGCCGGATCATCCGCTTATCGAAGCAAAACTGGAATTGATCGAGGAACGCGGCGGCGATCCGTTTACTGAATATTCATTGCCGGAAGCGGTCCTGAAACTGCGGCAGGGCGTTGGCCGTTTGATTCGAACCAAGACCGACCAGGGGATCATTGTCATTCTCGATAATCGCGTTGTGACCAAACCCTACGGTCGGGCGTTCATGCAGGCATTGCCCAAATGCCCGTTGGAGATCGTAACTTAGGCTTCCAGCCTGACGGGTCCCGCAGGCTTTCCCAGCCTGCCATTTCCCCGATCAGCAAGATGCCCGCTCGACTGAACAGGCAGGGATGCCTGTGTTACGGCTCTTGTTTAAATGTTCACTTGAACATATAATCATCTTCGCCTTAAATTGAGCGCATGGAGCGCTCTGATTTGCCAAAAGCTAAGGCGGAAAACGCTCAACTCCGAAAGCTTTCGCGAGCAGGCGGCCCAACGTCCAACGTCCAATGCTTAACTGCAGACAAAGCAGTTCAGCACATCCTCACGATCCTGCACAAATGGGGAATCCATACCCTGGGCCAGTTGGCTGCGCTTGATAAGGAGCAGCTTGCCGCCCGCCTTGGCCCGCAAGCGATCCGAATGTGGGAGCGCGCTAACGGCCAATCCAATCGAGTGCTCAAACTGATTCGCCCGCCGGAGTCGTTCGAAGAGAACTTCGAATTCGAAAACGAAATTGAGACCGCGGAGCCGCTGCTGTTCATCCTCCGACGTTTTTTGGAACAACTGGCAGTGCGATTAGCGGCGATTTATCTGGTTACAAAAGAACTCACTCTGCGCATCACGTTCGCGAATTCGCGCCAGGTCCGCCACGGGACGGATTCGTCCGACTGGCGAAACGAACCGGCTGTGGCGGGCAAACAGAGTTACGAACGTGTTTTCAAAATTCCGCAACCCACAAACGATGTCGATCTTCTCTTCAGGATGCTCCAGACGCACTTGGAGAATTTTCGATCCGAGCATCCAATCATTGCCGTCGCGCTGAGCGCCCGGCCGATTAAACCTGCCGGGGAACAATTCGGATTATTTGAGACCACATTACGCAATCCGCATCAACTCTCGGAAACGCTTGCCCGTTTGACTGCTCTGCTGGGCACTGACCGGGTCGGCACACCAGTTTTGGAAGAGACGCATCGTCCGGATGCATTTCGTATGGAGCCGTTTTCGTGGGCAGCTGTAGAGTCCGCTGTCCCCAGCGGAGAATCTTCCCATGCGCTGAGGACAGCGCACGCTACAGCTGCGCTGCGCCGTTTTCGGCCGGCAGTCTCGGCAACCGTCCTGTTGGATCAAGATAAGCCGGCACACGTTCGCAGCTCAGATATGCACGGAAAAATCATCGATGAACGCGGTCCGTATTTTCTTTCCGGAAACTGGTGGGACGAAAAATCGTGGGTGCGCGCCGAGCGGGACTTCCAATTGGAAGGCGGGGAACTGCTTCGGTGTCACGAATCCGACCCGCCTACGCCAGGCTACGGCGCGGCAATGGGAATTTGGAAAGTAGATGGAATTTATGATTGACCACCGGAGTCATCCTGAGCGGAGCGCAGCGAAGTCGAAGGATCCCGCGGAATAGCCTTAAGGTTTCGCGACGGGATTCCTCGACTTCGCTCGGAATGACGATGTCGTACATCGAACTTCATGCATCCAGCGCATTCAGCTTTTTACGTGGCGGATCTTTTCCAGAGCAATTAGCTGAAGTTGCGGCGGAGCTGGAAATGCCTGCGATCGCGTTGCTCGATCGCAACGGCGTTTACGGGGCGCAACGGTTTTCCGTGGCTGCGCGCGAACACAAAGTACGTCCAATAATTGGTGCCGAATTGTCGATGGAAGACGGAAGCGTTGTACCGGTCTTGGTCGAGAATCGCACGGGTTACAAAAATTTATGTGAACTGTTGACCCAAACGCATCTACGCAGCGAAAAAGGCAAATGCTCCGTGCGCTGGGATGAGCTTCGGGAATTTGCTGAAGGCTTGGTGGCGTTATTTGGATCGGGGAGCGCCCCGAAAGCATTCGGGGCTGTGTCACGCGCCTCGCGGGACACGCATTCCGGGCTTTTCGGCGAGGGCGCCGAAAAGTGCGGGCGAGGCGCCCGCGCTCCCCGGACATTTCCCAATCGCGCGACTTTTTTGGTCGATATCTTCGGGAGCAAAAACGTTTTTGTCGAACTGCAGCGGCATTTCATTCGCGGCGAAGAACGCACTAATCGCGAACTGATCGATTTTGCGCGTGCAAATCGGTTATCGCTCCTTGCCACAAACGGTGTGCAATACGCGAAGCCGTACGGACGCGAAGTGCTGGATGTTTTCACCTGCATCCGCGAACACACCCATCTCGATGCCGCCGGAAAACTTTTATCACAAAATGCCGAGCGCCATCTGAAGAGCGACCGCGAAATGCGGGAATTGTTCCGGGATTTACCCGAAGCGATCGAAAATACATCGCGCCTCGCAGAGCGGCTCACATTTTCTCTCGAAAATCTCGGCTACGAATTTCCCGAATATCCGGTGCCGGGCGGACACAGCATGAATTCATTTTTGCGCACTATCGTCTGGTTTGGCGCGCAACAGCGTTACGCGGCAATCAGCCGGAAAGTGAAACGTCAAATCGAAGAAGAACTCGCGCTGATCATCAAACTCGGCTTCCCCGGGTATTTCCTGATTGTGTGGGACATCATCAATTTCTGTCGCGAACACAACATCATGGTCCAGGGCCGGGGCAGCGCTGCGAACAGCGCAGTTTGCTATTGCCTCGGGATCACGCCTGTTGATCCGGTGGAAAATCACCTCGTATTTGAGCGTTTCCTCAATGAGAGCCGAAAAGGCTGGCCGGACATAGATCTCGATCTTCCCAGTGGCGACCGACGGGAAGCGGTAATCCAGGAAATTTATCGCCGTTACGGCAAACACGGGGCAGCCATGACTGCGAATGTGATCACTTATCGCGGACGCAGCGCCGCGCGCGAGATCGGCAAAGCGCTAAATTTTCCCCCGAGCGTCATCGATCGTTTTTCACACTTATTTGCCAGCGGCGATTTCCCGCACACACTCGAGCTCGAATCGCAAATCGAGCAGGCTGGTTTGCCAAAGGCGCATCCGCGGATGCCGGCATTCATCCGGTTATATCGCGCAATCTACGGTTTGCCGCGGCATCTGGGCCAGCATTCCGGCGGCATGATTATCTGCCAGAACAAGCTCAGCTCTTTCGTGCCGCTGGAAAATGCTTCCATGCCGGGGCGCGTAGTTGCGCAATGGGACAAGGACGATTGCGAAGACCTCGGCATTGTGAAGGTGGATTTGTTAGGGCTTGGAATGATGTCGGTGATGCAGGATGCCTTTGAGTTGAGTCGGGAACGCGGGCGACCACTCGATCTGGCTCACATTCCCAAAGACGACAAAAAGACGTTCGACATCATGCAGCACGCCGACACCATCGGCGTGTTTCAAATCGAGAGTCGGGCGCAAATGGCCACGTTGCCGCGGATGAAACCAAAATGTTTCTATGACGTGGTCATCGAAGTGGCGATCATTCGCCCTGGACCGATTCAAGGGGACATGGTGCATCCGTATCTGGCGCGTCGCGCTGGCAAAGAGCGCGTGACCTATTTCGACGATCGCTTGAAGCCGGTGCTCGAACGCACCCTCGGCGTTCCGTTGTTCCAGGAGCAAATGCTGAAGATCGCCATGATCATGGCCGATTTCTCCGGTAACGAAGCCGAGGAATTACGCCGCGCCCTGAGTTTTCATCGTTCCGAAGAACGAATGCGCAAAGTGAGCATTAAACTTCGCGTGGCCATGGAACGCAAAGGTATCGCGCTCGATAAGATCGACAAAATCATTCAATCCATCTCGTCGTTTGCGCTGTACGGTTTTCCAGAATCGCACGCCATCAGTTTCGCCATTCTGGCTTATGGCAGCGCATATTTAAAAGTGCATCGCGCACCGGAATTTTACGCCGGTTTGCTGAACAATCAGCCGATGGGCTTCTACACGCCGGCCACGATCGTGAAGGATGCGCAGCGGCACGGGCTCACGATCAATCCGGTATGCGTTATGCGTTCCGATTGGCGTTGCATCGTCGTCGATGACAACACGGTGCGACTTGGATTTTGCGTCGTCAATGGATTGCGGCAGGAACACGCCGAAGAGCTTGTCAGGCAACGGCAGAATCAAGCATTCGAATCATTGGACGATTTCAAACGGCGCATCCCGCTCACTAAAGACGAACTGCGGAGATTAGCGGAATTGGGCGCACTCAATTGCTTTGCCGAACATCGCCGTGCTGCGATGTGGCGTGTGGAAGAGACGTTTCATGATGATTTGTTGGGGAGCGCGGGCCGCTGGCGTGCTGGCGAGCGCGTCCCGCGATCGCGAACTTCTCTTGTGCCATGCGATCACTCCGAATGTCATTTTAAGGAAAGTGCGTTCCGGCGCGACGCCGAAACCAACACGCGGGACGCGTATGCTCCCCAGAAACCGGAATCTCCCCTTCAACCAATGACCTTACCCGAACGGGTGAAGGCGGATTACGAAACAATGAATCTGACCACCGGCCCGCACCCGATGAAGCTGTTGCGCAAAAATCTCCCCGGCATTTGGTGCGCGATTGACCTGATTCACGCCGTACATGGTTCGGTGATTCAGATCGCCGGGAATGTAATTTGCCGCCAGCGTCCCGGAACTGCGAAAGGATTCGTTTTTATCAGTCTGGAAGACGAGACCGGCGTTTCCAACGCAATCGTCGATCCAGACTTGTTCGAACGATTCCGGCTCGTGATTACCGAAGAAGCGTTTCTTCTGATTGAAGGACAGGTACAGAATTCAGACGGCGTTGTCTTGATTAAGGCACGCGAGATTAGACCGCTCGTTCACGACCAACTCGCCACGGCGAGTCCGTCCTGGGGCGGACTCGTCGGGAGTGAATCGCACGATTTTCATTAACTCCCTTGTCATCTTGGAGGTTTCGCACCCTGCTTGAATTTCGCGGGCACCTCTTCTTCCGGTGCGACTTCGTATTCGGGTTTGCGAACTCCCATCAACCAGTGATCAAACCAGCCGACGATATGCTCCAAGCGCTCGACACGATGCCATGGTTGTCCAGAGCGGGAAAGCTCGTGCGACTCGTTAGGAAAACGCACCATCACCGTCGGAATCTTGCGGAACTTCAACGCCCGAAACATTTGCTCGCCTCCTGCGCCGGGCGGGGTGCGATAGTCTGCTTCGCCGAGAATAACCATCAATGGCGTTTTTACATTGGTGATGTAACTGATCGGGGATCGGGCGCGATATTCATCCGGATCTTCGAACGGCGGCCCTCGAAACCAATTGGGTTGGAAAAGTGTAAAGTCCGCCGTGTACCACCAATTTGCCCAGTCGGCGATGTCGCGCTGCGACACTGCTGCAGCAAAGCGTCCCGTCTGTCCCACCACCCAGTTTGTTAGCAAGCCGCCGCCGCTCCCGCCGGTCACACCGAGCTTTTTATCGTCGATGTAACCGCGTTTGATTGTCTGATCCACCCCGGCCATCAGATCTTTGAAATCGTTCCCCGGATAATGATACTGAATCACGTTCCCAAATTCCTGGCCGTAACTGATGCTGCCGCGCGGATTCGGGTAAAGCACGACGTATCCCTTTGCTGCCATCCACTGAAATTCGTGATCGAAAATAAAACCGTAGGCGACGTGAGGTCCGCCATGGATGTTCAGGATCAACGGATATTTCTTATGTGCATCGAACCCGGGCGGCTTTTGCAACCATGCCTGAATCCGTTTGCCGTCGAAACTGTTGTACCAAATTTCTTCCGGCTCGGTGAGATTCAGTTTCGAGAACAACGCGTCATTGATGTTCGTTAACTGTTTCGGTGAAGCCCCCGCTGTCGCACGATCGAGAGCGAAAAGATCGTTCACGCGGGTCGGTGTTGAAATGACGTAGATTAGTTTTGAGACATCAGGCGTAGCGCGAAAACTCAGCACGCATTGGTTTCCGGAAGTCAGATCGTGTACCGCGGCGGTTTTACCGGGGTCACCGCCCCCGGCTACAGTTGCATCGAATAGCGCGAGATTTCTTTTGCCTTCCTTGACGTAGACTTCGATCAAACCTTTTCCGTCAGCGGTCCAGATCGGTTTGTTTGCTCCGCCGGCCCGCGGCGGCGCACTGTCCCCGATCACGAAGCCGTCGATATCGAAATCAAAGTTGGCGGTAAGATTTCGTGGCTTTGCATTAGGCGAGAGATCGAGGACCCACAGGTCAGGTTCCGTATAGGAATTGATCGGCTGCGTGGTCCCGGCGACAAATGCAACCTGTTTGCCGTCAGGGCTAAGCGATAGCGTGCCTCCGCCGAACTGCGTGTTGAGATCGATGGTCGTGATCTTTACCGGTTTGCCGCCGCCTGACGCGACCGAATAAAGATCCGTTCTCGGCAGCTCGTAATACGGTTCGTCGATCCTGCTCGAGGTGAAATAAATTTGCGAACCATCCTTCGACCAGACTGCATTCTCTTCGTCGAAGCGGCCGATGGTAAGCTGGCGCGGCTTCACTTTTTCTTCAGCAGCGCGCGGCGCGGTTACACTCCAGATATGCGCCGGATGCTTGAAGTCGATGTAACCTTCATTGTCTTGCCGGTAAACCGCGTATGTGATAACACGCACGTCGCTTTCGTGCTCATCTGTAGCCGGGGGCGGCTTGTCCGCTGTAGCTTTAGCAGAGGCGGACGACCCCGTTTTTCCTTCGGATTTTTTCTTTTCCTGTTTCGCGAGGTCCTCTGAATTTGTCTCGCTCGTGAATGCGATGTTTTTTCCGTCCGGCGCCCAGACCGGGCTGCCGGCGCCTTTTGGCAGATCGGTGAACACAAAGGAATCGCCACCGTCCATCGGCAGCATTGCGAGTTGCGGCGGCTCAGGTTTGCCATCCTTTTCGGTCGAACGCAGGAAGAGCAAAAATTTTCCGTCCGGCGACCAGCGGGGCGTGCTGTCGTGATC
>Ga0210142_1000096_pt1 | contig 19474 bp, 15 predicted proteins | sample Goodyear_PhragC__FD_184869 | JGI IMG/M metagenome (GOLD analysis project Ga0210142, IMG submission 184869) | Wetland microbial communities from San Francisco Bay, California, USA, that impact long-term carbon sequestration - Goodyear_PhragC_D2... | ecosystem: Environmental > Aquatic > Marine >...
GCGGGCGCCGAGGTCTGGCGGCGCCACCTCACGGGCGGCACGGAGCAGTTCACGGACGTCGCCCCGGTCGTCTGGGAAGGGCTCGTCGTCACCGGCACCGTCGGGTATGCGCCGCGCGGCCGGGGCGCGATCTACGCGCTCGATGCCGACACCGGCTCGATCGTGTGGAGGTTCGACACGATCGAGAAGCCGTGGCCCCACCCGCTCGAGTCGGGCGGAGGCGGGATCTGGTACCCCGTGTCGATCGATCCGGAGGGCCGGCTCTACGCGGGCATCGCCAACCCGACACCGTGGGGAGGCACTCCCGAGCGTCCCAACGGGGCGGCGTTCCCCGGCCCGGCGCGCTACACCGACTCGCTCGTCGTGCTCGACGCTCGCACGGGCCGTCTCCTGTGGTTCGACCAGGTCACCCCGCACGACGTCAGGGACCAGGACTTCGAGGCGACGCCCATCGTCGCCGGCGACGCCGTGATCGGGGCGGGCAAGGGAGGACGCGTGATCGCGTGGGGCAGGGAGAGCCGCCGGCGCCGCTGGACCGCGACGGTGGGCGTGCACCTGAACGACGCCGGGCCGCTTCCGAGACGGCGGGTCACGGTGTGCCCCGGGCTGCTCGGGGGCGTCGAGACCCCGATGGCCTTCGCGGCGGGTCGCGTGTTCGTGCCGGTCGTCGATCTCTGCGGATGGGGGAGCGCGGTCTCGCGGCAGGACTACACGAGCGTCGACCCGACCAAGGGTCGCGGCCGGCTCGTCGCTCTGGACGCGGCCACCGGGCACGCGCTGTGGGAGCGGCGGCTGCCGTCACCGGTGCTTGGCTGCGCCACGGTCGCCGGCGACGTCGTGTTCACCTCGACGTACGCCGGAGCCGCCTATGCGTTCGGCACGGAGGACGGGAGGCGTCTCTGGTCCGCCCGGCTGCGCGCGGGGATCAACGGGTGCCCGGCGGTCGTCGGGGACCTCGTGCTCTTCGGAGCCGGCGTCCCGAGGCGGGGCGGAGGGGGGCCCGAGCTCGTCGCGTTCGGCCTGCCTCCGGCCTAGCGTCGCCTCCGGGCGGGACTCCCGGCCGGACGGTTACCGGTGCCAGGCGACCTTGAAGGGGTTCGAGCGGGCGACGACCCGGCCGTCGGCATTCCGCAGCGTGACGCGATACGTGACCGTGCCGAAGTGGTTACCCGTGACCGAGTTCGAGACGACCGCCGCGAGCGCCGCGTCGTTGGAGGTCCCGATCATCCCCCAACCGGGAGTGTCCGCCAGGCGAACGCCGTTCCCGATCGGGCGCTGCTCCAGCCGCAGCGTCGTTCCGGCGGGAAGTGCCTTGCCGGCCTTTGCGCGGCAGTTGGGGAGGGGGCTCGGCTGGTCCCAGACCGCGCAGAGCTCGAAGCTCTTGAGCTTCACCTTGACGAGCTTGAGCCACAGGTACGTGCGCCAGGGGCCTGGGCCTGGAGTCTTCCCACGCAGCGTGATCTTCGTGGCGCTCGCCGAGGCCCCGGTCTCGTTGCCGAGGGCCGCCGCCCCGACCGCGGCGGGCGCGACGAGCACCGCCGAGACACACAGCGCTGCAACGGCCGACCGGAGCATGCGCCAACTCTACCTTCCCGTCGCCGTGCCAGAACGGGCAACGAAGACTTTGTGATCGTGTCAGCACACGCGTGGATAGTTGCGCGGGCAACTGCCGAAGTGAAATAGTCCGGTGTCCCCCACAACCCTTCGGAGAGGAAGCCAGATGCGTAGGGTCGTATTGCTTTTGGTCGCCTTCGGTGTGGGGTTGCTCGTTGCAGGCGCAGGTGTCGTCTCGGCGGGCGAGTCGTCGTCAGCACGGCCGACGATCGCTCCCTCGCCGGCGTATACCGCCGCTCAGCTCAGCGCTCCTCCGGGGGCCAACTGGCTGACGCACATGGGCAGCCTCGATGGCAAGCGCTACTCGTCGTTGAAGCAGATCACGACGGCGAACGTGGGTCAGTTGAAAGAGGCCTGGCACATCAACCTCGGGACCTGCCCGACGAAGGACGCGGCCTGCGGCTCTCTCGAGGCGAACGCGGTCGTCGCCGACGGCACGTACTTCATCCAGACGCCCAAGAGCGACGTCTTCGCCCTCGACGCGGCGACCGGCGCGACGCTCTGGCACTGGGTCCCGACGTACGAGCAGGGCTACAACGTCGGCAGCGGCGGCCGGTCGCCGGGCGTCGCCATCGGCGGCGGCCTGGTGTACGCGGGCATGCGTGACGGTCACCTGATCGCGCTCGACCAGCTGATGGGCGGCGAGGTCTGGAAGACCGAGGTGCTGCCGTGGCGCAAGGGCGGCCGGATCTCGGACGCGCCCATCTACTACAACGGCATGGTCATCACCGGCGACAGCGGCGCCGACGGCGGGAGCGTGTCGAACGGCATGCACGCCTACGACGCCAAGAACGGTCGGCCGCTCTGGACCTGGAGCTCCGTGCCTCAGCCGGGGGCGCCGGGCAGCAACACGTGGACCGCCACCGACACGCACTACGGCGGCGGCGCGATGTGGGAGTCGCCCGTGATCGACCCGAAGCTGAACCTCGCGATCTTCGGCACCGGCAACCCGGTCCCGTGGAACTCGCGTGGCCCGGGCATGAACCTCTACACGGACGCGATCGTCGCGCTCAACGTGTACACGGGCCAGCTGGTCTGGGCCTACCAGACCGCCCACCACGACCTGTGGGACTCGGACCTGCCCAACAACCCGGTCTCGTTCGAGGCGAAGTACAAGGTTCCCGTCACCGTGACCAAGAAGGTCAAGGTCAAGGTGAAGGGCAAGCTCGTGACGAGGAAGAAGAAGGTCCGGACGACTGCGCTGCGGCTGCGCCCCGCGATCGCCGAGGTGAACAAGTACGGCATGACGTTCATCCTCGACCGTGAGACGGGCAAGCCGCTGATCCCGGTCAAGGAGGTCCCGGTCCCGCAGAACAAGTCGCCGGACGTGAACACCTGGCCGACGCAGCCTGTTCCCCAGGCCGACAACGTGCTGTTCAACAAGATCGGCAAGGACGGGCGGCCGTGCGCGGACGGGAACGTCACGCAGACGAACGCGTACATCCCGTACGCCCAGGCGACGGCACCCGACGGGAAGCCGTTCAAGATCGGCTGCGCGTACGACCCGTACGACACGACGCAGTACGTGGTCACGCCGTTCGAGAACATGGACTGGCCTGCGAGCTCGTACAGCCCGGAGAACCACACGTTCATCACGTGCGGCGTCACGAACCGCGCGACGGGGTTCGAGCAGATCCCGCGCGCCTCGCAGGTCGCGGGCGCGAACGGCGGCATCGGAGCGGGCCGGCTCGGCGTCGGCGACACGTCGACCTCGAACAGCGGCAACTTCTCGGCGCTGGACGTGACCACGGGCAAGCTCACGTGGCACCAGCACTGGGAGGCGCCCTGCTACAGCGGGTCGATGAACACGGCCGCCGGGATCACCTTCATCGGCCACCTCGGCGAGGGCAACGCCCAGGACGGGAAGGGCTACCTGGAGGCGATCGACACCAAGACCGGCAAGTCGCTGTGGAAGTCGCCGCTCATGACCGCACCGGTCGGCGCGGCGCCGGTCACCTACATGGTGAACGGCAAGCAGTACGTCTCGGTCGCGGTGGGTGGCCAGTCGCACAACGACGTCTCCCGGCCGGCCGGCCTGACGAACCCGGCCCGTCTGCGGGACGACAGCATCTACACGTTCGCACTGCCCTAACGGGCAAGGATCGGTCGGGGCGGCGGCAGCGTGCCGCCGCCCCGACCTCCGAGTGTCGTGGGCCACTGCCCTCGGCCCGTGACGCCATCGATACCCTGCTGGAGGGTCAATCTTTTCGAGGAGGTCTGCATGCGTCGAGGAGTGAGTCTGGTTGTGCTCTCGGCACTGGCGCTGGGCGGGCTCGCTGCCGGGCTGCTGGCGCCGGGCGGGGGCGCAACCGTCATGAGCCCGGCGAAGACGCACACGGGGAAGGCGAGCAAGGTCACCCGGGTCACCGTCGTCGCGAAGGAGTTCAACTTCAAGCTCTCGAAGCGCAAGGTTCCGAAGGGCACGGTGATCTTCACGGTCGTCAACAGAGGCAAGATCTCGCACGACTTCAAGATCGCCGGCAAGAAGACGAAGACGCTCAACCCCGGCAAGAAGGCGACGCTCCGCGTCGTCTTCAAGAAGAAGGGCCGGTTCAAGTACGTCTGCACCCTGCCCGGTCACGCGCGGCTCGGGATGAAGGGCGTGCTCGGCGTCGCCGTGAAGCCGCCGGCCGTGAAGCCGCCGCCCACGACGGGCACGACGACGACCACGCCGCCCCCGCCGCCCACCGGCACGGTCGGCACGGCGAACACGACGGTCAAGGTCGACATGTACGAGTACCGCTTCGACCTGTCGCAGACGTCGGTCCCGTCCGGCCAGGTCACGTTCGTGATCACGAACAGGGGCGAGGAGGTCCACAACTTCGACCTCATCGGCGTGAAGCCCGGCAAGCTGCTCGCGCCCGGCCAGTCGGAGACCTGGACCGTGGGTCTGCCGGCGAAGACGTACACGGGCGTCTGCGACGTCCCGTTCCACGTCGATCGCGGCATGACGATCGGGTTCAACGTCACGCCCTGACGGGCGGCCTGGATCGCGCCTCCGCACGCCCTGCCCGCGGGCGTGCGGAGGCCGCGGCGCGCATCTCGCATGGGTTCCCGGGGCGCCGCCACGCGGCGCGTGCGAGCCGCCGTGGCGACTCAACTCCGGCCGGGAACTAGCATGCGGCCATGAGCGGCGCGGTGCGGCGCGAGGACGAGTCGAGCCGGCCCGGCCGGGCCAGCGCGCTCGCGCGCTCGCTGCTCGCCAACGTCGAGACGGTCGTCCACGGCAAGCACGACGAGGTCGCTCTCGTCCTCTCGGCGCTCGTCTGCGAGGGCCACGTGCTCCTCGAAGACGTCCCGGGCACCGCGAAGACCGTCCTCGCCCGCTCGATCGCGCAGACGATCGATGGAGCGACGGTCACCCGGATCCAGTGCACGCCGGATCTCCAGCCGTCCGACGTGACCGGCCTCTCGATCTACGACCAGCGGACGCGCGACTTCGAGTTCAGGCCGGGACCGGTGTTCGCCAACGTCGTGCTCGTGGACGAGATCAACCGCGCGATGCCGAAGACGCAGTCCGCCCTGCTCGAGGCGATGGCGGAGCGCCAGGTGACCGTCGACGGCGTCACGCGGCCGCTGCCGGCGCCGTTCCTCGTGATCGCGACCGAGAACCCGATCGAGCAGGAGGGCACGTTCCCGCTGCCGGAGGCTCAGCTCGACCGCTTCACCCTGCGCACCTCGCTCGGATATCCGTCGCGCGAGGACGAGGCGCGGATCGTCCGCGAGCAACGCCACGGACACCCGCTCGGGAGGCTCGAGCCCGCCGTCACCGCCGACGAGGTGCGCGAGCTGCAGCGCGCGGTCGAGGACGTCTACGTCGACGACCTGATCCTCGACTGGCTCGTCGACCTCGTCCGGGCGACGAGAGCGGTCGAGGGCGTGTCGACCGGAGCTTCGGTCAGGGGCAGTCTCGCGCTCGAGCGCGCCGCGCGCGGCCGCGCCCTGCTCCACGAGCGCGAGTACGTGGTGCCGGAGGACGTCGAGGAGCTGTTCCTGCCGGTGCTCGGCCACCGGATCCTCCTGACGACGACGTTCCTTGCGGAGATCCGGGGGCTGGGGCGCGACGCCGCCCTCGAGCGGATCCGCGCGCGCAGCTTCGAGCTCGCGCCACGGCCCGAGCCGGACTGGGACGAGCGCGGTCGCGTGCCGGAGCCGCTCGACCCGGCCGCCTCCTGAGGTGGAGGGCGCTCCGGCGCAGCGGCGCCTCTTTCCGCTCGTCCCGCGCCCGCGGCTCGTCGGGCTGCCGTTCGGCGAGCACCGGAGCGCCCGCCGCGGCGCCGGCACGGACATCGTCGGCGCCCGCCCGTACCTCCCCGGCGACCCGGTCGCGACCATCGACTGGCGCGCGTCCGCGAGGCTCTCCGCCGCGCGTGACGACGACGAGTTCGTGGTGCGCGCCTACCAGGCAGACGAGGCGCCGCGCGTCGTCGTCGTCTGCGACCGGCGCCCCGCGATGGGGATCTACGCTGCGCCGTTTCCCTGGCTCCGGAAGCCGGCGGTGCTGTACGCCGCCACACAGCTGATCGTGTCGAGCGCGGTCGCGGCCCGCGGGGACGTCGGCTCGCTCGACCACGCGGGCGGAGGACCGGAGGGCGACGCGTACTGGCTCCCGCCGGGGGGACGCGGCGACCGCTGGCTGATCGAGCAGCGGCAGGCGCCTGAGACCGCCTTCGACGCCCCCGAGGACTCGGTCGAGCGGGCGCTCGCGTACCTGGGCCGCATGCGCTCCGCGCTTCCCGCCGGAAGCTTCCTCTTCATCCTGTCGGACTTCCTCGCACCGCCGCCGGTCGCCGCGTGGCTCGACGCCGGCGCGCACCGCTGGGACGTCGTCCCGGTCGTGATCCAGGACCCCGTCTGGGAGCAGAGCTTCCCCGACGTCGGCTCGGTCGTCGTCCCCGTGGCCGACCCCTCGGGCGGCAGGCCGCGTCTCGTTCGACTGAGCGCCCGCGAGGCGCGCGCGCGCCGCGGCGCGAACGAGGCGCGCCTCGCGCGGCTGCTCGACGAGTTCGCGTCGCTCGGCTTCGACCCGCTCGTCGTCGGTAGTGAGCACCCCGGGCAGATCGACGCCGCATTCCTCGACTGGGCCGACCTGCGCCGGACGGCCAGGTGGCAGCGGTGATCGCGGCCGCGTGGGTGGCGGCCGCCGCGGCCCTGGTCAGCGGGGCGCCGTCGGCGTCGACGTCGCTCGTGCCCGCCCGGCCGCAGGTCGCGGACCGGATCGCCGCGACCGCGGTCGTGCGCGTCGACGACGCGGTGGTCGATCCGTCACGGGTGCGCGTCGTCGTCTCGTTCGCGCCGCTCGACGTCCTCGCAGGCCCCGTGGTCGAGCGGAGCGCGCGTGGCGGCCTGACGGAGCTCCGCTTCCGCTGGGACGTCGCCTGCCTGAACGAGGACTGCGTCCCCGGTGACGCACCGCGCGCCGTCCGGCTGAGTCCGCTGCGGGTCACGGTGACGCGACGAGACGGATCGCAGTCGACCTCGGTGGTGCGCTGGCCCGCTCTGTCGATCTCGGGGCGTGTGACGCGTGCCGAGGCGGGCGCCGCCACGCCGCCGTTCCGCCGCGAGACCGGTCTGCCGCGCCCGACGTATCGCATCGCGCCCGGGACGCTCTCGGCGGTCCTGCAAGGCGGAGCCGCGGCGCTCCTGCTCGGGGCCGCCGCGCTCGCAGTCGTCGGCCTGCTGCGGCTCCGGCGGCACAGGGCTGCCGAGCGGCTCGCGCGCCTCTCTCCGCTCGAGCGCGCGCTCCTGTACGCGCGCGAGGCCGAGCGGCGCGGCCCCGCTGACAGACGGCGTGCGCTCGGTCTGCTGGGACGCGTGCTCGGCGGGTCGGGGAACGCGCTCGGCGGCACCGCCTCGCAGCTGGCCTGGTCGCCGCGGGAGCCCTCGCCCGAGCAGATCGAGACAGTCGTCGACCAGGTCGAGGGGGGGCTCGAGACGTGAGCGCGATCCCGCTCGCGGACGCGCCTGCGCTGCGTCGAGCCGCCCGGCGCACCGATGTCGTGCGCCTCGTGCTCGCCGTGCTGCTGCTCGCGCTGCTCGGGACGATCGCCGTGCTCGCCGGGCACGCACGGGTGCGCACGCTGCACCTGCTGCCGCCGGGCTCGACGGCCATCGTGGCGCTCGACCTCTCGGCGAGCGTGTCCCAGGACACGTACGCGCGGATCGGGGCGACGCTCGACGACCTCGCCGCCTCGAACGGCCGCTACGGCGTCGTCGTCTTCTCGGGCACCGCCTACGAGGCGCTTCCCCCGGGCACGCGGGCCGCCGAGCTCGAGCCGCTCGTGCGCTACTTCACGCTGCCCGAGCAGAAGACGCCCGGATTCATCCCGACGTTTCCCGTCAACCCCTGGTCGCGCACGTTCAGTGCCGGGACACGCATCTCCTCCGGGATCGAGCTCGCCCGCCGGCTCGCGCTCGAGCAGCGAGGTCATCGCCCCGGGGTCATCCTGATCTCCGACCTGTCGGACGATCCGGCCGACCTTCGTCGTGTGGCGCTCACGCTCCTCGCCTACCGGCGCGACCGGATCCCGCTGCGCATCGTCGGGCTCAACCCCGTGCCCGCCGACGAGCAGTTCTTCCGTCGGCTGCTCGGGCCCCAGGCGACGATCAGCGACGCCCGGCTCCCCGAGGAGGCATCCGCCGTGTCCGGGCGGGGCGGCTTCCCGTGGGTGCTCGCGGCGCTCGCAGTCGCGCTGACCGCCGCGCTGGCGGTCAACGAGGTCGTCCTCGCCCGCGTCACCTGGAAGGAGGCGTGATGAGGCTCCGCGTCTGGGGCGCGGCGGTGGGCCTCGTCCTGGTGGGCGCAGTCCTCCTCCTGCTCGCGCACGACGTCCGCGCCCGGCAGACGTCGCTGCGCGAGGGCGACGCGCGCTACTCGGCGGCGCCGGGAGCGGCCCGCTGGCGCGCATCCACGTCGCTGCCGTTCGGCGTCGCGGGCGATCTCCTCGGCGTGGACGACGACCTCGCCGCCCGGCGGGCGATCCGGCTCTTCCGCCTCGCCGACGCCGCCCGCGGCGGGCTCGACACGGCGCTCGAGCGGCAGGGAACGCGCGCACGGGCCGAGCTCGCGCTCGCCGACGTCGCGCGCGACGCCCGTCCGGCCGTTGCGTCGCAGGCGAGCGACCTGCTCGGCGTCCTCGCGTTCGGCGACTTCGCATCGGGGGGCGGCCGAGACGCCGACCAGGCGGGCCGGGCCGTGTCCGCGTTCGCCGACGCGGTGCGCCTGGATCCCGCCAACGAGGACGCGAAGGTGAACCTCGAGCTCGTCCTGCGCCTCTTCCGCGCGCACGGCGTGCGGCCGGGTGCCAGCCCGACCGCGGGCGGGACGGGCACCGGTCGGCGCGGCGCCGGCGCCGGGCTCCCCGGGAAGGGGTACTGAGTGACCGCCTCGCTCGTGCTCCTCACCCCGCTCGGCGGTCTCGTCGCGCTCGGGGTCGTGCCCGTGCTGGCGGCGTTCGTCCTCGCGGCCCGCCGTGTCGACGCGGTGCGAGCCGCGCTCCGGCTCGAGGCTCCCGGGGCCGACCGGGCCGTGCTCGTCTCCCTCGTCGCCGTCACGCTGCTCGTCGCCCTGGTCGCCGTGCAGCCTGCCTGGGAGGCCCGCGCCGTCCAACGCGTCCGCACCGAGGCGCAGGTCGACGTCGTGCTCGACACGTCCCGCTCGATGCTGGCGTCGTCGAGCGCGCACGCCCCGACGCGCCTGGAGCGGGCGAGGGCGGCGGCGATCGCGATCCGTGCGGCACTCCCCGGCGTGGAGGTCGGCGTCGGCACGCTCACCGACCGCGTGCTGCCAAACCTGCTGCCCAGCCCGAGCGAGGAGAGCTTCGACGCGACGGTGCGCGGGGCGATCGGCATCGAGCAGCCGCCTCCCGCCTCCACCGGGGTCACGGCCTCGACGCTTGCCGCGCTTGCGCAGGTCCCGGCCGGGGGCACCTTCGCCCCGACCGCCCGCAAGCGGGCGCTCGTCGTGCTCACGGACGGCGAGAGCCGGCCGTTCGACCCGGGGGCGGTGGCCTCCGCGCTGGGACGCGACCCGGCGACGGCGCTCGTGCTCGTCCACGTGTGGGGCGCGAGAGAGGCGATCTTCGCCGCCGACGGCACCCGCGAGGCCGGGTACCGGCCCGATCCGGAGAGTGCGGCGGCGCTCTCGTCGCTCGCCGCCGCGAGCGGTGGCTCCGTGTTCGGCGAGCGGGACGCGAACCGGGTCGCGAGCGCGGTCCGGAAGGCGCTCGGGCAGGGACCGACGGCACGCGCGGGCGTCGACCGCCGGAGGCAGCCCCTGGGTCGCTACGCCGCGCTCGGGGCGCTCGTCCCGCTCGGCGTGCTCCTCCGGCGACGCAACGTGTTCCGAGCGCGGTCTTTGGCCGGGCGAGCCCGCGGCCTATGATTGCCTGACATGCCAGCGCGTCGCGGACGATACGTTGCGCTCGGCGTCGCGCTCGGGATCGTGCTCGCGGTGGCGAGTGGAACCGCGGGCGGGGCGACGAGCCCCTCTGGGGACTGGCCGGGCTGGGGGAACACGCCGGATCAGAACCGGCACAGCACGCTGACGCAGATCGACAAGGACAACGTCGACCGCCTCGGTCGCCTCTACACGGTCGACTTCCGCCAGATCGACCCCACAATCCGCCGTGGGACGCAGTCGTTTCCGCTCGCGATCGGGGGGCGTCTCTACGTCACGACGAACGACGACAACGTCTTCGCGCTGAACGCCACGACGGGCGCGGTGATCTGGCGCTGGAAGCCCGACAACGTCGCCGTCTTCCGCAACTTCGGCATCGCGGCGAGCCGCGGCCTGGCCTTCTGTCAGGGAAAGCTCTTCATCGCGACGCTCGACATGTACCTGGTCTCGCTCGACGCCCGCAGCGGGCGGCTGATCAAGCGGGTGCCCATCTCCGCCGCCGTGCCGCGGGCGACGCCGAGCTATGGCTACTCCGAGACCAGCCCGCCCGTCTGCGCCGACGGGCGCGTCGTGGTCGGCGCGGCGGGCTCGGAGTACGGCGTGCGCGGCTTCGTGATGGCGTACACGCCCGACCTCGACCCGGCCTGGCCGAACCCGTTCTGGACGATTCCGCCCGAGGGCACGAGCTGGCGCCGGCTCTCCCGGATCGTTGGCGGCGGCGTCGTCTGGACACCGCAGACGATCGACCCGACGACGCACACCCTCTACTTCGGCACGGGCTCGGCGACGCCGCTCTACTTCCCGCAGTTCCGGCCGGGGCAGAACCCCCGCACCGACTCGTTGATCGCGGTCGACCTCCGGAGCGGCCGGATGAAGTGGTGGCAGCAGCAGATGTCGTTCAACGAGTGGTCGTACGACACCGCGCAGCCGCCCCTCGTCTACGACGGCAAGGTGGGCGGCAAGACCCGCCGCATCGTCTCGGTCGCGACGATGGAGGGCCTCTGGTTCGCGTACGACGCCGCGACGGGCGCCCCGGTCCACCAGCGCGTCAAGGTGATCGACCGCACCGAGCACCCGCGGCTCCAGCCCGGCAAGGCGGTGCCGGTCTACCCTGGCTCGATCGGCGGGCTGAACTTCTCGCCCGCGTCCTACGACCCGAAGACCAACTACGTCCTGAACGCGGCCGCCGAGACCGCCGCCCTCCTCACGCAGGCGAGGCTGACCCCGACGCAGAAGAAGCGGAAGCTGACGCTCGGCGACGTCTTCCTGGGCCTCGAGAACGGCAACTTCGGGTCGTTCCTGCCCGGCTGGCACGATCACGGGTCGATCAGCGCGATCGACGTGAGCACGGGACGTCGTGTCTGGAAGTTCAACACCCCCGAGCCGGAGCGCGGGGGCGTCACCACCACGGCGAGCGGGCTCGGCTTCGCCGGCGGCGGGGACGGAGTGCTGCGCGCCTTCGACACGAAGACCGGCAAGGTGCTCTGGACGTTCCAGACCGGGCACCAGATCGCCGCGGGGCCGACGATCTTCTCGGTCGGCGGCAAGGAGTACCTCGCGATCTCCTCCGGTGGGTCGCCCACGTCGTCGGGCGGCGGCAACGCGAGCGAGCTCCAGGTCTTCACGCTCGGCGCGTCGCAGAAGCCGTCTCCGCCTCCCGCGCTGTCGTCGCGGCCGAGCGGTGACGGTCCCGCGGTCGGACGCGTGCTCGCCTCGACCGCCAGGGCATCGCGCCACGCGGCACCCGCCGGCACGGTGGCGACGCCACGGACGACGAGGCTCGGGCGCGCGCGGATCACGACCCAGTCGGGCCTGATGGTGCGGGGCTGGACCGCCGCCTCCTCGAACACGCAGGTCGTCACGGGCCGCGTGCTCCTCGGTCGGACGCCCGTGCAGGGAGCACGCGTCGCGGTCGAGGGGTATCGCATTCCCGCGGCGACCGCCGCGGACGGAAGCTTCCGCTACTCCGTCGACAGCACGATCCCGCTGCGTCACGTGGTCACGGTCGTGTCGGCCAACCGGGCGCGCGCGAACGGTCGCGCGCTCTCCCGCGCCGAGCGGAACGCGCTCGTCGGCGTCCAGGCGGGCTTCAACGTGGGATACCGGATCCAGGGGCTGACGGCGAAGGCGAGGGGGGACGGTCGGATCGTCGTCTCGGGGAGGCTCGTCGCGACGGACGGCGCCCCGCCGCCGACCGTCGCGCTCTACACGTACCGCCTCACCGGCGTGGTCACGGACAGCGCGGGCAAGCCGGTCGCCGGCGCGGTCGTCGTCACCCGGACGCGCGACCGTGACTTCTGGACGTTCTCGTCCCGCAGCGATTCGCTCGGCCGCTACACGTCGTTCTTCGCCGCGTCCGACGAGACGGCCGCCGACCCCGTCACGCTCAGCGTGCAGGTCGCCGTGGGGAGCGACTCGTTCGGCCTGCCCGTCGGGGTCGACGTGCAGTTCGACCGGCTCCACAGCGCGCGCATGAACATCCAGCTGCCGGGGTCGGGGAACGGGCTGCCGACGCCGAAGCCGACCTCGTATGCGGGCGCGGTGTACGAGGGCATGCTCGTCGGCGTCTCGGCCCCGGGCGTCGTGAAGCCCGTGTCGGCCCGGTGGCCCGACCGGCGCGGGAGCTTCTCGTTCGTGCTACCTGCGTCGCTCCGCGGGAAGACGGTCAGCCTGTGGGAGAGCTTCCAGCAGCTCTTCCAGAGCGTGCCGACGGGCCCGGGACGGCCGATCGACCTCGCGTCCTGGCCGACACGCCTGCAGGACGACGTCCCGCGGGCGCTCGGAACGCTGAAGCTTCCGCGGTAGCTACTCCGGCGGCGTGATCGAGAGGGGCTCGTCGAAGCCCGAGTAGACGTGGTGCATGAAGTGCGCCGCCGCGGTCATCTCGAGCTCGAGCGTGCGTCCTGTGCGCATGTCGATCGCGACCGTGTACCAGGCGGGCACGCTCCGGTCGACGAACGAGACGCGCCAGACGGGCCGCCCTCGCACCGATCCGCGACCGAGCAGCGTCGCGCGGGCGGGCGCGCGGCCCCAGGTCGGGCTCGGCTGCTTGACGGGCAGCTGGGGCGACTCGACCCAGTCCGTGCCGGGGTTGCGATCCCAGCGGCGGGCCCCGACCACGACCGCCTGGGAGCCGCCGTCGATCGTGTACTCGAGTCGGTTCGGCGCGAGCAGGCGCCAGATCGTGTGGTGGACGTTCGCCGCGTCGGAGCCGAGGTGCTCGTCGATGGTGAGCGTCCGCAGCGCCGCGAACACCCTCGTCGCCTGCCGCGCGAGGTGGGTCGCCGCGGGGGGCGGCCAGCGCGAGGGGAACGGGAAGCGGACGCTCGAGGGCGCGCGCCCGAGCCGCCGGATCGTCACGTCGGCGAACCGCGGCCGTCCCGCGACGCGCACGGTCGCGGCGTAGCACCCCGCCCCGCACGCCTCGGCCGAAGCGCTCGAGCGGGTTCCCGAGCGGAGACGGACACCGACACCGAGGCCCGTGGCTGCCTGGCCGTCCGGCCCGATCACCGTGGCCGTGAGCCCCAGGCGACCCGGGCCGGCGGGCCGTGCGGCCAGTCCGATCGCGAGATCGTCGTCCTCGCGTGCGAGGACGAACGGCCCCTCGGGGATGGCGCGGCTCTCGATGGGGCCCGGGCCGATGCGCGCGCCGGGGTGGGTCGGGTAGCGCAGCGAGCGCTCGCTCAGCATGCCCGCTCGGACGATCCGCTCGCGGCGGAGCCGGTTCCGTGCGTCGACCCACGCCCGCACCCAGGTCGTGCCGTCCCCGGACGTGTAGGCGAGCTCGGTCAGGCCGTGCTCGAGGCCCACGACGCGGACGTCGGTCGGCGACTCGACCGCGTCGGCCGCGAGGAACCCGCGGCCGGTCAGGTGGAGCGTCGACGTCGAGCGCGGGGTCCCCGGGCCGGCGCTCAGGCGCTCGACGACGTCCACGCCGGAGGCGGCCCGCATGGTTTTCTCCATGCGCCGGAGGAGGGCGGGTCGCGCCCGCCCGATCGGCCCGGGCACCGCGAAGCGGACGTTCGCGGCGGGGAAGCTGGGCGACGCCAGGGTCGCGGTCACCACCGTCGTGCCGGGGCGCAGCCCGAACCGGATCGAGAAGCAGCCGTCGCCGCAAGGCCGTGGATAGAGCGTCGTGCCCTTGCCGCCGGGGCGGGTCGCCTCCGCAGTGAGCTCGAGGCCCGCTGCGGATCGGCCGCGCGGGGGCATGACCGTGAACTGGAGCTCCTCAGGCGAGGCGGCGAGGCCGACCGCCAGCGGGCCTGCGAACCCCGCCAGCCGGACAGCAGGCCCTCCGCCCGAGGCGGGCGTGAGCGGAGAGGCTGCGCCGGCGGCAGCGACCGAGGTCCTGGGAGGCGCGAGGTTGACGAGCAACCCGACCGCGGCCAGGGCTGCGGCGACGAGCGTGAGCTCGCCCGCCGTCAGCCGGCGGAGCAGCGGGAGCTCGACCCCTGGGTTGCCGCGCAGCGCGAAGACCCTGCTCCCGAGCGCGAGGCCGAGCGCGGCCGCCACGAGGCCCGTCTTCACGACGAGCGTGCGGCCGTAACCCGTGTCGAACACGGAGGCCAGGCTGTGGAACTCGGCGAGCGCGGTCAGCGCGCCGCTGCCGAGCACGACGAGGACGGTCGGGAGCGCCAGCGCGGCGTAGCGGCGGACGGGGATCTCGTACCGCGCCCTTCCCTCGGGCGTCCGGACGAGCACGAGCACGAGATGCGCGAGCGCGCCGGCCCAGGCGGCGGCGGCGAGCAGGTGGACCGAGTCGGCCAGCGGCGCCCACCAGTCGCCGCTCGTGCCCGCGTGGCCACGCCAGGCGACGAGGATTCCGGCGACGGTGAGCGGCAGGAGCGCCGCGAGGCGCGTCCGGGGCGCGATCACGAGCGCTGCGGAGACGACGAGCGCCGCGATCACGCCGAGGGTCAGCTCGCCGGGGCGGCTCGTCGCGACCGCGCGCAGCGCGCGCAGATGGAGGCCGGCGGTGACGCCTCCGTTCTCACGGTCCGCGGCGAGGAAGACGAACAGCGTGGCCGACGCGGCGACAGCGACCGCGATGCCGGCCAGCGCGGGGGCGGGCACGGGGGGGAGGCGCCAGACGAGGCGCTCGCTGAGGAGCCCGCCGAACGCGAGGGCAAATCCGGCGAAGAACAGCCAGCTCGCCACGACCTCCGACCGGTGCGGCCCGCTCGCCGAGCCGGAGGCGGCGGGCAGCGCCCCGGCGGTGGCGACCGAGAACGCGAAGTCGCCGTCGACGAGGTGGCCGTCGTCCGACAGCAGCGACCACGAGACGACGAAGATTCCGCGCAGGCCGGCGGGCAGCGGCTGCACGATGCGGGCCCCGCCGCCGGAGACCGGAGGGAGGGAGACGAACGAGCCGTCGCTCTTCCGGAGCGAGACGTGCGCGCTGCCGGCGACGTACGCCTCGTCGAACCGCAGCACGAGCTGGTCGGGCGGCGAGGACAGCCGCGCCCCTGCCGGTGGGTCGGTCCCGATCAACGTCGCGTGCGCGCTCGCTGCGGCGGGCAGGAGCACGGCGACCACGGTCGCTGTGAGGAGCGTCGACACGACGCGCCGCGTCCGGCGCCGGTCCCGGCCGCCGATGGTCTCGGGTCTCACCACGTCATGGTAGGAGTCGCCGCTCTGCGAGTGCCTCGTGCGGATGCCTCCGCGTCGGCTCTCGTCGAGGTCGTCAGCCGAGCGGCACCAGCCGCGTGGCGGTGGCCTTGAACGTCGCGATGCCCGGGCCGCCGCGCGAGAGCTCGAGACGCCTCGCCGAGGACGTCGTGACTTCGGCGGTGATCGGCCCGATCGACACGCGGATCCGGTTGCCGAGCTCGACGAGCGCCCCGATCTCGCCGTGGATCGCGTTCATCGCGGAGTCCTCGTGGTGCGCGCGCGCGACCGAGACGTCCCACGGGTAGACGACGACGCCCACGGCGCCCTCCGCGGTGTCGGCCGAGTAGACGGTCTCCCCCGTGTCGAGCAGCACGTGCGTGACGTCGTCGGCGACCGGCCTCGCGACGCCGCGCAACAGGTTGGCGCCGGTGAACGACGCGACGAACGCGTCGCTGGGTCGGGCGACCAGCTGCTGTGGGGAGGCGAGCTGGCGGAGCCTCCCGTCGACGAGGACGCCGACCTCGTCGGCCAGCGCGGCGGCGTCCTGGAAGTCGTGCGTGACGAGGATCGTCGGCAGGGCGAGCTCTCGGAGCAGCTGCTGCAGCTCGCTGCGCACCCCGGCCTTCGTGTGCGCGTCCAGGGCGGAGAGCGGCTCGTCGAGCAGCAGCACCGCCGGGTCGCGCGCGAGGGCCCGCGCGAGCGCGACGCGCTGCCGCTCGCCTCCCGACAGCTCCGCGGGCCAGGCGCCCGCGAGATGGGCGATGCGGAAGCGCTCGAGGTACGGGTCGGCGCGGCCGCGGCCGGCGTACTCGACGTTGCGGCGGACGTCGAGATGCGGAAACAGCGCGTAGTCCTGGAAGAGGAGACCCACGCGGCGCTCCTCGGGGCGGCGGGCGATCCTGCGCGCGCTGTCGAACCACACGTCGTCGTCCAGGGCGACGCGGCCGGTCCGCGGGCGGACGAGACCGGCGATCGCGCGGAGGACGGAGGTCTTGCCCGCCCCGGACGGTCCGACGAGCGCGACCGTCCCGCCGACCTCGAGCGTCAGCTCCAGCTCAAAAGACCGGAGGGGGAGCGCGAGCTCCGCCGCGAGGCTTGCCATATCGTCGTGAGCTTGAGGGTCAGGAGCAGCGCGGCGCTGATCACCACGAGCAGTGCGCCCATGGCCAACGTCGCGTCGAAGTTGCGGTCGAACTCCGCGTAGATGGCCAGCGGGAGCGTCTGGGTCACGCCCTGCAGGCTGCCGGCGAACATGATCGTCGCGCCGAACTCGCCGAGGCCGCGGGCGAGCGCGAGGGCGAACCCCGCGGCGAGGCCGCCCCGTGCGAGCGGCAGGATCACCCTGAAGAACGTCCGCGTCGACCCCGCGCCGAGCGTCCGGGAGGCGGCGACGAGGTTCGGGTCGACCGACTCGAAGGCCGCGATCGCCTGGCGCAGATAGAGAGGGCTCGCGACGAAGACCACCGCGAGGACGACCGCGGTCTGCGTGAACGGGATCGAGACGCCGAAGACCTCGAGCGTCGAGCCGAGCAGCCCGTTGCGGCCGAAGGCGACGAGCAGGCCCAGCCCGGCGACCGCGGGCGGCAGCACGAGCGGTAGCTCGACGAGCGTGATCACGAGCGCGTGGCCGGGGAACCGACGCGTCGCGAGCAGGTAGGCCGTCGGCGTCCCGAACGCGACCACCACCAGTTGGGCGATCGCGCTCGCTCTCAGGCTCACGACGAGGGCGTCGACGACGGCGGGGTTCGAGAGCTGCGAGAGGAGGTTCCCGGGCTCGGTGTGGACGAAGATCGCCACGATCGGCAGGAGCAGGAACCCCAGCGCGACGCAGGCCGCCCCGAAGATCGCGATCGTGCCGAGCGCCCGGCGCACGCGGTCCCTCCTAGCCCCCCGTCGAGGCGGTCTTCGTCCTCCGCGGCAAGAAGCCCGCAGCGACGAGCGTCGCCTGCCCCGCAGGGCTGAGCACCCGCTTCACGAACGCCTTCGCGTCCGCGTCGTCCCGGGCGGACGTCGGGATGCAGATGCCGTACTGGACGGCAGGCTGTGCCCGCGCAGGGAGGGAGAGGGTCGTGACCGTGCGCGCCACGGTCTGCGCGTCGGTCGAGTACACGAACCCCGCGTCGGCTTCGCCGAGCGAGACCTTCGCGAGCACCTCGCGCACGTTGGTCTCGTTGCTCACCACGTTCGCGAGCACGCTCGTCAGTCGCAGATTCGCCAGTGCGTGGCGCGTGTAGCTCCCGACCGGAACCCCCTCGCCCGCTACGACGAGCTTCGTGCCCCGTGCGAGGAGGTCTTGCACGCTCTCGATCCCGGCCGGGTTCCCACGCGGGACGATCAGCACGAGCGCATTGCGCGTGAACACGATCGGCCTGGTGCAAAGGCCCTGCCGCGCGAGCTTCCGCGGCAACGTCATGTTCGCGGACGCGAACACCTGCGCCGGGGCGCCCTGCCGAATCTGCGCGGCCAGCGTGTTCGACCCCGCGAACGAGTACCTCGGGGAGGAGTCGATCTTCGGGAAGACGTCCGTGAGGGAGGAGGCGGCGAACACGGTGATCGGCGCCTGGCGCGCGCCCGAGGCGCCACCCGTGAGCAGCGCCGAGACCCCCAGCGCGGCCGCTGCCCCGAGCGCCGCCGCGGCGACGAGCAGACGACGAAGGCGAGGCTTCACGTCGGCCTCGTCTCAGCTCTCGATCATCACGGAGGTCGACTTCACGACCGCGGTCGTGGGCATCCCGGGCCTGACGCCGAGCTCGTCGACCGCGTCGCGGGTCACGATCGCGACCAGCCGGACGGGATCGCTGACCACGATCTCGACCTGCGCCATGAGACCCTCGACCTTGACGTCCGTGACCACGCCCCGGAAGCGGTTGCGGGCGCTCAGGTGCGCGGTGCCGGCGTCACCGCGCAGCCGCTCGAGCTCGGCCGCGCGGACGACGCGGCGGTTCGCGCGGTCGCGTTCCGTCCGGATCCGGCCTTCCCGGTCCCAGCGGCGGAGCGTGTCCATGCTGATGCCGAGCGACTTGGCCGCCTCGCTCGCGCTGTAGAGCTCCTTCGGCATCGTGCTACTCCCGGCCTCCGAAGTCGGAGCACGCCGTGATTTCTCCACCGAGGAAGAGCGAGGCAATCAGTAGGCGAGCGGATGCAAGACCGCTGTCGGGCAAAGCGTCGGCCGCTCGTCCGCTAGCGACCAGCGATTGGCTGCCATTCACCTGGAAAGTCGAGTTTGTGTGCTGCGAGGAAGGAGGTTTGTTCCGCCGAGGGTTCACGTCAGGTAGCCTTGTTTCGAGAGCAGTTCCTATGCATATCATATGTACTATCTCAAAGAGAGAGACTACCAAACCCGCTCCGCCGGGTCATGCGGCTCGTCCGGGAATCTGCCTTCGCTTGCGTGGACATATACCCTGCACGGGTATATGATGGAGGTAATGAGCGAGACGGTCGTCTCCACGTCCGACCCGGCGCGCGACACCGGCGAGCGCATTCACCTCGAGATCTCCGGGATGAGCTGCGCGTCGTGTGCGGCGCGGGTCGAGCGCGGGTTGAACGCCCTCGACGGGGTCGAGGCGAGCGTCAACTACGCGACCGGCAACGCCGCGGTGCACTTCGACGCCGACGTCGTCCGGGTGGACGACCTGATCCACGCAGTCGAGTCGAGCGGCTATGGCGCCGCGCTGCCGGGGGCGACGGACGAGGACGCCGCGGCCGAGGAGGCGTCGCGCCTCCGCCTGCGGCTCATCGTGTCCGCCGCGCTGACCGCGCCGCTGGCGGTGCTCGCGATGGTCGAGCCGGTTCAGTTCGCCGGGTGGGAATGGCTCGCGCTCGCGCTCGCCGTGCCGGTCGTCCTCTGGGGCG
>Ga0210142_1000097_pt1 | contig 19388 bp, 15 predicted proteins | sample Goodyear_PhragC__FD_184869 | JGI IMG/M metagenome (GOLD analysis project Ga0210142, IMG submission 184869) | Wetland microbial communities from San Francisco Bay, California, USA, that impact long-term carbon sequestration - Goodyear_PhragC_D2... | ecosystem: Environmental > Aquatic > Marine >...
CTTGATCGAGGCGGTCACGAACGGCGTCGTGTCGAAGGGGACCTTGTACACGATTCCCGGCGGGAAGTTGCGCGAGAGCTCGGTCATGCGCTTCACGACGGCTTCCTTGGCCGCGAGCGCGTTGGCACCCGGACGCAGGTAGAGCAGCATCGGCGCCACGGCCTTCCCGTTGAGCCGGCCGGCCAGGTCGTAGTTCCGGGAGCCGAGCACCACCTTGCCGATGTCGCGCACGCGGACGATCGAGCCGTCCGCCTTGGCCCGGACCACGATATCGGCGAACTGCTCGGGCGTCTTGAGCCGCCCCAGCGTCGTCACCGGTAGGGTGAGCTCGGTGCCCGCGGGCGCGGGCTCCCGGCCCAGGCGCCCGGCGGGGCTGGTGACGTTCTGCTCGCGCACCGCGGCCGCCACGTCGCTCGTGGTGATGTCGAGCTGCGCCATCCGGTCGGGGTCGAGCTGGATCAGCATCGAGAACTCGAGGCCGCCGAAGGTCAGCGCGTTGCCGATGCCCGGCACCCGCTTGATCTCGTCCTCGATGTTGAGCTTCATGTAGTTGGTGAGGTACGGCGCGTCGTAGCGCGGATCGTCCGAGGTGAGCGAGACGACGCCGAGAATGTCGGTGTTGGCCTTGAGGATCGTGATGCCGTTCTGGCGCACCGCGTCGGGAAGCTGCGACTCGGCGAGCTTCACGGCGTTCTGCACGTCCACCGCGGCCAGGTCCTGGCTCCGGCTCACGTCGAAGTAGATCTGCAGGCTCATCGTCCCGTCGCTCGCGTTGGCCGACGAGTAGTAGAGCAGGCCCTGGAGCCCCGAGAGCTGCGCCTCGATCGGCGCCGCCACCGCCTCGGCGACGTCCTCGGCCGTGGCACCGGGGAAGGTGGCCTGCACCTGCACGGCGGGCGGCGTGATCTGGGGATAGCGCGAGATCGGCAGCAGCCGGATCGCGAAGACGCCGAGCAGCGTGACGACGACGCTGATGACGATCGCGAAGACGGGCCGCCGGATGAAGAAGTAGTGGAGATCCTCACTGCCGCTCATTTCGTCGCTCCCAGCCTCGCCGTTTCCTCCGGAGCCCCCGCCGTGTCCGCCGCCAGGGGCACCGGCCGGACCGGCCGCCCGGGAGCCGCCTTCTGGGTACCGTCCACCACCACCCGCTCGCCGGCGTTCAGGCCCTTGTCGATGATCCAGAGATTGCCGCTCCAGGGGCCGGGCTGGATGTCGCGGGCGGCGACGGTGTCGCCCTTTCCGACGACGTAGACGAATTGGCGGCCGAGCGCCTGCTGCACGGCGCGCTGGGGAATCGCCAGCGCGCTGTCGCGCGAGAAGCCGTCGAGCCGCACGCGCACGAATTGACCTGGCACCAGGAGATGATCGCCGTTCCGGAAGAGCGCGCGAAACTCCTGTGTCCCCGTGGTGGCGTCGAGCGACGGTGCCACGAAGTCGAGCCGTCCCGTCCGGGGGAACACCGTCCCGTCGGGGAGCGTGACCTGCACGGCGAGCGTGCTGCCGGGCTGGATCAGCGTCCGGGCCGTGGGGTCCTGCTTCCAGCCGAGCAGCTGCTGGGCGGTGGGCCGGAAGCTGACGTAGGCGGGGTCGAGCACGTCGATGGTCGTCAGCAGGTCGGAAGGACCCGTCACGCGCGCGCCCACCTGCACGTTGGTGCGGCCCACCCGACCCTCGATCTCCGCCCGCACCACCGCATCGTCGAGGTTCTTCTTCGCCTCGACCAGATCGCCTTCGGCCGCGTCCATGTCGGCCCGGGCGTTGTCGACGTCCTGCTGGGCGACGGCGTTCTGGCCCAGCAGCGGCTCCAGGCGCTCGAGCGTCCGCTTGGCATTCTGGTAGCGGGCGAGGGCGCTCCGGTAGGCCGCTTCGGGGCGCACCGGGTCGATGCGGTAGAGCACCTGGCCCGGCTTGACGATGGCGCCTTCGGTGAAGGGACGCTCCTCGATCACGCCGTCGATCCGCGCCCGGACCTCGACCCGGCGATAGGGCTGCACTTCCCCGGTAAACTCGTACGAGGTCGGCACCCGGCGCGGCTCGACCTGCACCACGGCGACCTCCGGCGGCGGTGGCGCCGGGGGCGCCGCGTCCTTCTGGCATGCGCCCGCCGCCATGGCGGCGGCCACCCCGGCCGCGATCACACGCGCGCCGCGGCGCGCCCCTGCCCGCTCCATCACTGGGCCGCTCCTTGTTGTCTGGGGGCTCGGGGTGCGTCCACGAGCACGAACCGATCGACCATCTCCCGCACTGCCTGCCACATCGCCTCGCGCTCGGGCATGCGCGCATCGTAGGCCCGAAATGCCGACACCTTCTCCGCGACACCGACCAGCGCGTAGCTGATGGTGCGCGCGGCGACGTCCACATCCATGGGGCGGAACTCGCCGTCCTTCATGCCCGCGCCCAGGATCCGGCCGAAAATCCGGCGCCATCGCTCGCTGAGCTGTCGGCAGAGGAACCGCCCGCTCTCGGGGAACTCGGCGCTCTCGACCTTGACCACCCGCATCAGGTCCAGCATGCCGGGCTCCCACGCGCGATCCCACAGCCGGCGGAGCAGCTGCTGGAGCAGGTCGCGCATGGGGCCGCGATGGCTGGCGAGGCTGGCCTCCTCCACCTCGACGAGCGGCATCAGTCGCTCGGCGATGACGTCCTCGAACAGCCTGGCCTTGCTGCCGAAGTAGTGGGACACGGTGCCCGCGCACACCCCGGCCTGCTCCGCGACATCCGCCAGGGTGGCGCGCTTGTAGCCGTTCTTCCCGAAGACGATCACGGCACCGTCGAGGATTTCCGTTCGCCGCGTGTCGGGGCGGCGCTGCCACCGCGGCGGACGTACCTCATCTATCGTATTTGCCATCAACCAGTTACCACTCACCCTCCGGGGGATCCACGGCGCGTGACTCGCGGCTACCCACCTGCCGTACTATTTGAGCGACCAGATAATAAGCCCCTTCGGCCAGGCCGCAAGCCGCCTAATAAGGGCCCGGAGTCCCCTCCTCGCACATGACGGGTATCACATCACCGAGTGCCGCACGCGCGTAAGCTGACCGGACGCACTCGAACACCCGGCTCCAACGCGCCGGGTTGGCATTGTCTCGAAGGAGGTAGGTCTACGATGGGAACTCACTTTCGGCCCACGCCGCTGCTGGCCATGATCGGTGTGCTCGCACTTGGGGGCGCGTCGGCCGCCCGGGCGCAAGACACCAGCGCCGCGACCCGCTCCGACACCACGGGCTATCAGCCATACCAGAATCGCACGGATTCGACGCAGGTCGGGAAGGACAGCACCCTCACCGACAGCACCGGCTTCAAGTACACCGGTCCCCCGACCGATACGACGCTCAAGGCCAAGCCGGGGGCCCAGACCGGACCATCGGGGAACGACACCAGCAGCGCCGCGGCGCCATCGGGCATGAACGCCGCCGACTCGGTCGTCTGCAAGGACGGCTCGAACGCGGGCAACCAGGGCTCAGCGGCGTGCGGGGGCCATGGCGGAGTCGACTCGGTCGCCACCCAGGCGGCGATGAAGGCGCGCGGATGGCTGGGCAAATCGGACTCCAGCGCGGCGACGGACAGCAGCTCGTCCGGCCAGACGCAATCGCCGTAGCACGGTCGCCGGCGCTCGCGGACACGCACGGCCACCTCCCGAGGTGGCCGTCTTGTCGTGCCCCCCGCATATTGGTCGCATGCCGGCCACCCAGTTCACGAATCTCACCGTGCTCGATCATCCGCTGATCCAGCACAAGCTCTCGATCCTCCGCGACCGCGAGACCAGCACGCGTGACTTCAAGCAGCTGGTGAGCGAGATCGCGATGCTCATGGCCTACGAGGCGACCGAGGACCTGGCGACGGAGCCGGTCGAGATCCAGACGCCGCTCGAGCGGATGACGGGTCGCCAGGTCTCGGGCAAGAAGCTGACGCTGGTGCCGATCCTCCGCGCCGGACTCGGCATGGTGGAGGGCATCGCGCAGCTCATCCCGTCGGCCCGGGTAGGGCACATCGGGCTCTACCGCGACCACGACACGCTCAAGCCCGTCGACTACTACTTCAAGATCCCGGCGGCCGAAGTCGAGCGCGATTTTTACGTGCTCGACCCGATGCTCGCCACCGGCGGCTCGGCCGTGGCCGCGGTCGGCGCGCTCAAGGACGCGGGCGCACGACGGATCCGCTTCCTCTCGGTCGTGGCCGCGCCCGAAGGCGTGCGCCGCATGCTGGGCGCCCACCCGGACGTCCGCATCTTCACCGCCGCGCTCGACCGCCAGCTCAACGCGCAGGGCTACATCCTGCCCGGTCTCGGCGACGCGGGCGACCGGCTGTTCGGCACGCGCACACTCTGAGCCCTCACCTTCTGTCCCGGACCGACCCATGACCGGTATTCGTCTGACCTTCTGGGGCGCCGCCGGACAAGTCACCGGCTCGATGCATCTGCTCGAGGCCGCGGGCGCACGGATCCTGCTCGACGCCGGCCTGTTCCAGGGCCACCGCGCGGAGACCCACGAGCTCAATGCCCGGCTCCCGTTCGACCCCCGCCGGCTCGACGGCGTGGTGCTGAGCCACGCGCACATCGACCACGCGGGCCGGCTGCCGCTGCTGGTGCGGCACGGATTCCACGGGCCGATCCACGCGACCTCCGCCACGCGCGACCTGTCGGCGGTGATGCTGCCGGACGCGGCGCACATCCAGGAGAAGGACCGCGAATACCTCCAGCGGCACGGCAAGGCGGGCCCGGAGAGCGAGCCGCTGTACAACCTGGCCGACGCGGTCGCGGTGCAGGAGCTGATGGTGGGCGTGCCGTATCGCCGGATCACCCATCTCCGGAAGCATCTCGCGCTCGAGTTCGTCGAGGCGGGGCACATCCTGGGCTCCGCCTCGGTCGATCTGCGGCTCACCGAGGGCGGCCATCACAGGATCGTCTTCTCGGGCGACATCGGCCGGAGCGGGCTCCCGATCATCCGCGATCCCGAGCCGCCGTCGGGGCCGATCGACACGCTCATCGTCGAGTCGACCTACGCGGACCGGGACCACGAGTCGGTGGCGGGCTCCGAGGAAAGGCTGGGCGAGGCGGTGCGGCGGACGGCGGCGCGCGGCGGGAAGATCCTCATTCCGGCCTTCGCGCTCGGCCGGGTGCAGGAGATCGTCTACAGCCTGCACCAGCTCCACCGCGCGGGCCGGATCCCGGAGATCCCGATCTGCGTCGACAGCCCGCTCGCCGTCGACACTACGACGGTGTTCCGCATGCATCCCGAGATCTTCGACGCGCGCGAGCGGCTCATCGGCGAGGCCTCGACGCTGTTCGACTTCCCACTCCTGCGCTACGTCCGCGACGTGGCCGCCTCCAAGGCGCTCACCCAGGCGAGCGGGCCCGCCGTCATCATCGCGGCGAGCGGCATGGCGGAGTCGGGCCGGATCCTCCACCATCTGGCCCACGGGCTCGGCGACCACCGGAACCTGGTCCTCTTCGTGGGCTTCCAGGCGGAGCGCACGCTCGGCCGCCGGATCCAGAGCGGCAAGGAGATCGTGCGCATCCTGGGCCAGGACCTCCCGCGCCGCGCGGAGGTCGAGACCATCGGCGGCTATTCGGCACACGCCGACCGGACCGAGCTCCGGGCCTGGGTGCGCCGGCTGGGCGGGCCGATCCGGCGCGCCTTCGTGGTCCATGGTGAGGCGCCGGCCCTCGCGGCCATGGCGGCGATCCTCAAGGAGGAAGGGGTGCACGAGGTGATCCAGCCGACCCACGGCCAGGCGTTCGAGCTCTAGCGCGAGGCGCCCCGCCGTGCCCCGCGTCCTCCGCCATGCGCTGGTGCTCGCCGTGCTGGCCGCCGTGATCGTCTACACGATCTCGCTGGTCATGGTGCTGGTGGTGAGCCAGCAGGACGAGCGCCGGCCGGTGGATGCCATCGTCGTGCTGGGCGCGGCGCAGTACAACGGCCGGCCGTCGCCGGTGCTCAGGGCCCGGCTCAACCACGCGCTCTCGCTCTACCGCGAGCAGCTGGCGCCGCTGGTGGTCGTTACCGGCGGCATCGGGCGGGGCGACACCACCAGCGAGGCGGTCGTCGGGCAGCGCTACCTGGTCTCGCACGGCATCCCCCAAGGCGCCGTGGTCGCGCAGGGCGAGGGCCGAACCACGAAGGCCTCGATGAGCGCCGTGACCACCTGGCTGCACGGGCGCGGGCTCCGCCGGGTGCTCCTGGTGAGCGATCCATTCCACATGTTCCGCCTCCGCCTCGAGGCGCACCGCACAGGGCTCGAGGCGTTTACCTCGCCCACCGGGAGCAGCCCCATCTCCGACAACCCCGTCCTCGAGCTCCGCTACCTCTTCGCCGAAGGATTCAAGATCCCGGTGGCGTGGGTGCGGAGCTGGTCCCCATCATGGCTCTGATCTCCTCCGAACGACTCTATACCGGACGCATCGTCAGCCTCGACGCCGACACCGTGCGCTTCCCCGACAGCTCTACGGGCCGCCTGGAGATGCTCCGGCACCCCGGCGCCTCGGCGGTGGTGCCGTTCCTCGATGCCCCTGGAGAGTCCGACCCCCGTGTCATCCTGCTCCGCCAGTTCCGCCACGCGGCGGAGGGCTTCATCTGGGAGGTGCCGGCCGGCCGGCTCGACCCGGGCGAGGCACCCGAGGCCTGCGCCCGGCGCGAGCTGGAGGAGGAGACCGGCATGCGCGCCCGCGGGCTCGAGCGGCTCACGACCATCTACACGACGCCGGGCTTCACCGACGAGCGGATCCACCTGTTCCTCGCGCACGGACTGGACGCGGGGGCCCATCGCCGTGAGGCCGACGAGTTCATGGAGCTGCACACGCTCCGATGGTCGCGTGTGGGGGAGATGGTGCGGAGCGGGGAGATTCAGGACGGGAAGACGCTGATCGCGCTCATGTTCGTTCAATGCTTCCGGCGGCAGGCCTGAGCCATTTCGGTGACGCATTGATCCAACCTCGAGTCACCCTGAGCGGAGCGAAGGGGCCATGACCGGAACTCTGGCCCCTTCGCTCCGCTCAGGGTGACGATCGATGACGAGCGGTTGGCCGTTTCGGCGCTCTCCTTCTACAATTCGGCATGCCCCCTCAGACGTACGACGCGCTCCTCCGCTCGCTCCCCAGGGGCGAGCTGGCCCCGGCCTACTACCTGTACGGCCCCGAGGACATCCTGAAGGACGAGGCCATCGAGGCCATCCTGGACCGCGCCCTCGACCCCGCCCTGCGCGACTTCAACTTCGACCAGCGCTCGGCCGGGCAGCTCGATCCCGAGGCGATCTTCTCGCTCTGCACCACGCTCCCCATGATGGCCGAGCGCCGGGTGGTCGTGCTGCGCGAGGTCGAGGGGTGGAAGCGAAAGCCCAAGACCCGTGCCGCGTTCCTCAAGTACCTCGAGCGGCCCGCCGTGGAGACCGTCGTCATCCTGGTGCAGAGCGCGGCCGAGGAGAGCGAAGACAAGGACCTCCTCCGCGGCGCGTTCGCCGTGGCATGCGAGCCACTGCCGGCCGAGCGCGCCCGCCGGTGGCTGCTCCGCCGCGCCGGGGCGCTCGGCGTGACGCTCGAGGACGCCGCGGCCGATCACCTGCTCGCGGCTACCGGCGGCGAGCTCGGCGCGGTAGCCGCGGAGCTGCAGAAGCTGGCCGCGCTGCCGGGCGGTTCCCCGCTCACCGCCGAACAGGTGGGAGCCCTGGTGGGCATCCGGCACGGCGAGACGATCTACGACTGGCGCGACGCCGCGCTCGACGGCAACGCCGGCCGCGCCGCCGCGATGACCGGCTCACTGCTCGACCAGCCCGGCGTCACGGCGGTCAAGCTGGTGACCCTGCTCGGCACCAGTCTCGCCGGCGTGGGCCTCGCGCGGAGCCATCTCGACCGCGGCACCCGGGGCGGGAGCCTCGAGCGGCTGGTGTTCGACCGGCTGCGCCAGCTCCGGCTGTTCGGCCTGCCCGACTGGAAGGCCGAGAGCACGCGCTGGGCACGCTGGGCCGGCGCGTGGACCGGCGCTCGAGTGCGCGCGGGACTCCGCGCCGCACGCGATGCGGACGTGGCGCTCAAGAGCACCACGATCTCGGACGAGCGCGCCATCCTGGTCAACCTGGTGCTCCGATTGAGCATCCGGCAGGCGGAGGCGGCATGAGGTCGCCCTTGGCTGGCGCGCTCGCCGCGGCCGCGCTGGTCCTCGCCCTGGCCGGCATCCCGTCCTCGGCCATGGCCCAGAGCGATTCCCGGCTGGTCGACGCGGTGCGGGCCGCTCAGGAAGGCCGGGGCGACTCCGCCCGTACGATCGTGGATCGGCTCCTCGCCGCAACGCCGACGACCGATACGCTCTACCCGCAGATTCTCTACACCCAGGCGATGGTGGCGGGCACCGCGGGCGACATGCGCCGGCTGCTGCAACGGGTGACGGTCGAGTACGGCACCTCGAGCTGGGCCGACGACGCGCTGCTTCGTCTGGTGCAGATGGACTATGCCACCCGGAACTTCGACGGCGCCGCCCGGAATCTCGAGCGGCTCAAGCTCGACTTCCCGGCTACACCGCTGCTGCCGCAGGCGGCGTACTGGGCCGGGCGGACCTACTTCGACGCCAACAACCCGTCTGCCGCGTGCCGCTGGCTGGCGGACGGGATGGCGCAGGCGCGGAACGACGTCGAGGTGCAGAACCAGCTCGGCTACCTGTACCAGCGCTGCGACCTCCGCGCGGACACGGGCGCGCAGGCAGCGGCGGCGGACACGGCACGCGCAGACTCGAGCGGACGAGTGCCGCCTGGCGCTCAGGTGGGCGCGGCTCCACCGCCAGGTGTGCCTTCCCCCGCTGCGCCATCCACCGGTGCGACCCCGCAGGGCACGCCGCCGACCGGCGCTGTGAATCCATCGCCCGTCCCAGCGCAGACGCCGCCCACCGCAGTCGCCGCCCCGGCGGCACGGACGATCTACCGGGTACAGATCGCCGCCGTCGCCACGCGGAAGGGCGCCGAGGATGCGGCCCGCAAGGCGCGGCCGCTCGGCCTCAGCGTGGTCACCGTCGAAGAGAAGGGCCTCTACAAGGTGCGTCTGGGGGAGTACCCCACGCGCGAGGCGGCTCAGAACGCCGCGGCCAGCCTCAAGGCCCGGCTGGGCGGCAGTCCGTTCGTCGTCGCGGGGCCCTGACCGGCGCACATGTCTCCCCGCCCGCGCCGGCCGATCTGCCCGCGGGCGCCGCTCGTGGCGCTGCTCGCGGGCGGCGTCCTGGCGGCCGGCGTGGCGGCGACTGGCTGTTCGGCCGGCGGAGGCCATCAGCCGCCCCCTTCCACGGAGCCCGAGCCACCGCGCTCCCCCTGCGTGATCGCCGCGGACAGCGCGGCACCGTCTCCCATGATCACCGCCGCTTTCGACGACACCGCCGACGCCCGCCGCGCACTGCTGGCCACGTCGCGCGCGGCGCCGCTGCGGGTCGATTGCGAGGGACGGCCCTTGCCCGGCCTCGCCGCGGCCTGGTCGCGCGACACGTCCGGGCGGTTCTGGACGTTCGAGCTCGATCCCCGGGCAAGCGCGGATTCGAGCGCCCGATGGACGCCGTCCACGCTCGCCGCGGCGTGGCGAGCCGACCCGGCCGCAAGCGCCGCGCTGCACTGGTCCGGCGTGACCACGCTCGTGCCGCTGGACGAGCGGCGCCTGGTCGCGGGGCTGGTGTCGCCGTCGCCCGAGGTGCCGCGCTTCTTCGCCGACCGCGCGTTCGGCGTGCCGCGCCTGCAGGCGCCCGCGCTCACCCTCGCGCCGCCGGCCTCCGGCGATCTCCGAGACGCCATCGACCAGGGCACGGACCTGGTCCAGACGGCCGATCCCGCGCTGCTCGATTACGCCCGGCGGCGCCCCCGGGTCGCCGTGCTGGCGCTGCCCTGGCACCGGACCTACGTGATGCTACTGCCGGCCCGGAGCGCCGGCGTCGGGGCCGCGATTCCCGCCGACACGGCGGGCTTCCGGGCCGGGCTCGCCCGCGACGCGGTGCGTGCGGACGCTCGGGCAGCCGAGGGCCCGTTCTGGTGGGACGGGCGGGCGGCCTGCCCGACAAAGCCGATGCCCAGGGCGCTGCGAGAGTCTACCGGCGCGATCGCGTACCCCGCCGAGGACATCGTCGCACGCGATCTCGCTGAGCGGATCGTGGCGCTCGCGGGCGGGGACGTGACGGCGCACGGGTTGCCCGCCGACAGCTTCGGCCTGGCCCTTCGGCTGGAGACCGAGCGCGGCTACGTACTCAGACTCCCCCAACAGGCGCTGGTCCCCTGCCGCGAGTCCGCCGCCTGGCCGACGGGTGCCGCGGTGGTGCCGCTCATCGACATTCGGCCGTATGTGGTGCTCCGCCGCGGGGCGCCGGCGTTCGTCGTGGAGTGGGACGGCGCCGTTCGCCCGGCCGACGCCGGGGACACCGCGCGGGCCGCGCCATGAGCTTCCGCGCGCGGCTCTTCCTGGCCCTCGCGCTCGCGGCGCTGCTGCCGCTGAGCGCGCTCGCCTTCGGCGTCCGGCGCGAGATGACCCGCCGGCTCACGGCGGAAGATGCCCGCCGCGGGGACGCCGCGGTCGCCGCGCTGCGCGACGACCTCGCGCGCGAGAGCGCCGCGGTGGCGGCCCGCCTCGCGACGCTCGCGGCCGAGCTCGGCCGGGACAATGGCCTTCGAGTGGCGCTGGTCCAGGGCGACGCGGGCGTCCGGCGCGGGCTGCTCGATCTCGCAGGCACCTCCATGCGAAGCTCGGGGCTCGCCATGCTCCAGCTCCAGGACAGCGCCGGGCGCATCCTGAGCTCCGGACATTTCCGGAACGCGTACGATCGAATCGAGCCCGCGTTGCCCGGGGCGCTGACCGCGGCGGGCGGCGCGCCCGTGCTGGTCCGCGCCCGCACCGCCGACACCACGCTGCTCGTGCTCGCCCGGCTGGACTCGCTCCGGGTGGCCGGCGCCAGATACACGATCGTCGGCGGCACGGCGATCGAGCCCCGTCTCCGCGGGTCGCTCGCGCGCGATCCTGATCTCTCGCTCCGCCTGGTCGAGCCCGGGACAGGGGCGTCCGCCGCAGGGACGACGCCGCCGGCCGAAGCCGGGGCTTCGCCAGTGGCGACGCTCTCGCTGCCGTTCGTCGGCGAGCGTGACGCCTCCGGCCCTGCCGACACCGCCCGGCTCGTCGTCACCCGCTCTCCCGGCACCCTCGCGGCACTCCGGCGCAGCATCGACCGATGGTTCCTGGCGGCGTTGGCCGCGACCGTGGGCCTCGCAATCCTGGGCGCGTGGTGGCTCTCGACCCGCGTGAGCCGGCCGCTCACGGCGCTGGCCGCGCGCACCGCCGCGATCGATTTCGACCGGCTGGACCAGGGCTTTCCGAGCGATCGGACAGACGAGATCGGCGTTCTCGCCACCACCCTCGGCGCCATGACCGAGCGCCTCCGGCTGGGCGCCGCCCGCCTCCGCGAGGCCGAGCGCCGCCTGGCCACGGGGGACCTCGCACGCCAGGTGAATCACGACATCAAGAACGGCCTGGTGCCGATCCGGAATGTGCTGCGCCATCTCTCCGAGGTGGCGCGCGACGACCCCGCCGCACTGCCGCGCATCTTCGAGGAGCGGCGCGGCACCCTCGAGTCGAGCCTGGCCTATCTCGACACGCTCGCGCGGAACTACGCGCGGCTCTCGCCCGGGGCGCAGCCGGCCGCCTGCGACGTGAACGCGGTGGTCGCCGAGATCGTCCGGGCCACCGACGCCGCCCACGCGACCCTTCGCGCCGCGCCCGACCCCGCACTGCCGGCGGTATCGGCGGACCCGCTCGTGCTCCGCCGGATCCTCGAGAACCTGGTCGGCAATGCCGTCGACAGCCTGGCGGGCCGAAGCGGCGGCATGGTGACCGTGGGCACCGAGACCGTCGGCGCGGCCGAGTCGGCGCAGGTGCGGGTGACGGTGACCGACACGGGCCCCGGCATGAGCCGCACCGAGCTCGACCGCGCATTCGACGACTTCCATACCACCAAGGCGGGCGGAACGGGGCTCGGCCTTTCGATCGTCCGCCGGCTGGTGCTCGACCTCGGCGGCGCGCTCCGGATAGAGACCGCGCCCGGCGCGGGCACCCGGGCCATCGTCGAGCTGCCGGTCCGCGCCGCCACTCCAGCAGCGCCCGCCGTCGACGGGAGGAACGGATGACGCTGGTTCTCGTGGTGGACGATGTGCCCGCCCTGGCCGAGCAGTACGCCTATGACCTCCGGCGCCTGGGCGGTTACGAGGTGCACGTGGCGCAGGACGGCCGCCAGGCGCTCGAGCGGCTCGGGGGCGAGCCGGTCGACTGCGTGATTCTCGACCTCGAGATGCCGGGCATGGACGGCTTCGAGGTGCTGCGCGCGCTCGAGCGCCGGGGCTCGGAGGTCCCGGTGATCGTGTATACCGGCACGGGCGACTTCGACCGCTGCATCCAGGCCATCCGGCTCGGCGCCTACGGCTTCATCGACAAGGCCGAGCCCGTCGAGCGGATCGTGCGGGAGATCGAGCTGGCGGTCGAGCGGCGCCGGCTCCGCGCCGAAGTGCAGTCCCTCCGGCGGAGGCTGGACGGCGAGAGCACACTCGTAGGTACGAGCGCCGCGATGCTCCGGCTCCGGGACCAGATCGCCCGGGTGGCGCCGGTGCCGAGCACCGTGCTGGTCGTCGGCGAGAGCGGCACTGGCAAGGAGCTGGTGGCGCGCGAGCTGCACCGGCTCGGCGCGCAGCCCGCGGCGCCGTTCGTCGCCATCAACGCCGCGGCGCTGCCGGAGCACCTCATCGAGAGCGAGCTCTTCGGCCACGAGCGCGGCGCGTTCACCGGCGCCAGTGTGACGCGGAAGGGCGCGTTCGAGTCGGCCGAGCGCGGCACGCTGTTTCTCGACGAGATCGGCGAGCTGCCGCTCGCGGCGCAGGCCAAGCTGCTTCGCGTGCTCGAGGAGCGTCGCGTGACCCGGGTCGGCGCCACGCGGCCGCTCGCCGTGGAAGCCCGCGTAGTGGCGGCGACCAACCGCGACCTCGAGGCGGAGGTGGCGGCCGGGCGGTTCCGCCAGGACCTCTACTACCGGCTGAACGTCCACCAGATCGCGGTCCCGCCCCTGCGCGAGCGGCGGAGCGACGTGCCCGAGATCGCCGAGGGGTTCGCGGCGGCGATCTGCGCGCGGTTCGGCATCCGTTGCAAGCGGCTCGCGCCGGACACACTGGAGCTGCTCATGGGCTACGACTGGGCGCGGAACAACGTGCGCGAGCTGCGGAACGTAGTCGAGCGGATGATCATCGCGACCGACGGCGAGGTGATCGGGCCCGACCAGGTACCGTCAGACATCCGGGGCGAGATGGAGCCGGCGACGGGAGGCGGCGAGACCTTTCAGGAGCTCAAGGCGGAGGCGGAGCGGCGGATCGTGATTGCGGCGCTCGAGCGCCACGAGTGGCACGTGACGCGGACGGCGGAGGCGCTCGGCCTGGCGGACCACGCGAGCCTGCTGAAGATCATGCGGCGGCACGGCATCAGGCGGCGGTAGAGGAGGGCCGGACCTGCGCGCCGTCCGTGTCATCACCCCGCCGTGGCGGACGACATCGCGGGATCGGGACCTGATCGACCAATAGACGCTCCGGCCGGCTGGCACGACCACGAGCGGGGTCGCGATCGTGCGGTTCCCACCAATCGGATCGGCGATCAGGCCGCCCAGTACCACGTGTCCCAGCGGACACATAGAGCAGCCGTTCGCCGTGTCCCCGCGGACACAATGGCTGAATTCTCTCGCCTGACACAAACCAGCAACACATCCCACTGCAATAACTTAGGCTGTCAATTGTCAAGGCTTCCACCCGTGGCCACCGCCTTGCCTTTCCTCCCAGCGCCCGCAGTCTCCGCGCCCCGGCGCCAAACCAAGGAGGAACCCATGTCCCGCTCTGCTTCCCGCTTCACCGTTCTCGCGGCCAGCGTTCTCGTGCCCCTCGCCGCAGCCTGCTCTCGCACCGACCGGCCGTCCATCGCCAGCGACGCGACCACCGGCAGCACCACCGTCTCTACGGACGCCGCAACGCCGGCGAGTTCGGCCGGTACGCCGGCGACCGGCAACACCAAGCCCTTCGCCGTCGGCACCGTAGCGCCGAGCTACGCCGACGCGGAACGCGCGTTCCACCGCGGCCGGTACGAAGAGGCCGCAAGCATGTTCGAGGCCTACAGCGAGAGCGAGCCCGACAACGCCTGGGGCCACTACATGCTCGGTCTCTCCGCCTGGAAGACCGGCGACCACACGCGGGCCCTCGAGGCCTTCGACGCCGCCCTCCGGCTCGATCCGACGCATCGCAAGAGCCTGCTCAATTCCGCGCGCGTGCTGCTCGAGACCAGCCGGCCGAAGGACGCGCTCAACCGGGTGGAGCAGGCGCTCTCCATCGAGCCGCTCTCGGGTGAGGGGCTCCGCCTGCTGGGCCGCGCGCACTACGAGCTGGGCGAGGTCGACGAGGCGATCGACGCCTACCAGCGCGCCCTGGCGCTCGACGACAAGGACGTCTGGGCGATGAACAACCTCGGCTACCTGTACATTCAGCAGGGGCGGAGCGACGCGGCGCTGCCGCCGCTCGCCCGCGCGGTCGAGCTCCGTGGCAACGTGCCGGTGTTCCAGAACAACTTCGGCACGGCGCTCGAGCGGTCGGGGCACATCGCGGCGGCGAAGGAGGCCTATGGGAAGGCACTCGAGGCCGACAGCACATACGCCAAGGCGGCGGTGGGACTGGAGCGGGTGACGACGCTGGGCACGGCCTCAGACCCGTCGGGGGTGAACGTGTCAGGCCTGGCCCGGGAGTTCGAGGGCCAGGTCGAGCAGTGGCGGACGCGGCCGGTGACCGGCGACTCCGTCGCGACGCCGGAGGCAGGCTCTTCGAGTCAGGTGGTGGACTCGACGCCGATGGCGAGGGATTCGGCAGTGGAGTGACGCGGCTCAACCCTGAGTCACCCTGAGCGAAGCGAAGGGGGCATGCCTCTGGGTATGCCCCCTTCACTCCGCCAGGGTGACGAGTCTTCAGGGTGACGAGTCTACAGCAGCCCCGACACCGCGTTCATCCTCCCCGCCGCAAACCGTCCCGGTTCCAGCGCCGTCACGTCGAGCGTCTGCGCCCGCCCGTGGCCGATGATCTCCGCCAACAACTGACCCAAGGCCGGCGCGTGCATCACCCCGTGCCCGGACGAGCCATTGATGAGGAACAGGTTGGGGCATTCCTCGGCCGCGCCCAGGATGGCGTGCTTGTCGGGCGACATCTCGTACAGTCCGGCCCAGCACGCGGGCCGGTCGATCGTGGCTCCGCGCAGTACCGGGACCCGTGCGTGCGCCATCGCGACCACCGCATCTACCCACGCGGGGTCGACGCTCGCGTCGAAGGGCTGGCCCGGTACGCCCGGTGTGGGCCAGAGCAGCAGCACGCGACCGCCGCGCACGCGCAGGTGAAAGCCGTCGCCCGCCCAGATGGTCATCGGCATGTCGGCGGGGAGGAGGTCGCACGGCGTGGTAGTCGCGATCTGGCGGCGGAGCGGTGTCACCGGCAGCGTCACGCCGGCCAGCGCCGCCACCGGGCCGGCCCACGGGCCCGCCGCGTTCACCACCGCGCCGACCGCGATGCGGTCGCGCGCCGTCTCGACCTCGACGACCCGCCCCGACGCGTCCCGCCGGAGGCCGCACACCTCGGCGCCCCACACCTGACGCACGCCTAGCCGGGCGCTGGCCGCGAGGTAGCCCTCGAGCATGCGGAGCGGACGGATGAATCCGTCGGTGGGACAGAATGCGCCGCCCACCACGCCGTCCATCCGGATCGCCGGGTTGATCCCGGCAATCTCCGCGGGCGAGACCTCGACCGCCTCGGCAAGCCCTTCCGCATGCTGCACCACGCGCCCGGCGCGCAGCACGTCGAGCTCGCCCGCGCTGGCGGCGAGCCAGAGATAGCCGGCCGGCGCGTACCCCGGGTCGATGCCGGTCTCGGCGGCAAAGCGGCGGAGCTTCTCCCGCGCCAGCAGCGAGAGCCGCACGTTGATCGCGGTGGCGTACTGCGCACGGTAGCCGCCCGTGGCGCGGCCGGTGCTGCCGGCGCCCGGTGCGTCGGCGCGGTCGAGGATGACCACGTCGCGCTCGCCCAGCGCGGCGAGATGGTAGGCCACGCTCGCCCCCATCACCCCGCCGCCGATCACGGCCACCGCCGCGCGGGTCACGCGGCCGCCGGGCGTGCGACGAACCGTCTCATGCAGTTGCCGCTGGCACCCGATGGCACAGTGTCATGCGATGGTCGGCCTCAGGCCGTGAAGACCTGCTCGGAGTGCCGGAAGCTCTTGAACTCGAGGGCGTTGCCGCTCGGATCGAGGAGAAACATCGTCGCCTGCTCGCCCGGCTGCCCGGCGTAGCGCACGCGAGGCTCAAGAATGAAGGCGTGCCCCGCCGCGCGGATCCGGCTGGCGAGCGCGTCGAACGCGTCCCAGTCCAACAGCGCGCCGAAGTGCGGCATCGGCACGAGGATCCCTTCCACCTGTCCGGTGTTCTGGGTCGGGGTCACCGTGCCAGTGGTGTGGGCGGAGATCTGGTTGCCGAAGAAATCGAAATCCACCCAGGTCTCGGTGCTGCGGCCTTCGCGGCAGCCGAGGATCTCGCCGTAGAACCGGCGGGGGGCGGCGAGGTCGCGGACGAAGAAGGCGAAGTGAAACGGCTGGGACACGGTGCGCTCGCGAGTGAGGACGCCACAAGTTGCCGCCGGACCCGCCTCCGGCGGAAGACCTCGGCTCGTCGGGCCGAGCCGGGACGTTATATTCTCCCCCGTATGCCCCGCCCGCTCTCCCGCACGATTCCGTGGCCCCCGTGAGCCGCGAGGCCGCCGACGCGTCCCCGCCGCCCATGCTCAAGCACTGGCGCGAGGTGAAGGCGCAGCACCCCGAGACGGTCCTGTTCTACCGGGTCGGCGATTTCTACGAGATGTTCCACGAGGACGCCCAGCTGGCCGCGCGGGTGCTCGACATCACCCTCACCTCCCGCGGCGACGGCGTGCCGCTGGCGGGAGTGCCGGTCAAGGCGGCCGCGGAGTACCTCCGCCAGCTCATCGGCGCCGGGTACCGGGTCGCGATCTGCGAACAGGTCGAGGACCCCAGGCTCGCCAAGGGCCTCGTGCGCCGGGAGGTGGTCGAGACCGTCACGCCCGGCGCCATGCTGCAGGAGGGATGGCTCGCCGGCGGGAAGAACAACTTCCTGGTGGCGGTCGCCCGCGACGACCAGCGCGTCGGGCTCGCGGCCATCGACCTCAGCACCGGCGAGTTCCTGCTGGAGACCCTGGACGAGGCCGGCCTCGCCGAGGCCCTCGGCCGGCTCGGCCCGGCCGAGGTGGTGCTGCCGGGGGACGCGGCGCTCCCGGCGGGCGACGACGTGCTTCGCACGCTGCGCGAGCGCTGGGAGTTCGATCCCGACCTTGCGCGCGAGGAGCTGGCCCGGCGGTTCTCGCTCGCGTCGCTCGACGGGCTCGGCGTGGGCCCCGAGGACGCCCCGGCGATCGGCGCGGCCGGCGCGCTGCTCCGCTACCTGACCGAGCTGCAGCCGTCGGGGTTGCCGCATCTCGCTCGTCCGTTCGTGCGCCGGAGCGACGGGTTCCTCTGGCTCGACGAGATGACCCGCCGGAACCTCGAGCTGGTCGAGCCGCTCCGGGCCGGCGCCCGCGGCTGCACGCTGCTGGAGACCATCGACGCCACCGTCACACCGATGGGCGGCCGCCTGCTCCGGCAGTGGCTGCTCTCGCCGCTCCGCGATCCGGCGACGATCGGCTACCGGCTCGACGCGGTCGAGGTGACGGTGCGGGACGGGCGCGGCCGCGCACGGCTCCGTGAGGCGCTCGACGGCGTCCGGGACGTCGAGCGGCTGGCCGGCCGGGCCGCGGCGGGCCGGGCCACCCCGCGCGAGCTCGGCGCGCTCCGCGACTCGTTCCTCCGCCTGCCCGACGTGTCCGAAGCCTTGAGCGCGCTCGCGGCGTCGACCCTGCCGGGCGGGGGGCGCGCGGCCGCGCTGGCGGATGCGGTAGACGAGCTCGATCTGCTGGCCGACCTCGTCTCGGAGCTCGCCCGCGGCCTCGAGGAGCGGCCACCGGCGCTGCTGGCCGACGGCGGCGTGATCCGGGAGGGCTACGACACCGAGCTGGACGAGCTGCGCACCCTCCGCGACGGGGGGCGCCAGTACATCGCCTCGCTCCAGCAGCGGGAGCGCGAGCGGACCGGGATCTCGTCGCTCAAGGTCGGCTTCAACAAGGTCTTCGGGTACTATCTCGAGATCACCAACGCGCACGCCGCGCGAGTGCCGCCCGACTACGAGCGGCGGCAGACGCTGGCCTCGGCCGAGCGGTACGTGACGCCCGAGCTCAAGGACTACGAAGCCCGCGTACTCGGCGCCGAAGAGCGGATGGCGGCGCGCGAGGCGGAGCTGTTCGGCGCGCTCCGGGCCCTCGTGGGACAGGCGATCGGCCGGATCCAGCGCACCGCGCGGGTGCTCGCGCGGCTCGACGTCTGGACCACGCTCGCGGACGGCGCCGTGGCGGGCCGCTACGTGCGACCCGAGGTGCACGACGGGTTCGACCTGGTGCTGCGCGAGTGCCGCCACCCGGTGATCGAGCGCATGATGCCGCGCGAGTCGTTCATCCCCAACGACGCGCGTTTTACCGAGGCCGAGCGGGTGGCGCTCGTCACCGGGCCGAACATGGCGGGCAAGTCCACGATCCTGCGACAGATCGGCCTGTGCGTCGTGCTGGCCCAGATGGGCGCCTTTGTTCCTGCCGCGGCGGCGTCCGTCGGCACGGTGGACCGCCTGTTCACGCGGGTGGGCGCGAGCGACAACCTGGCGCGCGGCCAGTCGACGTTCATGGTGGAGATGAGCGAGACCAGCGCCATCCTCCACAACGCGGGGCCGCGGAGCCTGGTGCTGCTCGACGAGATCGGGCGGGGCACGTCGACCTACGACGGTGTCGCGATCGCGTGGGCCGTCACCGAGTATCTGCACGACCGGGTCGGCTGCAAGACCATGTTCGCCACGCACTATCACGAGCTGATGCAGCTCCCCGAGCGGCTGCAGCATGCACGAAACCACAACGTCGCCGTGCGCGAGACCGGCGAGACGGTTGTTTTCCTCCATCGGCTGGAGCCCGGCGGCACCGACCGCTCGTACGGCATCCATGTCGCCCAGCTCGCGGGGCTGCCGGACAGCGTGGTGCGCCGGGCCCGGGAGATCCTGGGCACCCTCGAGGGCGATCACCGCGTGGTGCCCGGCGCGCCGCCCGAGACCCCGCGCGATCCGGGGCAGCTCGCGCTCTTCGCCGAGCCGCCGCCGACCGATCCGATGGTGGAGGAGCTCCGGTTGATCGACGTCAACGCGCTCACCCCGCTCGAGGCGCTCAACCGGCTGGCGGATCTCCAGCGGCGG
>Ga0210142_1000099_pt1 | contig 19350 bp, 21 predicted proteins | sample Goodyear_PhragC__FD_184869 | JGI IMG/M metagenome (GOLD analysis project Ga0210142, IMG submission 184869) | Wetland microbial communities from San Francisco Bay, California, USA, that impact long-term carbon sequestration - Goodyear_PhragC_D2... | ecosystem: Environmental > Aquatic > Marine >...
GCAGCGCGACCGAAGGTCGCGGCCTATCCTTTCACAACGCTGCACCCGATTGTCGGCGTGATTGAATTTTCCGGCTACCGGCGCGCTACGGTGGCCGATATCCCCGGTTTAATCGAAGGGGCGCATCGCGGGCTCGGCTTGGGCCACGAATTCCTGCGCCACATTACGCGCTGCCGTGCGCTGGCTTTTGTGGTGGATATTGCCGGCAGCGAAGGACGTAATCCGGTCGAGGATTTGCAAAATCTTCGCCGGGAAATCGATCTGTACGATCCGAAGTTGGCTTTGCGCGCCTGGTTCGTTGTAGCCAATAAAATGGATTTGCCCGGTGCGAAGGAAAATCTGAAAGCACTCCGAAAGAGATTTCCAAAGGTCCAGATCATTCCGACTTCAGCAGCGAAGGGAGAGGGGATGGATGCCCTGAAGCGAGAATTGGCCAATCGGATAACGAACGACCAGGAGATTGTGACCGCGGCAATTTGAGATGGACAACTTTATGATCTCTAGCGAGACTGGGCGCTGTGCTATGGGCAGACGAGTTGTAGCGAGTTATTGTTCTACATTTCTTAAGTCGGAGATGTTGCACATTTACCGACAGGTGAAAGCTCTGCGTGGCGTCGATACGTTTGTAGTTACCAAAGAGGTCCAGAATGCGGAGCGATTTCCGTTTAATGATGTTGAAGTCATTCCCAAGCGGCGCACTAACCTGCTCGTGCACGGTTGGTTAAAATTCGTCGAACGGCGGCCACCTATTGTTTATCGCGGCGAGTACCAGACGTTAGACTCGTTGCTCAGAAGACACGGAGCCGATCTAATGCACATCTATTTCGGACACACTGGCGTACATTTGCTTCCTTTCATTGAGCAATGGCACAAGCCGTGTGTGGTGTCGTTCCACGGCGCGGACGTCGCGCATAAACCCGAGATCAAAGACTATCCGGGAAAATTGCGGCGTCTTTTCAACGCAGTCCCGCTTGTTTTCACGCGTTCGCAATCGCTCGCTGAACGGTTAACCCAGTTGGGATGCCCTCCGGAAAAGCTGCGCATTAATCGGACCGGTATCCCGCTCAATGAGTTTCCGCTGTTCGACAGAGAAGCGCCCCGAGACGGCAAATGGAGGGTGGTTCAGGCCTGCCGCTTAATCCCGAAGAAGGGTGTGGCAACCAGTTTGCGTGCCTTTGCAATTTTTAAGAAGGACTATCCGGGCGCGGAATTGTTGATTGCCGGGAAGGGACCGTTACAGCCGGAGTTGGAGATGCTTGCCGGCGGACTCGGTATTGCCCGAGACGTGCATTTTCTAGGGTTTCTGTCGCAACCAAAGCTGCGCGAGCTTTACGGCAGCTCCCATTTGTTTCTACATCCCAGCGAAATTTCTCCAAACCAGGATCAGGAAGGCGTCCCGAATTCGGTTTTGGAAGCGATGGCAACAGGTTTGCCGGTCGTGGCGACGCGTCACGGTGGCATTCCTGAGGCGGTTGATCACGGCCGCTGTGGGTTTCTCGTGGCGGAAGAGGACCACGTTGCCTTAGCCAACGCGATGCAGTCCATCGCGAGTTCGCCTGTTCTGTTGAAAGAGATGGGCGTGCGTGCCCACACGGCAGTGAAAGAACGCTTCGAACAGGAAACACAAATTGATCATTTGGAATCGTTTTACGAAGAAGCGATTACGATGCATGGGGCACGCGAACATGTGGATTCCACGTCCATCGCGCGGGTCGCTCCGCAGTTTGCCGAGAGTTTGGCCGCAAAGTAGGCATGCGGTCGTAAAATTCGTTTGTCATTCAGGTAAAACGCGCTTTGGTATGCGCGTCAAGTTCGTGGCCGGGCTTGCAGCCGAAAATCACGGGCAAAGGTGTCCGTGTCACTTGGCAACCAATCAAAATGCGCAACCGCTGTTTACTGATGTCGATTCTGGTGTTGGCCTCCAACACGATGCTTCCCACGTCGATCTTTGCAGCTGAAGCCGGCCCAGCCGGGCACGAGGGCTTGCCCTTAAAGCCGCAGATGCTTGTTCACTTCGGCGGTTTCGGAATCACAAACTCGATGCTGGTGACCTGGATAGTCGCCGCGGGCATCATCATTTTTGCACAAATCGCGACCCGGCGCGTTGAGCCGATCCCAAGCGGAATCCAAAATTTTTGGGAGTGGCTGGTTGAAGGTTTGCATAATTTTTTGGAAAACATCATCGGTCGCGACCTGGTGACCAAAGGGTTTTGGTTTTTTGCGACGATTTTCATTTTCATTCTATTCGTGAACTGGTTTGGACTGATTCCGGGAATCGGCACCGTCGGTTGGGGCCATTATGGGCCGTCGGGAAATTTTGTGGTCGACCGGCCATTGCTGCGCGGGGGCAACGCGGATCTAAACATGACGACCGCGATGTCGGCTATATTCTTTGTGATGTGGTTTATCTGGGCGATTCAAGCCAACGGTGTTGGCGGATTCTTGAAACATTTGTTTGGCCCAAAAGGTGAAACATCCGGAATCATAAAGATCCTCATGATCGTTATTTTCTTCGCCGTCGGTTGGCTGGAAGTGATCTCGATTCTTTTCCGGCCGATTGCGCTTAGTTTTCGATTGTTTGGAAATATTTACGCCGGCGAAAGCATTCTCGAAGCGATGTCCACGATGGTTCCCTTGCTGTCGCCGGTTTTGCCAATTCCATTCTATTTCCTGGAAGTGCTCGTGGGATTTGTTCAGGCGCTGGTCTTTATGCTGCTGACTGCGGTTTTCACAATGTTGATCGCCGAACACCAGGAGGGACCGGAGCACGCGCATTGATTTTTGTCGATCTCATGACGAGATCGCGAAACCAACTAAAAAAATATGATACTACCAATACTAGCAGAAATGAGCGGAAGCATACACGTCGGCCTTGCCGCGATGGGGGTCGGAATCGGAATCGGCTTGACCGGTCTGGGAATGACCACTGCGGTCGGTCGCAATCCCGGCGCGTTCACGCAGGTGCTCGTGCATGGAATTCTCGCCATCGCGTTAACCGAGGCGATTGTTTTCTACGCGCTATATCTCGTTCACTAATTTTTACCGGGAGGCAATCGATGTTGCGCCCGAACCTTAGTTTATGAGCCTGATAATTGCCGCCACCAGCGGAGGCGTGATCGACATGTTGCGGGAAACAGCTGAAACGTTCGGCTGGAATTGGAAGTTGTTTCTGTCGCAGGTCATTAGCTTCTGCATTGTCGCGTATCTTTTGCAACGTTTCGCCTATAAACCAATCCTTGCTGTGCTCGAGGAGCGCCGGCGAAAGATCGAAGAAGGACAGATCAACGCTGAAAAGATCAAGCAGGAACTCGCACAAGCAGAGACGCGGTACCAGGAAATTGTTGCCAAGGCCAATGCTGATGCGCAGAGAATGATTGATGAAGCGCGCGACAGCGCCGCGCATTTGTCCGAACGCAAACAACAGGAAGCGATCGTGGCAGCCGAGCAAATTGTATCCAAAGCGCGGGAGGCGGCAGCGATCGAGCACGAACGCACGATGGAATCGTTGAAGCGCGAACTGGGGCGACTGGTCGTCGACACCACGGCGAAGGTCACCGGAAAAGTATTGACGCCCGAAGACCAGCGACGCTTGCAGGAGGAAGCAGCCCGGGAAGTAGCCTGATGAAGCTCAACAAGGAAATTCGTCAGATTTCTCGCAAGATGCTTCAGGCGAGTTTCACTGATGGTCAGCTTGATCCTGGAAGGGTTTCTTCGTTGGTCGATTCTTTGATTGCACACAAGCCGCGCAATTACATTGACGTCCTAAAAAACTATAAGCGTCTGCTCCGACTCGAACTGGAGAAGCGCCAAGCGAGAATTGAGACCGCCAGTGAGGTCGATCCTGCGATACGTTCAGAAATCGTGGCGAATCTGAAAAACAAATACGGCAACGATCTCGCGACTGAATTTCATGTCGACCCTGCGCTACTTGGCGGAATGCGAATCCGCGTCGGCAGCGATGTGTGGGACGGAAGCGTGCGCAACCGCCTGCAACGCCTGCAACACGAACTTTAATCAAATTCAAAATCATATGAGTACCATCCTCGAAGAAATCGAAACGAAAATTGAAGACCTGAAAACATCGACGGCCAAGAGCAACGTCGGCGTGGTGCGCGCGACCGGCGACGGCGTGGCACGCATTGAAGGTCTGAGCGACGTGATGCTTAATGAGATGATTGAGTTTCCCAACGGCGTCTATGGTTTGGCGCTCAATCTCGAAGAAACGGAGGTCGGCGCGATTTTACTGGGCGACAACACATTGGTTGTAGAAGGAGATGAAGCAAAAACAACCGGGCGACTCCTTTCGGTTCCAGTAGGCAAAGCGCTGCTGGGGCGCGTGGTGAACACGCTGGGTCAACCACTCGATGACAAGGGGCCCATCAAAGCCGAAGAATTTTATCCGCTGGAGAAAATTGCACCCGGCGTTATCAAGCGGCAAAGCGTAAATCAACCGGTGCAGACTGGTATCATGCCCATTGACGCGATGATTCCGATCGGTCGCGGCCAGCGTGAGTTGCTTATCGGCGATCGCGCCACCGGCAAAACCACTATCGCTATTGATACGATCATTAATCAGGCCCGCCTGAACAAAGCTGCAGAAGACGCGAAGGACAGCAATTATCGGCCGCTTTATTGTATTTATGTCGCGGTTGGCCAGAAAAATTCCAACGTAGCGCGAGTGCTTGATGTTCTCGAGAGAGAGGGCGCCATGCCCTACACGACGATTGTGTCTGCGCCCGCTTCTGACACGGCGACTAATCAGTATCTGGTACCCTTCGCCGGCGCCGCGATGGGCGAATGGTTCATGGATAATGGAATGGACGCACTCATCATCTACGACGATTTATCCAAACACGCGGTGGCTTATCGACAGGTCTCCCTGGTACTCAAGCGGCCGTCGGGTCGTGAGGCTTATCCGGGCGATGTATTTTATTTGCACTCGCGATTACTGGAACGCGCCGCACGGATGAGCGATGAATTCGGTGGCGGCTCGTTAACTGCGTTACCAATCATTGAGACGCAGGCTGGCGACGTCTCCGCCTATATTCCCACGAACGTGATTTCCATTACGGACGGGCAAATCTATCTTGAGACCGATTTGTTTTATCAAGGTGTGCGACCGGCCATTTCCGTGGGACTTTCTGTCAGCCGTGTGGGATCGGCCGCCCAGATCAAGGCCATCAAGCAGGTAGCCGGCAAGGTGAAGCTCGACCTCGCACAGTTTCGCGAATTGGCTGCGTTTGCTCAATTCGGCTCAGATCTTGATGCGGCGACCAGGGCGCGACTAGATCGAGGTCAACGCATTGTGGAGCTTTTCAAACAAAAACAGTACAATCCAATTCCGGTGGAAGATCAGGTGGCCGTGATGTGGGCGATGCAAAATGGATATCTCGACGCGGTTCCGGTCGATCGCGTCAAGGAGTACCAACTTAAACTTCAGGATTGGCTTCAAACGCGGAAAGAAGGATTGCTGGCAGCAATTCGCGACAAGAAGGAGCTGGACAAGGATCTCGAGCCGCAATTGAGAGCGGCCCTCGACGAGTTCAAAACGACCTGGCGATGACGTCGCTCTCTCACAACCGGCAATCACCAGTTCGTAATTGGTAATGGCAAACACGCAGGACATACGACGCCGGATCAAATCGATCCGCAACACCGCGCAAATCACCAAAGCGATGCAAATGGTGGCGGCCTCCAAAATGCGTAAAGCACAACAACACGCACTTGCCGGCCGGCCTTACGCCGCCTTGATGAATAAGGTTCTGGTCTCTTTGCAAAAGCGGACGGACCCGAGATTCCATCCGCTGCTGGCGGTTCGACCAGTCGAAAAAGAACTGGTCTTGATTATAAGCACCGACAAAGGACTCTGCGGAGCGTTAAATACGAACCTGTTCCGGGAAGCCAGCAATTTTGATTCGGCTAAATCGGCATTCGTGGTGACAGGAAAGAAGGCACGACAATTTATCAGCCGGACAAAACGCGAATTGCTGGCTGATTTCGAGTTGAAAGACGCCCCCAGTTTCGTTGAGGCAAAACCTATCTCGAAGTTTTGCATGGAGAAATTTCTAAACCGCGAAGTCGACAAGGTCTCCGTCCTACACACGCATTTTGTTAACACAATCAACCAGCGAGCGGTGCTGCAGACACTGCTACCCATCAGCAGTTTTGATCTGCCGAAGGGCGAAGCTGGCGGCACTGAGGGTGAAGCTGCTGATCCGTTGGTCGGCTACATATTCGAGCCTAACGCAGAGATGGTTTTGGATGTGATGCTGCCGTATTACGTTTCTTACCAGGTTTTCCAGATGATTCTCGACGCGCGCGCCTCTGAACATAGCGCGCGAATGGTGGCAATGAAGAACGCTACCGATAACGCGAATCAATTTATCAAGGACCTTACCCTGGAATACAACAAGGTGCGTCAGGCCAGCATCACAACCGAGTTGCTGGAGATCGCCACAGCTCAAATGGCACTAAATGGTTAGTCAGGATTTATGAGTACAGGAAAAATAGTTCAAGTAATCGGTCCCGTTGTGGACGTGGAATTTCCGGACGAAAAGGCGCTGCCGAGAATCTATAACGCCCTGGAAATCGAGTACGAAGCGAACGGCAATCCAACCAAGTTGACCCTCGAAGTGCAACAACATCTCGGTGAAAGCTGGGTTCGCTCCATCGCGATGTCCTCTACCGAAGGATTGAAACGTGGAATGAGCGTAACCGATACCGGAGCTCCCATCAGCGTGCCTGTAGGCGAGGCCGTGCTTGGCAGGCTTTTCAACGTCACTGGCGACGCGATTGATAACCGGGGTCCGGTGAATTATACCAAGCGTTATCCAATCCATCGCGCGGCGCCCTCGCTTACCGATCAAGACACCAGAGCGCAGATCCTTGAGACGGGAATCAAGGTCATCGATCTTGTTTGTCCTTTTTCAAAAGGTGGGAAAGTCGGCGCATTTGGCGGCGCCGGCGTGGGGAAGACCGTCGTGATCCAGGAGTTGATCAACAACATTGCCATGAAACACGGCGGCGTTTCCATCTTTGCCGGGGTGGGCGAACGAAGCCGGGAAGGCAACGATCTTTACAAGGAAATGAGCGAAGCGGGCGTAATCGATCAAAAAGACCTCTCCAAATCGAAAGTCGGGATGGTTTTCGGTCAGATGAACGAACCGCCCGGCGCGCGATTACGCGTGGCTCTTTCTGCGCTCGCCATGACCGAATATTTTCGGGACGAGCGCAACCAGGACGTGCTTCTCTTCATCGATAACATCTTTCGATTCTCACAGGCCGGTTCGGAAGTGTCGGCATTGTTAGGCCGAACGCCAAGTGCGGTTGGTTATCAGCCCACCCTTGCCGCTGAGATGGGTGATTTGCAAGAGCGCATCACCTCCACCAATAAAGGTTCAATCACGTCATTTCAGGCGGTCTACGTTCCAGCGGACGATCTCACTGATCCCGCACCGGCGAACACTTTTGCGCATCTGGACTCAACCATTGTGCTCGAGCGAGCTATCGCCGAGCTGGGGATTTATCCAGCGGTTGACCCGCTGGCATCAACATCGAAAGCGCTCGCTCCCGAAATTGTCGGCGAAGAGCATTATAATGTGGCGCGCGGTGTGCAGCGTGTTTTGCAGCGTTATAAGGATTTGCAGGACATCATCGCCATTCTCGGAATGGATGAATTAAGCCCTGAGGACAAGATAACCGTTCATCGTGCGCGAAAGATTCAGCGGTTTTTAAGCCAGCCCTTCCATGTGGCGGAAATCTTCACCGGTTTTAAGGGTCAGTATGTTCCCGTTGCGGAAACGGTGCGTGGATTCAAGGAAATTCTCGACGGCAAACACGACGATGTGCCGGAGCAGAATTTCTATATGAAGGGCGGCATCGATATGATTAAGGAATGATTTTCGAATTTCGAATGTCGATTTTCGAGTGAAACCATGAACGAGCACGAAATGAAACAGCGGACGAAAAAGTTCGCGTTGCATATTCTGGATTTGGCAGACGCGGTTCCGCACAGCCGCAGTGGAAATGTAGTCGCCGGTCAGATCATCAGAAGTGGTACTTCAGTCGCAGCCAATTATCGCGCTCTTTGCCGAGCCAAGTCGCGAGCTGATTTCATTAACAAGACGAGCATCGTAGAAGAAGAAGCTGATGAGAGTTGTTTCTGGCTGGAATTGCTGATCGATCGTGGCTTGCTTGCGGCGCGCCGGGTTCAGCCGTTGTTAAAAGAGGCAAACGAGCTCACTGCGATTTTCGTGGCAAGCCGGAAAACAGCAGTGGCGCGGCAGAAACCAATCGAAAATTGAAAATCGAAAATCCATGACTCTGAAATTGGAGATCGTCACACCGGAGGAAAAGATTTACTCCGAAGACGTGGATATGGTCACGTTGCCGGGTTCGGAGGGGGAGTTCGGTGTTTACCCAAAACACGTTCCACTGCTCACTGCATTGAAACCGGGCGAACTGCGCGTCGTGAAGGACGGACGCGAAAGCTCGCTGGCCATCGGTGAGGGCTTTGCAGAAATTCGAGCGGAAGCAGTTTCCGTTTTGACCGACATGGCGCTTGAATCGGAGAAAATCGATATCGCCGCAGCGGAGGCAGCGGTGGAACGCGCCAAGGCGGCGATGAAGGAAGATCACACTTCTGAAGAAGTGGCCGCTATCCAGGCGTCACTGCAAAAAGCGCTCGCACAGTTGCACGTCAAACGTCGTCGTCATTCAGGGTAGCAACTGTAGAGGCGCTTGTATCAAGAGCCTGTTTATTTCAGATTCACTGCTTGCCACAAGCACCACTACACACGCTGGGCATCATTGCCGGCAACGGCGTCTATCCTCGATTGCTGGCCGATTCGGCACGGAAGCGCGGCGTTAACAAGATTATTGCGGCCGCTTTCACGGGCGAAACCGATCCGTCACTTGAGCTGCACGTTGACCTTGTCGAGTGGATGCGTGTCGGACAACTTGGACGACTCCTGAAGTTTTTTCGGGCGCAACACATTCATCATGCGGTCATGGCCGGCCAAATCGCGCCGAAGAATCTTTTCGATCTGCGTCCTGATTTGAAGGCCCTGATACTCATGGGAAAACTCAAACAACGCAATGCAGAGTCTATTTTTTCGGCGATCGCAGATGAGCTGGCCAAAATTGAGGTGGATCTTCTTCCAGCCACAACTTTTCTCGAAGATTCGCTTGCGAAACCGGGATTGATCGCAGGACCAAAATTATCGGCTCGCGAGGAGAAAGACGTCGAGTTTGGCTGGAATGTCGCCAGGGAAATTGCGCGACTCGATATCGGACAAACTGTCATCATCAAGAATGGTACCGTTGTTGCCGTGGAAGCTTTGGAAGGAACAAACGAAGCCATTAGACGCGGTGGGACGCTTGCTCGCGAAGGCGCCGTCATGGTAAAAGTCGCCAAACCAAATCAGGATATGCGTTTCGATGTGCCGGTCGTCGGTGTCGAAACAGTTCGCATCGCTGCTGAATCACGGCTCCGTGTAATCGCCGTTCAAGCTGGAAGGACTTTGTTATTAGAGGGCGACGCGATTACCGATTTGGCCGAAGCCGCCTCGATTTCCATTCTCGGCCGCTAGCAAAATACTTCTACAGTTCCGTCGCCCCTGCAGCACTGGCCTCGTTAGGTTTACTCACGAGGCTCAGTGCGAATCATCGATCACTCGTCAAGGACCACTAATCGTCATGGCCTCGGCGGCGGCGTCGGACGCGGACGCGGAGGAGGCGTTGGCGTTGGGGGTGGCGGCAGAGGGGTGTCGGAATGAGGAACGCACAACGAGCCCTGGTTGTAGAGAGTAAGCGTCCGTACGTAAGGCGTTGGTTGCAGGAAGCCATTGCCCACTGGAGACCGCAAGCGACATTTACAGCCTCGGCGTCGTGTTGTACGAACTTCTTACCGGCCAGCGGCCTTACAGGATCAAGAGCCGAAATCCTACCGAGGTCGCGCGGGTGATCACCCAACAGGAACCGACCCGCCCAAGCACGGAAGTCCGAAAATCGAGAGGCGAAAATCGATATTCGGCCGATTCACGATTCGCAATTCACGATTCGCGCGTCCTGCGGGGGGATCTGGACAACATCGTCCTCAAGTCGCTCCGAAAAGAACCTGCGCGCCGCTACGCATCCGTAGCGCAATTTTCCGACGACATTCGTCGCTATTTGGAACGCCGGCCGGTCACTGCACGAAAAGACACCGTCAGATATCGCGCGATAAAGTTCGTAAGGAGAAATAAACTGGCTGTAGGCGCGGCAACCTTGGTCGTTGTTTCAGTTGCTACGGGTCTGATCATCGCAATATCACAGGGGCAGGTCGCCCGTCGCCAGCGCGACATGGCGCAACACGAAAAAGCGAAAGCTGAACGTATCAATACGTTCCTGCAACGGATGCTCTCCTTCTCAAACCAGGGCGTCACATCCGTTTGGCCTGCGCCGCAGAAAAAAGGCGTCACAGTCAATGAGATGCTCGATCAAATCACGCCCGAAGTTGAGGCCGAACTTTCGGATGAACCGGAGGTTCGAGCGCAAGTGTTATGCACGCTTGGCAGCGCTTACGCGTCGCAGGGTAGATACGATCTGGCGGAAAAGAACCTGCGCGCTGCGCTTAGTGCACAGATTCAGCTGTACGGCGACCAAAATCCGGAGGTCGCCGACACAATGTCAGAGCTGGGGGTGCTCTCTTATCGGCAGGTAAAGTACGATGAAGCTAGCACTCTTTTGGAGCGAGCCGTCAGCATTTATCGAAAACTGCAACAAGCGAACGCACCGGAATATAACGCCGCGAAATTTGTCTTAGCCTTGGATTACCTGGGGGCCACGAAGTTTTCGCAGGTTGGTCCATACGCCGGCAAACCTTTCATGCCGGAGGCATTGAACATTTCTTCCACTTCGAATTTGGAGGGAAACGACCGCAGAGTGCTAACCTTTAACAAGTCGGACACTGGCGCGGCGATGATTACACAGGCGAATTGGAACATGGCGAAGCTCTGCTGCGCGAAGCGCTGGCTGAATATCGTCAACTTCCCGGCCGGCCGCCTTGGGAACAGGGATCCACACTAAGTCATCTCGGCGCGGCAATGATCATGAAACGCCAATTTGATAAAGCGCAAGCATATCTGCTGGAAGGTGAACGCATTTATAGAGAAATTCTGGGCGCCAAAAATTTTACCTCTGCGCCAATCTCAATCGCCAGGCTGCTCTGCTGTTGGAAACAAATGATTTAAACGGCGCAGAAGCAAAAGCGCGCCAGGCTTTGGAGCTGGCGCACGACTTCTCTCCGGCTAACAACGTGCTGTGGGCAGGACCAATGACCACGCTAGGGAAGATCCTCATCAAATCAGGCCGCGTGGGGGGAAGGCGAAAACCATCTGCGTCAGGCGCTCGGAATCTACGAACAACAGCCGACGAAAAACTATTTCAATATGGCTAGTCTCAGAATTGATTTGAGTCAGTGTCTGCTTTCACAGAACCGTCTGTCCGAAGCGAAAGCCTTAGCTATCGAAGCGCGTAACGATGTAATTCGTGATCTGGGTCCGCAACATCCGTTGACAAAGTCCGCAACGGAAAACTTGAACGCAATTTATGAGAAGCAAGGCAAGCACGATTCAGGAATGCATTAAAACGAGTGGCTGGCCTGCCGCTGCAACGGTAGCGGCGAGCGGGCTGGGAAGAGAGCCGACTTGCTGCCGCCTGCAGTTCTTTGGCAATGTCTTTCGCTTCCGCTGGTTGCCGTAAACAGCCGTCTATGTCCATCGGCGTCGTGGGTGCTTGATTCGATAGGTCAAAAAACATTCGTCGCCGACTTTGCGCATTTCGATCAGCGAGCAATGCACGCTGCCGGGCAAAAAGGTCTTGCTGAGACCTGTCAGGGTGGGCGCGTCCGCGCCGCCGAACATGGAAGGCGCAATGGTAAGACTGAGTTGATCGACCAGATCCTTTTCCAGTAGGGAGCGAAAAAGCGTTGGCCCGCCTTCGCAGGCGAGCGTGCGAACGTTGTATTGCTTACGCAATGTTTGCAGCATCGCAGTAAGATCGAGATGGTCTGTTCTGGCCAAATGCAGTGTCGCTTTTTTCCTTAAAGCATCCTGATTTTTCTGCGGCATTCGTTTGGTTGAAAAAATTACGATGGGCGAAACATCGGATTGAAAGATTTTGAGCTGATCATCGATTCTTCCTTTGTTCGAAACGATCACCCGCAGCGGGCAACGACTTTGTCCGCGTTTAATCCGGAGTTGCTGTAGTTCCATCGGTAGGCCGAGTCGGACGTTGTCGCGCTCCAAGCTGGTGTGTCCGATCAGGACCGCGTCTCCGCAAGCGCGCTGGCGAAAGAGATGCAGCTTGTCCTGGCGTGAAGTGAAATCGACCGGGCCGAAATTTTTCGTGGTCACTTTGCCATCAGCCGTCATGGCAAAAGTCGCAATGACGAATGGACGTTGACGTTTACTCTTTATCATAAAGAAAACGCCCAACGCTCAATGTTTAATTTTCTGAGTTAAGCGTTCAGCGTTGGACGTTGGGCATTGGAGGTTGAGAGGCTTCCTCATTCCGGTTCGCCGAGTTCGTGTTCCAGGGTGACAACTTCCGCCTCCATTTCACGCAATTTCACGTGTTCCGCTGCGCCACTCGGCTTGTAAAACAGGTACACAAGAGCGCCTGGAAGACAGCAAACAAGAATGATCAGGAAACTCAGCGACCCAATGAGAATTGCTTTCGCTTCCGAGACGCCACAAAGCCCGTGCAGCATGATCTGCAGGATTTTCTCCCGAAGCCCAATCCCCGCGAAACTGATCGGCAAAGCGGAGATGGTTCGTTCCACAGGCATGATGGCAAAAAAATTGACCAGCGGCACTCGCACGCCGAGCGCGTATGCGGCAAACAGAAACGTGGTAAACGTCGCAATGTGCGCCAGGATCGACGCGCCAAACGCCACAAGAGTTGCCCGCCAATGATGCGCGTAAAGATGATATGCCGCGAAGATTTCAATCAACTTGTCGCGCCCGGGAAAATGTGCCGGCAAAAAGTGGAAAAGTTTGAATCCACTTATGATGAAAGTTGCAATCAGGAAGGAAATCGACGCGCCCAGGAGAGCGAGCAAAATCCAAAGCAGATTTCGAGTCTCCGGTTTTTGGGAAAGAAAATCATAGCGCAGGGTGATGAGAATGGCGGTGATAGCTACCAGGGCAACCAGTCCGATGAACCGATCGAACACCACCGCCAGCAACGCACCCGCTTTCTTATCCGGCGTCTCCTTTAGCAGGTAATAACTTTTGATGATGTCGCCGCCCGTGCCACCAGGAAGAAATTGATTGTAGAATAACCCGATAAAGAACAGTCCGCTGAGGCGTGGGATACTGAGGCGAATGTTTTGTACTTTCAGTAAAACGTGCCAGCGGAAAGCGGCCGCACCTTCCACGACGGCATACGCCAACAAACCCATGAAAACCCAGCGATACTCCGCGTTTCGGAGCGCTTCCACCATCTGGGCCCGCCTGTTTGGATCGTGATAGACCCAATACAGCACGCCGATGGTGACGCTAAGTTGGAAAATTGTGACCAGAGCTTTTTTCATTCGCCAAAACGCTCTTTCCAGACTCGGACTGATTGGCGAATCGCGTCCGCCGTCTTGTTTGGACTCATTTCCCAGACAAATAAGCAATTTGTGGGAAGAAGCGGAACAAGTTTCTCAAAATCTACGCCGCCCGTGAAAGGCGGCTCATGATCCCTGGCAGGCCAAATGCAATCTTGTACGTGGCAGCCTAAAGCCCGCGCGCCGACCGCCCCGAGCCACTCCGCGTGATCAATAAAGCCGAGGTTCTCCTTGATTTGCGAGTGACCAAAATCGTGCCAGTACCCAACCTGTCTTGAATTCAATTCTTCGAGCAACGCAGGCAACTCGCGCTCTGTTGGAATTTCTTCGTAACCGCGCCGGCTCTCCACAGCGATTCCGATGTTTTTCGAAGCCGCGTGCTCAACGATGCGTCGGAGGCAATCTTTCACTCGCTCCAAATGAGGAGGTGCGCGACGTTCGCGTGTTTCGACCGCTTTCAGTTTCGCTCTGATATAACCGCGTGAGAGATGTTTTTTTTCCTTTGTCATCTTGATCAAGCGATCGGTGATTGACCGCATTCTTACCTCACCCAAATGCAACACCACAAACGGGGCATTTAATCGCTGGGCAAAATCAATTGTCTGAAACGTTTGCCTGACCGCGCGCTCGCGTTCCTCGATAGAAATACCGGAAAATTGGTAACAGTTCGGTGAAGCTACCATCACTTCGACCGGCAAGGGACAAAAATTATGCAGGCTGCTGAAGCGTACCTCACCGGCATCGAACATCTTCTGAATCCCGGGCACGAGCGAGAGGCGAGTGCCGTGCCCTAACTCGATCAAATCAAACCCCAGTTCCGTTTTGATTTCGCGCAGCATTTCATCTCCGGCGGTATGGCGGCCGGAGTTCCAACAGGTGGAAAACGAAATCATCGACACATGATCATCCTGTCATTCTGAGCAGAGTGAAGCGCAGCGGAACGAAATTGAAGAATCCCGTCGCAGAAACTTGAGTTTTTCAACGGGGTCCCTCGACTTTGCTGCGCTCCGCTCGGGATGACACCTTGCGAAAACATTCCCCATCCTAGCAAACAGGCTCAATCTCGGGAGCAGGCGCAGGCGAAACCGGTCGGTCGCAAACGTGACGTCCGGCAACGCTTAACACCGAGAAAGCGGCGATCCCATAGATCACGGACGCAATCGTTAGTGTGGTTCGCATTCCAATGAGATCAGCAAAACCAGGTGTGATCAGCCCTGCTACAGGCATCAATCCGAAAAAACTCATTCCCACAACGGCAGACACGCGACCGCGCAGATGGGCAGGCGCCTGTTCCTGCACGATCGTGTTGGAAAGACCGAAATTCATCGAGAGAGCAATGGCGATGGCGCCCATGGCACAAGCGGTAAGCAAAAACCCCCTGGATACCGACATGAGAAAAACCCCCACCGCAACCGCAAGCACGTTTCCGGTCATGAATTTCAACCGATTCTCACGCGCAACGCTCAGCAGACCAATCGAGCCAAGGAACGCGCCACTGCCTGATATCGCCATCAGGCCGCCCATGCTCTTCGCTCCCAGGTGAAGAATGTTGCGCACGTAAAGCGGGAGCATCACTGAGATCGCGGGGAAAACGAAAATCGTGTTGAGCGCTATCAGGGTTATGAGCGACAGAATAATCCGGTTCGAACGGACATAGCGGAAACCTTCCAGAATACCGCTCCGGCGTTGTTCTTCCTCCTCGGCTGTGCCAAGTGGCCGCTTCGGTAGCGAAATTAGCGCTGCGATCAACGCAACAAAAGAGAGCGCGTTTGCGAAAAATGCCGACGCCGCGCCCCACCACCCGACCAGGAAACCGGCCAGCGACGGCCCGATCAAACGCGACCCATGAAAAACCGACCGGTCAAGAGCAATAGCTGGTGCGATCTCATCGCGCTTTACCAACTCCGGTACGAGCGCGCTGATCGCCGGCATTTCATAGGAGAAAGCAATTCCCAAAAGCAGCGCAAAGAAAATAATATGCCAGATCCGGATGTGTCCGCTCATTACCAAAAGACCCAACGCGATAGCAAAGATGATTTGTGCGACCTGGGTTGCCACCAGGATCTTGCGTTTGTCCAGGCGGTCAGCCAGCGATCCAGCTATTGGCGCGAGAATTAGCGCCGGCAGACCCGCGGCGAAGTTTACCAGACCAAGGAGGATCGCTTTGCCTGTGAGCCCGCTCAGGACCCAGCTTTGTGCCATCATTTGCATCCAAGTGCCGCTGTCAGAAATAAGCGAACCGATGATGTAACGGCGGAATGGTCCCTGGCGTAAAAGCGCCAGCGATTTCGACCCGGCCCATTTTTGCTGCACATTCATCGCAAACACTCATCGTTGTGGAGGCGGTTGTGTCAAACCACGCAGGAAATCTTTATTTCCTGGCGGCAAACGCTGCGTTTGGAAAAGCTGAATCGTACGAGACCTTAACCCGACATTAAGCCGCAGTTCGCGAGCATTGCCCGGTCACGAGGATAGGTATCTCGGGAGGTTTAACACGTTGTCGCTTTGGTCAACATTCAGTTCGAACGGCTGCTCATGGTCTCGATAATACACAGTGACTTCTCCGTCCCGGTGCTTCGCTACGGTGTCTTTTTTGATTGAGGCAACACAGGTGGGGGTGTGGGCAGGTTGCAATCCCTGCATTCAATTGATTATCTTGATGGATGCGCATCGATAAATACACGCAGAAGATGCAGGAAGCGCTGCAGGGAGCGCAGGACTTAGCCTCACAGGCTAATGACTCGGAAATTACGAACGAGCATTTTCTATCCGCGCTTCTGGATCAGGGCGAGGGAATCACCCGGCCGTTGCTCGAGAAGATCGGAGCGAATGTAGAACAGTTACGTGACAGGCTTCGTTCGGAGTTGGATCGCCGCCCAAAAATCCATGGCGCCGCGACCGATCTGCGGGTTTCAAACGAACTGCGGAACGTTTTGGAATCGGCAGAAAAGGAAATGTCCAAATTGAAGGATGAATTCGCCAGTGCCGAGCATTACTTGCTGGCCCTGGCGGGGGCGAATGTCCCAGCTGCGAAACTGTTAAAAGAAAGCGGCGTCACACGTGATAAGCTCATGCAGGGACTGCAGCAGGTGCGTGGCTCGCAGCGGGTGACCGATCAAAATCCAGAAGGAAAATATCAGGCACTGGAAAAATATGGACGCGACCTGACCGAATTGGCCCGACGCGGCAAAATCGATCCAGTCATTGGACGCGACAATGAAATTCGGCGGATCATGCAGGTTCTTTCGCGTCGCACAAAAAATAATCCCGTGCTCATCGGGGATCCCGGTGTTGGCAAAACTGCAATCGTAGAAGGGTTGGCACGTAGAATTATCAGCGGCGATGTCCCGGAGTCGCTTAAACAAAAACGCGTTATTGCGATGGATATTGGCGCGATGGTGGCCGGTGCGAAGTTTCGCGGCGAATTCGAAGACCGTCTCAAAGCATTCTTGAAAGAGGTGACCGATTCGCAAGGCGAGATCATTCTGTTTATCGACGAGCTGCATACCATCGTCGGCGCGGGCGCGGCGGAAGGGTCAGTCGACGCTTCAAACATGCTCAAACCAATGCTGGCAAGAGGTGAGTTGCGCACGGTCGGCGCAACCACGGTGGATGAATACCGCAAATACATAGAGAAAGACGCCGCATTGGAACGGCGATTTCAGCCTGTGTTGGTGAGCGAGCCAACGGTTGAAGATACGATTGCCATTCTCCGCGGCCTGAAGGAACGATACGAAGTGCACCACGGTGTGCGCATTACTGACAGTGCACTGGTCGCCGCCGCGGTGCTGTCGCAGCGTTACATCACGGATCGCTTTTTGCCGGATAAAGCGATTGACCTTGTGGACGAAGCAGCGTCGCGTTTGAAGATCGAGCTCGATTCGATGCCCACAGAGATCGACGTCATCGAACGCCAGATCATGCAGCATGAAATGGAGCGCCAGGCACTCAAGAAAGAGAAGGATCCTGCGAGTAAGGAGCGTTTGAAGAAATTAGAGAAGGAGCTGGCCGGTCTGAAGGAAAATTCAAACGCGCTGAAGGCGGAGTGGCAGAAAGAGAAGGCGGTGATCGACGAGCAACGGAAATGGAAAGAGCAACTCGACCAGCTTCGCACGGAACTCGAGCGCGCTCAGCGTCGCGGCGAGCTGGCAAAGGCGAGCGAAATCCAGTACGGAACGATTCCCGAGTTGGAGAGGAAACTGGCTGAGGCAACAGCAAAAACCACGACGGCCAAGACACCCACATTGCTTCGCGAAGAAGTGACCGAAGAAGACATCGCCGAGGTGGTTTCGAGCTGGACGCATATTCCGGTTTCGCGCTTACAGGAAGGCGAACGCGAAAAACTGGTAAAACTGGAAGAGCATTTGCATTTGCGCGTTGTCGGTCAGGACGAAGCGATCAAGGCGGTGGCTAACGCGGTGCGCCGTGCACGCGCCGGCCTGCAGGACCCTAATCGTCCCCTCGGCTCGTTTATCTTTCTCGGTCCGACCGGCGTCGGAAAAACGGAATTATCCCGCGCACTTGCCGAATTTTTGTTCGATGACGAGAACGCCATGGTCCGGGTCGACATGAGCGAATACATGGAAAAACATACCGTGGCTCGATTGATCGGCGCGCCCCCGGGATACGTTGGATACGAGGAAGGCGGGCAACTTTCCGAAGCAGTTCGCCGGAGGCTCTACTCGGTGGTCCTTTTTGACGAAATCGAAAAAGCGCATCCGGACGTGTTCAACGTTTTGCTCCAGGTGCTCGACGATGGACGCATCACGGACGGGCAGGGGAGAACGGTCGATTTCAAGAACACGGTCATCATCATGACGTCAAACATCGGTTCTCAATTCATCATGGAGGAAGAATCGAAAGAAGCGCGGCGACGACTGGTGACGGACGCGTTGCGTGCGCATTTCCGACCTGAGTTTCTCAACCGCGTGGATGAAATCATCATTTTCGATCGGCTGAGCGAGGACGATCTGAAAAAGATAGTCGAAATTCAGCTTGGCCGTCTGGCGAAACGTCTCGAGCAACAAAAAATCACGCTCAAGCTATCCGACTCCGCCAAGGCACTTCTCGCGCGCGAAGGATACGATCCGGTTTACGGCGCGCGTCCTCTGCGACGCACCATTCAAAAGGAAATTCTCGACCCGCTCAGTATCGACATCCTGGAAGGCAAAGTCCGCGAAGGCCAAACTGTCCACATTGACGCTAAAGACGGCGCACTTGAATTTCGTGGAAAATAGGTCTCACTACTGGTCTTTTAGTGAGCGCGAGACCTAAAACGAACATCCTGGTCAACGGCCGGGAGTATGCCAATGCCGACGAGATGCCGGCAGAAGTCAGAGCGGCATACGACCGCGCTGTGGACGACACGGCTGAGCTCCATTCCGGCGCGCGACTGGCCGCTAAACTCAATGCGAAGATCATTGTCGATGGCAACGAGTTTAGTAATGCCGGCGAAATGTCAGTGGACGATCGACATTCGTATCATGAAGCGCTCGAGGCGCTCTTTCCCCCCGGCATTGCGGTATCTGCCGGCGAGGCGCACGGGAACAACGGCGAGAAGCAGTCGCCGGTCATGAGTTTGATCAGAAGTTATTTGTCCCGCGGTGCCCGATTCTTTCGACCTAAACGCTGAGATCTGCAGGTTGCGTTGGCAACCAGGCCTGCTGTCTGCCGCCAGCTTGACGGATTCTGTCTAATTATGTCGCTCGTCAGGTGGTTACCTGCTTGAACGCCGTCACAAAGCTTTCCATTTCGGC
>Ga0210142_1000100_pt1 | contig 19311 bp, 18 predicted proteins | sample Goodyear_PhragC__FD_184869 | JGI IMG/M metagenome (GOLD analysis project Ga0210142, IMG submission 184869) | Wetland microbial communities from San Francisco Bay, California, USA, that impact long-term carbon sequestration - Goodyear_PhragC_D2... | ecosystem: Environmental > Aquatic > Marine >...
TCCGCCAGAATCGCGCCATGACGCTCTGGTCAGGCCGGACGGACGGCTCGCTCGACCCCGCCGTGTGGGAGCTCCTCCACGCCGACGACCTGGAGCTGCTGCCGTTCGACTGCGCGGCGACCGCGGAGCACGCGGTTCGCCTCCACGGCGCGGGGCTGCTCGACGCCGACGAGCTGGCCGCGGTCGAGGCGCGGCTCGCCGAGATCGCGGACGACCCGTCGGCCGTCCTCCCCTCGGACGAGGACGTGCACTCGGCGATCGAGCGGCTGCTCGGACCCGTGGGCCGGAAGATCCATGCCGGGCGGTCGCGCAACGACCAGGTCGCCGCCGCACTGCGCCTGTACGTCGTGGACGCCTGCGAGGCCGCGCGCGAGGAGATCGACGCGCTCGCGCTCGTCGCGCTCTCGTTCGCCGAGACCGAGGCCGACACGCTGATGCCGGGGTACACGCACCTCCAGCGCGGTCAACCCGTGACCCTCGGCCACCACCTGCTCGCCTGGGTCGAGATGCTCGAGCGCGACCGCTCCCGGTTCGCCGCCGCGGGAGAGGCTGCCGCCGCGAGCCCGCTCGGCTCCGGCGCCGTCGCCGGCTCGACGCTGGGCGTCGACCCGCCGGCCGGCCAGCTCCGCAACTCGGTCGACGCGGTCTCCGACCGCGACTTCGCGCTCGACTACCTGTACGCCGCAGCGATGCTGTTCCAGCACCTCTCGCGGATCGGAGAGGAGATCGTGCTCTGGTCGACCGCCGAGTTTGGGTTCCTGCGGCTGCCCGAGACCGCCGCGACCGGGTCGTCGATGATGCCCCAGAAGCTCAACCCCGACGTCGCGGAGCTCGTCCGCGGCAAAGCGGGGACTGCGATCGGGCGCCTCACGGGCCTGCTCGCGACGATGAAGGGGCTTCCACTCGCGTACGACCGCGACCTGCAGGAGGACAAGTCGCCCGTGTTCGCCACCCGGCGCGACGTGCGTGTCGCGCTCCGGGGGATGACGGTGCTCGTGAGCGGGCTCGCGGCCGACCGGGAGCGGCTCGCGGACGCCGCGTCCGACCCGCTCCTGCTCGCCACGGACGTCGCCGAGGACCTCGTCCGCGGAGGCGTCCCCTTCCGGGACGCGCACGAGCAGGTGGCGGCGTCGGTGCGAGACGGGACCTTCGCGCCCGCCGGGAGCGCGGCCGAGAGCGTCGAGGCACGCGGCGCGCCCGGGCCCGGCGGCGTGCACGACGCGATCGCTGCTGCCCGGAAGCGGTTCGGCGGCCGCTGAGCAGCCGCGCGTCTACGCGCCGCCGCGCTGTGACGTCCACGCCCCCGGCGGCGTACCTCCGGTGACAACCGAACACGGAGGAACGTCCACATGAAGCGCATCGTCGTCGCCGTCGGGCTCGTGGTCGCCGCGGTCGTGCTCGTCGCAGTCCTGCGACCGAGCGGGGCGGAGGCCCTCGACCCGCCTTCGAGCACCGACACCCTGACCGTCAGCGGCGACGGCGTGGTCGCCGCCGTGCCGGACCGCGCCGAGATCTCCGCGGGCGTGGAGACGCGCGCCCCGACGGCGTCTGCGGCGATGCGGGCGAACGCGGTGGCGATGGAGGCAGTGCTCGGGGCGCTCCGTGCCGGCGGCGGGACGGACGTGACCACCGAGACCGTGTCCCTCTCGACCTCGCTCGACCCGCAGGGCCGTCCGAACGGCTTCGTGGCAGCGAACGTCGCCTCGGCCGCGATCGGCTTCGCGCGCGCAGGAGCGCTGATCGACGCGGCAGTGGCCGCCGGCGCGACGAGCGTGAACGGTCCCTCGCCGTCCCGCTCGGACGCGGACGTCCTCTATCGCCAGGCGCTCGCGAAGGCGGTCGACGACGCCGCCGGCCGGGCGGCCGTTCTCGCGAGGGCATCGGGCCGCGATCTGGGCCGGGTGATCGCGATCTCCGAGTCCGGCGCGACGCCCGGGCCGCTGTTCGCGAAGGCCGAGGCGGCGCGCGACGCGTCTACGCCGATCGAGTCCGGGCCACAGGAGACGACGGCGAGCGTCACGGTCACCTACGAGTTGCGGTGAGCTCTGGCACTTTGGGAGCCGCAGGGCGGCTCCCAAAGTGCCACCGGACATCTACCCGGTTGCCGGCGCGGGAACGGGCGCTGCGCTCGGCGCGATGACCACCGGCTGGCCGTGCTCGGTGCCGTAGCCGCCCGGGACCGGGATGTAGAACTCGGGGTAGCCCCACATGCCGTGCTCGGACACGTCCAGCCCGGCCGCCTCGACCTCTGGCTCGGTGCGGATTCCGACCGTCACCTTCATCAGCCAGAGCACGACGAAGGACGTCGTGAACGTGAACGCCCCCACGGCGAGGAGCCCGAGCGCCTGGATGCCGAGCTGGTGGAACCCGCCGCCGTAGAACAGGCCTCCCTGGCCCGTCCCCAGGTTCTCGGCGAGCTTCGGCACCGTCAGGAAGCCGAGCGCCAGGGTTCCCCAGACGCCCGACATGCCGTGCGCCGCGATCGCCCCCACCGGGTCGTCGATCCCGACCCGCTCGACGAGCAGCGAGCCGACCACGACGATCACGCCGGCGACGAAGCCGATCACGATCGCCGCCCACGGAGCGACGAACGCGCAGGCCGCGGTGATCGCGACCAGAGCGGCGATCGCCCCGTTGAGCATCATCGAGAGGTCAGGCTTCTTGATCACGATCCACGAGGTCGTGACAGCGCCGAGCACGCCCGCGGCCGCCGCGATGTTCGTGTTCAGCGCGACGTAGGCGAAGAAGCCGATCCCGCCGAAGTCCACGCTCAGCGTCGACCCCGGGTTGAACCCGAACCAGCCGAACCACAGGATGATCACCCCGAGAGTCGTGTAGGCCATGTTGTGACCCGGGATCGCCTGTGGCTTCCCGCCGACGAACTTTCCGATCCGGGGGCCGAGGAGCAGGGCTCCCGCGAGGCCCGCCAGGGCGCCCTGGTAGTGGACGACGGTGGAGCCGGCGAAGTCCTGCATGCCCTTGGCAAACAGCCAGCCGTCGCCACTCCAGATCCAGTGCGAGACGAGGGAGTAGATGAGCGTGAAGACGATGCCGAACACGAAGTACACCCAGAGGCGGGTGCGCTCGGCCATCGCGCCCCAGACGATCGCGAGCGAGACGGCCGCGAACGCCACCTCGAACAGGTAGCCGGCAGCGGCCGGGACCGCCGCGAACCACGAGAACGGGGCCTCGCCGATCGTGAGCAGCTGGTCGACCGTCGGGACGAAGCCCGAGCCGCCGACGAAGCCGTTGCCCCCGTCGCCGAATGCGATCCCGAAACCGACCAGGTAGTAGACGATCGACGCGATCGCGAGGATCAGCACGTTCTTCGCCGCGATGTGCCCGACGTTCTTCATCCGGGTCAGGCCCGCCTCGAGGAAGGCGAAGCCGGCCTGCATGAAGAGGACGAGGATCGCCGTCACGACGACCCAGATCGTGCTCGCGGCGAACGCCAGCTCCTTGGTGCTCATACGCGCTCAACCTCCTCCAGGCTCTGACCGGTCCGGTTGTGGGTCACCGAGAAGACCGGCGACATCCAGCAGATCCCGTCGCCGTTGACGTGCCCGGTCCGCGCGGAGTCCGCGATCGCGGCGATCACGTCCTCGGCGATCTCGTCGCGCACGACGAACGTCAGGTGCGCCTTGGGCAGGAACCGCGACTCGAACACGCGCCCGCGGTACTCGTGCGTGATCCCCTTCTCGCGTCCGTGCCCGACGGCCTCGAGGACCGTGACGCCGACGTGGCCGGTCTCGGCCTCGACCGCCTCCATCACGGTCTCGACGCGATCCCGTACGACCACTGCCTCGACCTTCATCACATCCGCTCACCTCCTTGGACCACGAAAAAAGCCCCACCTCCCGCGGCGCGAGAGGAGAGGCGTCGTTGCCGTCGGCGGGACCGTCGTCGTCCCCGCCTGAGCCGCGTACCTTAGAGGACGGCCCGGCGTGCGCGCAACTGCCCGGCGCCTCCCATGAGGAAACCGCCGGCGGGAGACAGCTCGAAGTGCGGTTCTCCGTACCCCGAGTCGCCGACGTCGGCGCTACGCTTGGCCCGTGCTGCTCTCCGGTATCTAGGACACCCGTTGCCGAGGCCCGCCTGGGCGGTGCCTTTTTTCCGCACGTCCTGATACCGCCGTTCGAAAGGAGAGCACCATCGTGATCGAGTTGGCCCCCATCCCGCCCGAGGCCCTCGCGGTCGAGGCGCACGCGCTCCGGAAGGAGTTCGTCCGCAAGGACCGGCGACACGGCCGCCGGCGCGTGGCGGCGCTGGCAGACGTGTCGCTCGAGGTGGCACGCGGGGAGTGCGTCGCGATCCTGGGCCAGAACGGCTCGGGCAAGTCGACGCTCGTCCGGCTCCTCTCGACGCTGCTCCTCCCCGACGGTGGGAGCGCGAGCGTGTTCGGGTACGACGTCGTGCGGCGCGACAAGGCGGTGCGCCGGCTCGTGAACCGCGTGTCGGTCGAGGCGAGCTTCTTCAAGAAGATGTCGCCGTCCGAGAACCTCCACTACGCGGCGCGCTTCTACGGGATGACGCCGTCCGAGACCGGTGTGCGGATCCCCGAGATCCTCGCGCGCGTGGGCTTCCCGCCCGACCGGCGGACCGAGCCGATGGAGAACCTCTCCCGCGGGATGCAGCAAAAGGTCGCCCTGGCCCGGGCGCTGCTCACGTCACCCGTGCTGCTCCTGCTCGACGAGCCGACGACCGGCCTCGACCCGCGCTCGAAGCTCGAGGTGCAGGAGTTCATCCGGGAGATGCGGGCCGTGCACGACTCGACGATCCTCCTCTGCACGCACGACCTCGGCGAGGCGGAGTCCCTCGCCGGGCGCGTCGGGATCCTCGACCGGGGGGAGCTCCTCGCGCTGGAGCCGGCGGCCGACCTCAAGGCTCGCTACGGCGCCGCCTCGCTCGAGGAGGCGTTCTTCGCAGCCACCGGGCGCGGGTTCTCCGACGAGGAGGACGAGCTCGACGCCGAGGAGCGAAAGGTGCTCGCATGAGAGCCGCCGCGCTGAGCCTGCGTCACGAGCTGATCGGCCTCGCCGGCGTGGTCGAGCGGAACGTCTACCTCACGCGCCGCTACATCTACTGGGACCTCGCGTTCTTCGTCTGGACCGTCGCCAACACCCTGACGATCGTGTTCATCGCGAAGGGCATCGAGGCGGGCGGCGGGCAGATCGACGTCGAGCGCGCGACGACGACCCTGCTGATCGGCGCGGTGGTCTGGGCGTACCTGGGGATCATCTTCGAGTTCCTCACGGAGACCGTGGCCTGGGAGCGGTGGGAGGGGACGATCGAGTACACGTTCATGGCGCCGCTCTCCCGGGCGATGCACCTCGGGGGATCGGGCGTCTTCGCGGTGCTCTACGGGCTCGTCCGCGCGATCCTGCTCTTCATCGTCGTCGCGGCCTTCTTCGGCCTCGCGTTCGACGAGGCGAACTTCGCGGCCGCGCTCGTGATCCTCGTCGTCGCCTCCGTGTCGTTCTTCGGGATCGGGATGATGACCGCGGTGCTGCCGCTGATCTCCCCCGAGAAGGGCGCGCAGCTCGGGTTCGTCGCGCAGGGGATGCTGCTCGTCGTCTCCGGCGTCTACTACCCCGTCGACGTGCTGCCCGACTGGATGCAGTGGCTCGCGAAGATCTCGCCCGCGACGTACGCGCTCGACGGGATCCGGGCGGCGATCCTCGACGGCGCCTCGCTCGGCTCGCTCTGGCACGACATCTGGCCGCTGCTCGTGATCGGCGCGGCCTCCATCCCGCTCGGCCTCGGGATCTTCAACCGCGGGGAGATCTACGCGAAGCGGCACGGAAAGCTCAAGCGCTCCGGCTGACGTGGGGGGCCGGGCGGCCGTCAGTGCCGGACGCGGCGCTGCGCAACCGCGGGCACGCCCATCGGGCCCCGCATCTGGCGCAGGCCGTCGCGCAACGGCAGCAGACCGGACCGCAGCGCGAGCGCGACAGCGTGCGTCCCGTTCCGGGCCCCGAGCTTCGCGATCACCCGCTTGCGATAGCTCTTCACGGTCTCGGAGGAGAGGTAGAGCCGTGCGCCGGTCTGCGCCGCGGTCTCGCCCTCCGCCGCTCCGGCGAGAATCTCCTGCTCCCGCGGGGTGAGCGGCTCTCCCTCCAGGATCTCGCCGAGCAGTGAGGTCACGCCGCGCGCCTCCGGAGCCTCGTCGAGCCCGTGTGCACCAGCGAGTGGACGCGCCCCGTGCTGACGCCGAGGTCCCGTGCGACCTCGGCCGCGCTGTCGCCGTCGACCGTCGTGCGGACGAGCGCCACGCGCTCGCCCGGGGGAAGGGTGCCCAGGATCCGCAGCCGCTCGAGGGACTCGACCGTGTCGTCCGGGGTCGGGCGGGGGTCCGGCGGGTCGTATGTCGCGTGCTCGCCGCCGTCGCCGACCGGGCCGAGGTCGTTGAAGCTCACGACGTCGGCGTACGTGCCGTCCCCCAGCGCGTTACGACGCGCCCGCGAGCGGATCGCGTCGAGGATCGCCCCTCTCACGTGCTGGAGGGCGAAGGCCGCGAACGGCACACCGTAGGTCGGGTCGTACGTGCGTGCGGCCTTGACGAGCGCCAGGTTGCCGTCTCCGATCAGGTCTTCCTGGTCGAAACGCGTGTGGCGCCACCGTGCTGCTTCCCTCCTGGGCAGGTGGAGTGCCTGCTCCACGAGGTGCTGCTGACTCATGCGCGTGCGGACGACGGCCTCCTCGCTCGGGGACGGAGCGCGTACGAGCAGACGCCGTGGAGGTTCCGCTTCCGTGGGGTGCTGGGGGCGCTTGGCACGGGGGCGTGCTCGATACGGGCGGTTGGGGGGCAACCGCAGGTGGGGAAGATCGGGACCATAGCGCGGCGGGCGGTCGTTCGCATGTGAACGGGAGTCAGCACTTCGTAGGCCGCTGAAATTGTCGTTCCGCCGGTGCGGGTGGTAATCTCCCGCATGTCTTTCGAGGCAACGGAGCCTCGGGCGCGGAATAGCCGTGCCCGAGGCTCTCGACGTTTCAAGGGAGGAGAGCGCCGATGGCGAGACCGAGGAGCACTGGGGCGGCGAGCCGCTCCGCGATGGTGAAGTCGAAGGACCGCGCGACCTCGAGCGTGGCGGCACGGCGCGCGGTGCTGAAGCGCATGCGCGACGAGAAGGTCGAGCACGTCCTGTTCTGGTTCACGGACCTCGAGGGGCATCTCAAGTCGTTCGCGATCACCCCCGCCGAGATGGAGGGCGCCCTCGACGACGGGATGGGCTTCGACGGCTCGTCGATCACGGGGTTCAACCGGATCGAGGAGTCGGACATGGTCGCGATCCCGGACCCGAGCACGTTCGCCCTGATGCCGCGTCCGACGGACGAGCACGGCCATCCGATCGGCGCGAACGTCGCCCGCCTGTTCTGCGACGTCGTGACTCCCGACGGGAAGCCCTACGAGGGAGACCCGCGCTACATCCTCCGCCGGGCCCTCGAGCGGATGCGCGCGCTCGGCTTCGACGCGTTCAACGTCGGGCCCGAGCTCGAGTACTTCCTCTTCGAGGACGATCGGGACACGAAGACGCTCGACGAGGGCGGCTACTTCGTGATGACCGCGCAGGATGCCGCGACCGAGGTCCGCAACGACACGATCGCCGCGCTCGAGTCCGTCGGAATCCCGGTCGAGTACCACCACCACGAGGTCGGTCCCTCCCAGCACGAGATCGACATGCGCTACGCGGGCGCGCTCGAGATGGCCGACCACACCCTCACCTACCGGCTGATCGTGAAGGAGGTCGCGGCCTGGCACGGCTACTACGCGACCTTCATGCCGAAGCCGCTCTTCGGCGAGAACGGCTCGGGGATGCACACCCACATGTCCCTCTTCAAGGGCGGCCGGAACCAGTTCTTCGACCGGCGCGACGAGCACCACCTCTCGGCGAACGCGAAGGCCTTCATCGCCGGCCTGCTCACGCACGCACGCGAGATGGCCGCCGTGCTCGCCCAGTGGGTCAACTCGTACAAGCGGCTCGTGCCGGGCTACGAGGCCCCGGTCTACGTCGCGTGGTCGCAGCGGAACCGCTCCGCGCTCGTGCGGGTGCCGCTCTACAAGCCCGGCTCGGAGCAGGGCACCCGGGCCGAGATCCGCTGTCCCGACCCTGCCTGCAACCCCTACCTGGCGTTCGCCGCGCTCCTCCAGGCGGGTCTCGAGGGGATCGAGCAGGGCTACGAGCTGCCCGGCGAGATGACGACGAACCTCTACCGCCTCTCCGCCGACGAGCGCAAGGAGCGGGGGATCGTCTCGCTCCCGGAGTCGCTCGGCGAGGCGATCGACGAGCTCTCCGGCTCGGAGCTCATGCAGCGTGCGCTCGGCGACCACATCTTCCCGCGCTACGTCGAGCTCAAGCGCCAGGAGTGGGACGACTACCGCATCCAGGTGACCGAGTGGGAGAAGGAGCGCTACCTGTCGTCGCTGTAGCTTCGCAGGCGGGAATCCGCGGGAGCGGATTTCCGCCGCGAAACCCCCCCGCCTGGGGCGGCGTGCACCCCCGGCCCCGCCTGCTTCGTGGCGGAGATTCTCTGTGGGTGCGGTGCGCGCGATCGGCGCTGGACAACGCTCGCCGGAAGGCTCATGATCATGTCTGCAGGCCGAGCCGCAAGGCGAGCGGCAACGTCTGTGTCTGACGGCCGATCGCGGGTCCCCGGTGGGGGCCCGTGGTCGTTGTGCGTCCGGTCGGGGCCGTGCTACGGCCGCCAGACCATCAGCGCCACGATTGCGACGGTCGCGACGAGCATCGACCCGTCGAGCGTCAACGCGACGGGGTTGCGGAGCCGCCGCGCGAGCTCGGCCGACGGCTGGTCGCCGTCCGCGGCGAGGCGTTCTGCAAGCTCGCGCGTCCGCCGGTCGAGCCGGCCTGCGAGGGCGCCGACCACGAGGAGCCAGGCCACGAGCGCATACGTCCAGCGGAGCCAGTCGGCGCCGTACGCGACGTCCAGCTCGTGCGCGAGCCACGCGCCTGCGCCGAGCGTGAGGGCGAGGCCGACGCCGACGAGCGGCACGAGCGGCCGCGCGGAGCGGAGGAGCAGTGCGCTCGTCGAGGGGCGGCTTCCTCCGATCGCGAGCAGCCGCAGGGCCGCCACCGCGATGCTGCCGCCGACGAACAGCAGGGCTCCGAGCAGGTGCACGAACAGCGCCCAGTCACGCGCCACGGCCCGACCCTATCCCGCTCGCCCGCAGAAGCGGCGACGCCCCAACCCGTAGCCTGGGCTCCCGTGACGACCGTGCTGCGCATCCTCCACGTGCTCTCCGCGTCGGTCTGGGTCGGCGGGACGGTGGCGCTGGTGTTCGTCGGCGTTCCGGCGATCCGGCAACTCGAGGGGGAGGCCCGGGCGGTCGCGATGCGGACACTGGGGCGCCGCTGGCGGCCGATCGGGTGGAGCGCGATGGCGGTCGCGATCCTCTCCGGGCTCTGGCTCACGGACCGCCACGGCGGCTTCCACCAGGCGGCTCTCGGCACAGACTTCGACAGGACGCTGATCGTGAAGTCGGCGCTCGTGGCGCTGCTCGTCGCGGGCGCCCTGGTGCACGACTTCGTGCTGGGTCCTCGCCTCCAGCGCGAGCTTCGCGCGGGCGCTCCCGCGGCGCCGGCGACACGCCGGCGGCTCGTCGTCGTCGGGTGGCTCAACTTCGGGCTGACCGTCGCCGTGCCCATCCTCGGCGCCGTCGTCATCACCTTGCTGGACTGATGTCAGCGCAAGTTACAACGTGTAACTTGCGGCCCCGTGCCGCCGACCCGCTGTGCGGGGTGCGGGCCAGGGCCGCGGAGGAGGGGGAGCTCGCGGGGTGCGGGCGCGTCCGTCATCGCCGGCGCGGCTCCGTGTCGCGCCGCTCCGTCTCGCGCGGCTCTGTCTCGCGCGGCTCTGTCTCGCGCGGCTCTGTCTCGCGCGGCTCCGTCTCGCGCGGGTTGGTGTCCAGCGGGTCCGGGTCGAGCGGGCTCGTGCCGGGCGTGGAGTGCCGGGTGAGGTTCGTGCCGGGCTCGCGCGTGTCGAGCGGGCTCGTGTCGGGCAGGTGCATCCGGGGCGGGCGCGTGTCGGGCGGGCGCGTCGAGTGGGATGGATCGACGAGGATGGCGTGAGCGTGGACGAGGCCGCACGCCATCTCGCGCTGCTGACGCGGACGACGGAGGTCGTCAACTCGTCGCTCGACCTGCAGGACGTGCTCGAGGCGATCGCGCACGCGGTCGCGGCCGCGCTCGAGACCGACGCGTGCTTCGTCTACCTCTACGACGAGCGCGCCGACGAGCTCGTGCTGCGTGCGACCCACGGGACCGGGATCGAGGACGCGACGAGCGCTCCGCGTATGCGCAGCGGCGTGGGGATCACCGGGGTCGCGGCCGCGGAGCGGAGGCCGATCATGCTGCCGTCGGGCGCACATCTCGACCCTCGCTTCAAGGCCTTCCCGAACCTGCGCGAGGACGAGTACGAGTCGATCCTCGCGGTGCCGATCCTCGCCCGTGACGTGCTGGAGGGGGCGCTCAACGTCCGCACACGCGCCCCGCGCGACTTCAGCGCCGCGGAGATCGGCCTGCTCACCTCGATCGCCTCGCAGGTCGGGCAGTCGATCGAGCACGCCAAGCTCTACGCGCAGGCGCGGCGGCGGGTGGAGGAGCTCGAGGCGCTCGCGCGCATCTCGGAGGCCGTCTCCGAGTCGCTCTACCTGGAGGAGTCGCTCGAGGCGATCGTGCAGACGACCGTGGAGTCGCTCGGTGCGACCGGCGCGGCGGTGGTGCTCGAGGACGGTCGCGTCGCCTGGCCCGAGGGACGGGCCGGTGTGCACGCGGTGCGACTCCCCCTTCGCTGGCGCGGCCGGTCGATCGGCGAGCTCGTCGTGGATCGGGACGCTCCCTTCACGCACGACGATCGCCAGCTCCTCGACGCGATCGCGAACCAGGCGGCCGTCGCGCTCGAGCACGGGCGCATGGCGCTGCGTGGCGTGCTCGCCCAGGAGATCCACCACCGGGTGAAGAACAACCTCCAGACGGTCGCGTCGCTGCTCCGGCTGCAGGCGCGCGCGGAAGGAGTCGATCCGCAGAAGGCGCTCGGGGACTCCGTGAACCGCATCCTCGCGATCGCGGCCGTCCACGAGGAGCTGACCGAGCACCGCGAGGACGTCGCCGACCTCGCGGAGCTCGTCGACCGGCTGCGGTCGACCCTCGTCCAGGGGCTCGGCGCGGGCAAGCAGGTGACGGCGGCGCTCGAGCCGATCGAGCTGGCGGGACAGCGGGCCACCGCGCTCGCGCTCGTGTTCTCCGAGCTGCTCTCGAACGCCCTCGAGCACGGCGGCGAGCACGTCTCGATCACCCTCCGGGCGGACGGCGGCCACGTCGTGCTGACAGTCGCCGACGACGGGAGCGGAATCGGCGGAGCGGGCGACGGCACGGGGATGTCGATCGTGCGGGCGCTCGTCCGCGACGAGCTGGGCGGCGCGCTGTCGCTCAGCGACGGCGCGGGCCTCCGCGCCGAGGTCCGCTTTCGCGCGGACCGGGCCTCCGGCGCAACCGCGTGGGCGCGGGGCGAGTAGGCTCGGCGGCGGACGATGCGCATCCTGATCGCCGAGGACGAGACGATCATCCGTCTCGACCTGCGCGAGCTCCTGGAGGGAGCAGGGTTCGACGTGGTGGCCGAGGCTCGCGACGGCGAGGAGGCGATCGCCCTCGCGCGGAGCGAGCAGCCCGACCTCGCGCTCCTCGACGTCAAGATGCCGCGCCTCGACGGGATCGAGGCCGCCCGGCGGATCCTCGACGAGCGACCGATCCCGATCGTGATGGTGACGGCCTACGGGGAGGAGGAGCTCGTCACGCGGGCGGTCGAGGCCGGCGTCTTCGGCTACCTGGTGAAGCCGTTCCGCGAGTCCGACCTGCTGCCGGCGATCGCGACCGCGCGGGCGCGTCACGAGGAGCTCGCGGCGGTGCGCCAGGAGGCCGATTCGCTCGCGGAGGCGCTCGCGGCCCGCAAGGCCATCGAGCGCGCGAAGGGACTGCTCATGGAGCGCGAGGGGCTGACGGAGCAGGACGCCTTCGCGCGGCTGCGGAAGGCGAGCCAGATCTCGGGCCGCCCGTTGAAGGTCGTCGCGGAGGCGCTGATCGCGACGCTCGATCCTTCCCCGAAATCGGGATCCGCGGGCGCGGACCCCGATCGCGGGTGAACCGGCCTGCTTCGCGGCGACGTCCTACGAGGTGGCGAGCAGCCGCTCCTCCTCGCGCCTGCGGCGAGTCCTGCGGGTCGCCCAGACCGCCCCGGCGAGGAGCGCGAGCGGCGCGGCCGCGACGACGATCGCCAGCACGACCACTGCCTCCCAAGCGAGCACGGCGAGCGCCTTGTCGAGCGCCCGATCGAGCCGGGAGCCGGACGCGGGGACCGAGGCGTCCCCCGCCGCGCGCAGATCGAGCTGGATCCTCGCGTCGCGGGCCTCGGCGGCGGTCGCCGAGCGGGTGCCACGGAGGTCGCGGAGCTCTGCCCGCGCCTGTGCCCGCTGCCGGGTGAGCCGCGCCCGCACGGCGGCGCCGGAGGCCCGGTCGATCGCGGCGGTCAGCGCGACGATGCGTGCCCGCACCTGCCCGAGCCGGCGGTCGAGCGTGTCGAGCGACTCCTGGAGGTCGTCGATCTGGACGTCCTGCGCGAGGATCGTGCCGAGATCCGAGAGCCGAGTGACGGCGTCTCCGGCCCTGGCGGAGGGCACCTCGAGCGTGAGTGACGCGGACCCGTCCTCACCGGTCGCGTAGTGGACCGAGACGACGAACCCGCCGAGGTCGCGGACGATCGCGAGCGCCTGCTGCGTCGCCTCGGACAGCGCGGTGGTGTCGTCGACCTGGAGCGAGAGAGCCGCGCTGTAGCGCTGCGCGCGCCCTGCCACGGGGCCGGGCGCCGCCTTCTGTGGTGTCGCCGCGTCCGACGCGGACGGCGGCCCGGTGAGCCTCCCGGCCGTCGCCCCCGCGGAGCGCTGCGCCGCCTCGGGTGTCGTCGGGGCGAGCTGACCGTGCGGCCCCGATCGGGTGAGTCCGACCACGACGGCCGAGGCCACCGCGACCGCTGCCGCCGCGGGGACGAGCAGCGCCAGCCTCCGCCGGACGCGGGTGCGACCGAGGAGCGTCCGCGCGGGCGGAGCGGGCCTGGAGGCCAGCGTCAGCACCTGGAGGCGCAGCGCGTCGCTCGCGCGGGGGCGGGTGGCCCGCAGCTCGTCGACGATCTCGTTGACGGTCATCCTTCGTTCACCTTCTCCTCGAGTCGCTTCAGTGCCCGGCTCAGCCGCGTCGAGACGGCCGTCGGGCTGATCCCGAGCACGCGCGCGGCCGCGTCCCCGTCGAGCTCGAGCACGATCCGCAGCGCGAGCACCTCGCGCTCGCCGGCGCTCAGCGCGGCGAGCGCCGCCTCGAGCTCGGGCGAGAGTCCCTCGCCCAGCGAGTCCTCGATCCGCTCCGGCACGGCGGCGGCCTCCTCGCGCCTGCGGCGGCGCGACTCGGCGCGGAACCAGTCGAGCGCGGTGGTGCGCGCGATGCCGAGGAGCCAGGTCCGCGCGCTGCCGCGGGCCGGGTCGAACCGGCCCCAGAGCCGGAGCGCCTTCTCGAACGTCGAGCTCGCGAGGTCCTCGGCGGTCTCCCTGTCGCGGGTCAGGTAGAGCAGGTACCCGACGACGTCGTCGAGGTGCGCCTCGGCCGCCTCCGCGAGGGTGCGCGGCGAGCGCGTGGCGAGCGGCTGCTCGATGGTCATCGCGTGCACGCCTCCACTACGTCACCGCTACGACGCCGGGTCACACTCCGATGATCGGCGTGGAGTCGGCTTGTGTTGATTCAACACAATCTCGGTGCCGTCTCGGCGCATCCGCCACCGGAGCCCGAATTGGCACAGAGACGGCACGAATTCGGTGCAGAGGGTCTGGCACCCTCACCGCGTGCGCTTCGCCGCAGAGTTCGATCCGAGGCTCGGCCGGGTCCTCCGCCGCCTGTCGCTCGAGGCTCCCGTGGCCGAGGTGTGCCGTCAGCTGGGTCACGTGGCCGACGGGCTCGAGCTCGCCCGCCCCGCCTACTCGACCGTGCGCCTCCACGTGGAGGCCGAGCGGATTCGCCGGGCCGAGCGGGACGCCGCGCTCGAGGTGGGTGCGAGACTCGCGTTCACGCGCTCGGTTGTGCCGACGACGTCCGGCATCGCGGCCGAGTATCGACGCGAGGTCCGCCGCCGCGTGTGTAGACCCGGGTGAAGCGGACTCGGGCCGCGTCCCCCCGGGACGATCGTGGACAACGCTTGTGTTGATTCAACACAAGAGGTCGACTGCCGAGCGACGCTCCGGACGCCGCCGAGGAATCAGGCGGTTTCGCTCACTGCCTGTGCGAGGTCGTGACCGCGTCGTCGTCGGCCTCGCCCTGGGTCTCCGCGAACAGCACCTCCCACCGGGCGAGCAGCCCGTCGAGCTCCTCGCGGCTGGCGGTGTACGAGGCGAGCACGTCCATGTCCGTCCAGTTCTCGGCCAGGCGACTCTCGAGCTCGGCGACGTGCTTCTCGAGCTCGCCGATCCGCGTCTCGACCGTGTCGAGCTCGCGGTTCCTGCGCGGTGCCGGGGGCGACGGCTTCGCCTTCGTCGCCGCCTTCGTCCGAGGCGCGCCCGGCGCGACCTCGGCCGCCTCTCTGGTGCGCACGAGGTCGGCCCAGCCGCCCTCGGTCGACCGGAGGGCGAGGCCCTCCACCGAGACGATTCGGTCGGGGACCGCGTCGAGCACAGCGCGGTCGTGCGAGACGAGCAGCACGGTGCCCGGGAAGGCCTCCAGCGCCGCCTCGAGCGCCTCGCGGCTCTCGAGGTCGAGGTGGTTGGTCGGCTCGTCGAGCACGAGGAGGTTCGCGCCCGAGGCGACGACCAGCGCGAGCGCCAGTCGGCGCCGTTCCCCGCCCGAGAGCACCGAGACCTGCCGCTCGTGGGTCTCCCAGCCGGAGAAGAGAAAGCGGCCGAGGAGGTTCTGGGCCTGCGGCCGCGGCAGCCCCGTCGCGTGCGCGGTGATGTCGAGCAGCGTGCCGTGCTCGGGCAGCTCGGCCTCGTGCTGGGAGAAGTACGCCGGCTCCACCCCGTGGCCGATCCGCACCCGGCCCGCGTCGGGCTCGCGCTGACCGAGCAGCGTCTCGAGCAGCGTGGTCTTGCCCGATCCGTTCGGCCCGACGAGCGCCACGTGCTCGCCGCGCTCGAGCACGAGCGAGGCCCCGTCGAGGAGCAGCTTGTCCCCCGCCGAGAGGACGAGCTCCTCCGCCTCGAGCACGATCCTGCCCGACCGTGCGGGCCGGAAGAACTCGAACCCGAGCGTCCGCCTGCGCTTCGTCATCGCCTCGAGCTCCTGCGCGGCGGCGCGCCGTTGCTGCTCCAGGCGACCGATCTGCGTGAGCTTCGCCTGCGCTTGCTTCGCCTTCGACTTCTTGTAGCGGAACCGCGCCACGAAGCGCTCGAGGCGCTCGATGTCGTCCGAGACCCGGTCGAGCTGCGTCGCCGCGGCCGACGCCCGGGCGGCCTTCTCCCGCCGCCAGGCGTGCCACGGGCCGTCGAAGAAGAACGGCTTCGGCCCGCCGAGCTCGAGCACGGCGGTGGTCACGGCCTCGAGGAACCAGCGGTCGTGCGCGACGAGGACGACGGCCGCGTCGAGGGACGTGAGCTCGCGCTCGAGCCACTCGAGGCTCTCGACGTCGAGATGGTTGGTCGGCTCGTCGAGCAGGAGCAGATCGGGGTCGGCCGAGAGCGCGCGGGCGAGCGAGGCGCGCGTCAGCTCGCCGCCCGAGAACGTGTCGAGCTGGCGGTCGAGGTCGTCGTCCGTGAAGCCCAGCCCGCGCACGATCGACGCCGCCCGGTCGCGCCAGGCCCAGCCTCCGGCGTGCTCCAGGCGGGCCTGCGCGTCGCTGTAGCGGCGCAGGGTGGCCGGCGCATGGTCGCCGCCGGCCATGGCCTGCTCGAGACGTCGAAGGTCGTCCTCGATCGCGACGAGGTCGCCGGCGCCCGAGAGCGAGTACTCGCGGAGCGTCAGTCCCTGCCCTCGCGGCGGGCGCTGGTCGTGGAGCGCGACACGCGTGTCCTTCGCGAAGGCGAGCTCGCCCGCGGTCAGGGACGTCTCGCCGACGACGGCGCGGAGGAGGGTCGTCTTCCCGGCACCGTTCGGTCCGGCGAGCGCCAGCCTGTCCCCCCGGCGCAGCCGGAACGAGACCCCGTCGAAGAGCGGGTCGCCCGAGAACTCCTTGCGGAGACCGGATGCGGTCAGCACGGCCACGCAGGGAAGGGTGCCGACGAATGAGGCGTCGTGTCGGCGAGGTGAGGTGGTGGACCCGGGCGGACCGGGTACTAATCCCCTCATGGCAACCGAACCCGACTCCATCGTCGTCGTCGGCGGAGGACTGTCGGCGGGGAAGCTGGCCGCCGAGTACCGCGCGTCGGGCGGCCAGGCGAGCCTCACGATCCTCGCCGCAGAGTCCGACCCGCCGTACCACCGGCCGCCGCTGACCAAGGGCTTCCTGCGGGGGGAGGTGGAGCGGGAGGGGACGTACGTGCGGCCTGCCGAGGACTACGAGGACGACGTCGTCGAGCTTCGCCTCGGCGTCACGGTCGAGCGGATCGACCCGGACGGCCACGTGGTCGAGCTCGCGAACGGGGAGCAGGTTCCGTACGGGACGCTCGTCGTCGCGACCGGTGCACGACCCCGGCCGCTGCCGCTGCCGGGCGCCGATCTCGTCGGCGTGCACACCTACCGCACGCTCGTGGACGCCGATGCCGTGCGCACGGCGGCCGAGGAGGCGCACTCCGCGATCGTGGTCGGCGGCAGCTTCATCGGTGCCGAGTCGGCTGCGTCGCTGCGCCTGCGCGGCCTCGACGTGACGCTCGTCGAGAGGGGCCCGCTCCTCATGCCCCAGCTGCGTTGTCCCGAGGTCTCCACGGAGCTCGCCGAGCTCTACCGGGAGGAGGGCGTCGAGGTGCTGTTCGACACCGAGCTGGCCGAGCTGACCGGAAACGGCCGACTCCTGACCGGTGCGCGCACGAAGGACGACAGGACGATCGAGGGCTACCTCGCGATCGTGGGCATCGGCGTGGTACCGAACGTCGAGCTCGCCGAAGCGGCGGGGGCGGAGGTCGACGACGGGATCGTCGTCGATGCGCGCTTCCGGACCTCGCTCCCCGACGTCTACGCGATCGGGGACGTCGCGCGCTACCCCGACGCGACGTCGGGACGGCTGCGCCGCATCGAGCACTGGTCGAACGCGAACGCGCAGGGCGAGCATCTCGGCCGCCGGCTCGCCGGCGCCCGGGAGGCCTACGACAGGCTGCCGGTGTTCTTCACGCAGCTCTTCGACAAGAGCTTCCGCGTGTTCGGCGACGTCGAGCAGTCGACGGAGTGCGTCGTGCGGGGCTCGGTCGCCGACGGCCGTGTGCTCGCGTTCCACCTGACGGACGAGGGGCGGCTCGTGGGCGCGGTCGAGCACGGACAGGCGGCGGATCTGCTCGCGGAGCTCGAGACGGTCCTCCGCGAGCGGCCGGTCGTCGAGGACCCCACGCGGCTCGCCGACGAGAACCTGCGGCCGGCAGAGGCTGTCGGCGCCTGAGGTACCTCTCCCGCGTAGTCTTCGCCCGGTGAACCGGGCGACGGATCCCGCGCGACTGACGATCGACACCATCCGCGTCCTGGCGATGGATTCGGTGCAGAAGGCGAACGCGGGGCACCCCGGCACGGCGATGGCGCTGGCGCCGATCGCGTACCTCCTCTACGCGGAGGAGATGCGTCACGATCCGGCCGCACCCGACTGGGCGGGACGCGACCGGTTCGTTCTCTCCGCCGGACACGCCTGCATCCTCCAGTACTCGGCGCTCCACCTCTCGGGCTACGACCTGTCCCTCGACGACCTCGGGCAGTTCCGCCAGTGGGGCTCGCGCACGCCGGGTCATCCCGAGCTGCACCACACGCCGGGGGTCGAGACCACGACCGGCCCGCTCGGGCAGGGCTTCGCGAACGCCGTCGGGATCGCGATCGCGCAGCGCTTCCTCGCCGACCGCTGGAACAGGCCCAGACACGCGATCGTCGACTCGTGGGTCTACGCGATCTGCTCGGACGGCGACCTGATGGAGGGGGTCTCCCAGGAGGCGGCCTCGGTCGCGGGGCAGCTCGGGCTCGGCCGGCTCGTCTTCGTATACGACGACAACCACATCACGATCGACGGCTCGACGGCGATCAGCTTCGACAGGGAGGACACGGGGAGCCGCTTCGAGGCGAACGGCTGGCAGGTGCAGCACGTGGCCGACGCGAACGACCTCGACGCGCTGCGCGCCGCCTTCGCAGCCGCCCGCGCCGACGAGGCGCGCCCGTCCCTGATCGTCGTCCGCTCGCACATCGCCTATCCCGCGCCGCACGCGATGGACACGGCCAAGGCCCACGGGTCGCCGCTCGGGGAGGACGAGGTGCGCGCGACGAAGGAGGTGCTCGGCTTCGACCCCGACGACACGTTCGTGGTGCCGGCCGCCGTCCGAGAGCACATGGCGGGCGTCGCGGAGCGCGGCGCGGCCGCGCGCGCCGAGTGGGAGGGCCGGCTCGCCGCCTGGCAGGAGGCCCATCCGGACGTCGCGGCCGAGCGCGAGCGAGACCTCGAGCGCCGACCACGCGACGGCTGGCTCGACGCGCTCCCCGCCTTCGACGAGGGCGAGGAGATCGCCACGCGCGATGCCGGCAAGAGCGTGATGCAGGCGCTCGGCCCGTTCACGCCCACGCAGATCGGCGGCGCGGGCGACCTCGTCGAGTCCACGAAGACCGAGTTCGTGGGCGCGGGGATGTTCGCCGCGAGCCACGTCGGGCGGAACGTGCCGTTCGGGATCCGGGAGCACGGCATGGGCGGGATCGTGAACGGGATCGTGCTCGAGCCCGCGATGCTGAAGCCGTACGGGTCGACGTTCCTCGTGTTCTCCGACTACATGCGGCCCGCCGTGCGCCTCTCCGCGCTCTCCGGCCTGCCGGTGATGTGGATCTGGACCCACGACTCGATCGGCCTCGGCGAGGACGGCCCGACGCACCAGCCCGTCGAGCACGTGATGAGCCTCCGTGCGATCCCGAACCTCTGGGTCGTGCGCCCCGGAGACGCGAACGAGACCGTCGCCGCGTGGCGGCTCGCGCTGGAGCGCGAGGAGGGGCCGGTCGCCTTCGCCCTCAGCCGGCAGAAGCTGCCCGTGCTCGGCGGCGACGGGCTCGCCTCGACACGGGAAGGCCCCCTACGCGGGGGCTACGTCCTCTGGCAGCGCGATCCGTCCGCCGAGCCGGATGCGATCGTGCTCGCCACCGGGTCGGAGCTCTCGCTCGCGCTCGA